>Ga0315543_1001525_pt1 | contig 24779 bp, 25 predicted proteins | sample SalMarSW160210MG_2_FD_203098 | JGI IMG/M metagenome (GOLD analysis project Ga0315543, IMG submission 203098) | Salt marsh sediment microbial communities from the Plum Island Ecosystem LTER, Massachusetts, United States - Salt Marsh Sediment SW1601-210 ... | reverse complement strand
TGGCGGTTGGCGTTGGCGTCGAGGTGCGCGTCCGTGTAGGTCTCAGCGTATCGGTTGGCGTAGGCGTCCGCGTACTTGTTGGCGGCGCGGGCGTGTCTGTTGGGACTGCGGTCGGCCTGTCAGTTGGTCTTGGCGTCCGCGTGACCGTTGGTGTCGGCGTGGAGGTAGGAGTGGGCAAGGGTTTCATCACTGCGGGCAGGTACACGCTCCCCGGTTTCATGACCATGGGTATATACATGCTGAACTCTGCTGCGTGCTTGTCGGTCGTGAACGCCGAGCGCACAGCACCAGTGGCTAGGCAGGTTGTGCCGCCAAGGTCAGTCCAGCAGACACTGTCGCCGCTAAGCAGGGCCTCCACGCGAAGTGCGCAGCAGCAGAACGCAACCAAGAGAACCAGCAGAAAGCAATGTCTTCTGACCATGCAAGCCTACCGACCTAACGCGTCACAGTGACCATTACACAGGTGACCGGCCCCTTCGAGGTGCCGCTCACCTCACGGCTGCCGAACGCGTGCTATGTGCTTTCAGTAGAAGCTTCCGATGCCCTTGACTTGCGCCACGCTGCGAGAAACAGCAACCCGGCCGCCAAGGGAGGCAAGCCCAGCGCAAGCAGCACCGAACTGAGGGCTGAGCGCGGGATGGGAGCGCCTGAGGTCACGACGAGATATACAACGAATATCAGCAGCGCCTCTACGAGCAGCGCGACCGCTCCAATGGCCTCCCACCGCCACGCCATGGCCACACAGACCAGGAAGCCCAACTCAGGCAGCGCGTTCGGTGCGTTCATCAGGATTCCCTTCAAACCTGAACCAGGCTCCGCACCTGAGAGCAGCGCAAAGATGGTCCACAAAGCTGCCCAGATGAGCGCCAGGGCCCGGGCGGCGTAGCGCATCCCCCTTGTCAACGAGTCCCCAGCAGGCCTGCTCTCCACGACCACCCTGCTTGCAGCTCCTTTCTCAGTCCGGAAAAACAGCCAGACCGCTGCTGCAGCAACGATCGGGAAAACAACAAGCGCAAGCATCAGCATTCCTAACCTCCCTGTGGCACACGAATTGCACGAATCACACGAAAAATGCCAGGAAGAATCTGTGCGGCTTGGTGTCCTCTCATCTGGGATCTGCGCGAAAACCTCGGCTCCCACACGCCGCACTGCCTCAAAGAACGCGGTGAGCTTCGCGGCGTCCAGCTTCACGTTGGTTCGAACGCCTGTGCAGACCTCAACTGCGTATGCCCCGACGACCCGCATGGCCTCAGCACGGGGCCTTGCTTTCCCTGAAGATTATCCAGACGAGAGCGAAGCTCAAGCCAGCCCAGCTGCAGCGGTCATCAGGCGCTGCGCCCCATAGTTTCGCGTATCCGTTTCAGACGGCGCAGTATTCCCACAATGTGCCCGCTCCTAAGCACACTCCCCAGGTGTCCTTCTGTAAACCGGTCAGCTCGCACGTGCGCTGTGAGCAGCTTGCGAACCGCCAGGAGATCAGCCTGTTCGAGACTGCTGGGATCCGATTCGTAGCGCTCTGCCTCTTCTTTCCAGCTCGGCCAATCGAAGACGAGAATGATTGCCTGCTCATAGAGCGTCCGGACGAAGGCGTCGACCTCGGGACTATACAAGAACCATTGAAACTGACCTTCGGGTGTTTGCCATTCACCAGGCACAAAGTTCTCTCGCTCAAACAGCGGCAGATACCTCAATACGGCGTCCACTTGTCGTGGACCAATCTCTGGGATGGCACTCTCAGTCATGCTTCGACCTCCAAGGTGTCTCGCTGCAGTTCAAAGGGCCAGGTGCAGCCACCTGTCAGGGACTGCCTGCACCTGGGCAGGTATCATGCTGCTCGCACTGCCTCAAAGAAAGCGGTGAGCTTCGCAGCGTCCAGCTTTCCGTCGGTTCGAACGCCTGTGCAGACGTCAACTGCGTATGGCCTGACCACACGAATTGCCTCAGCGACGTTGCCCGCGTATAGTCCACCGGCCAGGAAGATGGGCACGTCGACCTTTTCCCGTATTCGACGGCTTATCTCCCAATTGTGAGTCCTGCCTGTACCACCAAGTTCTTTTCGGGCAAGGAGCCGGTTCCCAGAGTCGAGCAGAATGCCAGCAACGTGAGGCGCGATCGCACAAGCCTCTTCAATCGCATCTTCCCCTGTTACGTGGACTACCTGCACGATGGAAACCCCACGCATGGCTGCGCGGAGCTGCTGGTATACCCCCGTCTCCAGACGGTCGCAGATTTGCACGGTGTTCACGCCGCAGCGCCTCTGCTGAGCAATTATCGCAGGTGCGTCCTGCTGCCTGGTAAGCAAAAAGGACCCTATTGCAGGCGGCAGCGCGGCGCAGATCTGCGCGATCCTTTCCTCAGGAATCACGCCTGGCCCGCTGGGCATCGCAGAAACAAGGCCAACGGCCGAGGCACCGTGCCGGATAGCAGTCGATGCTTCCGCAACACTGGTATTGCAGCAGATCTTGACCCTGGTAATTGTGGCAACGGACAACGTGCGTCCTCTATACTTGGCAGCGCAGGCCACAGGTAGGCGTTCTCGCTCTCAATCTCATGCCCCACGTGGTGCTGTGCGCCCCACGGTGGGACGAAGTCCCATCAGTTGGGCGTCACCCTGTGCTTCGGGCCTGTGCGCCTTAGACGTCCCACACTTCGTACACGCCCTGCTTCGGCGGGCCTTTCAGAAGGCCACTCAGGGCCTTGCGCATCTCCGGACCCGTGGGTGCGAGGCAGGCTTCGGCATCCTCCTTCGACTCTCACAGGGTCACGCCCCCGTATTCGCCGCTAGAATCGTCTCCGAAGAACGTTAAACCTTTGAATCCCTTCATGGACTTGATGACGGCAGGAAGCTGCTCGCTCATCTTCTCCACTGTCGGGCGCATCCCTGGCCCCGTATTGAACAAGGTCAACAGTGCATACATGGCTGATCCTGATCTTCTGATCTCGAACCCTCGAATGCCGTGCGCTGTGCGTGGGTCACATAGCTCGTCGCAGGCCAGGCACGGCGAAGGGTCAGCTAGTACCTGATAACCGTCAACCGAAAACCGTCAACCATCCCAGCACCCCTGGGGAGACTCGAACTCCCGCACACGGCTCCGGAGGCCGCCGCTCTATCCGCTGAGCTACAGGGGCACAGCCAGATTATAGTGCATCCTCCAGGGGAAGGCAAACGACTCACTGCACTCCCCCTTCCTCTCCTAGGTCTGGGAGAGGAAGGGGGCCGGGGGGATAGTGAGGGCCCTCCTACACCTCCACACCATACTTCGGCATGACCACGCCAAAGAACAGCAGTGCCGGAATCAGCAGGATGCCCCCTGCCACCAGGTACATAGTCGCATAACCTCCGGCAACCTGGGCGACGACACCCAGCAAGGATGGTCCCAACCCCATCCCGATGTCAACCGCGGAGAAGAGAGTGGCATTTGCTGCACCTCTCCGCGCCGCCGGCACCATGTTGACGACCATTGCCTCCAGCGATGGTTGGATGGCGCCGATGGCCAAGCCCATCACAAAGGCTGCGCAGAGAAAGCCCCTTCCCGTCTGCCATAGGGCCAGCACGACGTAGCTCACAAACAGCGACCCCACCGCCAGTCCGACCACCAGCCCTGGGCCACGGCGGTCAAAGAACCGCCCGCTGGTAGAACGCGACACTACCACACCAGCAGCATACAGAGAGAAGAACAGGCCGGCATTGGGAATGCGTAACTGGGCCGCATATAGAGTAATAAACGCCACAACGCTGCCGACGCCTAGCCTGATGAACAGCATGGTCAACGAAAGCCACAGCACTCGCTTCTCGACGATGGAACGCAGCGAGAAAGACGTGTCAGGGTCAGGGACGCGAGGATGGCGCACCAGGCATGCCAGCAGTGCGGCACCCAGGGCGATCCACCCTGCCGCGGTGAAGACGCGGGTAAACTGCCCATCTCCTAATAGCCACAGTGCAAGCACCGGCGCCACGGCCACGGCCACTGTCTGCGCCAGACCAAAGTGCCCCATTCCCTCACCCCGCCGGGCTGCTGGCACCAGATCAGCAGCAACCGTGATGCTCGCGGTAGTGCTTACGCCGAAAGGGATGCCCACCAGCAGACGGATGACCAGCAGCATCAGCATGCTTCGTACCAGGTTGTGGGACAACATCACTGCGCAAAAAGCGACCAGGGAAACGATATGGATCCAGCGCCGGCCCCATCGGTCCAGGGCATAACCAGCCAACAGGCGTGCGACGATTGCTGTGATAGTCATCGCTCCGGAGATCAAACCCACCTGGCTCTCGCTGCACTGCAAGCGCTCTACAGCAAACAGCGGCAGGGTCGGGACCAGACAGTAGAAACTGGCCCATAACAACAATGAGGAGCCAGACAATAACACAAAGTCACGGCTCCATAACTTCTTCTGCGACGTTGTTTGCACCTGTGTGTCCTCCAGCAGTTGCCGGTTGCCGGTTGCCAGTTACCAGTTGGCGGTTTTCTCTGAATGTCCGAGTGTCTTTTCAGTCCGTGCACACCCGGCAGCAAGCACTGGTGCGCGCCGACTCACTATTCGCTGCTCACTACTCACTACTCGTTACTCGCGACTCGCCACTCGTTACTCACCACTCGCCACCAATTGCTCGATGGCCCTGTTCACCTGCCGTTGGCCTTCATCGTCGAACGCCTCCCCCAGTGCCTGCAACCAGGCCACGCCCTCCGCGCACTTTGCCTGCTCACGGAAGCAGCGCGCGACCAGGGCCAGGACACAGGAGAGAAAAGGCAGGCGACGAACGTAGAGAAACGTGCTATCCGTAGTGTGCAGCCGCTTGTAAACGTGCGCCAGTTCGTCCAGCAGGGGCTGCAGACGTGCATACTCCCCCTTGTCACACAGGACACAGGCGTACCAGTAAAGCTGCAGGTAGAAGCCGGGCCCTTGACGATATCGGTCCACCTGCTGGCAGATGCGTACCTGCTCGAAAGCCTGCGCCCCCAACTCGACGCGGCCCTGCATCATAGCTGAAGCAGCCAGGTTGAACCAATCGCCGGCGTCATCGCTGCCCTGACAGGCTTTCTCTAACCAGAAGCTGGCTTGATTGTACTCGTGTTGACGGTAGCAAGCCAGGCCCATCAACCTATAAGCGTCGCGTAGGTCGGCACCTTGGAGCCTATCCAGTGAGGCACGAGCCTCCTCGAAGGCATGCTGGTACTCCTGGTGGTCAAAAAGCTCCCACTGCCTTTGCAGTTGCGGCGGACGAGCCATAGTGGACACCCCTGCGGGGAAAACAGATCTTACGGCCATTTTACCACAGCGCAGGTGTGACGTCAAAGGTTGGACGTACTGTGCCAACGGATCGTTACCAGGTAGTGCAGCAAACTCTTGAAAAGGGGCGATTGCGTCCTGCTGATAACCGTTAACTGTCAACCGACAACCACTCACGGATTTGGCAACGGCGCACGGCCTCGCTATAATATGCTACCTCGCTTAGCAACGACCGATTAGTGCAGTATCAAGCATTATGCTGCTCACGCTGTGGAATATACCAGGGGGAGGAAATGAGCAGGACACCGCGGCCAACCAGGCTCTTCATCCTTGCTGGCCTCATATTGCTGGTATCGCTTCTGACGCCTCAAGCGACGAGGCAGGCTGTCCTCTCCCTCGTGGTGAGCTATCGCTCCACTGTTCACCGCATCCTGCTGGTCGCGGCGACAATAGACGTGCTCTTCCTGACCATCTCATGGCGGAGCCAATTCCGGGAGCGCTACTTCTTCGCCCGGGAACAGGCGCGCGAGAATGTGTTCAGTGCGCTGCGCATCCTCCTTTTGCTCATGCTGCTGACGCTGCTGGTGTCCCTCTTGCCACGGTTTGTGCCCTAGCCAACGTGCCACGGATCAGGAGTTGACCATCCACTGTGTCAAAGTCTCGCGTGTACCAAACAAGCATCACTCATGACAAGCAAACGCCCAGGGTGACAACGAACGTTCAACAGGGTTATGTAAGCAAGACTCTCCGTGTGAACTTGGGCACCAGGCAGCACCGCAGCGAAGCGGAGACGGGAGTGGCGCAGGTGCCGCTGAACTACGCCATACATGCGGCACATCGGCGCCGGGGGAATTCGCGGGACGGCCCCCAGCACCGCCTGTTTCACGGACGTGCTGGCGCTGACTGACCATCTGGATGGAGGCTACGAACCTGACGAAAGAGATGAACGTTGGCCTTATCGGACTTGGGTACATTGGCAAGATTCACGCCATTGCCTACCGAGACATCCCCTACTGCTTCGGCCAGACGCCGCTGGTGGTCAACCTGGCCGCTGTGCTCCGCTCTCGGCTGGATACCGAGGCCGAAACCATGAAAGGCTTCAAGGTCGCCACGACCAACCCTGACGAGTTCTACGCCCAACCTCTGGACGTCGTGGATGTGTGCACGCCCAACTACCTGCACCGGGAGAAGGTCGAACGCGCCCTCAAGTCTGGTCTGGCCGTGTATTGCGAGAAGCCACTGGCTTCTACACTGGAAGACGCGCGAGCGATGGCGGACCTGGCGGAAACAACCAGTGCACTGACCCAAGTGGCTTTCGTGCTGCGATACGTACCCGCCATTCGTCAGATGAAAGCGATGATTGACGCAGGTGAGATCGGTCAAGTGTTTCACTTCCGTGCACGCATATTCCACGGGAGCTACCTTGACCCCAATCGCCCCATGTCGTGGCGCTTGAGAGATGCCCAGTCAGGCGGCGGCGCGCTCATGGACCTGGGAGCTCACCTGGTAGACCTGACCCGCTACTTGCTGGGCGACATTGCCACCGTACGGGCCGTCACGCGCACCTTTATCGCTGAGCGATGCACCACACGGGGCAGCCACGAACGAGAGTCGGTTGACGTGGATCATTGGGCTCACTGCACCCTGGAACTCACGAGTGGAGCCACGGGGGTAATCGAAGTCACACGGATGGCGGCTGGCGCCCATGATGCTACCGGGTTCGAGGTTTTCGGGAGCAAGGGTGCGCTGGCCTTTCGCGAGCCTGATGCCAACTTTGCCCACTTATACGAGCTTAAGCGCCAGCAGTGGATCAGCGGCCCGATGACACTACCTCCTATCCCTGGAGAGCGTCCCATCGAGCGAATCTGGCCCAGCGGCAAGTATTCGCAAGGACTCATGACCAATGCACATCTGGCCGCAGCGTACGACTTCCTGCTGAACGTGGCAGAAGGAAAGGCATCCCCGCTCGACTTCCACGCCGGAGCAGCAGCACAGGAGGTACTCGAGGCAGCGCGTTCTTCCGCCGCTCAGGGCGGCGGGCTGATCACGTTGCCTCTGTAAGACAAGGGATGGCTGTACTGGAGCACAAAAGCCAGCACGTAGGCAGCCAAGCCAGCACCCATCGCGACGCTGAAACCAAGGGTTGTGGCAAGAACTACAGCCAGCACAGATGACAGTACTGAAGCGGAGCCATTTGCCGCCCACAACCACGGAATCAATGAGATGGTATCGCGCTGCCTTCCCAGGGCAATACCCAGCGGAAAGGGCATGCCCATCAAGAACCCAAGTGGTGCCAGCAGCAGCGCAGCAACCACAACGCGCACGCCCAAGGGCAGGCCAATCAGGTGTTCCAGCACTATCGGTAGGAAGATCAGGTAGATAGCCCCCACCACAATCAGACTTCCCAGTGCCAGTCGCAGCCGACCCTGCAAACGCTCCACCGGTACGTTCTGCGTGGAGTAGCTGCCAAGCCCGCTGAAGAACAGCAAGGAGAACAATACCACGGACAGAGCATAGGTGGGATGGCCCAGGAACAGGATGAAGCGCTGCATGAGTGGCATTTCCAACAGCATGTACCCCAGCCCCAGTCCGACAAAGTAGACGATCAGCCACCCTGCCCCAGACAAACTCTGTACACGCTGTCGAGCAAAGATCCACAGGGGTCCCAGTACGGTAAGCAATGTGAGCAGGGCCACAATGAGCAGCAGTGCCCCTAGCAATGTCGAGCTGGTCAGGAAGTCACGCAGGCGCAGCATGTTGAAGAAGAAGGGCCGATCATCCGTGGGAGGAGAGATGTTCTGCGGATAGGCAGCACAATAGGCATAGAGATCCGCTGCGGCTACCAGAGCAGCCACCTCAGAATCAGATGACGTGAGAGGGGTGTAAAACAGGGTAAAGCCCATCCTGGTTGCTACGTCTTCGATCTTGCGCACCTCTTCGACAGTGAAGGCGCTCTTTTTCATCAGCAGCGTGGCCAGGCCCTGGCGCGGCCCAGTGCCAACCAGACGCGCGGCCACCATCAGGTGCGCATCGGGATTACTCACCCCCACCGACTGCCATCCGGCCAGACCCAGGGCCACCAGGCGCAGCGTCTCCCCCGGTCTCCAGTCAAAATACCATCGTGACATGGTCAGGATGCCATCGGGTGCAAGGTGATGATAGTAAGTGGCAAAAGCCTGCGTGGTGTACAAGTTGTTCTCGCTCAGAGCAAAGGCGCCAGCTGCCGTGGCCGCCCACGTGTCTATCAACGACGCCTGTATGATATCGAATTGCTGCCGTGAGCGCATGATGTAGTTGCGAGCCTCGTCGACGACAATGTTCACCCGCGGGTCACTATAGACGTGGCCGGTATAGTCGCCGTAGCGGACGTTGACCGCATCCACGATTAGCGGGTTAATCTCGACCCCCGTGATTTCGCGCTGCCCAAAGACCAGTGCCGACAGGATGTCTCGGCCGCCTCCCGGCCCGACAACGAGCACCCTCGCGTCCTGTTTGAGATAGTATGCCAAGTTGGTTACGTCGTAGCGCAGGAACTCCACTGTGCTCAGATCGCCATTGAAAGCCAGGAGTTCGGTCTGAGCTGCTGCCTCAATGTCCATCACCATGTGCCCTGCATAGTCGCCCTGGTAGCTATCGCTGATACCCCAACCCGGAGGGCGTGCATCCTTACGCGGTGGAAAGACCACAAAGCGCGAAAAAGTGTTCCAACGCTCGTAGATTTTGGGTCCCTCGGCCCGTCCTTTGATGTACTCGACACGCACGAAATTGAAACGACCGTTCAGCACCAAGAGCACCAGGAGGGCTGCCGCCCACAGCAGTGTAACACGCTGAATCCTTCTGGCCTCTGCAGATGAGGCGAACAGAAAGGCACCGAGCGCAGCCAGTAAGGCTATAGCGATCACTGCTCCAGGGCCCCCCAGATTAGCTAATGCAGGCAAAGCCAGCAGACAACCGAGAGCAGCACCGCCCAAGTCAGCGAAATAGAGCCGGCCGACCTGCTGCGAGAGATGCGTGATGGCCAGCGAAATACACAATCCACCCAGAAAAAAGGGCACGGCCAGGATAGCAAAGATCAGGCCCATGTTCGCCACACCAGCCAGCGATTTGGTTGGCATGAAGGGAATGCCCAACTGAGCCACAAAGCAAAGCAGTATGGCCAACGAAAACAGGGCGGCCAGCAAAGGCAAGCGCAGCGCAAGCTGGTTGGCAGGGAAGTGGCGCTGCGTCAGGTACAGGAATGCTCCACTGGCCGCTGTGCCCAGCAGGGCCAGGGAAACGGACATGAAGGCAAAGTGGTACCACATGGTGACCGAGAACACGCGTGTCAGCGTCACCTCAAGGAGCAGCGAAGCAGCCGAAACGCAAGCGATCCCAGCAAAAACGCGCATGTGTGAGGTCTTCGAATCCATTCGCAGTCCCTCCCCGAAGAGGTGCAACCAACAAAGGCATTATACGCCACATCGTTGGGAACACAAAGGATCATTGCTTCTTGATCTCTTCGCGTTCTCAGCATGCTCCGAGGTTCAGTAGGTTTGCCTACCTACCCACGACCCACTGGTACACCGCTTGAAATACGCGACAACGCGTGACGCAGAAAGCATGCCGTTCTCGATCACTGTGAAGTACCGGCGGGGTATTGCCTCGACCCAAGCTAAAGCAAGGATACTTCCTACCGCGCACCTCAGAGGTCTCGGCCACCTGAGCCTGAGGTGGCAGTTCATCCAGCCTGCTTCCCAGCCACTAATGCCAGGCACGGTACGGATGTTGTCTGCACGGCCTTGCATCCTCAAGCGCCAACGCAACACGCATGGGCAACCTGTGGGCCAACTCAGTCATTACAGATTCCGGTAGACGATCTCCCCATTGACCATGGTCAGGTAGGCGTTTACCTGCTCGTCAATGACGGCCAGGCTGGCATCCTTGCCCACACCGATGCTCCCCAGCCTGTCGGCGAAGCCCATAGCTCGCGCCGGATTGAGGGAGGCCATCTTGACCGCCTCAGCCAGCGGCACATCCACTGTCTGATGAACATTGCGCACGCACTGATTCAAGGTAGCCGTGCTGCCTGCAATGGTGCCATCTGCCAGTGTCGCTCGCCCATCCTTGACCGTGACTGCATGGCCCACCAACTCGTACATCCCGTCTGCCAAGCCAGCGCCGGCCATCGCATCCGTGATGAGCACTACGCGATCGGTGCCCAGACAGCACAGCAGCACTTTCATCGCCCCGGGATGCACGTGGATGGTATCCGCAATCAGCTCCGCCGTCACATTGTCGGAAGTCATCACTGCACCAACCACCCCAGGTTCGCGGTGGTGAAAACCACGCTGCGCGTTGAAAGTGTGAGTGACGTGGGTGAAATTGCCTCGCAGTGCAGCACTGGCGGTTGCATGATCAGCGTCGGTGTGCCCCAGCGACACAACCACTCCCGCTTCACGGAATCGCGCGGCCACTTCCTGCGCGCCTGGAAGCTCCGGCGCCAATGTCACTTGCCGAATCCAGCCCCGCGCAGCCTCCAATACAGCTTCGACTTCCTTCATGTCCGGCTTGCGCAGCCATGCCGGGTTGAAGGCTCCTTTCTTCTCCACGTTGACGAACGGCCCTTCGAGATGCAGCCCCAGAGCCTCAGCACCTGGCACACCCGCGTCCAGCGCATCGGCGAAGGCGCCGACCATCTGAACCAGCTCTTCCGAAGTCGGCGCGGCAATCGAGCACAGAAAGCCCGTAACGCCGCTGCTGGCCACCCACTCAGAATAGGCCGCCAGGTCTTCAGCAATCTTGCCAGACGTCCCAAAAGCGATGCCATTGCCACCGTGGACGTGAATATCAATGAAGCCCGGCACTACAATGCGACCCCGCATGTCCAGGCGCAGCCCGTCCACACTGGGCGCATCCTCCATTGGTCCTACGTAAACGATCAGTCCCTCATCCAAAATCACAACAGCTTCGCGCTCAATCACTTCTGTCGGCGTAAGAACGCGAGCATGGTACAGTGTCGTTGCCACGACGGATCTCCTCTCCGCGTAAGCTAGATGCCGCTCAGGCTGCCCGTATCATAGCCCCCATCGAGCGCCAAGTAGACCACTGCATTTCAATCAACAGCACAGGATAGGCTGCCTAAACCCTTCAGTCAGGACGTTCGCCGACCCTTGCCGCTGGACAAGCGCATGGCAGCACCTGATGTTGGTAAGACGGTTATCGTGTTGCGTCAGCAGTAGCACATGGCGATGCTACCACATAGTGGGAGCCCTCGATGTGAAGAGCAACGCCAGACAAGGCTGAGTACTAAGGAGAAACCCATCATCGCGGCCCTGACGGAAGTCAGACAACAAGGCAATCAAGAGCTCTCGAGCTATCGGGGACGATTGCGGCGACGAGCACACCTGCCAGCAGGACGATGATCTCAACAGCGAATCTAAGCCCTTTCACGGCAGCCAGGCCAAGGCGGTTTGGGTGGCGGTCGAATAGGCCAGCCCCATCGTGGGCGACTAATACCAGAGAAGAATGCGCCCCCTGCATTTCCTAAGAAGTCGCGCGTTGTGCTCGTCCGCGCCGTCCAGGTTGCCGCTCAGAAAGATCGGCGGCTCAACGCCTGCGTCCAGCATGTTCTGCGCGGCTTGAACAACAATGGCCTCGATTATCGTCATGGCGGAGATGCTCGATACTGCTCCCATTGGTTGCCTCAGACCTCCCAAGTGCATCACCGCGTCTCCCCATGGGGCGCAATTGTCAATCACCACGTCCGCCACTTCGTAGAGCTTCTTCCCGCTGGAATGCCGTCAGGTTGTCCCCCTGGAGTGAGCCAGGAACGTGATCGCAATCACCGGCACACTGCGCGCTTGGTCCCCTATCGCTATCTCGATTGACGCCGCATCTTCGGCAACCACATGCGAGTGCCCCGTGCCAAAGGCGCAGAGAATGCCAGCATTGGCCCGCGCCTCGGCAATCACCGGCGCCGCGCCTTCGGTTTTGTCCATCTGTGCCTCGACAGTGTGTTGCAGGGCAGCATGCATCGCCGGGTATTCCACTGCTTTGCTAGTGGAAACTTCGCCTCCATCTCAAGATAATGGCCTGCGCACCCTACCTATCCTGAGTGAAGGGCTGCAACAGCTCGATCTAATGCTTCGGCCAGTTGTCTTACTCTGTGCTCGCTAACGACGCCGTAGGGTGTCGGTGGAACACGCACACCCGTGCCTGCATGGGCGTTCGTCACACCAGTCCCAGCCACAATCTGGGCTATGTTTTCAGCATTGACTCCACCGGCCAGAAAGAACTCGATGCGTCCAGTTCCTTGCTCTGCGAATCTGCGAATCTGCGCTATTCCATCTCTGGCCTTGCCTGCCAGGTCAGCGCCACCCGTGATGCGAACACTCTTCACCCCCAGGTCAATCATCGTCTCCAAGGCCTGCCTTGGATCAGCAGTCAGTTCCCACGCGAGGTGAAAGCTGAGCGGGCAGCCATCGGCTGCATCTTGAAACGCTCTCATAGCGTCCACATCTATGCGCCCGTCTTCTGTGAGACACCCTAAGAGAAAGCCCTTAGCCCCCATTTCGCGGCCCAGCCGGATGTCGGAACACATGACAGCAATGTCACTTCTTGAGTATACGAACGTGCGGGCGTGGGGACGGATCATGAGCACCACATCAACGCCGACGCTGGCGCAAACCTGTTCGATCATGCCAGCACTTGGCGTCAGTCCACCATCCGAAAAGGCGGCTTTGAAATCGAGTTGGGTAGCCCCGCCTGCTTGGGCGGCAAGTGCATCAGATACAGTGTCGATAATGATCTCTAGCTTCGGTCGCCTGACGGCATGGGCCATATTGAACCCCTCCTCTATCGTAGTGGTAATCGGTACCGGTCGCCCCGGTACGTAGTGCGGGAGAACTCGATGGCTTGACCGCTGTCCAGATAAGTGAGTTGTTCCACAACCAGCAAGGCAGCAGGAGGAGTCAATTGCAGCCGAGATGCCTGTTGTTCGTCGGCAAGCGTTGCCTCGACCGTTCTTGTGCTGTGTGCCAGGTGTAGACCATACACGTTGTGCAACACGGCGAAAAGCGAGCCCTGCTCCAGGTCATGCTCCAGCAAGCCCGGGCAGAGCGTGTGCGGCAGATAGGTCACCTGCAGGGCCATTGGCGCACCGTCGGCCAGGCGCAGACGATACAGGTACACCAGTTGTGCGCCCACTTCCACGCTCAACGCCCGAGCTAGTGTTGTGGAGGCACCAACGATCTTTGCAGTAAGTACCTTGCTGGAAGCCTTCATGCCCCGTCGGGTCGTCTCCTCGCTAAAGCTGCGGAGTGGCTCACTCTCCGCGTCTTGCTTGCTGTCAGCCACGTAAAGGCCTTTGCCCGCAATGGCGTAAATCAGGCCTTCATGGAGCAGCTCATTGATCGCTCGGCGCACTGTCATGTGGCTCATCCCATACCGTTCGCACAGCACTCGCTGGGAGGGCAACTGGTCGCCTGGTACAAAATCACCGCGCTCCACGGAGGCAATCAAGCGCTCTTTCAATTGCGCATACAAAGGCAATCTCGGATTCATTCTTCTCTGCAGCACCTCACTACTGCCGGGTTACGGCTCCGGACTGTATCGGGTCCGAAAGCGACACCCAGGCTTGGTCTCAGAAACGAGTGGATATACGTGCTGGCTGATATTATGTAGCCAGCGTACATCAGATTCGTCCACCTATCAAGTGTACACACAGAACCGCAGCCTGCTCAACGTTGTTTGTGGGAAACGCGGTTTATCCGGTGCTTGAATGATGAAAGCATCGCTTTGCAGGCTCTCCGTGATATACAAAAGGCACATCTCTGCACCAAAAACCGGTTTGTTGGCCGCACTGGTGGTTTTGGCATCGTTGTGCCTTCCACGTGCTGGCGTTCAGAAAGGTTTGAGTCTTGTCCCACCGAAACGGGCCGCCAGTTGCGCAGCCCGTTCATCGCCACCAGGGACATTGGCGCTGAGCCAGATCGGAGGCGCAGTGCCTGCCTGGAACAGGCGCCTTGCCACCTCGGCGACCATTGCTTGCAAGATGGCAGCGCCGACCACCGTGGACAGCGGCGAGGTCTTTGGCACTCCCGGGCCGATCTCAACGCAAGCGTCACCTGCTGGAACGCAGTTGTCAATCACCAAGTCAGCTATCTCAAACAGCCGTTTGCCGTTCGAGTGGCGAGACTTGGCCTTCGAAGACTGTTCCAGCGAGGTGATAGCCACGACCTTGAGTCCCTTCGACTTGGCTTCCATCGCCGCCTCAAGCGGGCCGGGATTCATGCCGGACTGTGAAACCACGATGAGTACTTCCGCCGGGCGCAAGTCATAGCCCTCGAGCAGTATCTTGGCATACCCCTCCAAACGTTCCAGCTTCGTGCCTCGCATCGGGCTTCCCCCCCCCCAGCAGCGTGTAATTGATATCGAGGATGGCGTTGACCGGCGCCAGACCCCCAGAACGGAAACTCACCTCCTCGGCTAGTATATGCCTGTGGCCTGCGCCAAAGGTGTGTAGACTCCATCAGCGTTGATCGAATCGGCAATCCACTGCGCAGCCTGATCCAGGGCAGCGGCTTGGGTCTCCATCACTCTCTCGATGGTAGCGATCGCCTTGCGGAAGTAGGTATTCGCTGCTTCAAGCATCATTGTTTTCCCTCCACACTAGATGAGGACGGCAGTCCCCTTCTCTTCACGAGCTGGGGCTGCCGTCCTAGTGATGAACTTGCAGAGTCTGTTGCAGCGAATGCGCTAGCCCAGGATGTCACTCCTTGCAAAGAGCTTCCCGGACCTGATACCGCAACCTTGATGACCGATGACTGGCCCTAGAAGAGCGCCAATATCGGTGTCAGCAAGGGCTTGAATATCAGAACAACGAAGTACCAGTCAGGGTCCGCCAACTGCGCAAGCACCGGCGCGGTGTTGCTGAGCATCGGGGTGATGAGTGCCTGCCCGAAAGCAAGCAGTATGCCAAGAATCGCACCACCCAGAATTGCTCCCTTCACTCCACCGGTTGAGTTGCCGAACACGCCGCCCACGGCACCTGGGAAGAACAGCATGATCATCGGCGGTACGATAACGGCCCACTTGAGTAGGCCGAAGATGATCATCAGAATTATGAACGCCACGAAAGCGGACAGGAAACCGATCAGCACAGCCGTGGGCGCGTGGTCAAAGATGATCGGGCAGTCCAAGGCAGGCTTGGCCTCCGGCACGATCTTCATGGCGATGCCGCGGAATGCAGGGACGATCTCGGCGATGACCATCCGCACGCCGACGAGCAGGACGGTGATGCCCATGGCAAAGGTCAAGCCCTGGATAGCGGCATAGACGAGATAGTTCAGTTGCCCTGATGGGTCGGCCGCGCCTTCCGGGCCTGCGAAGAGAGCCGCGATCACCACAACCACGGCAATGACAATGCCCGTAGCCGCCGTAATGTCGCGGAAGAAGCCTAGCCAGCTCGGCAGCTTGACTTCCTCAGTGCTCTGTTCTGGCTTGCCCACGAACTTGCCCAGCTTTGCCGCCAGCCAAGCGTTGCTGGAGGATGTGTGGCCGAAAGCGAGTTGATCATGGCCCGTGATCTTGCGCATCAGCGGCTGGATATATGCCGGCTGTATCGTCCAATACACTCCGCAGACTACGGAGCCAACCAGCACCATAGCCCACGGTGGCGTGGCGGGATTGACCTCCACTATGACCGATACCATGACCAGCGCCATCCAGAACATCAGGTGCCCAGTGAGGTAGACGTACTTGAGAGGAGTGAACCGCGCGATGAGGACGTTGATGAGGAATCCGCAGGCCATGATGAGACTGACGGCACCGCCATAGGTGCCGATCATGAACTCCAGCCCTGGACCGCTCAAAGCGGCCGACTCAATGCCAAAGGCAGCTTGCAGTACTGGGCTGAAGCCAAGCAGTGCGCCGACCACGATATCAGAGCCTTTGGTTAGGATCATAAACCCAACGGCTGTCTTGATCGTTCCGGTGACGCAATCACTGAATGACTTGCGCTGGGCTATGAGGCCAATCAGCGCTATCAAGCTGATCAGTAGCGCGGGCTGGCCCAGGATGTTGTCAACAAAAAACACCGCTATTGAACCAAGGATAGACATTGCAGATGCTCCTTTCTTGATAAATTACCGTCAAAACAGTTGTGATACACAAACGAGAGAAGCCTACCTGACTAAGAACTTGTCTATGTCCCACCTCCTTTCTACTTGGAACGCTGAGAGAGAGCGAAGCACGCGGTCATCACTCGCTAAGGCTTGTAGGCGATGCCTCGCTCTGTCATGAACTCGATCAATGCAGCCTTGATTAGAGACTTGTCTATATAGTTTGTCACACCCTTTACAGCAGCTTTTCCGCCTGAGCAGATCTCCACAAGAGCTGGGGAAGTAAGGATCAAATCGACCTTGGCACCCTTTGCCTGGCTGGCATCCATCGCCTCCACCCTCGCTGGCACGCCCAGCTCTTTGAGCACGTCCTCAGTCCACATTCTGAGAATTAGGCTGCTCCCCATCCCTACGCCGCATACAGTCGCAATGTGGATCATTGTCAATTCCCTCCGATGTCTGGTGTCTGTCGTCTGTGGCGCATGTCGTAGATCAGGAATGTGCGGCGCGCCAATCAATGGCGAATCACTGCTGGTTGGTCAAGCTTTATCTCCATCGAAACGAGCTCACATCGTCCACCAATCGGCTGGCCCTCCGACACTGCGTGTCGGAGTCAACTCGCCATGTTCTCCAACGATATATACTAGTATATATCAGACTCCTCTAGATGTCAAATCCGCGTTCGAATTGGTTCGACACGGAGTCGCGGGTCGAGTGGCGATTGCCACGTCACCGAAGCTCTGGTTCCTCACGGCCGGGAGGAAGGACTGCATCCAGGATAGCTCGCGTGGACGTGGGAACATCTGGATTCATGTTCCGTGCGATTGTCCAGTAGTACGTCAGCAACTGCAGTGGCGGCAGGTAGACCAGCGCTGCCAGCAGTGGGTCAACAGGCTCGGGCAGCGTCAGAACGTAGTCAGCCAACCCTTCGAGCTCAAGATTAGGTTCACAGATACACAGACTATGGGCCCCAAACCCGCGCGCCACCCGCAGCAATCCCTGGCTAAGACGCACGTCATACGCCGTAATCAGCGGCACGACCAGCCATTTGTCAGTGAGTGCGCCAACAGGACCATTGAGCAGGCCATCAGTGCTGTCGTAGCGAGTGGTCACATAAGCTGCCTCCTGGATCTTCATGGCGCCCTCAATTGCCACACCGTAGTTGCTGCCCGTGCCGACGACAGCCACGAGTTCGTGTACCTCGATCGCAGGCATGAGCGCTTGCAGCGCAGGCTCAATGGCTTTGATTGTACGCTCAATGGAGCGCGGCATGGACTGCAGGGTGTGCAGCCGCTCAGCGGCCTCCTTATCCTCTGACCTCGCCAGCGCCAGACCAAGGCGCATCAGCAGGCCCGCACAGGCGATCACGCTCTTGGTCTTGGGGAAGGTGATCTCCGGCCCCTCGCCGCTGATCAGGGCCAGTTGAGCGCTGTGAGCCAGCAAACTGTCAGCCACTCCTGTCACTGCGACGCCAAACGCGCCCCGCTTCACCGAATCGGTGAGCGCGTTGATTACCACGTCACGCTCACCCGAGCGCGAGACAGCGATCACCAGCGTGCGTCGGTCAACCAGCCGCGAGGCATAGTATCCCAACTCAGGAGCGGACATGACGTATGCTGGCAGCGGACAGTGGTATCTGAAGATAGGCGCAGCCATTACGGCAGCGGTGTACGAGCTGCCAATACCGGTCACAATGACACGCTGAAAATCGTTCTTTCGCACACGGGCAGCGATTGACTGAATCGCGGCTTCGCTGGCCTCCAGGGTGCGGTCGAGCGCATCAGGCCCCTCGCGGATGTATCCAATCATGCGGTAGGTCTTGGACATGTTTGCCTCCCTGGGATTGACTAGTTCTTGGTGCAAGATGCCGCTCACAGCCAATGATCCTCAGTGGATTTGACCATGGATGTAGCCTAGCCCCTTGTGGGCGTGCTTGGCCGAGCATGGGGATGGCTCAACGCCAAACAACTTGACGTTGGCCTCGCAGTAGGCGACGAGTTGTTCTCCCCCCATTGCACCTCAATAGATCTTGATTCGACGCTTGTAGCGTTCCGAGATGGGCTGGTTGTATTCGGTGGCTCCATCGGGAGTCAGTAGGAGTTGTGGACAAGGCGAGCAGGCAGGCTACCGTGCATGACTGACACAGAGGTACCTCTTGGGAAGCATGGCGTTCCGCTACGATGTCGCTTTCCCGCCCAATGCCTCGGACAGCGTCCGGATGCCGCTGGTTCCCGCTTCCCGTGCAATCTCTGCCAACTGCTCGAGGCTCTCTTCCTCACGCTGGACCGCTATCTCCACCAGCATCGGCAAGCTCATGCCGGTTAGCACTTCAATGTTGTCCCGCTGCATCGCCAGGCGTGCACTGGCGTTGAAAGGGCTTGCGCCGAAAAGGTCTACCAGGACAAGGACCCCCGCACCGGTATCTACCTTGTCTATGGCAGCAGCAACGCGCTCCATCAAGCCTTCCACGGCATCCATTTCTCCCAGGGTCACGGTAACGATGCCTTGCTGCTCGCCCACAATCATGCGAGCCGCATCGAGCATCCCTTTGGCCATATCGCCGTGGCTGACAATCACAATCCCAACCAACATTGCCTCCAGATCACAGGCCCGTATTATACGCTGTTCCACAATCCTGGCAAGCCTGGGCCGGGGTCGTGGTAAACAAGATCGCTTCTGTGCACGATGAGATTCGCCCATCACCACCAGAAGGCATGGCCGTCAGACAGGCGGTGCGGGGAATGGGATCGCATACGAGGTTCGCCAGCACCAGCCGTTCACGCTGGTGCTTGGAAGCGATGCCTTATCAGGCATCCAGGTAACTGGTGTGCGGTGTCGCGTGTTGAGGTACATCTCACGATGTCACTAACGCCAGTGCACCACCGTGAATGAGGAATGCAGCTGCTTCACAGCTAGGCAGCTTTCACGATAGCCGAGCATGGGAGCTTGGCCTGCTAGAAGGGACTCACCCTCAGTTTCAGCAGAGGCAGCTCCCAGTTTGCAACACAGGCAGCTCCCACGCTGCCGGATGGATGGTCAGGCCTGGGCGAGCGGGCTGCCACTCTCGGGGTAGAATCCCACTTTCAGAGTAGTGGCTCATGCAACTCGGCGACACCGCAAGTGCAAAAGAGCCCTGCCGAACGCTATTCTCCGAGTAGCCCCCGTTTGCCAGTACCCGCATCGGGAGCGGAGCACGGCTAAACAGGCAGTCCAAGACGCCGCCAATACACATTAACACGCGAGGGTCGTCTTGCCTGCGCAACTGGTACTACGTCATGCTTTAGCTGAGACGTTGTAGTGGCAACCTCAGTCGCCAGACAGGTGGAAAAAGCAACCAAAGTCGCCACTACGAACCTATTGTGAGAAAAGGTACTGCCGGCTGGGTCTAGGTCCCCTTGCCCATCCTGACTACCTTGGTCCCACAGACTGCGCACACGCCCTTGACTGCGGGCCTGCCGTTCTTCAGGACAACATTCACTGGATTCTTGATGTCCCGCATTTGCTTGCACTTGAAACAATATGCTTGCATTTCTAGACCTCCTCGTAATTATGTGAAGAACCTCGTCCGGACGCCTATACTACTTGGTTATTATACCATACTTCTACGTATTAGGCAACTCCAAGGTTAGCACCGTGCGTGCCCAGAATTGGGCCGGTTTCAGTTGGCCGCTGGTCAGAAACCTGCCCCCAGCCTGGCGCGGACCCCCCTGTCACTGCACAGTATGGCTTTGCCTCCGGCGACGCCAAGCGCTATAATGCCTTCATGACCTCACCACTCACTGCAGCGCTGCGAGACCTGCGCCTCAATCCTCGCTTTGCCGAACGGATCACTGTCTGGCGACGCCTGGCCGCCCGGCCAGAACGGTACGGTCCGCCTCCAGCCGACCTGCACCCCCGATTGCTGGACACGCTGCACAAGCAAGGGATTGAGCGCCTGTACGTTCACCAGGCCAGCGCGATTTCGGCAGCGCTGCGCGGCGATGACGTGGCGGTGGTCACTGGCGCGGCATCCGGCAAGACCCTGTGCTATAACGTGCCTGTGCTGGATGCCCTGCTGCGCGACCAGCATGCACGAGCCCTGTACCTATTCCCGACCAAAGCCCTGGCACAGGACCAACTCGTCGCCTGGCTGCAGTTGAGCGCCGACTTGCTGCCGTCAGCAGTTGCGGCCACGTACGATGGTGACACCCCATCATCGGCACGTCCTGCCATCCGCAATAGGGCCAACGTTCTGATCACCAATCCGGACATGCTGCACGTCGGGATCCTGCCCCATCACCCCAAGTGGCAGGCGTTCTTCTCCAGGCTCAAGTACGTGGTCGTGGATGAGATGCATGCCTACCGTGGCGTCTTCGGCAGCCACGTGGCCAACGTGCTGCGCAGGCTGCGCCGTGTCTGCAGCTTCTATGGTTCGCAGCCATCCTTTATCTGCTGTTCCGCCACTATCGCCAATCCGCAGACTCTGGGCAGTCAACTCGTCGGACGCCCGGTTACGCTCGTGGACGACGACGGCTCACCGCGAGGCGAGAGGCATTTCATCCTCTACAATCCACCGCTCGTAGATCGGACACAGGGTGTGCGTCGCAGCCTCATCCTCGAAGCCACGACACTGGCCGACTTTTTCCTGTCCAGAGACCTGTCCACCATCGTCTTCTGCAAAGGGCGGCTGACCACCGAACTGCTGCTCACCTACTTGCGCGGGGCGCAAGCAAGACGAGGACAGTCCCCCGACTGCATCCGTGGCTACCGTGGGGGCTATCTACCGCACGAACGCCGTGCTATCGAGCGCGGCCTTCGCCAGGGAAGCGTGCGAGGGGTGGTGAGCACGAACGCTTTGGAACTGGGTGTGGACATCGGCGAACTGAGTGTCTGCCTGCTGGCCGGCTATCCCGGCACCATCGCCAGCACCTGGCAGCAGGCCGGACGCGCAGGGCGACGCCGGGACGCTTCAGTCGCTGTGCTCATCGGAGGGCCATCGGCGCTGGATCAGTACCTGCTGTCACATCCGCAATTCTTCTTCGCGCGGACACCAGAGCGGGCGCTGCTGGCCCCTGACAACCCGTTCCTGCTGCAGTCGCACCTCAAGTGCGCGGCCTTTGAGCTGCCTCTCGCCGATGACGAGTCATTTTCAGGAAGCGCCAACACAGCCACACTGCTGAAGCAAATAGCAGACAGTGAAGGCGCGCTGCGTCACGCCGAGAAACGGTGGTACTGGATGAGCAGCCAGTACCCAGCGCAAGAGGTATCGCTGCGCACGGCAGCGCCCGACAGCTTTATAGTGCATACTGAGAACGGCCAGGTTATCGGCCAGGTGGACCGGGCCAGTGCACCGCTGCTGATCCACCCCGGCGCAGTCTACCTGCACGAGGGCCAGGCTTACATTGTGGAGGAATTGGATTGGGAGAAGCGCGCCGCTCACGTGCAACCAACGGAGGTGAACTACTTCACGGACGCCAGCCTCTCGGTGAAAGTAGAGGTGCTGCGTGCGCACGAGTCTGCATCTGCCGGGTCGGTATCGTGGGCGCACGGGGAGGTAAGGGTGCGCACAAAGGCTACCAGCTACAAGCAGATCGCACTGTACACTCACGAGCGGCTAGCAACTGTCCCCCTGGATCTGCCAGAGCAAGAACTGCTGACCACCGCCTACTGGTTGAGCCTGCACAACGAGGTAGTCACTGCCATGCGCGATTTTGGCGACTGGACGATTGCTCCCATCGCATCCTACGGCCCGAACTGGGCCACGCAGCGTCGCCGCGCACGAGAGCGCGACGGCTACCGCTGCCGCAACTGCGGCCTTCCGGAAGCTGCGGGGCGCGAACACGACGTGCATCACATACGCCCGTTCCGCACTTTTGACTACCGGCCCAACGAGAACAGAAACTATATAGCGGCCAACGCTCTGTCCAACTTGATGACCCTCTGCCCAGAGTGCCACCGCCGGCTCGAGACTGCCCAAACTGTGCGCGGGACCCTGGACGGGCTGGCCAGCTTACTCAGGGCACTGGCACCGCTCTATCTAATGTGCGAGCCGCGTGACCTCGGCGTGGCATCCGAGTCGGACTTTCGCTTCACGCGCTCTCCGACGGTGGTAATCTATGACATAGTCCCCGGCGGGGTGGGCTTCAGCGCGGCACTGTACGAGCTGCATGACGACTTGCTGCAGGCCTGTCTGGAGTGGGTCGGCGATTGTCCGTGTGACGAGGGCTGTCCGGCCTGCGTCGGAGCACCGATCGAGGTGGGTACGGGGGCCAAGATGCGTGTCCAGCGGCTGTTGCTGCGAGTGGCAGACCCTAAGGGTTTATAAAACCCTTAGGGTCTCCAACGCTATGGCTCCAGAATGAGCAAGCCTTCTTTGCTGGCCTCGATGTCGGACTTTTCATACAGCATGGGATGATGCTCAACTGCCTGCCACGACGCGATCATGTCGCCGAAATGCTTGTGGAAGGGCTGCCCTGACTGCCCCGTGGTGTGCTGTGACCGGGAGTTGTGCCACTCACCAACGTCAATTACGTGGCGATAAGAGGCCACAACTCGCACAGAGAAATCGCCAGAGCTGTATCCAGCAGCGTCCACAGTGTCTCCAGTGCCACGCACCGCCACAGGCCCCCGGTTGAAGATCAGATTGAGCGGCTTCACGCTGCCCATAGGATGCTCGAACGTAGCCTGATGCAGGCGTCCCCACGTCCACTCGTGCGGCGCGTCGCCAAACTTGTTGCCCCAGAAGTCAAGGGCCTCCTGGAAGCTGCGGCTCAAGATATGGTCCCGACCCTCTACGTCAGGCGTGCTCACGTCGTCAAACCAGGGGTTGTCCTCGTCACCCATGATAGCCAGCAGCGCCATTGGCGAAGCCAGCCAGTCTTCAATCTTTGCTTCCTGCAGTTCATCGCCAAAGGTGTTGGCCAACAGTCGCCCGTACGTGACCTGGAAAATACCCGCACCGGCACTCTCGATATCAGCACGGTAATCCCAATCTCGCAGCACCGTCATAGCACGCTCCTGGAGCCATCCGTCGGGTTCCAACGCCAGGATGTACGGCGTCAGTGTGGCCCCTGGGATGGAGTAGGTGTCGGCCTGGATGTCGCGGAAATCGTCAATGGTCAGGCTATCGTTGCCCTGCAAGAGCTCCGCGATGCGCTGAGCGCGGAACGGCGCGCTCCATTCGTGGGAGATAAAGTAGGGGTAATCGTCCGGGACGACCTTGTTGTTGGCAGTGACCACGTAGTGGTTGGGCGGGTTGTACACGAAAGGCAACTCTTTGAACGGAATATAGCCAGTCCACTCGTACTCCCCCGTCCAGCCAGGCGCAGGCACCAGACCCTGGCCCTTGGCACGAATGGGAATGTCACCGGGCATCTGATAGCCAATGTTGCCCTGCCTGTCCGCGAACACAAAGTTCTGCGACGGAGCCTGCCAGTAGCGCAGAGCCTCGCGGAATTCGTCCCAGTTGCCTGCACGGTCCAGCATGTACACACTGCGGAAGAGCTGGCCGCCCTCGAGTGCAGTCCAGCGCAGCGCTAATTGCTCCTTCGCTCCCGAGACCACGGGGGTCATGATGGGGCCATGCCGTGTCACGCGCACATTCAGTTTGACTGGCTCGTCGCGGCCCTTGACCTTGATCTCCTCGTGAATGACCGTCACGTCTTCCCAACGGCCCTTGAATTCGTACTGATTGGGGTTGTCGGGATTGATCTTCTCCACGTAGAGGTCTTGAACGTCTGGCCCAACGTTGGTCACACCCCAGGCAATGTCGCGGTTGTGACCGATGATCACGCCAGGCGCTCCCGGGAACGAGGCCCCAATGACATCCAGCCCACCTCCCACCAGGTGAATCTCGTACCAGATGGATGGCATCTGGATGCCCAGGTGCGGATCGTTAGCCAGCATGGGCCTGCCGCTGGCCGTCTTGGAACCGTCAACGACCCAGTTGTTGCTGCCCAGATGCTGGCTCCAAATACCCAACAAGGACTTGACCGCGCTGTAGTCGGATAGGATGGCGGTGTCCAGCTCGCCGTAGCTTTTGGCTTCCGGCGGAATGATGAAGGGGCCCTGCTCTGGATACGGCGGAGTCAACTCGCGCGTCTTTTCCTCGCCAAACGCAGCGATCAACTGCGCGCGCAAGAGTTCGTACTCCCAGTTTCCACCCAGGTCCATGCACATCACCTTGCCCCAGGCCAGTGTGTCCATAGGCGTCCAGGGCTCGGGCTTAAACCCCAGCAGTGTGAACTCTAGCGGCAGACTGGCCTTGTGCGTCTCGATGAAGGCATTCACTCCATCAGCGTAGGCCTGCAGCACGTTGATGGTCTCCGCTGGCAGAACCGCGAGATCGGCCTGAGCGGCACGGTAGAGACCAATGGTGCGCAGGAAGCGGTCGGATTTGAGCGTGGCCTCCCCCAGCACTTCGGAGAGTCGCCCCGCCCCCACCCGCCGATTGAACTCCAACTGCCACAAGCG
>Ga0315543_1001522_pt1 | contig 24810 bp, 15 predicted proteins | sample SalMarSW160210MG_2_FD_203098 | JGI IMG/M metagenome (GOLD analysis project Ga0315543, IMG submission 203098) | Salt marsh sediment microbial communities from the Plum Island Ecosystem LTER, Massachusetts, United States - Salt Marsh Sediment SW1601-210 ... | reverse complement strand
TTTCCCAACCCAAAGTTGCAGTACTCAAAAAAGAAAAGTCTGAATGAACACTGATCTATCATTTATCACAAACGAAGAAAATCATAGACTTAAAGAAAGATTTGAAGTACTTATAAAGGACACTTCATTCTTTGATTGCCTTGTTGGATACTTCTATTCCAGCGGATTTCATGCTATCTATAAATCTTTAGAAAACACAGAAAAAATAAGAATTCTTATTGGGATCAACACAGATAGACAAACTTTCGAACAACTTGAACAAGCAAATAAACCCAAACAACAGTCATTTGATTTTTCACATGCTGAAGCAAAACAGGAAATTGAAAACCTAGTTCAGAAAGAAATGTCAGAGTCTGAAGACAACAGAAATGTTGAAGATGGTGTTCATAAATTTATAGAATGGATTAAAGATAGCAAGTTGGCAATCAGGGCCTATCCCTCACAGAATATACATGCCAAACTCTATATTATGACCTTTAAGGAAGGAGACAGGGATATTGGCCGGGTTATTACTGGCTCCAGTAATTTTACAAAAGCCGGATTGGTAGATAATCTTGAATTCAATGTCGAATTAAAAAACAGAAGCGACTATGATTTTGCGAAAAATAAATTTGAGGAATTGTGGTGTAACGCTGTTGATGTCAGCGAAAAATATGTTCAGACCATTCAAGACAAGACTTGGGTGACTCAAAATGTCACGCCTTATCAGCTATACCTAAAGTTTCTCTACGAATATTTCAAAGATGAGCTCAGCCAGACAGATGAGGTATTTATTAAATATCTGCCACATGAGTTTAAAAAACTTGAATATCAGGAGCAGGCAGTCTTAAATGCCAAAAAGATACTTTTGGAATATGGCGGTGTTTTTATTTCCGATGTTGTGGGGCTGGGGAAAACCTACATCTCAGCCATGCTGGCGGATCAACTGGATGGCAGAACGCTTATTATCGCACCGCCGGTGCTTTTGGAAAAATCAAATCCCGGTTCATGGCCTAATGTTTTTTCAGACTTTAGAGTGCCGGCAGATTTTGAATCACTCGGTAAACTGGACTATCTACTGGACAGAGGAACTGAAAAATACACCAATATTATCATCGATGAAGCACACCGCTTTCGAACAGAAACAACCATAACCTATGAGAAACTGGCCGAAATATGTCGCGGGAAAAGAGTTATCCTGGTAACGGCAACGCCTTACAATAATACCCCGAAAGATATTCTCAGCTTGTTGAAACTGTTTCAGAAAGCAAAAAAAAGCACTATCCCTAATCTACCTGATCTGGAATCTTTTTTCAATGGACTGGAGAAAAAACTTAATAACCTGGACCGGAAGAAAGACTATTCTGAATATATAAATACAACAAAAGCAAACGCAAGAGAAATACGCAATAAGGTATTAAAATATTTAATGGTTCGCCGCACACGTACAGAAATCGAACACTATTTTAACCAAGACATTAAGGAACAAGGACTCAAATTCCCGGAGATTAAAAAACCGGAGCCTTTATTTTACGAACTCAACGGTGAAGAAGACGAAATCTTCAACGAAACCATTGACCTTATTGCCAATCAATTCAGATACGCACGCTACATGCCCATGCTTTATTATGAAGGCAGGATTGATCAGCTTGAAGCACAATCACAGCGAAACATGGGTCGGTTTATGAAAATACTACTCGTCAAACGGCTAGAAAGCAGTTTCTTCGCATTTAGAAATTCGGTGGATAGATTCGTTCACTCCTATGAAATGTTCATAAAAGAGTTAGATAACGGCAGTGTTTACGTAAGTAAGAAGCATATCAACAAAATATTCGAACTGCTGGAAAACGACGATGACGAAGCAGTCCAGCGATTAATAGATGAAGGCAAGGCGGAAAAATACGAGAGCAAAGATTTCAGAGAGGAACTAAAAAAAGATCTGCAGCATGACCTTGCCATCCTGACGGAAGTCAAAAAACTTTGGCAGAACATTAACCGGGACCCGAAGCTTTTGAAATTTGTAAACGAACTGTCAAAAAATGCTGTCTTACAAAATAACCATCTAATCATCTTTACCGAGTCGAAGGAAACCGCCAATTATCTGTTTAAAAATATTAATGAAAAATATCCCGGCAAGGTTCTCTTGTTTACTGGCGATTCAGGCGAGTCTATCCGTGATAAAGTACTTGAAAACTTTGATGCCCGAGCCCGCCATAAAAAAGAAGATTATCGCATACTAATCTCTACCGAAGTCCTGTCGGAAGGTGTGAACCTTCATCGTGCCAATGTGGTAATTAATTATGACATACCCTGGAATCCTACCCGAATGATGCAGAGAGTAGGACGTGTTAACCGGGTTGACACAGCCTTTGACGTCATTCATACCTTCAATTTTTTTCCTACTACACAATCGAATGACCAGATCAAACTGAAAGAAGCGGCCGAAGCTAAAATCAATGCCTTTCTGACCCTTCTTGGAGGCGATGCGGAACTTTTAACTGAGGGCGAGCCCATCGGTTCACACGAGCTATTTAACCGGTTGATTTCAAAGAAAACACTGGAAGGGGATGATGAAGCGGAGGAAAGTGAACTGAAATATTTACAGATAATACGGGATATTCGTGAAAAGGACGCCGATCTTTTTGAAAAAATTAAACACCTGCCCAAAAAAGCCCGCACAGCAAAACAATACAATGATATTGTCGGATCCCTTATTACCTACTTCCGTCGAGGAAAACTGCAAAAGTTTTTCATAGCAAAGGTTAAGCTAGCAACCGAAGAATTGGATTTTATGACAGCGGCAGGAATGCTCGAAAGCAGGCCTGACGAAAAAAGAAAAAAGCTCCCAAGCGAGATGTATGACCTTTTAGACAGCAATAAGGAAGCTTTTATTATCGCTACAACTGAAGAAATGGCTGAACCTCAGAAAAGAAGAGGACGCGACAGCGCCGCCAATATCCTGCGCATTCTAAAAGCAACCATTAAAAACACGCAGACTCTAACCGAAGACCAGGAGCTTTACCTTAAAAAGGTATTGACCCAGCTTGAGGAGGGTGGCCTGCCCAAACAGACAGCAAAAAATACATTAAAAGCCCTGGATGCGCTTAAAGATGAACTGGTAAATCCTTTCAAGGTGCTGGCAGTCCTCCAGACCCATATCCCCGAACGGCTGCTGCAAAGCCACTATGCAGAACAGAATCCGGCGGTATTCGGTAAACGTGAAGTGATACTCTCATTATATCTGACAGAAAAATAAATATGAATAAACAACAGGCACAACAAATTATCAGAGATACCTTTGAAAGTCCATTTGATAAGAGCCGGTTTGCCGTATTTATCAAAAACCTTCTAAACTGGATTGATGATGACGCACCCTTTACCTACCAGGGGAATTATATCCCCGATGCCTATAAGCAATACATAAAAGTACTGGAACGGATCGGCAAATTCAGCGATGGGGAAAACAGCATTGATATACTTGTCATAACCCTGCAGAAAGAAACGTCTCTTGAACGCGCCCGTACAATGCAGCGAAATTTTATCGCATGGTATTTAAACGGAAGCAGGGGAGGTGATTTAAAAGACGCTGCATTAGCTGCCTTTGTCTCTCCCGATGAAGTGGACTGGCGGTTTTCACTGGTTAAGATGGATTATAAGTTTGAACAGACCAAAACTGGCAAAATGAAGGTGAAAGAAGAATTTACACCTGCCCGACGCTGGTCTTTTCTAGTAGGTGCAAATGAAAAAAGTCATACTGCCCAAAGTCGGTTGGTTAATATTCTGGCAAACGATGAACAAGAACCGACTCTAAGAGAGATTGAAAACGCCTTTGATATTGAGACCGTCACTAAAGAGTTTTTCCTCAAATACCGCGAACTTTTCCTGCGCACCAAAGAAGAACTGGATAGAGTTGTTAAAAAAGATCCGAAAGTCGAGGTTGATTTTGAAGCCAAAGGCATGGACACGGTCAACTTTGCAAAGAAACTTTTAGGGCAGATTGTGTTTCTCTATTTTCTTCAAAAAAAAGGTTGGTTCGGCGTGGGGCGTGATGCTGACTGGGGCGACGGATCAAAGCATTTTCTGCGTGAATTATTTAAGAAAAAACATGCTGATTATAGCAATTTCTTTAACGATATTCTGGAGCCCCTCTTTTATGAAGCTCTACGTATTGATCGCAGCCATGTCGACGGTTATTACAGCCGTTTTAACTGTAAAATCCCTTTCTTAAACGGTGGCCTTTTTGATCCCATCGGAAATTATGACTGGGTACATACTGATATAATAATACCCGATAAACTCTTTTCAAATAATATAAAGACCAAAGAAGGCGATACCGGTAATGGCATCCTTGACATCTTTGACCGTTTCAATTTCACCGTAAAAGAGGACGAGCCATTGGAAAAGGAAGTGGCAATCGACCCAGAACTGCTCGGGAAAATTTACGAGAAATTCAATGCCATCCGCCCAGATAATTATGATGAATTTAAAACGGTATTAAAAGCCGGTAAAACTGGTGAGGAAAACAAATTCAACAAAAAATTCGGTGTCTATTATACTCCCCGTGAAATTGTGCACTATATGTGCCAGCAGAGTTTGATTGTCTATCTAGCAACCGAACTTGAAGGAAATACAAACATGGAAGATATAGAAACCCTGATTCATACTGGTGAGCAAGTCAGCGAAAACGAAGCTGCCATCCAAGCCAAAGGCCGGGAGACCAGAGATTATTCATACAAATTACCGGAAAGTATCCGCCAGAATGTCGAAATGATTGACTTGGCACTGGCAAATATTACTGTTTGCGATCCGGCTATTGGAAGCGGTGCTTTTCCAGTGGGTATGATGCACGAGATTGTCAAAACGCGGAATCTGCTCTCTACTTATCTCAAAGACCCAAATCGTTCCATTTACAATTTTAAACGCAAATGTATAGAAAAATCGCTTTACGGTGTAGATATTGACCCAGGTGCTGTTGAAATTGCTAAGCTCCGACTATGGCTTTCGCTTGTGGTAGATGAAGAAGATATTCAGCGAATCAAACCCCTACCGAATTTGGATTATAAAATTATATGTGGAAATTCATTACAGAACGTTGAAAAGAATCTTTTTAACAGCCAATTGTTTTCCAAACTTGAAAAATTAAAACCAATCCATTTAAACGAAACAAATCCCAGCAAAAGACATGAATACAAAAAGCAGATTGATGACTTGATTAGCCAAATTACCCGTGGGCACGAGGAGTTTAATTTTGAAGTGTACTTTTCGGAAGCATTCCATGAAAACAATGGATTTCATATTGTGATTGGGAATCCGCCATGGGGACAAAAATCAGTTAAATTTTCAAAGGCAGAAAAAGGTATGTATGAGATATTATATCCATCTGCCATGAAAGGGTCTTTGGATATCTTTCGGTTATTTGTTCAAAAATCTATTCAGTTGACTGCACCGCAAGGAATATTTGCGAATGTTCTACCTGATATTATTCTATTGAAGAATTATTCAACAACAAGGAAGTACATTTTGGATAATTTGAGGATCATTAGAATTGATCATTGGGGCATGGCTTTTGAAAATGTCAATCTGGATAGCTGCACACTACTTGGTCAAAAAATTAGTACTGAAAACAATAACATAATAGCTACGATTCATTCAGATAATGAAACAATCCCAAAGATTATTCCCCAATCCCAGTTTTTACAAATCGATGGTTATAAGTTTAATCTATACCTAAATACCGAGTCGTTAGATCTTATCAACAAGCTTAAACGACAAGGGATGTTCGGAGATTTTTTTGAACCTCATGAAGGCATTCACAGTGGTAACATCCGCGAAAAACTGTTTGTTGACTCAAAGTCCAATAATTATTCAAAAAAATTAATTCTAGGCCGGGATGAAATTAAAAGGTATCTACTTACTTGGAATGGCTTGTGGGTCAATTATAATCCACGGTTAGTTAACAAAAGTAAAGGAGAATACGCTGGTTTGGGTAAAAAGGAATATTTTGACAGGCAAAAGATCATTGTACGTCGTACGGGCGATTATATTCTTGCCGCATTAGATGAAGAAGAATACTACTTTAGCAATAATGTATTTGTGTGTCTTCCAAAAGTAAATTGCACTCTTGATATGAAATATGTCCTTGGTGTTTTGAACAGTAAATTAGCTACGTGGTTTTATAGAAAAATTCAACCCCGTAAGGGGAAGTTATTCGCAGAGCTAAAAATCAATGTGCTTAAACAAATACCTATTAAAGAAATACTAGAAAATGATCAAAGAAAAATCGTACGGTTGGTAGAAAAAATTATAACAGCAAAGAAGGGGAATCCCAAGTTTGATACGATACTTATTGAAAATGAAATAGATGAAGCAATTTATATGATATTCAATTTAACGAGGAAGGAAAGAAATTTAATTGAAAAAGAATCTTAGATTATGCAGGTTAAAATATTACATCAATTTCCTAGCAAAGAAAAGTTAAATGAACAACTTAAAAAGGCCTTAATAAGTAAAGAATTTACTCGTCTACGGATATTGGTTGCTTATATTTCTTGGCAAGGAATTAAATTAATCCATAGAGAACTGGAAGAATTTTATAATAATGGTAAAGAGATTTCGATCATATTAGGGATAGGAGATGGACCTAACGAGTCTGATGCTATTAGGTACTTAATACAGAGGTTCACAAAAGCTGACATATTTTTGTTTCATGTTCCTGTTGACCATTATACATTTCATCCCAAGATATATATATTCAATAATCATTTGAAAACATTAGCTTTCATAGGTTCAAACAATTTCACCACTGGAGGTCTTTTTTGCAATTCTGAATGCTGCGTCAAACTATCATTTGATAACAGAAATAATAAGGAAATTTATCGGGAGATTAATAGCATCTGGAATTCCTATTCACAACCTTTAGGACCCTTTAAGCGAAGAAATTTGCGTCGGATTGATCAAAGATTGCTTGTGGAATATTCAAAGAGAAATTTAGCAATTCAAAAGACTCGTCAAAAAGTAAACACACAAGCTTTTGATAAATTGTTTCCTGCTATCCAGATTGAAAGACCTGTGGTCCCAATGATCAAACTCCCTAAAAAGAAAAAAAAGGAAAAATATCGAACCACTCTTCTTTTGGAGATTTTAAGAGAAACTGGGATGGAAGGTACACAAGTACAAATCCCTCGAAAAGTTATAGATGAATATTTTGATGTACCTGGCAGTGGTCACCAAACAGTTGAACTTAAATTCAAGAATAATCCGATTAGACCAGCAGTTATTTGCCACTTTTCAAATAATACCCATAGGATTTCTTTCCCTGAAGTAGCAGGTGTGAAACGCCCCTTATTGATGAAATTCAATAAATTTAAAAAGAACATCTACACTGTGGAACTAATAAAAGGTAAAGAATACGAGAAACTTATAAAACTATGCACAAACCAAACAAGATCAGCAGCTAGGAGATGGGGGGAATTGTAGTAATAAACTTGATTTAAATTCAAAAACTTTTCGGATTAATTCCTAAAAAAACAAAATCATGTAAGGTGGAAATGAAAACGTTAATTGAACAGATAAAATCCAAGGACAGCTATAAACAATTTAATGTAGATACATAATACCCTCTTGGACAGATTTTAAATTTGGTAAGGATGATGGATTTGGGACCTCGGATCACAAACGGATCTGGTCAACTTATAACTTAATCCCAATCATTACCACCTTTCCCCCTCATAGCCTCATCTACCAAATCCTTCCTCCCTACCGCTAACTTGTGCCTCCTCTCATCATATATCCCCTCAATCCTCCCAACTAACCATACATTGAACTTCTCACCAGGAGACTCTATCCTTGCTATCTTCTTTAACTCCCCCAGTAAAAACCGATCAATGTATATCTGATGCCTTACCGTATCCTTGTACTTGCCAGTACTGCCTTCAGGCCTTGCCATAATCCCAGCTAATTAATTTGTAGTCAAATTTATAAAAAATATTAATTTAACTATAAATTAATCCAACATTTTATTAACACCCTGACAAGGTAACAGATTGATAGATAAAGACTTTTATTGACAATTCTTAAAATAAGTATGATTTCTGGAATGACCAGAAAAAGATCCTTCTTTTGAAGAAAACAGACGTGCTTATATCACTTAAAATGAAAAAAGGGAATACAACAATCGTATTCCCATATGATTCCAGAATCAGAAAATCATCACATTATTTTCAGTGGTTTTTACAATCAGGAGTGAAAAACCATCTCAAAAAAGTGACCCAAAAATACAGCATAAAGACTCCTTTAATTCAATCGTAGAAAACAAAATAACTTCATGCAGTAAGCAATACCTCATTATAGTTATCCACCTTCTCACTACCGTATTTATGCCTGATATAATCCATAGGCATTGAATTCCTGTTGAGGCTTTTATACTCCCTGGGCCTCCAGTACCATACCTTCTTCCTGGGAGCGAAATAGAAGCCGATAGAGCGCAGTTTCTTACGGTAAGGGAAGGTATTCCCGGTAAGCCATATCCAGTTACCACAGATCTCAATATTCAAGTCAAAAGAGATGATCTGGTCGATGATTTCTGGATATATGATCGTTTCATCCTGTTCCTGTTTTGATTGCTGAGAGAAGCCGAAAGTGGGGTTGGAAAGGATCAGTGAATACTCCAGGTTAATTGCCTGCATAGTTTCCTTGTCACCTCCTTCACGGTCCGGGTGGTAGCGGAGGGCAAGATTCTTGTACCGATGCTTCACTTCATCGAGGTTCTTGCAGTCGATGAAAAATAATTGCTTTTCCATTGCTCAATATTTTTTGGTTAATACTGAGTAAGGCAATAACTATTTATTCTTTTAAAAATTATGGATTAAGGTAATGGGGCTTCACGTTAAAGAATATCAATTTGCAGAAAAAATGGGGCAGAGATGTCTTAATAATATCTGCCCCACTTGATAGTGCTTTACCACACAAAATTATTCTTTTGTTATTTCATCTTCATTATTTTCGATTTCATTCTCAATAACTATCCCTTGTTCTAGCTCATGCAATTCAATTATTGAATTGTTTTTTATTATATCCGATAGTGTTCCCTCTTGGATAGAGTTTTTCGTATCTGAGAGTTCCTTTGCTGTCCCAAAATAGTTAATGAAATTGGGGTTTGAAGTGCTACTTGCAGAATCTATTTTCCTTTTCATATTGCTAAATTAAGTAATATTTTCATGTTTCCAACCTTCAAATGTTCTATTATCTTGATATGAAGTTTGTTGGATACCTCCTTGGGCGATAGTTGTTTTTGATAATGTCCCTTCGCTAAGGAATACATCACATCCTCCACCTATACTTTCAATTAACGCTCTCCTAAAAGAATAATTGTATGGATTTGTACTGGCTAAAATAATTTTTGGGTCGAATGTATCTCGTAACTCCAGTTCAGTTTCTATATCCAAATAAATATTTTTGATAATTTGATAAAGATCATTATTTGGATTTTCAATCATTAATCCAAGTACTTCTGAAGCTTCCTTTCTATAGATGGTGTAATCATGACTTCCGGATTCACTACATAAAAACTTTATGATTTCTTCTTCTTTGTCCTCACCGAGGTTCTGGTATTTAAGCAGCTTTTTGGCTAGCATTTGAATTTGAGACTTGGAACGAAATACTTCACCCAATGATAATGGATGGATTTTATCTGATAAACTCAAATAAATTTGGGTAAGCTTGTCTGGATCATTGATTCCAAAATCTTCTTTGGCCATTTCCAAATATCCATTAACGTGTTCTACACTTACAGGTACTCTAACTTTTTTATTATTCATTTCGATTTGTGGATTCATTAATCCATTTGTGCTTGGATCAATTGGCCCAAGTGTTGCCTGTTTTGTCATTACAATTCTATTAGCTCCAAGAGAAATTAGGGTTCCGGCACTGTGACAGTTGAAGGGGACAATCACCTCAAAATCTTTACAAAAACTTCGGATTAAATTAACTAAGCTCCAAGCAGCAAGAGTATGTCCTCCTCTTGTGTAAATAAGAAGGGATATTTTTTTAACATCTCCAATTATATCCAGATGATTAGTTATAGGAGCTAATATATCTGAAGCTAGTTGGGCTTCCAGCCCTTTTCTGTCGCTTGTTATGTATACAAGCAATTTAGATTTTCTTGCTTTTTCGAGCTTTTTATAATCATCTAATCTATCCTTAAGCATAGTCTAAGGTTTTAATTGGTTGTGGAATAAGCATTAAGTCAAGGAATAGTGCTGGAGTTATAATAGTACTGTTGATTTTGAATAAAGTTAAGCCAACTATCAATAAATTCAAAGAGAACTACTAATATTTTAATTATAAAGAGATTATCTGAATAAATGAAATTAAAAGGAAGCATGCTTTTATTCATGTCCAACAGGAGCCCCCCCTCCCCAAGCACACACCCTTTTGGGTCCCAAACCGGCACAATAGGTCTCTCCAAGCGTTTGCATACAGTTTCATTAGAGGACAACCTTTTCACTTTTATAGAAGTGCCTCATATAAAGAAAGAATATGATTCTTATGATTTTAAAAAGGATTGGGAATATAATAAGGAATACGAAATGAAAAAATCATCACTAATTGCTAAAACCTGAGAAACGGGGTGGAGGCGGGTAGGCATATGAAGGCAAGTGAGACTCCTTCCAGTTATGATTTTATATTTTAACGGTGGAATTAAGCCGCCGTAGCATGGCGCGGACTTTGCTATTCTGCAAAGAGCGTGACATGCGTTAAGCGGTCGGCTTTAATGATTTGTTCCATGTCGATATTTTAATCAAAATATATATCCTCAAGTCTCATTTATTGAGTTGAAATTGTGAAGATCATAGTAACGGTAGGCTAACTTCATCTTCATAGCTTGAACATTTCTGAATTAACAGTTAAAAAGAATTTCTCATCTGCGGTTTTTACCTCCTGTTCATTTAATTGGGTTTTCCCAAAGAAATATTGTTTCTTTTTTCTTTCAGCAATTCTTCCTATCTGTGGTCTTCGTGAGGGTATTTGCTCACCTTTCTCGAATATAATGAGTCTACAATCGCGTTTAAGTTGTTCGCCAATTAATTCCCACCAATTATTGTCAGTATCGCCAATTGATGAACCAAACACACATATTATATGTGCGTTCAAAATTTGATTTTTACACCAAGCTTCAATTGTGTGTTTTTGCGCTAGGTTACAGTCATTTTTTACAAGCGACTCTAAGACATCTTGATTCTCATGAAAAGAAACATTTGAGATTTGCGAGATATCATTTACCCCCATCACCATTCTCTCATTGATAAACCCATGAACATGTTCGATTTTATGAAGTAGGACCGAATGATTGCGCTTGATGTATTCCTTTAACTCTATCTTTTTACCAGCATAGTTTGTAAGTTTCTCTATGGTCTGTGTGTAATTGAAGGTTACTATGTTGATATTCCACTGTGAAGATTTCCATTTTTCTCTAAATGCTTTAAGTTTATTTCTATCAGCAGGTGGAAGTGAGTTCTCTGGATAAACCAAATAGTTATATAACTTCTTATTATCGAATTGATTAATATCAAAATTATTCTCAATAACCTCTAAATATTCAGCTAATCGATCCTCGATATCATCGAAGATTTCAAAAAATTCTTTGCTTGAACTTAGATTCTTAGTATACTTTCCAAGTTCGAGTTCAAGATCAGACCAGTTTTCATGATTTTTATCTATAGCTGTTTTTAATTTCTGAATGAGAATACTTGGTGACGGCTTGGTTCTATAGTAATTAAAAAAGTCACTATATCTAGTTTCCATCCCAAGATTAATATCAAAACCATTCCCAATTAAGAATAGGAGATTCATATGCTATATCTTCTATTGTTAATTTATTGACGACATGGAACATATATTCTACTGCCAATATCCGTATAATATGTAAAATTTGATATGTTATCCGGATTCAGATTTCTTCTTGAATGATTAATCAATGAATCGAGTTCATTAATTTCAGGTTTTCTGCCTATCAATATCAAAGTTATGAAATAGCCTATTGAAAGTCAAGAAAAATAAAGAATGTATAGTAAATAACAAAAGAAGCCATTCATTGAACTAATTTGTCTTAGATTATATGTTACATTTTCAAACCAAGTTGAGATAATCATCAAAACAAATCCCGACAATAAAGTAAAAAATCAATCCATACTTTTACAGGAATAGTACCTGAATACCAATTTCGTAGATGCAAAAAAGAGGCATTATAAAGGCGACAAGGATTTTTAAGCTTTAAATTCCAGAAACCCTCTGAAAGGGGAGGCCTCAGGATAGACATATCAAGATATGTATATATGTTGTGATATTATTCAATCAGGATCTTCCCTCTGTACGTCTTTTCTCCCCGGAGTTCGATGAAGTAGAATCCATTTGACAGTCCTTCTCTATCCAATTCATAGAGAGAGTCAGTGATATTGTTTATTATTCTTACAACCTTTCCGGAAAGATCTGTTAGGGTAAGTTTGAATGGTTCATTTGAAGGATTCGGGAATTCAATGATGGTTTTGTTATTAAAGGGATTGGGATAGATTTTTAGATTACCATTATCAGTTAATGATTCTATACCTGCAGAAGCATCACTGTAAATCTTTACATCATCAAAAGCAAACCCATCCCTCTCGATAGATCCATTGGATGCAAAAGCAAAACGAAACTGGATATAGGGTTCTCCGGATAATCCTGGAAGTGGAGCTATTGCCGTTACCCATCCATTACTCCCCTGTCCGAATGTTCCGTCCCCCGACCAGCCATTCATCGATCCTACGGTATTATACAAAGTAACCAGATCAGAACAGTTATACCAAAGGTAATCGGTATTCTTAAGCACAGTCGCCCATGTCTTTCCTGTATCGACAGAATTCTGAAAACATGCTCCGTCATAAGTCCCTTCTATATCCCGCCAAATCTTCATTTCCACAGCTGGATCTGTCAATGATGAAAAATCAAAAAAAGGACTATACACAAATGATACTTCATTTGAGTTGTAATTTCCTGAAAGATTTGTCATCCAACAGGCAGTATCGGAAGAAGCAGAATTTATAGTTGTCCCGGAAGGCTTTCCCCATTGCCAGGAGGAGTTAGTTCCTTCTGAATACCAACCACCAGGGCCATCCTCAAAATCCTTATTATATGGAAAAATTGAGATAATAGAAACCATTTCAACTATTACATCCCAATATTGTGGTGTGCCATCTTCTGCAACGACAGTATAGGTAACTATTGAAGAGAAATCATTTGTTGTCACTCCGCTTTCCTGTGGTGTCCCCTGGATATTAATGGAAGCACCAAGAGAAATAGTGAAACTGGCTACCAGATTACTCAAATCGGTTCCATAGACCACCATAATAGATACTTGATGATTTACTACGTCAATGACAGCGCCATCTGAAGCTTCAGGGAAGCTATAAGTCAAAATATCGTTTTCCTGACTCAACGGTTCTACTGTTGCGACTATGGTTAGATCATTACTTGTTAAGTCCGATGAACTTGATATTTCAGCTGATAGGATGGTAATACTGAAGTTCGTTATATCAGAATCGAAATCTGTTCCATCAAAAGCCACTGTCAATGTTGCTTCTGTTGAGCTCACATAAGTTACAGTCTGAATCGAAGAACCTACCGGGTTGTTGTTTAACGTAAAATTTTGTTTGTCCAGCGTTGCATCGGTGAAAAATGTATTATATAGAGTCAGATTTATAACAGCACCATCCAGGTTCTCTTTCGTTAACCCGGCATGTGAAATGATGACTTCCGGGGTGGTAGTTTTTATACAGCGGACAGAAACCCCAAAAGTCATACTGAGGCTGAATCTGTTCACGATTCTGCTATTGAAGCTCATGAGGCGGCCCCAGGCGTAACCAGGAATGTTCTCGGTAGAACTCCACCAGAAACCTTTGTTTCCAACGTAGTCGAACGAACCATTGAAGTAACGGTGGCCACCCGGAAGGGCTGTAAAGCCGCTTTCGTTGGTAGCGCCTGTGTTAGGACTTATCCAATGAGTCGTACCTGTTTCTTTCATTTTTCCCCCAGCAAAACTCATGCTTCCAAGATATGTTTCGAGGGTTATCCATTCGGCATCAGAAGGTATGTGCCAACAAACGGGGCAAAGTTTATTTGATCCAACCGTGTACCAATTGTATAAAGCTCCATAGGTGTCTTTATTAGTGGTTTCATCGTTATTGTACCAACAATAACCTGGAGAAGTAAGGTTGTCCCATTCAGCACTATCTGTAATATGAGGAATATCAGTATAATCGTTGTATTTTGTAGTTTTTAGATTTTCGGCCATCCATACCTGATCACCAATAGTAACTGCTTTATAAATCTGCCCGTCCCTTGAATCCATAAATGTGTCGTAAACTCTGATACTATCCACCGCAGTACTATCGAGTGCATCGGTTACTGTTACAGAATAAACGCCAGCAGATAATCCTGTCATATCTTCAGTTATTTCTCCATTCGACCAAGAATAAGTAAAAGGTTCTGTTCCTCCTATAACTGTCAGGTCGATGAATCCATCCGTTGCGTTTATAGTTGATGTATTCGATGAGTTCAGATTAAGTGAAATGGGATAATTATCCCTGATGCAACGAACAGACACACCAGTTCGTTTATCATAAGTCATCCCAGAAACGATTGTTTGTTCACTATATATGGTCCGGCCCCATGCAGTCTCGGCGTTGTTATTGGTGGAGGACCACCAGTGACCAGCGCCAAACCAATAAAAGGATGATGCACCCCGATAACCACCCGGTCGTGCTGTGAATCCACTTTCATTTGTTGCTCCATCGTTTGGGTCCATCCAATGTTCTGTTCCGGTTTCTTTCATTTTTCCTCCTGCAATCTCTAAACCACCCAGGTAATCAGTTAGTATGGTCCATTCTGTATCTGATGGTATATGCCACCCCATTGTGCATACATTGCGGTTATCGATAACAGCAATCCAGTTATACAATGCTCCATATGTATCTGCATTTGTTATGGAATCATTATTCATATAACAATAGGCATCCGTAAAGGAAAACCAGTCGCCATCGTCAGTTTTAAGTGGAATTGGATCACCATTGGAATATTCATTTGTGTTTAAATTCTCCGCCATCCACCATTGATTGCCAATCTTAACAATATTATATACCTGTCCATCACGGGGATCTGTAATGATGCTGGTTTCTTGAGAATAGGAGGGCAGATAAACCAGAATGAATAGTAGGATAACGAATACTCTTTTCATAGCATTTTATTCAGCTTGCCGTTATGAGGGTGCAAACTGCAATTGTTGGTTAACTGTAAATTTATGGAATTTAATGGAGTAAGTCAATTCAATGGAGAATAATCGTGTGGCTACTTAAGCATAAGGTGGTTATAGGGCAGTTTACCTGTCCCTATAACAGCGGCTTATAAGTAGGGATAGCAACCAACTTAAAATAATTTATTTAATTAATTGTAATATAAATAGATAAGCTGTTATTTTATCATAATTACCAATCTCTCAATAATTTTTAGATTATTGATAAACAGTATATTATAGAAATTTAAAAAAGTAGCTGTCCCTAGTTATTAAAAACCTGGTCATTCTGATTTAGAGAGCAACGTCTCCAGCTTCAACAGTAATTCCTTGTGTTTCCCAGGATTGGATTTCATCAAATTTTGAATATTCAGTAGTTTCCATTGGATAGCTGGCATATCATTAAGTCCTGCAACTGGAAACAGATTCCAATCCGGATTCCCTCGTTTAAAACTCAGCAAAAAAGAACGATCCGTTTCGGACAAATTTGAATTAACAACTTTGACAAGTTGTTCACGTGTTACTTCAAAGTCTTCATATGTAAATTCAATATCAGACATTCCCTGAAATTGCTTATCAAATGCAGACCGCTGGTCCAGCAGATGAGGCTGCAAAACCTCGTGCATTGTTCGCATATGGCTTACAAGTGCTTCAATGAATCCATTTTTGACATCTTCATTAAACCCTGCTTCCTGAAATAACAAATACACATCAAACAAATCCCTGGGATGTTGCCGGTCAAGTGCTGCACATATTTTTCTCCCATATAGCTCTGCATCGGAAACCACCTGTATTGCAGCAAATTTTTTAAATCTTTCCTGTACAATTTCATTTACCTGGAGTAATCTCGCTGGATGGAGATGACCACGTGTTATCGTGTTTACCTCGATTTTTATTTGTGCTTTTTGAGACTGGACCAACAATTTGACATCATTTCCTTCAATTGTATGATTGTTAACGGTGGTACCTGGGATTGATTTCAGTATCCGTTCCCTGATCCTGCCAAGTGTGTCAGAAATATTGGTTAGTGCAGTTTCCCTGTTATCAAATGGCAAATATGTGAGGTCAATATCGACAGATAACCGAGGCATGTTCCGTAAGAAAAGATTAATGGCAGTTCCACCCTTCAATGCGAGTGTCTTCTCTGTTGCTATGTGAGGTATCACCTGCAGAAGCAGGTCGGCCTGTGAAATATAAGATTGCGAGATCATAATGTAGCCATTTCCTTAGGTATTGATATCCGGTACTTCGATATATAAACGCCTCCTTTTACAAGAACCCTGTCACCAGTTCCTAACGCTATCCTGGTATGGTCAACAAAATCCAACCATTGATGCTTTGCTTTGGAAGCCATGAATAAAAACAGACGTTTTACTTTTATGGAATTGCATTTCTCCAGTAATTCCTGTAGGACATTTGGTCTAAGATTGGGAAGACCTTCAAGAATTTCATAACATTCTACCATATCGAATCGATTCGGAGTCTGATGCAAGCACTCAAGTATTGCACGTTCAGGAGATGATATTTGAAGTTTCAATCCGTCCTGAAAATGTTCAAACAATGCAAAGTCTGCAGGCAGAAATTTTGTTTTCACATGTATTATCTGCTTGCTCCATTCCTGATTGAGAAACCACTTTGGTAGTTTAACATATTGTGGTGAAAACAGATAGAGTGGTTCCTTCTCAAAGCGGACATAATGGGATAGTCCTTGAAGTGATAAGGATGTCAATCCGCCAACATGAACTGGCAATTCGGTTTGTCTTTGTATTGAGTTCAAAGCTCCGACCCATTGTACCTTTTCATTTGGTCGCTTGAATGCTCCGACCCCGTAAGATTCAAGCCAGCCGCTTTTCAGATAATATTTTTGCAGATCTCGAGAGAAACCATTCTTCTCCAGCCATGATGCAAGAAGTACTGTTCCTGGCACATGATTGGCCAGGAGATTCATTAATTTTTTGTCAGAATTGGTAGTCATACTACCAAAAATAGAACAATTTTAATGAAAATCAAATTTTACATCACTATTTTTCATTAAAAAATTAGATAAATGGGTAGTAATACTACCAATATCGAGAAATATTTAATGATGAGAGTTTATTATTGATTTTATTCAATGTGGGGGTGTTATTATTGCTTTGAGATGTTCAGGACAACAAATTCGAAGGCGTCTAAACGTATTGAATGATCCTCACGGAGATCAAAATCACCAAGAACAGGCTCCGGCTCTCCGTCAATTTTCCCAGCCAGATCAAGTTTTAAAGCTTCTTCTGACAGGTTCATGATAACCACTATTTTTTCTTTCTGCCATTCCCGTGCAAATGCCAGCACATGGTCATCATCAAAAACAATGGGCTGGTAATCACCGTGTCGTAACGGCATGTATTGTTCCCTTATGGCGATGAGATTCCGGTAAAGATTCCAGAGCGACTCAGGATCATTTTCCTGAACGGACAAAGCAAACCGCTCAGCCCCACCGGTTAAAAAAAATGACTGATCCCACCATTCCCCTGTATTTTTATAAAACAGGGCAATTCCGGGAGTATCCGGATCGGGTGTCCAGGGAAATGCTTCACGTACCGGGATGTGGTTGGCATCGGAGCCCCACTCCTGTGTTTTACCGGTGACTCCCAGTTCCTGACCATAGTAGATGGAAGGAACACCAGGGAGAAAGAGGTTCAATACCGCTGCTGCCCTTAGCAGTCCACCGTTTTCACCGACAATGCTTGCCCAGCGATCGGTATCATGATTTTCTATAAAATTAACACTATAGGTTCCTTCCGGAAACCGGTTTATTGTTTCGATTACTGTTTCATGGATTGTTGACGGGTTGATCCTGACAGGAGCACTGGTTCCTTCATTGTACATGGTGCTTGTTGATGCTTCGCCTGACATCGCAAATTTCAAGGGGAAATTGAAAGCAGCATCTGCTCCGCTCCGGTGTACCATTTCATCCCCGTATTCCGTCCAGTTTGCCTGTTCTCCTACAATAAACAGGTTCGGATTTATCTCTTTGCAACGGGTAAAGATGGGGTTCCAGAAATTACTGTACAGGTTTGTAAATATGCCTTTATTATCAAGATCGTCCATGATGTGATCGATCCGGAATCCATCCACCCCGTCATCGAAAACGCCATCTCTGTCCGGATCGACCCAGAAAGCATAGAAATCCTTCATCCACTTTTTTACTTTCGGATGGTTCAGGTTCAGGTGTACGATAGAATATTTCTTATCCGGCCATGCGCTGAATGCATACAATTCAGACTGGGTTGGCATGAAGAGCTGCTCCGGATATTGATTATCAGGATCGCTGTAATAGACAAAATCATCATACCGTGATGCGGGATTTTTATATGAATCATCAAACCATGGGTGACCGCTCGAAACATATTGCGTTTCCATATCCATCAGAAACTTCATTCCCCGCTGATGGACTGCTTTAATAAAATGAATGTACTCTTCCATTGTTCCGTATTCCGGGTCAATCTTCTCGTAATCTGTTGGGAAATAATTGTGGTAAAATCCAGATTCACAGAGCGGTGTGAAAAGAATGGTCGTGACTCCCAGCGACTGGAGGTAGTCTAATTTCTCAACAAAACCATTCAAATCTCCATGCAGGTCGCCATTGGAGTCGTAAAAACTTCGCGGCATGACATGGTAGATGATCTCGTCTTTCCAGTTTGATTTTTCCGGATCCGATTCAGTAGTACAGCGGCAATTTATCGAAAGAATCACAAGAACGATTACAAAGCGTTTTAACATGATTAAATTCTTCCCAAAATGTTCTCATAGATAATAAAAATTGATCAAAGTTTTATGATATGGGAAATACTATTTACTATTTTATTATCTTGGAGGAAAATAGGGTTGGAATTATACAGGTATACCAGCACTGGTTTATCTGCAGATCATAAAAAGGCTCCGATGGCACCGCTATTCACATTGATTATAACATTGATTGACCCGCTCAGGGCTTATCTTGAAATGTCGGTATTTGTGGTCCTGTTGGCAGTTATTATCTACCTCTTTTACCAGCTGAGCAAGAAGAGGTATTTTATCCGGTCGATCCTTGAAAAACTAAACATCCGGGATCAGAAATCGGCACAGGAGGATCTGCTCAGGGTGCTTTCAAAGCTGCGGATGTTCGAATTCGGGAAAGCCATTACCCGGGATGAATTTTTCAATGACCAGATCATCAATTATATTTTTGAGGACAAGGAGGAAAGAAAGGTATTCCTTCACTATACACGGGAGGAGGAGGTTGCCCAATCGATACTGAAGGAAGGATTTCGGTTCAAATATAGCTTTTACAAAACGGCAGATAAGGTCTTTAAGGATAAATTGTATCTGATCTACAAGCACAACCATAACAAATATTTCGGGAAATATGTGGTGGTGATCTCTTTTTCAAGAGAAACCTATGAATTGTACGCCAAAAAAATGAAAAAGATTGCATTGCCGGGAACGGCCGTTGAGCAGGTTTTGACCGAGGTACAACCCTTCCTGGATGAGGATGAGGAGGTGGTCTATACCCTGTCGAACCGTTTCCTGAAAGGATATTTCAATTACGAGGACGGAACGATCATTGATAATCCCGATTTTGATCCCGGATACAGGTCCCCTGTATTCGACCGGAACCTCGAAAAGATAAAAAAATCCGGAAATTGATAATTCCCCAAATTAGATAAACTCCACTTAACTAACTAAAAAACAAAAAACTAGTGACAGCTTCCTATTTAAATTTCATAATAAACTGTAAAACAGTGTATTATAGAAGACGTAAAATAATAAAATAACAATATTTATTATCATAAACATCTATATAACAAGTCTTTAAGTCAAAAAAATGAAAAAATAAAAAATAGGAAGCTGTCACCATTTTTTTATTTTCTGGAACTATTGTTTTATTTTTATTACTCCATTTTTGATGATTATCCTTCGATATTTTTAACAAATACATAAGAAACAGAATCATGAAAACTACACGTTCAAGAAGGGAATTTCTGAGATTATCAGCAGCAGGTACAGTGGGGGCTATGGTCCTGGCTCACTATTCCTGCAAAACCAAAGGAACAGGTACAACAGAAACAGAAGCGGTTGATCCCAGAAGCTTTGGGATAGGGCTCCAGCTTTACACGATCCGCGATGCCATGGAAACCGGAGTGCCAGGATCGTTAAAAAAGGTCTCCGAGATGGGGTATAAATACCTTGAGCTCGCCAGTTATGCCGATGGAAAATTTTATGGTTATGAACCCGCTGAATTCAGGAAAATGGTGGAAGACCTGGGTATGGAGATCCTGAGCAGTCATACAGAGGTTGAAGCAGAAGGCATTACACTGGAAAATGCAAAGAAGATGGCTGAAGACCATGCCAAACTAGGAGTGAAGTATTGTGTACAACCCTGGATTGTTGAAGAAGCACGGACAACCATTGCCAGTTATCAGAAGATGGTAGCCGACTGGAACAAAGTGGGCGAGATTATGAAAGAACATGGCATCCGGTTCGGATACCATAACCATAATTTTGAGTTTGATGTTGTGGAGGGTAAAATACCCTATTACGATGTATTCATGGTAGAACTGGATAAGGATCTTGTTACCATGGAAATTGACCTCTTCTGGGCAACAAAAGCCGGGCAGGACCCGATTGAGATATTCAACAAATACCCGGGCAGGTTCGAGCTGTTCCATATGAAAGACATGTTCACCCACGAGGAACCCTATTTCACAACCGAGGGGGTTGACGATTTTGCACCGGTCGGTGCCGGGGTGATCGATTTCAAGAAGATCCTGGAAGCAAAAGATGTTGCCGGGATGAAATACATGATCGTCGAACAGGACCGCACCAAAGACGGTAAGCCGTTTGATGCGATCCAGACCAGCATTACCAACCTGACAACCAGGATATTGGTTTAATCAATAGAAAAAACTGAGGGTGTCTCAAAAGTCTAAAAAACAGTCATTCTGAATTCCTGCCTGCCGGCAGGCGGGTATTTCAGAATCTCAACATATTAATAATCAGGCGTATGAAATCCTGAATCAGGTTCTCCGAAGGAGTTCTATGGATAGGATGACCAAAAATTTGACTTTTGAGACACCCTCTGAATCCCGCCGAATGGCGGGAGAAGGGGAGGTAGACTCCCTCGTACTACGACTGTGGGTAAGAGCGTGTGCTGGCAGCTCGTGGTACGAGTTTTTAAATCCCCCTTTGTCGTCTGGTAGGTGCCGGTTCATGAAACGATTTCCCTTTGATGAACATTCCAGTTGAACCGTATTATACTATTTGCCATTCCTTCTAAAAACATGCCGCCCCTAACGGGGCTTAAAGGAGTAGACCACAACATGGCTTTTGCCATGTCATTTCGTCCCAGGGACTCCCATGGAGAATCTCCGACAGGAGGTGAGAGATATTCTAACGGCTTTATTATAAGCATTGGACTCGCATATGTTGTCCCCTTTTAAAGGGGGAATATAATAAAAGTTCTGCTGAGCAGAACAACAATGAGTATCCCCGTACCAAGTGTGGGGTGGAAACAAGAACTGGCCCCAACCCCGGATGCCCTGCCTGGCAGGCAGGGGGTTGAAGTTTGTTTTAAGCCTCTGCCTTTATTCGCCTCCCACATGCGTTCACACTCACCTGGCTCATGAGATCGCGAACAAGTTCGCTAAGTTCGGTCCATGGATTGTTTTCCCGCTGATTGATCCCCTCAGTTGGACCGAATTTTTACTAATTGCATTACCAGGGGCTGCGTCCCTGGCTATTATATTTCGCTCCGTTGGAGCTGAAAATCATAGAGAAGTAAAACGGATTTAGTAAACAGAAAGAAAAGTAAAAAGCTACGAGCAGTCAGTCCCGTAGGTGCCATAGGCATACCTATGGTAGACTTAAAGACAATAACCCTTGCCTGCCGAAGTACTTTACAAAGGCAGGAGCCAGTTCATTGGCTGGAATTCATCATGAAATCATCTAACAGCCTGTAAGGCTTGAAAGATTGGTAACAGATCGTCGCTCGATTACAATTCGGGCGACGATTTTTCCAAGGTTAAGGAAAATTAGTATAGGTAAAATGATACTCCGGATCACCAAGCACTTTCCCATCATATGAAAATTCCAGACTATTTTCCGGGCGATTTTTCGGGACAACGTAAAAGATCATCATGGATTTTGCAAAATTCTTACCACTCTTTTCGGGCCAGTATCCATAAAAACTCATTATCTCCTCGTTGCCTGCATGGAATGTCGCTCCCTCAATAATTTTCTTATAAACTGCTGCCCGGTGTTCATGTTTTCATTGGGTAATTCCGTTATTTTGCAACCCTGACTAAAATTAGGTCAAATAATAGAAAGAAATGACAATGGTACTAATCCATCAAATTAAATCCCGAAATTTCCACGACCGGTTTTTCTCCACGGGTATCTTCCTCTTTTACACTCATCGTGATGGTTTTTGATTCACCCGGCATCAACGAGATGTAATTGTCGCTGTACAGTGCAGGCAAGATGCGTTCACCGGTTTTTGCACCGGTGATCTTCAACCGGATCATCAGTGCAGGATGTGCTGTTGTATTGTTCAGGCGGGTTTCCATCGTCCATTTATCCCCATTCCGCCTGACCGTTGTTTTGGATTCGATCTCAATCGTTGACAGGTCATTTAACGCCTGGTAATTCCCGGCCTCCAGCCCGCGCCAGTAAAAATTATCAGAGATTACCCGTTCGCCTTTTGTAAGGGTCAGTTTGATGAAATGTACTGGTGTCAGACTTTCCGGAAATTCCAGCTTGAAAAGCTTTTCCGTGGTGTCTTCGTTGCTGTCGAGCGTGGTCTCTTTTTCCCATTGGACCGTCCCGTCCATGTTGATCACCTGCGCTTTTGCCGTTAAACCGATAACATTTTTTCCGTTGTAGTTCACTACTTCAATTGTGTCGTATACGGGATTCCACTGGATGTGGATGGGTTCGGATGCTTTCTTGCATCCGAAATAGGCTGCGGTCGGTTCAAAGTAGTAATCGTAGGTTTGCCATACCATGGAAGGCCATGCGGAATGGCTCATCCAGAGCAGAAGGCCCTTGCGGTATGCACTTCGTCCCTCAAACATACCGCGGTACCCGTTATAATTCACCCACTGAGCCAATTCAGTAAATCGTTTGACATTATCCACCGGTCCGAAACCGTTTTCAATGATCTGGTTAAACGATGTGGCTCCCTGGGCACCTTCCAGGCAATAATCGTGAAGTCCCCACATGCTGTTCTGTGGCCAGAGGGCGTATTCAGGAAGCATCTGCTTCATGCTTTCATACGTCATCACATTTGGCATCCCCCGCTCGCTGTGCAGCTTGTTCAATCCATACAACAGGAAGTAATCTCTAACGGGAAGCGCCCTGTAGGGTCCTCCGCCACTGACGACACCGAATGATGAATTGGAGATATAATGCAATCCCGGATGAATTGCGGGGATCAGACTGCGTAATGCAGTGTCGAGCACCTGGGGTGGGAATCCCTCGTTCCGTCCTACATAAATGGCAATGGACGGATGGTTCCGTATCCGTTTGATCATATCTCCGGCATTCTCCATAAACATTTCCGGATCGGACGGATCGGGTCCGTCTGCCGGGTTTGCCAGCCAGAAATCCTGCCACACCATGATACCGTGCCGGTCGCAGGCTTCATAGAACTCATCGTCGCCGGTCTGACCCACCCAGTTACGGATCATGGTAAAGTTCATGTCGGCATGGTATCCAATAGCAATATCGTATTCCCGGGCACGATAGTTCAGGTTGGATTCGGGGAAACCCCAGTTTCCTCCCCGACCAATGAATCGCCTGCCGTTTATGTACAGGCTGAGGATACCCTTCTCTTCGTCAAATGCCATTTCACGCACACCCGATTTAAATTCCTTTTTGTCTGAAACGATTCCATCAGCGGTCACAAATGAGAGTTGAACATCGTAAAGGGTTGGTACCCCATATCCCTTGGGCCACCACAACGCCGGATTTTCAAGGTGCAATGCAGCGTGTGTTGAGGGATCCAATGTCACCGCCCTGGTTTCCAAACCTTCAAGCGATATCTCCTCTTCGAAGGGTATTTCACCAAAAATCCCTTTTAATCTTCCTGTGACAGCTTCCGCAGTGTGGTTTTGAAGCGTCAGTTCAACATGTATGTCGGCTGTGGTAGTATCCGGCAGCGGCAGATCGGTAAACAGGAACGGATCCTCGATGGTTACGGGTCCCGTCGTGGTCAACCAGACATCGTTCCAGATGCCAATGTCCCTGCCCCTGATGGTGGGTATCCAGTCCCATCCAATGGAAGCATGATAGGTTGGATTATCAGCACCCAGGATCCCACCGTTTTTATCCGGGCTCAGGGCGGTTTGTTCCTTGATAACACCGATGTTGTCATTTTTATGAATTAAGACGGCAAGTGCATTCGTCTGCCCCGGAATAATCAGATCAGTGACATCAAAACTGCCCCGGATAAAAGCCCCTTCCATCCTGCCCACGTTGTTCCCGTTGACAAA
>Ga0315543_1001520_pt1 | contig 24833 bp, 27 predicted proteins | sample SalMarSW160210MG_2_FD_203098 | JGI IMG/M metagenome (GOLD analysis project Ga0315543, IMG submission 203098) | Salt marsh sediment microbial communities from the Plum Island Ecosystem LTER, Massachusetts, United States - Salt Marsh Sediment SW1601-210 ... | reverse complement strand
CGGGCAGGAGAGGAACCTAATCTCGGAGAAACCGGACCAAGCTCGCGAACTCCATAAGATGCTGGTCGGATTTATGCGCGAAACCAAGCTTTCAGACCACCTGCTCAAGCCGCGGCTGGAGTTAAGGTTGTAGGGGGGCTGCTACAATCCCAGCCCCGCGCCGGGTGTTATTTTTTCCCACCCGTACCCACCCTCGTGCCTCCCGCAGCTTAACGCGGGGGTGTTTTACCGCCCATTTACTCCCCTTGGGTGGTGGGGAAAGAGCTATGGGATAAGCCGTAGATGGTGCGAGGGCGGCCCGGGTGGGAATAGATAACAAACGAAAAGGGTGGGGAAAAGGAAGAGGGGGCTTTCAAGCCCCCTCTCGGATTATCCGCAAATGCGCAAGTGCGCAGCTATTATACTTCTCTGAACTCGCCCTCCACGGTGCCTTCGCCTTCATCATCGCCTTTACCGCCTTCATCTTCGGGCGGGGGTGGCGCTTCACCTCCGGGCGGCGGTGGCTGCTGGCCTTGCTGTCCGTAAACCGCTTGGCCTATCTTCTGCATCGTTTCATTCAATGCCTGCGTGGCATTCTTGATGGCGTCTATATCAGTGCCCTGCAAAGCCGTCTTTACCGCGGCTATCTTTTCTTCCGCCTCTTTGTTAAGGTCCTCGGGAATCTTGTCTTTATTATCGCGCAGGGTCTTTTCCGCCTGGTAGGCCATGGTGTCGGCCATGTTCTTGGCTTCAATCTCCTCGCGGTGCCTGGCGTCCTCGGCGGCGTGCATCTCCGCCTCTTTCTGCATCTTGTTTACCTCGTCCTTGGAGAGGCCGCTGGAAGCGGTGATGGTTATCTTCTGCTCCTTGCCGGTGCCTTTGTCCTGCGCCCGCACATTTAAAATGCCGTTAGCGTCGAGGTCGAAAGTGACCTCGACCTGCGGGACGCCGCGCGGGGCCGGAAGGATGCCGTCCAGCATGAACTTGCCCAGCGTTCGGTTATCGGCGGCCATGGGCCTTTCACCTTGGAGGACGTGAATCTCCACACCGGGCTGGTTGTCCGCCGCCGTGGAGAAAATCTGGCTCTTGGCGGTGGGGATGGTGGTATTGCGCGGAATCAGCGGCGTGGCGACGCCGCCCAGGGTCTCGATACCCAGCGTGAGAGGCGTGACATCGAGCAATAATATGTCCTTGACCTCGCCCTTGAGGACGCCGGCCTGTATAGCGGCGCCAATGGCGACCACCTCATCGGGATTGACGCCCTTGTGCGGCTCCTTGCCGAAGAACTCCTGCACTTTCTGCTGGACCAGGGGCATGCGGGTCTGTCCGCCTACCAGGATAACTTCGTCTATCTGGGCGCCCGTCTTGCCGGCATCCTTCAATGCCTGTCGGCATGGCTCGATGGTTTTTTCCGCCAGGTCCATGACCAGCTGCTCCAGCTTGGAGCGGGTCAGCGTGATATTCATATGCTTGGGTCCGCTGGCGTCGGCGGTGATAAAGGGGAGGTTTACCTCCGTCTGCTGAACGGAGGACAGCTCCACTTTAGCCTTCTCGGCGGCTTCCTTGAGTCGTTGCAGGGCCGTCTTGTCCTGGTGGAGGTCGATGCCCTGGTCCTTCTTAAATTCATCGCAGAGCCAATCTATAATCCTCTGGTCGAAGTCCTCGCCACCGAGGTGAGTATCGCCGTTGGTGGACTTCACCTGGAAGGTGCCTTCGCCGAGCTCCAGTATGGAAATGTCGAACGTGCCGCCGCCGAGGTCGTAGACGGCGATGGTTTCGTCGCTCTTTTTGTCCAGTCCGTAGGCTAACGAAGCGGCGGTGGGCTCGTTGATGATGCGCAATACCTCCAGTCCGGCAATCTTGCCGGCATCCTTGGTGGCCTGCCGCTGGGCATCGTTGAAGTAGGCCGGCACGGTAATGACGGCCTCGGTCACTTTATCCCCGAGGTATGCCTCGGCATCTGCCTTCAACTTTTGAAGAATCATGGCCGATATCTCGGGCGGACTGTATTCTTTATCGCCCATCACCACGCGTACGTCGTTATTCGCGGCTTTAGTCACTTTGTAGGTCTTGCGCTCGGCGTCTTCCTCGACAGGAAGCTCGCGCCCGGTCGGCTCACCGTATTTGCGCCCCATAAAGCGCTTGATGGCGTAAATGGTGTTTTCCGGGTTGGTGATGGCCTGCCGCTTGGCTATCTGGCCCACCAACCGCTCGCCGTTCTTATTGATGGCCACCACCGAGGGTATGAGGCGGCTTCCCTCGGCACTGGTGATTACTACGGGCTCGCCCCCTTCAAGTACCGCCACCTCGCTGAAGGTGGTGCCTAAATCTATACCTACTGCCTTTCCCATTTACTCTTCCTCCTTTTTCCGTTAAGTCCTGCCACTGTAGTGGTGGCTCGAAATATTTTATTATTCTTCCGAAGGCTCCTCATAACTATCGTCTGTTGAACCTTTGCCCACCACTACCCTGGCAGGCCGAAGAAGTTTATCATGCAACATGTAACCCTTTTGAAATTCCTCGATGACGATGCCTTCTTTGCCCTTGCCCTGTCTCAAGGCTTCGTGGAAATTGGGGTCGAAGGCTTCTCCGAGCGATATTATCGGCTTGACCCCCTGTCCCTCCAGGACTGTCTTGAATTTGCGTTCCACCAGCCTGACGCCTTCCACCCAGTCGTGCTTTTTGTATTTGGTGGGGACGGCATCGAGCGCCCGTTCCAGGTCGTCGACGACGGGCAGGAGGCCGAGGATAAGGTTGGCGTTGGCGAAGTTATTGAATTCCTGCCTTTCCTGCTCGGTGCGTCGCTTGTAATTGACAAAGTCGGCCTGTGCCCGCTGCCAGCTGGCCAGGTATTCTTCGGCCTTTTGTTTTTCCTCGGCCAGCGCCTGCTCGAGGTTTTCCGTGTCTTTTGCCTCCTCGACTTCGGGCTCCGCCTCGTTATTTACAAATCCTTCTGAATCTTTTGGCATTATTAATTCTCGTCCTGTTCGACGTGTATTTCTCTGCCGTAAAGACCGGACACCAGCTGTCCCAGCACCGATGACAGGTAGTAAACCGTGGGTATGGTGCGGGAATAGGGCATCCGGGTAGGACCGACGACGGCTATAGTGCCGCTGGCTTCCCTGGGGAGGCCGTACCGGCAGATAACCACGCTGCAGTTCTGGATGGCGGTGTCTTTATTCTCTTTACCGATGATAACCTGGACGCCGTGCGGACTCAGCTTGAAGGGGACGATGACCTTGAGCAGGCCGCGACGTTCCGCCAGTTCCATAAGCGAGCTCATCTGGTCGCTGTGGGCGAATTCAGGCTGATTGAGGATAAAGTGCCATCCTTCGAGGTAAGGCTCCTCATATTCCTGCGTATCCTCGGAGCGCATGATTTCTGCGAGGAAATCGGTCGCCTGTTTTTCCGTCGGCGAAAGTTCCACTTTTTTATCGCCAATTTCCCGGGCCGTTAAGCCGTTGCAGGCGCTGTTCAGTTTGCTGCTGATTAGGGCCAGTGATGCTTGAGACAGGGCCTCGTCGAAAGTAACCAGTTTCTCTTTGACTTTAGCCCCGTCCAGAACGACTACCATCAGCACCTTGGTATCCTGCACGGCTATCAGCTCCATGTGCTTCAACCTGCAGTCGGCCGATTTCGGCAGACTGACCACGGCGACGTTCCGCACCATTCTGGCGAGGAGTGTAGCCGTGAGGCTGACCCATGCCTCAATCTCTTTTTCCACCTGGTGAAAGGTGTGGCTGATGAGACGTTGATCATCCCGGGCAAGATTGACAGCTTCAATCGAATCCACGTAGTAGCGATAGCCCTTGTCCGAGGGAATACACCCGGCCGATGTGTGGGGGCGGATAAGGTAGCCTTCCATCTCCAGCAGGGCCATCTCGTTGCGGATGGTGGCCGGGCTTATGCCCAGTCCGGCGTCATCGGCAACGACCTGCGAGGGTATAGGTATCGCCCGGGATACATATTGCCCGACGATGTAATTCAGTATTTTACCGCTTCTGGCATTAATCATCTCTATCTCCGTTAGCAGTCTAAGCAGGAGACTGCTAATTACTATTATAATTTAACATTTTATGGGGTTTTTTGTCAAGAGTAATTACGTGGTTTTGGGGCGATTCTTGAACGTGGGAGCCGCCTGTGATAAACTGAAAGAGTGGATATTACCTGGTTAGGTCACTCCTGTTTCAGGATTAAAGGCAATCAGGCCGTCATCATCACCGACCCCTTTCCTCCGGACCTCGGTTATTCCCTGGGGAAACAGACCGCCGATATCGTTACGGTCAGCCACCAGCACCCATCGCACTCTTACTTTAAGGGCATCGGTGGGGAACCGAGGATAATAAACGGCCCCGGCGAATATGAGATAAGTAATGTCCTCATCATAGGGATTGCCACTTATCACGACGCTGTCAATGGGCAGTCGAGGGGCAAGAACACCATTTACCTCATGGAAATAGACGGGGTGGCGGTATGTCATCTGGGGGACATAGGGCATGTGCTCAGCGATGAGCATGTGGAGGAGATGGGGAATGTCGATGTGCTATTGCTGCCGGTGGGCGGAGGGTCCACCATTAACGCTACCATGGCCGCCGAGGTTATCCGCAAGCTGGAGCCGAAAGCGGTTCTCCCCATGCACTACAAAACCCAGGCAATCGACCGTGAATTAGACCCGGTGGATGATTTCCTCAGGGAAATGGGCATGGGGCAAGTCGAACCGCGCCCCAAGCTCTCCGTCAGTAAATCAAACCTGCCCATCAGCACACAGGTATTCGTGCTGAGTGTTTAGTCATTTATAACAACCCCACCGCCTATTTTACTTTTGGAGCACTTGCGTAATTGCGTAATTTCCTACTCACCGTCAAGAAAGTCCAGAAGCAGGCGGTTAAAGGCGGCGCTATTTTGCTGATGGGGGGCATGGCCGAAGCCCGGCAGTATTTCCAGTCGCGAATCTGGTATCAGTTTAGCCGCCTGACGGGCGATAGATATCGGCAGATAGAGGTCGCGGCGTTTCCAGACGAGGAGCGTTGGCATCCTCAAATTCTGTAAAGTCTCGCTACCGGCCCAGCTGTAGTCCTCACCCTCTTTCGCCAGAAATCGCGGGAAGGGCTGAGGTCGCCGGAACAGCTTGCGTAGCGCCCAGAATATGGTAAATAAAGCGTTACCTAGCGTTGAAATTTTGCCCAGACCAGAAGCATCAATCAGGGTAAGTTTGCGGACTTGTTCCTGGTGCAGCCGGGCAACGTCAAGGCATACTCTGGCCCCGAAGGAATGCCCCACGAGGGCCGGTTTTTCCAGTTGCAGCGTATCGATAAATTCCAGTAAAAAATTGCTGAAGTCCGAGAGGTAGTAGCCATCTTCGTTTCTTTCGTTCTGCCCGAACCCCGGGAGGTCGGGGGCGTAAAGGGTATAGCGGGGGGAGAGACCGTCAATCGTGTCGAACCAGTCGCGGGAGTCGCTGGCGCCGCCGTGTACCAGCACGACCGGCTTGCCGCCCCCCGCTTTGAGGTAATGCGTCCGGTAACCGTTAACATTCAGCTTAAGGATTTCAATGTTCGGTCGTTCTGCCTTAGTCTCCTTTGTCACTGTGTGCAGCCTCTATCTTTATAAAATTAATAAATCCCTCGAGCAGGCGGGACACCACTCTCTCCTGACGGAAGATACAGTAAAATTCCCGGTTCAGATGGAGTCCACGCACGCCGACCTGCTGTACCAGGCCTAAAGGCAGGATTTTTTTGATGGCCAGGTTGGATACGAAGGCGATGCCGGCCCCGGCGGACACCGCCGATATTACCGCCTGGGTACTCCCCAGAACGAGGTTGGGGATGAACTTCCGGAGGTCGAGCCCGGCCCTGGAGAGCCGGCTTTCCAGGCTGCGCTGCGTACCGGAGGTCGTCTCGCGGAAGATAAACGGTTCGCCTTCCAGCTCGTCCGGCGATATCTCGCTTTTACGGGCGAAGGGGTGTTCCGGGGAAACAATGAGTACAATCTCATCGGTAGCTACCCTGAAGGACGCCAAGTCCTGCCCTTCCGGCGCCACGCCACAGAAGCCTATTTCGTAAGTGCTATCACGCACGCGGTCGATAACCGTGAGCGAATCGGAGACATCCGACTGGATTTTCACGGCCGGGTACCGCTGCTTGAATTTCGCCAGGAGCGGCGGCAGCAAATATTCGCCGGGGATGGTGCTGGCGGCGATGAGCAGGTCGCCGGAAATCTCCTCGCGCATATGCTCCAGGTCGTGCTGGAGTCGGTCGCGTTCCGCCTCAATCGACTCGGCGAACTTGAGCAGACGCTTGCCGGCGGCAGTCAACGTTATGGCCCTCTGGGTACGGTCGATGAGGCGTATGCCGAGTTCGTGCTCCAGCTTCTGAATCTGGAAAGACACAGCCGGCTGGCTTATGGCCAGCTTCTTGGCGACCTCGGAAAAGCTACCGAGTCTAATGACTTCCTGGAAGGTTTTAAGGTGGTCAATATTCATAGTGCTACGGTGAATTATAAGAAATATTTATCTTGCATTAAGAAAATACTTATGCTATAATCCCTCAGTATTATTTTATGGCATTGACAGCAGTTCATCAAGCCGAAAGCGGTATGATGTTCGTTAAGCCTGGCGAGTACGAATAAAAGGTGAAAGAGATTGCCTTGAATAAAAAGAGAATCTTTATCATCGTCGCCGGGGTGATTTTCGGGGTGCTCGGGGCGCTGATGGTCAACTGGGGCAATCCCGCTAACATGGGTATCTGCGTGGCCTGTTTTCTCCGTGATATTGCCGGGGCCCTCGGCCTGCACCGGGCCGGCGTGGTGCAGTATCTACGGCCGGAGATAATGGGCTTTATACTGGGGGCCTTTATCACGTCGTTCGCCTTCCGCGAATTTCGTGCCCGCGGCGGGGCCTCGCCGATAATACGTTTCTTTATGGGGGCCTTCGTTATGATAGGTGCCCTGGTATTTCTGGGCTGCCCGATACGCATGATGCTGCGGCTGGCCGGCGGCGACCTTAACGCTATCCTGGCGTTGGTAGGCATCGTCATCGGCGTGCTCATCGGGATATTTTTCCTGAGACAGGGTTTCAACCTCGGACGGGCCACCAGGATGCACCCGGTCGTCGGCTGGATTATGCCGGTGGTTATGGTGGGTCTGTTGCTGCTGGTAATATTCAAACCCGGTTTTATCTTACAGAGCGAGTCCGGGCCGGGTTCTCAGTTTGCGTCCATCGCCGTGGCTGTCGTCGTCGGGCTGGCGGTCGGCTTCCTGGCGCAGCGTACCCGCATGTGCTTCGTCGGTGCCTGGCGTGATATCTTTCTGGTCAGGGACACTTATTTATTCAGCGGCGTGGCGGCCTTCTTCATCGCCGCGCTGGTAACCAATTATATCGCCGGTAACTTCGGCGCCGGTGGCATCTATCACTGGGGCTTCGCCGACCAGCCGGTGGCCCACACCAGTCACCTCTGGAATCTCCTGGGGATGACCCTGGTCGGTCTGGCGGCGACCCTCATCGGCGGCTGCCCGCTCCGTAACTGCATCCTGACCGGTGAAGGGGATACCGATGCCGGCATGACGGTGCTCGGCTATATCGCCGGTGCGGCCGTGGCACATAACTTCCTGATGGCCTCCAGCCCGGCGGGAACCGGTACCTGGGGGCCGCTGGCGGTTATCATCGGGCTGGTTTTTTGTATCGTCGTCGGCCTGTTCATGATGGAGCGCGCCAGAGCCTAGGAAGAAGGAAGGATATGTCTATTCTGAAAAAGGGGAAGGGCGCCTTTGCCGGGGGCGGCCTGGTGCTCTTCAACGATGTCCAGGAAGCCATGAAGGCGGAGAGGGTCCTGAAAAGGGCGGAGTATCCGGTCCGCCTCGTGGCGCCGCCGCCGGAGCTGCGCCGGGGCTGCGACCTGGCCGTGGAGATAAACCTGGTGGAACAGCCCGGTATCGAGCGCCTGCTGAAACGGAGCGATGTCGGCTATGTCGAAGTAAAGCCGCTGAAGGGTAGCGATGCCGGGATACTGGAGATTGTCAGGGTGACCGATTTCGGCGACTGGTTGATGGTCAAGGCCGCCAATATGAAGCTTACCTTTGAGAAGCAGAGCGGGAAAATCGTGAATACATCGGGCGGCGGCTGCCCCGATATCCCTTACCTGCACGCCGAGATGCTGGACAAGCGGGTCGACGAGGCGCCCCACCCTGCTGACATCGGCTATACCCTCTGCGCGCTGATGCTGGACCGGGCCCTCGAGGAGAGCCGGTCGTTGTGGGAGGGGGGTGAAGGGGCATGATGCTTATTGCCGGAACCGTCCCCATCAGGGATATGCCCCTGACCTTCGGGGAAGCAAGTGCCGGAGGCGATTACCTGCTTGTTGAAGGGTGGCGTATTCCCCAAACCCAGGGCACCGGCGCCATGATAAGCGCCGCTTTGGCGACCACCGGATATCTCAAAACGGAAGCGTCGCGGGTGCTACTGGCCGGTGATATCGGACAGGGCAGGGGCAGCCGCGAGATTTACGAATATCTTATACAAAATATTGCCAGGCTTTCGCCAGAAGTTCTGGCGCTCCATTACTGGCTGCCGGACATGGCCCAAACGCGACGGCTCTGCGAAGCTATCGAGAAGTGTGACCGGAGGACGGTGCTGATTGCCGATGCCTCCTCGATGTATTCCGCCAAGGCGGCCGGGCTGGCTCCATTTTTTGATGTTTTTTGCCCAGACACCGCCGAGATGGCCTTCCTGGCCGACCTCGATGCCACCCACCCGGCCTACGTGCGCTTTATGCTTTTTAACGACATGGAGCGGGTGCCGGAGCTGGTAAAAGCCGCTTATCAGCGTAAAAACGCCGCTAAACTGATGCTGGTCAAGGGAGCAGTGGACTATATCGTTAAAGATGGCGAGGTCCTGGCCACCGTCAACGAGCCCGATGTCCCCGCGATGGAGGCTATCGGCGGGACGGGCGACATAATTACCGGTATGATCTCAGCCTTTGTCTATGCCGGGCTGGAGCCTCACGAGGCGGCCATCATAGCCGCCCGGGCTAACCGTATGGCCGGTAAGATGGCTGGCGTGACCCCGGCCAACAGGGTAAACCAGGTTATCAACCGATTCCCCGATGTATTCAAACAGTATTTATGCCAGTGGAGTGGAGTTTGCACTACGGGAGGAGTAGAATAATGACTGAGGTTGATGTGCGGGGCTATTCCTGCCCCATTCCGGTGGTGAAGACAAGAAAGGCGATGAAAGAAAATCCGAAAGAAGTATTAACGGTGCTGGTGGAGACCGCCGTCTCCAGGGAAAACGTGTCCCGCCTGGCCGAGAGCCAGGATTACGCGATTAATGTGGAGGAGGTTTCCGGAGAGTACCGCCTCACGCTGACGCCGCCGGCTAAATAGAGACAGGGAGGTTGGCAGAATGGGTGACGAGGCTAAAAAGCTGCGCCTCACCGAGACCGTTCACGGGTCGGGTTGAGCCTGTAAGATAGGTCCGGGTGACCTCGCCGAAGCACTGGCTGGCTTGTCTTTCCAAACCGACCCCAATCTCATCGCGGGGATGGAAAGGGCCGAGGATGCCGGTGTCTATAAGCTCACCGACGACCTGGCCATCGTGCTGACGGTCGATTTCTTCACGCCGATAGTAGACAACCCTTACCAGTTCGGCCAGATTGCTGTGGTCAACTCCCTGAGTGATGTTTACGCCATGGGCGGTAAGCCCCTGACGGCTATGAATGTCGTCTGTTTCCCGCAGGGAGACATGGATATCTCCGTTCTGAAGGAAGTCCTGCGGGGCGGGCTGGACGAGATGAACGAGGCCGGGGTGATACTGGTGGGTGGACACAGCGTCGAAGACCCGGAGCTTAAGTACGGCCTGTCGGTCACGGGCACCATTCACCCCGACGAAGTGGTCCACAATAACGGCGCCAGGGCGGGTGACCGTCTCATCCTGACCAAGCCGCTGGGCACGGGTCTCATCAGCACGGCAATCAAGGGTGGTATCGCCGAGGAGGAAGCTATTACCAAGATTGTGAAGTCGATGACCACCCTGAACCGGAAGGCATCGGAGTTGATGCAGGAGGTCGGAGTTCATGCCTGTACGGATATTACCGGCTTCGGCCTCCTGGGACACGCCGCCGAGATGACTGAAGGGACGGATATCGGCATGGTCATAGATGCGGCAGCGGTACCGTTCTTCCCCGAGGCAAAAGAAATGGCCGAGATGGGCATGATTCCGGCCGGCCTGCACCGCAACCGGGATTTCCGTAAAGACATGGTGGATATGGCTGAAACCGTGCCACGGTATTTGCAGGATATCCTCTATGACCCGCAGACCTCCGGCGGGCTGTTGATAGCCGTGCCTCACGAAAAGGCCTGGATACTGCTGGAGAAATTACACGGGGAAGGCGTGGCTGAGGCGGCCATCATCGGGGAGGTGGCGGCGGAAAAGAAGGGGAGGATTGTCGTCAGGTAATTTGCGGGGCGGCTTGAAATCTTCAATTTACTCATTTAGAGTATTTTTAGACACCCCATGAGGTGGTAAAGGTGCAGGGTATCAGGGATTTATTGAATATCACCACGAAAAGAGACAGGACCAGGGCGAAGATTTGCGCCGCCGTAAAGTCGCGGCGTATCATCGAGTTCTACTATCACGGCGGCTACCGCACGGTGGAGCCGTTCTGCCTCGGGGTGGTACTATCCGGCGAGGCCGATAACGAGTCGCTCCTGTGCTACCAGATTGGAGGGTACAGCGAATTGAGGGAGGCGGTGGGGTGGAAGCTCTACCGCGAATCGGAGATGCAAGATATTGAAGTACTGAACGAGACATTCAGCGGCGACAGGCCCGGCTATGATGTGGAGAGCGTGGGCATGGCGGTTTTCCGCTGCTACGTTCCCCCGGTAAAAGAAGCGCCGAAAGTGGCCGCGGGGGCAACTCGCACGGGACTTAACAGACCGGGACCGGGATACCCGGCTCACAACGAGGTGATGAAAAGGTTTCGTTTCACTCACCCCACCCCCATCCCCGAACTATATACCCATATATTATCCGGCCCCCGGATTAAACCCCTGCCAGAACGCACAGAATGGGAAAATAAGCATTTGACGCAGATATTTGGGCAATCTTACCTCGCGGCGCAAACCGCCTGATATTTTCAGGTACAGGCGAAGACGTATTGTATCAATTCTCCATGTACGTGTTTTTCGTGAATCAAGATTAGCGTAATTGCGCCGTTACTCTTTTGAGAAGCTCACGGTCGTCCCTGACGCCGCGCACATCCAGGTTAGTCTGGCGGAAAGCCCGCACCATGGCCTCGATAAGCTTGGTCTTGCTGAGTTTCTTACCGCCGCTGAACTTGGCGGTCGATGCCAGGTTTTCCAGGTAGGCATCTTCTTCCCGGTTGAGAAAAACGGAAAGCTTAATCATAGCCGATTTGGCAGGCTCGGGTTTCGGGACGGCCTGCCGCGGTTCCAACGCCCTTTCGGTGGCGGGACGGTCGATGCCGGTGAGACGGTCCAGAGCGTTACCGTAGGCAAGCTCCTCGGTTATTTTAGCTCTTTTCATGCAGCACCTCTTCTGTGAATGTTCTGTAGGCTTCAGCCCCATCGGATTTGGGGGCGTAGGTCAGTATCGACATCCCGGCGGCCGGGGCCTCTTTAAAACGAACGCTAACCGGAATAGTCATATCGAATACTCTTATTCTGTCGCCGAAAGCCCTCTTGGTAACTTCGATGACTTCACGGCTGTGCAGGGTGCGGGTGTTGGTCATGGTGAACAGTATCCCCAGGATTACCAGAGCCGGGTTGATTCTATCCTGCACGCGGATGATGGTGGACAGCAGCAGGGCCAGGCCTTTCATCGCCAGGAAATCCGCCTGCAATGGGATGAGGACGTTATCGGCGGCGGAAAGGGCGTTGATGGTCAGCAGCCCCAGGCTGGGCAGGCAGTCCACCAGGATATAATCGTAATCTTTACGCACCGGCTGGAGCATCTCCTTCAACATGAGTTCGCGGGTGAAGACGTTTACCAGGTCGAGCTGCGCCTGTGAAAGCTCGATGTTGGCCGGAACGAGTTCAATGCCGGGATTGTCCGTCTTTAGCGTAACATCGCGGATGGAGACCTGGCCGTTGTCCCTCATGGTGCTCCTCAGGACATCGTAGCAGGTATGTTTCAGGTTGTCCGGGTTGAAGCCGAAGCTGACGGTAAGGCTGGCCTGGGGGTCCCAGTCCACCAGCAGGACGCGTTTATTATAATCGCTAAGGCCCTGGGCCAGGGCGGCGGCCGTGGTCGTCTTGCCGACGCCGCCTTTCTGGTTGGCAATACAGATGACAGTCATAGCTTAAATGTTCCGATTTATTATAGCGCAATTGCGCAACTGCGTCAATGCTCTATTGCGCAGGGTTAACTCTGGATTATCTGGTATTTTTGATACCTTACCACCTGTGTCCCCCTGCCAGAGGAAAGCACTAAGCACTACTTGTTTAGGATTTAGATATTAGGATTTAGTATTCATAAAAAAGGTATAAGCTGTGGATGTAGATTGGCAGCTAGGGTGGGAATAAGCGACAGCGTGGGTGAGGTTAAAACTTAAGAAAATTAATAAAAATATCATTTTATATAAATATAATTAATAAAGGTATTGACAAAATCAATGTATGACATTATAATATATTAAGAAAATTAAGTTGAAGGATAAAATAGTTAATCGGTCAAGGTGAAAAACCTTAAGAAAGGTGACTGGAAATGCCAAAAGAGTGGCACGAACTGACAAGAATGACCCAGGGTAAGCCGATAACCGTAGAGCGCGTCCGGATGGTCGACAGCGATATCGCCATCGAAGGCAGCTTTACACTGCCGCCTCTGGCAGGTCTATCCGCCGAGGACCAGGTCTTCGTGATGGCCTTCGTGCGCTGTCACGGCTCTATCAAGGATATGGAAGAGATGTTCGGTATCAGCTATCCTACCGTGAAAAACCGAATTAACCGTATCGCCAAACAGCTTGAGTTCGTCGAAATAGTCGTCATTTCTTCCCAGGAGGAAGTAATTGACGAGCTTGAACATGGTGATATTACCCCGGAAGAAGCGATGAGGAGGCTTTCCGAATGAACAGACCGCCTATGTTGATGCATGTAAAAATCCGAGGTGAGAACAGCAATTTCGGCCTGTGGCTGCCGCTTTTCCTGCTGATACCCCTGGCGCTGGTGGTTTTAATCATCCTGTCGCCACTGATACTCATCGGTATACTCGCTCTCTGGCCCAGCGGCTGGGGCAAACTGGCTCTGCTGGCGCTATGGGCTGCTGTCGTCTCGTTTTGCTCGTTGCGGGGCCTGAAGGTCGATATTCAGGGTCCGAGAGAAAGTGTATTTATTTCCGTCGTTTAGACGGTGAGAAGGAGGATACTGCCATGACTGAGAACAAGAAGAAAATACTGGAGATGTTAGCCGATAAAAAAATAAGTGTCGAAGACGCTTATCGCCTGCTCGGCGTGATCGATGCCGACGAAGGCGGGCAGGAAAGTACCCCAAAGGTGGAACCGGGAGCTAAGGCCAGGCCCAAGTATCTGCGCGTTAACATAATACCCGACCCGGATGCGGTGGGAGGTTCCGGCGACCGTGTCAATGTCCGCGTGCCCATGTCGCTGATACGCGCCGGCATTAAACTGACCTCCCTGATACCCGCCGAGGCTATGGATAAGGTAAACGGGGCCTTGAAGGATAAGGGAATCAACTTCGATGTCCGCAGTGTAAAATCAGAGGATATCGAGGAGCTTATCGAAGCCCTGGGCGAGCTGGAGGTGGACGTGGTGAGCGGACGGGGCGAGAAAGTAAAGGTGTATGTAGAATAATACCCGCATATATAAGCTGACGGCGCAACTACGCCGAATAGCCGAAGGCGTAGTTGCGCTCTCTCCCAATCAGAAGAATTCAAAACGTACTAAACTTGATTCGGTGAGCTCTATAGAGGAGGAATAATATGGGTTATTTCAGAATACTGGCTGCCGTTCCCGGCTTTTTCCTGAGTTCCTTTTTCCTGATGCTTCTCTGGGGGGCGATTTGCCCCGAATTCGGGATAGCCTCCATCACCTACGTCAAGTCAATGCTGATTACCATTACCCTGTGGCTGGCGGTCGCCCCTCTGGCCGCAGCCGGAAGGGGACGCCGTTGATGACGAAGGCCGGCATTTGAATATATTCAAACGTTAAGGGTGGGGTTGGTTTGCCTTCCGCTTCCCGTCTCCTTGACGAAGGCGAAAGCCGCCAGTGCCATCACCGAAAGCCCCGCCCAGAAAGCGAAGGGCAACCCCTCGTATATTACCACCAGGCTGTTGCCGGCCGGCGGGGCGAAGGTATAGCCCACCCGGGTAAAAGCGTGGACGATTCCTACGGCCGTGCCGGCATAAACCGGTCCGATTCCCTCGGTTTCCACCGATAAAGTGGCGGCTACCGCCCATATCATGTCGCGGAAAACGCCCGCCATAATCGCCAGGAGCCACACCGCGGGGCCGGTGACCACGGAAAGAAGGCCGACTCCGATAACCGTGATTATCAGTCCGGGAACCAGGACGGCTTTTCTCAGGCCGAGTTTATCGGAGAGCAAAGTGAGGGGTATGGCCGCCGCCGTACCCGCGGCATTGAGGGCGGCCAGGGCACCGTCGGCACCGGCAGTCGTCCACCCTATGTTCAGCAGGTACAGGGGCAGGTAGCCCATCAGTCCTTTGTTGCAACCGGCAAAGCCCATCATGCCGATGGCGATGAGCCATATGTTGCGACTGCGTACCACATGCTTCAGGGACTGGCGCGGCGCTTGAGTTTCGGCGGTAGAGACCGACCGGGCGGGCTCGGGTACGGTCAGGAACCAGAGAAGACCCATCAGCACCGATATTCCCCCGTAAAAGAACAGGACGTTCTTCCAGCCCCCCAGCAGAGGAGAGAGTACTGTGGCGCTGAGCATTGCCCCCAGCATCATGCCCCCGCCCACGCAGGCAGTAATTATCCCCTGGGCTGTACCCAGTCCCCGTTCGTGAAACCACAGGCTCGTGTTCTTGATAATGACTACCGGCACTGCCTCGCTGGCGAGGCCGAAAAGGAGGGAGGTAATCGCCAGGGTGGTGAAGCTGTCCGAAAGACCCCTCGTGGCACCGAAGACGCCTGCCAGTAAACAGCCGATGGCGAGGATGCGCCTGGCCCCGAAACGGTCGGCGAGGGAACCGGCCGCCAGTATGCTGAAGATGCCGGCCACGGAACTGACCCCCCAGACGGTGCCTACTTGGACGATGCTCAGGCCGAGCTCTTCCGCAATATCGCTGAAGAGTACTGGCATGCAAGCCGTGGCCATGGCGAAGACGACCAGATTAATGATGGCTCCCAGGCCGACTACATACCAGCGCTTCCCTGACGAGCCGTAATCTGCCATTTACTTTAGAAGTCCCCGCCCGGCTAAATCGGCGGCGACATCGTTAAGGTGGAGCTCTTCGAGTTTGGCCCTGGTCAGCAGGCCGGTCTCGACGTCCCAGCCGCGGTATTCGTAGTACTCGCTCTTCATCTTCTCGAATTTTTCTCTATCGATTACCGCCCCTATCTTGGATATTATCTCGCCGTCCTTCCCCGGAGCCAGGCAGTCGGCATCGAAGAACAACTCGCCCTGCTGCAGACCTTTGGTATAGAAATGTTCCAGCAGCCGGTCGCCTTCGCGCCCCGGCCATCCCTGACGGAGCAGTACCGCTCTTTGCAGGTTGAAGATTCTCTCGCCCATCTTGAAAAGGCCCGCCTCGTCGATATCTTTCCCCGTAATCGCCGAGAATATCTCGGTTTCCGTTACCGGCGCCGGGCCATCCCCTACGTAACGGAAGGGAAGGGTCATCGTCCAGCGGAGGTCGCAGAGGATAAGGCTTTCCTTGGCATAAACGCGGTCCTGGAGTTTTTTGGCCGCCAGCGCCTTGCCTTCGTACGTGGAGAAGTCCGCCGCGATGGCATTACCCCAGATCTTCTCAGCGACCTTGCGGAAGTCCTCGACGGTGAACATTTCGCCCAGCTTGCCTCCCTCCATGCCGACCCACATCATCAACATATTGCAGACTTCGTGGAGCTGTTGTATCGACCGTCTCGGTTCGGTGGCGTAGATAAGGCTCGTCGTGGTAAACAGTCTCGGGTCGTAGTCCCTTTTCTCGCCCCCACTGGTAGCGATGTACGTACTCAGCATTTCCCTGGCCTTCGGCCCCAGCGACTCGGCGGCGGCTATCGTGCCCCTGGAGAAAATTTCGCCGAAGCCTTCTTTAAAAGTGATTTTCCTGGTGAGTTCTTCTATATACTCGGGGCTGCCGACCTTCGATAGCGGGAGCCCGGTATCCTTTTCGTTAATAATGCCTTCCTGATAACAGGCATCGAGCCACTCAATGACGCTTTGCATCACGACGGTATCAAGCCCGTAGCCATCGCATAGCCTGGTGGCCTGCAGGCGAGCCCCGTCCGGCTTGCCGAGATATCTGGTGACCATCTCTCCGTAAACATCGGAAGCCTGGCAGAGCGATTTATAAAGTCGGCCGTCGTCGCCGTCATATATCTGGCGGGAGCAGCCGATGCCGCACCCGTAACAGGCGTGGTCGCGGGTGAGTCCGGGGACCGCCCACAACGAAGGCATGGGCACCCGCGGCTTCGTAGCTGCGATGCGTTTCACCAGCTTGCGTACTGCGTCGGGGTTGGCAGCCACCGGCCTCTTGTCACCGAAAGCAACGACGATGGCTTTGAGATTCTTCGAAGCCATTACCGCGCCGAATCCGCCGGAACCGGAGGCGCCCCCTTCCGCCAGTACAGTGGAGAAGGATATCATGTTCTCGGCGGCGGGGCCGATAGCCAGCACGCTTACGTTTTTACCCAGTTCCGCTTTCAGGTTATCGCTCGTTGCGAAGGTGGTCTGGCCCCAGAGATGCGCGGCATCCCTTACCTCGACCTTACCATCGTGGATGTAGAGATAAGAGGGTTTATCCGCCCTGCCCTGTACGGCCAGGGCATCGTAGCCGGCGTATTTCAGCCAGACGCCCCACCCCTCCCCCAGATTGCAGTTGGAGAAGGACTCCGGGTCTCCGAGGGGCGTTTTACCGCAGATTTTCCAGCGGGAACCGGCAAAGCCGGGGAATCCGGCCACCGGGCCGCTGGCGCAGATGAAGCAGTTCTCCGGGGCGAGGGCTTTTGCCTCCGGCGGAACCAGCTCCCAGTAAAGCCTGGCCGCAATGCCGTGCCCCCCTATGTAATTATCAGCGTAGTCGGCGGTAGGTTTCTTAATAACGTTTCCGTCCGATAGATTAACCTGTAATATCTCTCCGGCGTATCCGTATTCTGGCATCTAAACAAAGTCCTTTCTCAGCGTGTTTATAGACCCAGTTCCTTCAGCTTGGCGGCGGTTGGCGTGCCGTTTTTGTCCCAGCCGCGCTCGGCATAGTATTCATCGAGCATTTCATCGAGGTCTTTCTGGCTGATGAGCTGTCCCTTGGAAGCCCCCGCCTTGATGGGCTCGGTCATGAGGCGCTTGGGGAAGGTGTCGTCCCTGCGGGTAAAGCCCGCGCCGATGTTGAACAGGCGGGCGACATTATTCAGCCTTTCCCCAATTTTCTCGATATCCGCCGCGGTGAATTTCGTACCTGAGGCGGCGTTGACGAGGTCGGCGGTGTTCTGGCAGGCGATGTCCGGTACGGCCATGTCGAGGAGGAAGGCGCACATCGTGGCGCAGTCGCAGGTAACGGCGCGGGTATCCTGATTCCACTTGGTCAGCCGTCCCTTGCCCTTGGTGGCGAACCTGTCCACCTTCTCAGGGATAGGAATATCGAAGATTTCCTGGAAGGCATAACCCCGGTTATGGTCGGCGCCGGTATAGGAGGTGGCGTAGTTCAGGCCGTGCGCTTTGGCGCCCCGTACATCGTAAGCGGGTAGTTCCAGGCCTTTTATCTGCATGGCGTAGTCCCCGGTGCCCTTGCCTATCTTCGCGGCGGCTTTCTTCGTGCCCTGCCCCAGAAGCGACCCGAGTCCTTCCTGGTAGGCTATCTTTCGCAGCAATTCAATCATGGCGGCGTGGTTGCCGAATTTAAGGTCGAGACCGTCGGTGTCCTTCCCGGTGAGTATGCCTTTTTCGTAGAGCTCCATGGCCCAGCCGATGGCGACCCCCGCCGAGATGGTATCGATGCCATACTCGTCGCAAAGATGGTCGGCGGCGATGACCGCGGGCAGGTAGTCCACTCCGCAGGTGCTCCCCAGCGAGTAGGTCGTTTCGAACTCCGGCCCCTCGCTGAGATAGCCGGCGTAAGGCCCCGAGGTAACCAGCTTTACCTGGCTGCACCCCACCGGGCAATCGTGGCAGTGAGAGCGCGTGACTATCATCTCGTCCTGGGCTTTCAGGCCGAGTTGCGGCACCATGTTGGTCTGTCCGGTAGCCGACCAGTTCTTAATGGAAAAGATACCCATTTCCGTCATGGCATCGACGACCATGGGCGTGCCGGCTTTGGAAAATTCGGGGTAGAGTACGGGGCTGTCTTTCATAGCCTTATTCATGACCTGCCGGGCTTTCCTGAAGCGTTCGGCGTCGACGATATCCGGCTTTTTATGGCCGCGTACGGCGATGGCCTTGAGGTTCTTGGAGCCCATCACCGCCCCCAGCCCCTTTCTACCCGCCGCGCGGCGCTCGTTGACGATACAGGCTATGTTGACGACCTTATCGCCGGCGGGGCCGATACAGGCAATCCGGTAATTATGGTCGCCGAGTTCTTCCTTGATGAAGAGCTGGGTGTCCGTGGTCATCATGCCGGTTAGTTTTTCGGCGCTCCTGAATTTAACCTCGCTGTCCCTGACGGCGACATAGGTGGGCTTCTCCGCCTTACCCTCGATGATAATCATGTCGTAACCGGCCCGTTTCATCTCGGCGGGGAACTGCCCCCCGGCCAGGGCCATGCCGACCGCGCCCGTCAGCGGCGACTTGGCCACCACGGCCATACGACTGGAGCAACTGGCGCCCGTGGCCGTCAGGGGGCCTACCGCAAAGATAAGCTTGTTGGCTTTATCCAGGGGTGGGGTATCCGGCTTCACCTCATCGTAAAGGCATTTGATGGCAAAACCGGCGCCTCCCAGGTAATTTTTAGCCAGTTCCTCCGGGACGGCTTCCTCGTTGAATGACTGCTTGCTTAAATCTATCCTGAGAATCTTGCCTGCATAACCACCTTTATACATCAGATAGCCTCCTTTCCGGTTTTCATTTAGTTACCGATGTCGCATAGAGCCTTGATAAATGCATACTTTTGGTTCACCACCTGTTGCAGCTTATTAATATCGTCCTCTTTCAGATGGGCGAATTTACGTATCTGCCTGGTGAACTCCTGTATCGGGCGGGGATTTGTCGTTTCGTGGGTGAGGCGGAACTTGCCATTCTCGGCTTCCCAAAGCGGGAAGTAGTTAGTTCTTACCGCCATCCGGCATACCTGAACCGATGAATTACTTTCGATACGCCAGCCCATGTTACAGGGGGAAAATACATGAATATAAACGAACCCTTCGTTTTTCTTTTCCTTTGCCTTGAGTAATTTCTTGGCGAAGTCCTCCAGGTGACTCAGGGTGGCGGTAGCGACATAGGCGGCTCCGTGTACGGCCATGATGAGTGGCATGTTCTTGGCTGGTGTCGGCTTACCTTTACTGGAAATACCCGCAGGAGTCGTACTGGTAGAAGCGCCCAGGGGGGTGGTGCTGCTTCTCTGGTAGCCGGTGTTCATATACCCTTCGTTGTCATAGCATATATAAATTATGTGCTCGTTTCTTTCCGCGGCACCGCTAAGCGGCTGGAAGCCGACATCGGCGGCACAGCCGTCACCGGTGAAGCATACTATGGTGACATCTTTACCTATCCTGCGGAAATACCTGGAAATTCCGGTGGCGCTGGAAGCGACTCCAGTCATCAGGCAGCTGTAGTAAGTCAGGCGATGCCAGCTTCCCAGGTTCTGTCCATAGAAAACGGGTGCCGAACAGCCGGGGCAGCCGACCAGTACGATATCCTTTCCCAGGACTTTCGGTACGAATCTGGCGGTAAGTTCCAGCATGCATCCAGGGCACCAGGCAACTCCTCCGGCGAACTGTTCCTCTTTTTCAGTGAAATAATCAAAAATTCTTGATTTTTTCTTTTCCTGCTGTGCCATTTTGTACCTCACTCTTCCAAGGGTATCCAGGTCACTTCCTGGTAAGGCTTACCGCGTGCAGCGGCATGGGTCTCATCGATTACTCTCTCGATATGTGATGTGGTTATATCAAGATTGGCCAGCCCGTCGATATAACTCAACATGGGCACGACGCCAAATTCCGGCGAAAGCGCCCTCAGTTCCACGTACGTTGGTCCGCGGTTCCAGCCGAAACAAACACTCCGGTCAATGACTCCGATAGCCTTTTTCCCCCTCAGGGCTTCAATCAAACGTTTGCGGGGAAAGGGGCGGAACAGCCTTAGCTTGATTAGCCCTACTTTTATTCCTTCATTTCTTTTAGTATCAACCACCGTCTTTGCCGTCCCGGCAGCACCACCGGAGGCTATTACTATTATCTCAGCATCCCCGGTGCGGTATTCCTCTATCTGGCCACCGTAGCTCCGCCCGAAAAATTCCCCGAATTTTTTGTCAATCTCGTCCAGCTTGGTGGTTGCTCGCTCCATAGCTATACAGTGTTTATAGCGTAGCTCAACAAAACCAATCTCTATACCATGAGTACCGCAGCTCAGAGGTTCCCCCGGGACAAGTTTGGGGCGCTGCGGCTGCCGCTTTAGAGGTGCCAGGAACCGGTCAATATCTTGCTGTGTAGCGATTTCTACCGCCTGTGCCAGATAGGAGAGATAAAATCCATCGTAGTTTACCATCACCGGAAGCTGGATATCGTAGTCTTCTGCCAGCCGGAAGGCCATAATAATAGTGTCAAAGATTTCCTGACAGTCTTCGACGATTATCTGAATCCACCCGGTATCTCTCGCGCTGACTATGTCCTGCTGGCCGCCGGAGACAGCCAGGATGCCGGGCGTTTCGCGGTTGGCGATAGCCATCACCACCGGGGCTCTGAAGCCAGAGGCCTGCTGTACGGCATCATACATGAAGGCCAGACCCCAGGAGGAAGTGGCGGTGAAAACGCGACCGCCTGTGAGGCTGGCAGCGGCGACAACGTTCATCGCCGAATTTTCTCCCTCAACCTCAACCATCTCGGCATCAAGTATTCCATTGGCATGGAATGCGGAAAGCTGTTCTGCCACCTCACTCATGGGAGTTATGGGGTAAGAAGTCACGACATCCGGTCGGCAAAGCATGGCCGCGTAGGCAGCGGTACCATTGCCGGTTATCACCCTAACCTGACCTTTTTGAGCCTTCATAGGCCACTTCTCCTTCCAGAAACATCGGATTGCCTCCTTATTTCTTTATTCCGACATGTTTTATATTAGAACAATACATCAAAGCAGCACGCTGCCGCCGTTGACGACGATATAATGCCCGGTGATAAAGTCCGAGTCTGCCGAGGCCAGAAACACCGCCGTCCCGACCAGGTCGTCTGGTTCTTCGCGGCGCTTGATGCACTGCATCTCGATGGTAGCGTCGAAGGATGATTTGTTGCCGTCCTGCCCCAGGCTGGCCTCGGTAGCCGTGAATCCCGGCCCGATGCAGTTGACGTTGATGCCGGATGGCCCGAGGGCCCGTGCCAGGGCCTGCGTCAACGCGTACACGGCCGCCTTGCTGCAGGCGTAGGCCAGGAGGTCGACGGCTCCGGGCACTTTAAAGACGTCCGAGGCGATGTTGATAATCTTGCCGCTGCCCGCCATGACCATAAGGGGGCCGATAGCCTTACAGCACAGGTATGTCCCCCGGACATTCACCTCGAACAGGCGGTCCCAGTCCTTGACCGTCCAGGCGTCCCACTCCCGCCGCTCGACCCCGTAGTACAGGGCGGCGTTATTGAGCAGGATATCCACCCTGCCGTATAGCCGCATGGCCTCGTCGGCCATTTTTCGGGTGTCTTTTTCTTCGGAGATATCGGTCAGCATGGCGGTGGCTTCCCCGCCTTTAGCCTTGATTTCTTTTACGGTACCCTGGGCGCGTTCCAGGCTGATATCGGGCAGGAGCAGTTTTGCGCCTTCCCCGGCGAACCGCAGGGCGAAAGCCTTACCCAGGCCGCGGCCGGCACCGGTGATAATGGCTACCTTGTCTGCTAATACGGGTGACATATCTGCCTCCTTTGAAGATATGGACAGTTATAATCTATTTTAATTCAGGGATTTTATCAAATCGCTGGCGGTGGTCACCCATCCGAAGACCGACCTAACGTTCCAGATGGTGGCATCCTGAACGTAATCGGGTCCGGTGTTGCCACACGCATCACCGACCAGCAGTGCGAAGTAATCGCGAAAAAACGCATCACGCAGGGTCGACTCTACACAAACGTTGGTGAACAGCCCGATGAATACGAGGTACCTGATATTGTATTTCTTTAAGACGTCATCGAGTTCCGTGTGGACGAAACCGCTGTACCGGGTCTTGTTCACGGTGATGTCATCCGGTTCCGGCCTGAGTTCATCGACTATTTCCCAGTCCCAGGTGCCTAAAGTCAGAAACTTGCCTTTGAGTTCCGGGTGCTCGCGCATGGCCACCAGGCCCCCCTCTTTCCAGTAGTTGGGCGATTCCGGTCCCCCGGCGCCGGCAAGGTCCGGCCCGTAGGTCATCCTCAGATACATTGTCTTTATGCCTTTGTTTCTGAACGCCTGGATTACCTTCTTATCGACTTCGATGATTTGCTTCGCTTTATCTTCGTTGAGCCTCCCCAGGTAGTCGAAAAGGCCGCCCTTTTTACAAAAGGAGTTCTGCATATCGACGACGATTAAGGCCGTTCTTTCAATGTCCAGTTTAACCGGTTCCGGTTCAGCCGTTACGATTATTTCCATGCGTGTCTCCCATCCTTTTGTTAGAGCTCCATCTCCTTGAGGTCCCGGGCTGGCTTCAGGTTGGCCCCGGTGAGTACCTGCACCTCCGGTACCGTCCAGCCGGGCGCTATCTCTTTGAGAAGGAGTCTGTCACCGCTCACTTCGATAACTGACAGGTCGGTGATGATAAGGCTGACGCATCCCCGGGCGGTCAGGGGGTAGGTGCACTCCCTGACGATGCGCGGCTGGCCGTCTTTAGTGGTATGCAACATGGTGACGATTGCTTTTTTCGCGCCGATGGCGAGGTCCATGCCTCCCCCCATCCCCGTGGCCGGTCGGCCCGGCCGCCCCCAGTTGGCGAGGTCTCCCTTTTCCGAGACCTGGTAAGCGCCGAGCACCACGATGTCGATATGTCCCCCTCTTATCATGTCGAAGGCTGCAGCGCTATCGAAAAAGCACATGCCGGGTAAAGGCGTTACCGGCTGGTCGGAGGCATTCATCAATTCGTAGTCTTTTTCTTCATCTGCGGCCAGGTTTCCGTATCCCAGCATGCCGTTCTCGCTCTGGAAAAAGACAGTACGGTCTTCCGGGATAAAGTTGGCGCAGAGGCCGGGCATGCCGTAGCCCAGGTTGACCACCATGCCGTCGGCAAACTCTCTGGCCGCCCTCAGCGCAATCGTTTGCTCGTTAAGTCGCTCTTTCATCGAGGCACCTCCACGATGCGGTTAACGTAAATGTGAGGAGTAACGATGACCTCGGGATTGAGCTGACCTGTCGGCACCAGCTCGTCGACTTCCACGATGGTGACCCTGGCAGCCATGGCCATGACCGGATTGAAGCACCGCGCCGTTTGCCGGTATACCAGGTTTCCCAGGGAATCGGCTTTATGCGCCTTTATCAGGGCGAAATCGGCGGTCAGCGGTCGCTCCAGTATATACTCCCGTCCGTCGATGACCTTCTTCTCCTTGTCCTCCTCGACGATGGTGCCGACGCCTGCCGGAGTGTAGAATCCGCCCAGTCCCCCCGCTCCGCACCTTATCCTCTCCGCCAGGGTGCCCTGCGGCACTGTCTCAATCTCAACCTTACCTTCGTTGAACAGCTTTTCAAGGGGGGAGGTGGGGGGCATACCGCCGAGCGCGGGCACCGACCCGATGAATTTCTTTACCTGGCCGTTCTCAAAGAGGATGCCGGAGTCCTGGTATCCTCCCGGCTTGATGCGGTGGCTGAGTTCGTAGCCGACTCCGCCCATGTTGGCGATGAGGGTGAGGTCTTTAGCTACCTGTCGGGACAGGGCAACGATGAGATTTATGGGCAGACCGCCGTATGAACCGAAACCACCCACCATTATTGTGGCACCATCGGAGATATCGGCTACCGCCACGTCGCAGTTTTGGAAAATCTTGTTCATGGTCATGGATTACCCCGGAAGGCTATATGGTGCAACTGAGATTGATTTTACATCTGTATAGGAGTGACGTCAATTTTGGCATGCTTTTATAGTGTGTTGTTTGACAATACTCAGGATGCAGTGTATATTCTTAGACGGAACGCACCAGCAGACACGGATATATTATATCCTGAAATAATTCAACATTGAAAAAGCAAGGAGGAAAACTATGGCACATGGCTTTATGGGAAAGATACTGTGGGTGGATCTTTCCAAGAAACAGCTGAATGACGAACCGCTTGACGAAAAGATGGGCAGGGAATTCCTGGGGGGTTACGGCCTCGGGGCCAGGATTCTGTTCAGCCGGCAGAAAGCCGGCGTCGACCCGCTGGGACCGGACGCCATCCTGGGTATGACTACCGGTGTCCTCACCGGCACCGATGCTATGGGCGGCTCACGGTACGTCATGGTGGGGAAATCACCGCTGACAGGAGGCTGGGGTGACGCCAATTCCGGCGGTAATATCGGCCCGTTCCTGAAATTCGCCGGCTATGACGCGGTATTTTTCACCGGCATATCGGAC
>Ga0315543_1001516_pt1 | contig 24861 bp, 25 predicted proteins | sample SalMarSW160210MG_2_FD_203098 | JGI IMG/M metagenome (GOLD analysis project Ga0315543, IMG submission 203098) | Salt marsh sediment microbial communities from the Plum Island Ecosystem LTER, Massachusetts, United States - Salt Marsh Sediment SW1601-210 ... | reverse complement strand
CGCCTCTTGCAATACTCGCATTTATTTTCGGACGGCCCGGCCAGTGTTTGTCGATGAGTTCTTCTGCGTGGATTTACCTGCTCATCTCAGCGGTATTGAGCATCGCAATTTCGCACAGTTGTTATTACGCCGCCATAAAAAGGATAGGTGCAACTATCCCATCGCTTGCCATTCTCGTACTGCCGTTTTTAATCCTGCTCGTCTCAAGGGTCATATTTAACGAAAGGCTCACTGCCGCACAGTGGTTTTTCGGACTATTGCTTATCGGCGGAGCCGCACTGGCCGTCAGGGCCCGGCAGTATCGCCTCGATTGAGCCCTTACGAGCATATCAAGGCAGGCTCGCCGAAGTGTGAAAAAATAAGCCGGATAAAAATTTTTATTGACCTTTCCGAACAAATTCAGTACTATGTGAGTATATAATCACATAGTAATATAAGGGTGGAGTATGAACAGTAAACTGCGCAAAATTATCTATGACAGACAGGCCGGGATTCTAAAGGCCCTGGCCCATCCGCTGCGAATCGCGATTATCGACTATTTAAAAAACGGCGAGCAGTGCGTCTGCGATATTGCAAAACATGTCGGCTCAAAGCGCTCCAACGTATCACGCCACCTGGCCGTTATGGTTTCCTGCGGCGTACTTGAGTACCGCAAAGAAGGACTGAAGGTAATTTACCGCCTGAAAACCAGATGCGTCCTGGACTTTTTCAAATGCACAACGGCCTGTCTTAAACTGCAGGCAAAAGAAAGTACTAAATTGATGAGAGCAATCCGATGAGCTTTAAAACCGAAGGCAAAAAACTGCTTTTAATCATCGGCGTTTTTTTATTCCTTTATTTTTTGCCTGTCGGCAAAGGGCGATTCGATAATGCCATCGTGCAGTCTTTGCTCCTGGCCAAATGGTACGCTCGTGAGCATGTCCTTTTATGCCTTATCCCCGCATTTTTCATAGCGGGAGCTATTTCGGTCTTCGTAAGTCAGGCCTCCGTGATAAAATATCTTGGCGCAAAAGCGAATAAAATTCTCGCTTATGGCGTAGCTTCCGTTTCCGGCGCAATCCTTGCTGTCTGTTCCTGCACGGTCCTGCCGCTCTTTGCGGGCATCTACAAAATGGGCGCCGGATTAGGTCCTGCCTGCGCATTTTTATATTCCGGCCCCGCCATAAATGTTCTTGCGATTATCCTGACCGCAAGGATTCTCGGCTTTCAGCTTGGTTTGGCAAGAGCAATTGGGGCAATTCTGTTTAGTGTCGTAATAGGTCTTTTGATGCACCTTATATATCGCAAAGAAGAAATCCAAAAGGCTGATAATGCGATGGCATTGCCTGAAGATGAAAAGAGCAGGCCGCTATGGCAGAATATTTTATATTTTGCCTCGATGGTTGCCGTCCTGGTCTTTGCGAACTGGGCAAAGCCGACCAACTCCGGCGGAGTATGGGCTGCGATTTATTCGGCAAAATGGATTATAACCGCTGTAAGTTTAGCAGCATTGATAGTATTTCTTGCGTTGTGGTTTAAGCTGAAAGACCTGGCAGAATGGACTGGCGCTACATGGACGTTTGCAAAGCAGATTTTGCCTTTGCTTTTTGCAGGCGTTCTTGCCGCAGGTTTCCTGCTCGGCACGCAGCAAGGCGAAGGCATTATCCCTTCGAAATGGGTCTCTGCCGTCGTCGGCGGAAATTCAATCAGGGCAAATCTTTTTGCCTCTATCGCGGGAGCGTTTATGTATTTTGCGACGCTAACGGAAGTACCGATAGTTCAGGGCCTTGTCGGCGCCGGCATGGGTAAAGGCCCCGCTCTTGCATTATTGCTCGCTGGCCCGGCATTGTCGCTGCCGAGTATGCTCGTTATTCGTTCTGTTATGGGCACGCAAAAAATGTTTGTCTTTGCATCGCTTGTAATTGCGATGGCGACAATCTCGGGAATAATTTTTGGCATAATTGCGAATTGAGAGGCAAAAAATGAAAAAATTACAGATTCTCGGAACAGGCTGTCCAAAGTGTAAAAAACTTGCCGCCCTTGCCGAGCAGGCAGCAAAAGAGCTCGGCATCGAATACGAACTTGAAAAAGTCACGAAGATTAATGATATAATGAAATTCGCTGTTTTAGTAACACCCGCCCTTGCCGTTGACGGAAATGTAAAAATCGCAGGCAAAGTGCCTTCAATCGAACAATTAAAGGAAATGCTGAGATGAGGAACCTGTGGAAAGTAATTATCATTTTGCTGCTTGTCGCATCCATAGCAGCCGTTATCGTTCTCAAAAACAAAGAAAACCGCTCCCGCCGGCCGCAACCGGCTGTCGATAGCATTACCGTGTCTCCTGCGGAAGTAATACAGCCCCAAACAAACGATTCCAACAACAGCCCGCTTGTTATGACTATCGAAGTGGTTGAACCGAAAAAACTGCCGCGGCTGGTCGAGCTGGGCGCCGACCGGTGCATTCCCTGCAAACTGATGAAGCCGATTCTTAGAGAACTTGACAGAGAATACAAAGGCAAATTGCAGGTCGAACTTTACGATGTCTGGAAAAATCCTGCTCACGGCAGGCAGCACGGCATAAGAGTAATACCGACACAGATTTTTCTGGACGCCGACGGCAGAGAGCTTTACCGCCACGAAGGCTATTATTCTAAAAAAGATATCCTGACAAAATGGAAAAAACTCGGCTTTGACTTTTCAAAATGATATCGCAATTATTTGAAAAATTGACGTACGCCGTTGAAGGCATGGCTTTAATTGCTATAGCCGCTTCATTTATCTGGGGCGTTTTGAGCATCTTATTAAGCCCCTGCCATCTGGCGAGTATCCCGCTTATTGTCGGTTTTATTGATAAGCAGGGAAAAATCTCAACTAAAAGGGCTTTTTGGATTTCATTTCTTTTCGCAGCGGGAATTTTAATTACGATTGGTTTAATCGGTCTTATTACCGCTGCTGCCGGAAGAATGATGGGCGATGTCGGCAGATACGGCAATTACTTTGTCGCTGCAATCTTCTTTATTGTCGGCCTTCACCTGCTTGACGTGATACCTATGCCGTTTGCGTCAGCGGGCACTGCCGGTATGAAACGAAAAGGCCTGCTGGCCGCCTTTCTTTTAGGCCTTGTTTTCGGTATTGCCCTCGGCCCCTGCACGTTTGCCTATATGGCGCCGATATTGGCGATTACCTTTAAACTTGCGGCAACAAATATTATTTACGGCATTTTGCTTTTGTTCTTTTACGGGTTGGGACATTGTTCGGTAATTGTTTTTGCAGGCACGTTTACTGAACTTGTTGAGCACTATCTTAACTGGAATGAAAAATCGAAAGGGGCTGGTTACCTGAAGAAAATCTGCGGCGCAGCCGTTCTTGCGGCCGGGCTGTATATGATTTACACTGTTCCATATGGAAAATAATCATAAACCTGCAATGCGGTTTATCGTGCTTCTGGGTTTTGTCAGCCTCCTTGCAGATATAACTTACGAATCGGCACGGAGCCTGGCAGGGCCTTATCTTGCAATTCTCGGCGCAACCGGCGCGGTCGTCGGTTTCACGGCAGGGTTAGGCGAACTGCTCGGATACGGACTTAGGCTTATCTCAGGCCTGCTCAGCGATAAAACCCGCCGGTACTGGACGTTCACCATTGTCGGCTATGTAATAAACCTGCTGGCTGTTCCATTGCTGGCATTAGCTAATCACTGGCCGCTGGCCGCCGCCCTGATGATAACGGAAAGAATCGGTAAATCAATCCGCACTCCCGCCCGCGATGTGATGCTTTCACACGCAGCCGCGACGGTAGGCAGAGGCTGGGGCTTTGCGATTCACGAAGCGATGGACCAGATTGGCGCTATGACGGGGCCGGTTATCGTTATGCTCGTCCTCGCGATTAAAGGCTCTTACAAATACGCCTTTGCGGTCCTCACCATACCGGCAGTTCTGGCGATTACCGTGCTTGTCATTGCCCGATTTATTTACCCGCATCCTCAAAAACTTGAAACCGAAACCCCCGCCCAAAAAGACAATAAATTACCGCCTTTTTTCTGGTTTTATCTCGCGGCTGTAGGCCTTGTAGCCGCAGGTTTTGCCGATTATCCGCTGATTGCGTTTCATATTAAGCAGCACAGCATTTTTGCTGATAAATGGATCCCATTGCTTTACGCCTTCGCTATGGGCGTTGATGCTATCGCAGCGCTTTTGTTCGGCAAATGGTATGACAAGGCGGGTATGCTGTCGCTGGCGGCAGCGGTTGCCCTTTCCTCATTTTTTGCCGTTTTTGCCTTTGCCTCCACCGCATCGTTAATAATCACAGGCGTTACTTTATGGGGCATTGGCATGGGCGCACAGGAGTCGATTACTCGTGCGGTGGTAGCCGATATTGTCCCGATGCAAAAACGCGGCACAGGTTACGGGCTATTCAACGCAGGCTTCGGCTTATGCTGGTTTTTGGGCAGCGCGCTGATGGGCATCCTTTATGATTTCTCACTGCCTGCTCTTATTACCTTTTCAATTCTTTCTCAGCTTGCCTCCCTGCCTTTGTTTATTTATATCCGCCGCCGGCTCAGCATAAAATCTTCTGGTTAAATCGCTCTTGTTCTGGTAAAATACCCTGTACTGATAAATTTTGTTTAAGGACAAGTAATGAAACTGACTTTTCACGGGGCTGCGCGCGAGGTTACCGGCTCGGCTCACATAGTTACAATTAACGGCAAAAACATCCTGCTTGACTGCGGTCTGTTTCAGGGCAAACGAAAAGAGGCATTTGAGAAGAACCGCAATTTTCTCGTTGACCCCGACAAAATTGACGTGATGCTGCTGTCGCACGCCCATATGGACCACAGCGGCAACATCCCCACGCTTATTAAGAAAGGCTACAAAGGCAAAATTTACTGCACCGATGCCACCGCCGATTTATGTAAAATCATGTTCAGGGATTGTGCCTATATCCAGATGCGCGACATCGAATACGTCAACAAAAAACGCGCCAGGCAGGGCAAGAACCCGTTTGAGCCGTTATATACGATTGAAGACGCTGACATCGCATCACAGCGGCTTGAGCCTATCGGTTATTCAAAGCCATTCAAACTATTTGATAACGTCCAGGTTGCCTTTCACGATGCAGGCCATATTTTAGGCTCGGCATTTACGGAAATAATCTTCAGGGAAAACGGCCAAACAAAAAAACTGATGTTTACCGGCGACATAGGCAGACGCGATATCCCGATTCTCAAGGACCCTGTCATCATCAAGGACATTGATTATCTTATTACCGAGAGTACCTATGGCGACCGCAGACACCCGCCTGCAGCGGATGTCAAAAATACGCTTAAAAAAGTAATCGGCCAGATATGCCAAACCAAAGGAAAGCTGATTATCCCCGCCTTTAGCATCGGCAGAACGCAGTATATTGTTTACATGCTCAACAAGTTATACAGCGAAGGGCAAATCAGTGCATTGCCGATTTTTGTCGACTCGCCGCTGTCCGGTGCTGCCACCGAAATTTACGCAAAGCACAGGGAATGCTGGGACTCGGCGGCGGTGGAATTTCTGATTAACGGCCACAAGCCCTTTGATTTCAAAACGCTGCGGTATACCGAAAATGTCGACGAGTCCAAGGCCCTTAACGATATGCCCGGCCCTATGATTATCATCTCGGCATCGGGAATGTGTGAAGCAGGCAGAATAGTTCATCATTTAAAGAACAACATAACCAACTCCAGAAATATTGTCCTGATTGTCGGCTATATGGCCGAAAACACTCTCGGCCGCAGAATTGCCGAGCAGCACAAAAATGTCAAGATATTTGGCACGCCCCTGCCGCTTAAGGCTGAAGTCGAGGAAATCGCAGCCTTAAGCGCCCACGCCGATGAGTTTGAGATGCTCGATTATTTCAGCAGGTGCGGCGCCTCACATATTGAGCACGTCTTTTGTGTTCATGGCGAGCAGAACGCACTTGAGTTTTTCTCCGAAAAACTGCGCCAAGCGGGCATGAAAAACGCCCACATCCCATCGCCAGGCCAAGTTTTTGAGCTGTAAGATTATACGATTTGACTTGCAAAAAAAGCGGCTTTTCTATAAACTTGCTTATCCAATTGCCAACGTAGCTCAATGGTAGAGCTCCGGTTTTGTAAACCGGGGGTTATCGGTTCGAATCCGATCGTTGGCTTTGCCTTTTCTCTTGACCCCCACAGCCATAAATATATATAATCCTCTTTTTCCATTCGGCAGGCTTTATGGAGTCCAAAGGTGAAAAAAGCTATTGAAAAGGCAAAAGCGCTCGTTGACGCGATGGAGTATATCCGCTTATTCCGCGGCAAAATCGTCGTCATTAAGCTCGGCGGCAGTGTCCTTGACGACCTGCAGATGCAGAAAAAACTGCTGACTGACATTGTCTTCATGGCCGCTGTCGGCATCAGACCTGTTCTCGTTCACGGCGGCGGCAAGGCTATAACCAAGGCAATGAACGAATCGGGCATAGAACCCCAATGGGTCAGCGGCAGACGATATACCGATGAGCGGACTATGACCATCGTTGAGCACATGCTTGTTCACGATATAAACGCCTCCATTTGCGAAACGATAAAGCAGCTCGGCTGCGAGACAATGGGGCTGCATTCGCTCAGCAGCTGCGTTCTGTTTGCCGAGCCGCTGCAAATGACGGATTCAGAAGGCAAAAAGATAGACCTCGGCCTGGTCGGCGAAGTCAAAACAGTCAACAGCGTATTGCTGAAGACCCTCTGCGCCAACGAAACGATTCCCGTAATCGCACCAATTGCAATCGACCGGGCAGGCGGAAAACTGAACGTCAATGCCGACAGCGCCGCAGGAAAGGTCGCAGCAGCAATCGAAGCGGAAAAATTTGTCTGCGTAAGCGATACCCATGGCATCCTCAAGGACGTAAACGACCCTGAAAGCAATATCTCAAGCGCAACCGAAGATGAAATAAAACAGATGATTGCATCAGGCGTAATAACCGAGGGTATGCTGCCGAAAGTCGATGCGTGCCTGATTGCGATTGACGGAGGTGTAAAAAAGGCGCACATAATCGACGGCAGAATACGCCATTCACTGCTTCTGGAAATCTATACCGAAGAAGGTATCGGCACACAGATAATAAAATAAGAAATCAGAATACAGAACTCAGAACACAGAAGAAAAAAAATGAATACACAAGAAGTAATAAATTTATTCGACAATTACGTAATCGCCAACTACGGCAGGCTGCCGAGGGTCATTACCCGCGGCCGGGGCTGCTATATATATGATAGCGACGGCAATAAGATACTCGATATGTTTCCCGGCTGGGCGGTCAGCGGCATAGGCCATTGCCACCCGAAGGTTGTAAAGGCCATACAGACGCAGGCCGAAATCCTGCTGCATATGGACAATACCTTTTACACCGAGCCGCAGGGCCGGCTTGCGAAACTGCTGGCCGAGCGGGCATTCGGCGGCAAGAGCTTTTTCTGCAACAGCGGCGCCGAGGCAAACGAGGCGGCATTGAAGCTTGCAAGAATTCACACCGCAAAAGGAAAATACAAATTCATCACGGCCGTCGGCAGCTTTCACGGCAGAACATTCGCAGCAATGACGGCAACAGCCCAGCCGAAAAAACACGCAGGCTTCGAACCTGTGCTGCCAGGCTTTGTTTATGTGCCGTTTAACGACATTGATGCACTGCAAAAGGCCTTTACCGACGATGTCGCAGCCGTGATGATTGAGCCCATACAGGGCGAAGGTGGAATAAACGTCGCGACTCAGGAATATATGTCGGCGGTAAGGGAGCTTTGCGATAAAAATCACGCCGTGATGATACTCGATGAAGTGCAAACCGGCATAGGCCGGACAGGCAAATGGTTTGGCTATCAGCATTATGACATTGTGCCTGATATAATCACAATGGCAAAGGCCCTTGGCGGCGGTATTGCAATCGGTGCAATAATGGCAAAGCCGGATATTGCAGCTTCGCTTGTGCCGGGCACGCATGCATCAACCTTTGGCGGAAACTGCATCGCCTGCGCCGCTGCAATCGCGGTAATCGAGGCAATCGAAGAGGAAAATATGCTTGAAAACGCCGCTAAAATCGGCCGACACACAGCCGACAAGCTCAATCAGTTAAAGGCCAGACACAGCATCATCGACCACACCCGCGGCAAAGGCCTTATGCTCGGCATCCAGCTCAAAAAAGGCGGCGCTGAAATAGTAAATAATTGCCTCAGCGCCGGCATGCGGATAAACTGTACTCAGGAAACCGTACTGCGCTTTATGCCACCGATGAATGTTACCGCAGAGCAGATTGACGAGGCAGTTAAAATTTTAGATAATGTTCTCGACCGGATGAATCTGTAATGAAGGATTTTTTATCCATAAGTACCTGCTCGACAGAAGAGCTGCTTGAGCTTCTCGACTTGAGCGACAAGCTCAAAAAGCTTTACAAAAAAGGCAAGTGGGACAATTGTCTCGCCGGTAAAAATCTGGTTATGCTCTTTGAAAAGCCGAGCCTGCGGACGCGTATGAGCTTTGAAATCGCGATGACCCAGCTCAGCGGCGATGCAATTTACGTAAAGCCTGAGGATATCGGCGGCATCGGCAAGCGCGAGCCGGTTAAGGATATGGCCCGTGTACTGTCGCGTTACGCCGATGGCATAATGGCAAGAACATTTGCTCACGAAACTATTTTGGAGCTTGCAAAATACGCTGAAATTCCCGTTATAAACGCCCTTACAGACTGGTCGCATCCCTGCCAGGCGATGGCCGATATACAAACAATCCGCGAGCACCTCGGGAAACTTTCAGGCGTTAAAATTGCCTTTATCGGCGACGGCAACAATGTTGCGCGCTCGCTTGCCTTTGGCTGTGCGAAGCTCGGTATGAAAATAGTAATAGCATCGCCGAAAGATTATGAGCTTGATGAAAAATCAATTGCCCGCACAAACCAAATAGTGCCCGGCACAACGATTCAGACAAATAATCCTCACGAGGCCGTAAAAGGTGCGGATGTAATTTACACCGACACCTGGGTAAGTATGGGGCAGGAGGATGAGAAACAGAAACGCATCGCTGATTTTCAGGGCTTTGTGGTTGACCCCAGACTGGTTTCCCACTCGCCGAATGCGAAGATTATGCACTGTTTGCCTGCCTACCGGGGTTATGAGATAACTGATGATGTTATGGAATCGGCCAACTCGGTTGTCTTTGACGAGGCCGAAAACCGCCTTCACTTCCAACGAGCACTTTTGAAAAAACTCCTGAGTTAAAATTATGACAAAACACAGAGTCATTATCGGCGATTCAAGACAAATGACTGAACTGGATGATAAGTCCATTCAGCTTGTTATCACATCGCCACCCTATTGGCAGTTAAAAGATTATGGCAACGGCAGCCAACTAGGCTTTGATGACAATTACGAGGATTATATAAACAATCTTAATCTCGTATGGAATGAATGTTATAGAGTACTTGAAAACGGCTGTCGGCTATGTATCAATATAGGAGACCAGTTCGCAAGATCGGTTTATTATGGTAGATACAAAATAATTCCAATACGCACGGAGATTATCAAATTCTGCGAAACAATCGGTTTTGATTATATGGGGGCGATCATTTGGCAAAAGGTAACTACTTGTAATACCACAGGCGGAGCAACGATTATGGGTTCTTTTCCTTGCCCGCGAAATGGAATTATCAAAATTGACTATGAATTCATTTTGATTTTTAAAAAGCCGGGTATCAGCGGGGCAGTATCAAGAAATGTTAAGGAAAAGTCAAAACTTACTATTGATGAATGGAATCAATATTTTGCAGGTCACTGGAATATCCCCGGCGAAAAACAAAATGGTCATCTTGCAATGTTTCCCGAAGAAATTCCTAAACGTCTTATTAAAATGTTCAGTTTTGTTGGGGATACGGCATTAGACCCGTTTCTCGGTAGTGGAACAACATCACTTGCTGCAAAAAATCTCGAACGAAATTCGATAGGGTATGAAATAAACGCTGATTTTATGTCTGTCATCAAGGAAAAACTCGGTTTGAAAGAAAAAGGATTCTTTGACAAGCTTAGTTTTGAACTCGCGCAGAACAGGGAAGACGAAATCGACTGGAAAGAGGAAATAAGGAAACTGCCTTATATTTTCAAAGACCCTGTAAAATTTGACAAAAAAACAGACCCTCGAAAATTGCAGTTCGGCTCCAAAATCAACGGCGATAGTCAAAAAAGACAGGACTATCATAGTGTAAAAAAAGTTATTTCTCCCACCGAACTTGAACTCGATGACGGCCTGAAAATACGCCTTCTTGGTATAAAGGAAAAGGCCGAAAAAAAAGATCAGGCCGTTGAATTTTTGCGGTCGAAAACAAAAGGCCAGAAAGTTTTTATAAAATTCGGTCAGGATAAACACGACAGTCAAAATAGTTTATTATGCTATTTATACCTGCAAAATAAAACCTTTATAAACCAGCACCTGCTTAAGCAGGGTCTTGTGGAAGCAGATAAACTTAACTGATTTAGAGAGGAATGAAAGTGGCCAAAGAATGGATAACAGGAGTGGAAGGCAAAAATCTTAAATTCAAGCGAGAGACCTTGCTTAACTATGGGATGAACCGTTGGGGTTTAAACAAGGCGCATAGCGTAGGCCCAACATCACAGCTTATTAGAAACTGTTCCCCTAAGACGTTTCAAGAATGGGAAAAATTTTACTTCGGAAATGCCATTCAAAAAAAGAAGAAAAATGCCATCCGGATTACTCGGGAATATATTACAGAACTGGGTCAAAAACTATATATAAAACTTTCTGAAGTTGTGCAGAACGAACTGGAGGCAGTTAAGGAAGAAGAATGCATTGATTATGCCTATAATTTAGTGTTGAACCGGACATTCGAGGGTTATATGACAGAAATCAATACTGTTTACGGCTTTCTCGAATCAGCATTGGGTGTGAAAATAGAGGCTGCACCGGATGAATGGGACCGAACTTATAATGTTGATTTTTACATTCAAGTTGGACAAAAATATATTGGGCTGCAAATTAAGTCCGTCTCGGGTATGGCACTAAACCACTACCAATGGGAAGAAATGCACGCAATTAATCATGAGAAATTTATGAAAAAGTTTGGCGGAAAAGTCTTTTTCGTCTATTCGCGAAAGGTTGAAAAAAAATCAAAAGTTGACAATATAGAAATCGTTGAACAAATACGTGATGAAATTGCGAAACTTTCAGGTTAAAAAAATGATTTTTCTATCTCTGTGAGCTCTGTGGCTAAAAAAATTCTTCTTGCGACAACCAATCCCGGCAAACTTGCCGAAATATCGGCAATGCTGGATTTGAATATCGAATGGTCAAGTCTCACTGATTTTCCAAATATAAAAGAAATAAAGGAGGATGGCAAGACCTTTGCCGAAAACGCCCGCAAAAAGGCGCTCGGCTACGCGAAACAAACAAATCTTTTGACACTTGCCGATGATTCAGGTCTGGTAATTGACGCTCTCGGCGGCCTGCCGGGTGTAACATCGGCAAGATTCAGCGGTGAAAAGGGGAAAAATCGCCAGCTTCTCGACCATAAAAATATGCAAAAGGTCTTAAAATTATTACAAGGTATCCCGGCAGAAAAAAGAACTGCAAGGTTTGTCTGCTGCCTGTGTTTAGCCTCTCCCGAAAAAATTTTGTTTGAAACAGAAGGAAAACTCGAAGGCATCATTGCTGAAAAAGAAATCGGCTATAACGGTTTTGGCTATGACCCCGTATTTTTTGTTCCCGCTCTGGATAAAACTGTAGCGCAATTATCTTCTAAAGAAAAAAATGCTGTCTCTCATCGTGGCTTAGCCATAAAAAAACTCAAATCTCCGCTCGAAAAGCTATTAAAGACATCCTAAAACCATTTTTTTGTCCTTGACATCATATTCGATTATCTGTATTTGTCCTTATCTTATGGCAAAAACGACCCGTTCAAAAAATTCACCTGCTCCCAGGGAGGGCGGAAAAAATCTTGTTATAGTAGAATCTCCCGCCAAGGCAAAGACCATAAACAAATACCTCGGCTCTGATTTCAATGTCCAGGCCTCGATGGGACACGTGCGGGACCTGCCTTCAAAAGGATTGAATGTCGATATTGAAAATAATTTTGAGCCGACTTATGACATTACGCCAGGCAGAAAAAAAATCGTCGGCTCATTAAAGTCATACGCGAAAGACTGCAAACGGCTTTACCTGGCGACAGACCTTGACAGGGAAGGCGAGGCAATCGCATGGCACCTGTCGCAGGTGCTTGGCGTGCCGGACAAAAATACAAATCGTGTCATCTTCAACGAAATAACAAAAAGGGCCATCGAGCAGGCCTTTGCTCATCCCGGCAAAATCGATATGGACAAAGTCATGGCCCAGCAGGCAAGAAGAATCCTCGACCGCATTGTCGGCTATAAGATTAGTCCCCTGCTGTGGAAGAAGGTTGCACGGGGTTTGTCTGCAGGCAGGGTCCAGTCGGTCGCGGTAAAGATGATTGTCGAGCGGGAAAAACAGATACGCGCATTTAAGCCCATCGAATACTGGCTCATACCCGCCGTTTTTACAAATCAGACTGACAAACAAAATGAGTACTCACGGCAATGGCAGCAGTTCATAAATACCAAAGACGCAAAGGACAAGGCCCCTGCCTTAGCCGAGCAGCACGACTGGCTCACCGCACACAGCGCGTTTAAGGCCGAGCTTTCCACGACAGCCGGCAAAACATTTTCAGCAGGCAATGCCGCGGAAGCTCAAAAAATATACCAGGCCCTGCAAAACGCCGAATTTATTATAAGCGCTATTAAGGTCAAGGATTCCACATCTCGTCCAGCCCCGCCATTTATTACTTCGACGCTTCAGCAGGCCGCCGCTAATCGTCTCGGCTTTACGGCAAAACGCACGATGCGCGTCGCTCAGCAATTGTATGAAGGCATTGACCTCGGCTCAATGGGCACGCTTGGCCTGATAACCTATATGCGAACCGACAGTACTCACCTGGCACCTGAAGCACTCGCCGATGTCCGCAGATATGTCGCAAATAATATAGGACAAAACTATCTGCCGCCAAAAGCAAATGTTTATTCATCAAATAAAAACGCTCAGCAGGCTCACGAAGCCATCAGGCCTACCGATGTTGACATAACGCCCCAGCAGATAAAAGAACTGCTCACCGATGAGCAGTATAAACTTTACCAGCTTGTCTGGCGAAGATTTGTCGCATCGCAGATGGCCGCAGCACAATGGAAGACGACAACACTCGAAATATCAGCCGATACCGCTGTTGGAAAATGTTGTTACAAAGCACAGGGAAGAACGCTTGTATTTGACGGCTTTACCAAAATCTGGCCGACGAGCTCGTCTGAGCAGCGGCTGCCGCAATTAAATCAGGGTGATAAATTAGCCGCGATTGACATAAAAGCCGAGCAGCATTTTACAAAGCCTCCTGCCCGTTACAATGAGGCCTCGCTCGTAAAAGCCCTCGAAAAGGAAGGCATCGGCAGGCCGAGCACTTATGCCTCGATTATCAGCACCATTCAGGACAGAGGTTACGCCCGGCAGCTCGACAGGCAGTTCCATTCCACTGATACAGGCGAGGTTGTAACCGAAAAACTCGACGAATTTTTCCCGCGGATTATGGATATGGCCTTTACAAGGCATATGGAACAGCAGCTTGACAAAATTGAGGAGCAGCACCTTGATTGGCTGGCTGTCCTAAATGAATTTTACGGCCCATTCAGGCAGAATCTCGAAAAAGCCGCTGAGGAAATGAAGCACGCCAAAGCCGAAACCAAACCAAGCGAATATACCTGTCCCGATTGCGGCAAGAATCTCGTTTATCGCTTCGGCAAAAACGGCAGATTCCTGAGCTGCTCGGGCTATCCCGAATGTAAATTTACATCCCCCTGCGACGCAGACGGCAAGATGCTCGTCGATGAAGTTACCGAGCACAAATGCCCGAATTGCGGCAAGCCTATGGTAAAAAAGCGAGGCCGGTTTGGCGTCTTTTTAGGCTGTTCGGATTATCCCAATTGTAAAACGACCTTAAGAATTGACAAGGCCGGCAACATTGTCCCGCCCAAGGCGCCGCCGCAGCCAACAGGGATAAAATGTTATAAATGCTCTGATGGCCAGCTCGTAATAAGGCAGAGCAAAAAGGGGCCGTTTCTGGGCTGCGATAAATTCCCGAAATGCAGAACGATAGTCAGTTTCAAGAAGCTGGATGAGTTAAAAGACCTTCAGGCCAAAGGCGCCTGGCCGCCGGAAAGTCCAGAAAAGGCGGACCTGCTGCTCGGCAGACATAAAAAAACCTCAAAAAAAGCCAATAAATAAAAAAGTGCCGCAAACCCCCGCAGCAGAACAATAAAGCGAATAACAAAAATAAAAAAACGAGCAGTTGCGCCCGGTGAAGAACGCGACAACTGCTCGCAGGAGGAGGAAGAAGAAGATTACAGTCTTATAATTTATTTACTAAATATATCGGCAGGATGTTCGGAATTTCCTTAAATTTATTAACAAATTGTCAGCGAAATCAAGAGAGAACAGCCTTTTTGTGCAAAACAGCTGTTAAAAGAGGAAGATTTAGGCTGGACAAACCTTCTTGAAGAATATATCATATTGTAATAAAAGAAGTTACGAGAACTACAAAAGATGGTTATTTAGGCAAAAATTGCTGGCGATAACGACTACAAAAAATGGATATATAACAAAAAACCTGTTAACAAAAAGGAATTGCAGATAGAAGATGTCCGCCTCAAATGAGTAAATTTGATTTTAATGAGACTTTTATGGGACTAAATAAAGAAACAAAAAACGTAAAACCAAAGCCAATAGAAACGGTAGAACCCGTCGGCAAAAGAATACTCATCCGCAAAGATGAAGATAAAAAAGAAACCAAGGGCGGTATCAAACTGCCGGATAATATAGAAATCCCTACTATCACCGGTCGCATAGTCGCAGTCTCGGCAGAAGTGGAAAATATGCCGGAAATACCGCTGAAAAAATACGACAAAGTCCTGTTCAACCCCAAAGGAGCAATACCGGTAGACTTCGAAGGCGATAACCGCCTGTTCGTCGTAGAAGTGGAAAATATTGTGGCAGTGTTCCGAAGAGCGTAGTTGACAGTTGCTTCAGCCGAAGGCTGACAAGAATCGACAGTTATTACGACATCGCGGCAAAAAGTGTGGTAGTTGTATACTATGTTTACTTTCAAAATGAAGCTGTTGCTTATGACAATCCTGCCTCCGGTGATTCTTTGCGGATGTGCCCCTTCATCGCTGGTAAGTCGCATAAAGATACAGGGTGTCACCCATCTGAACACAGGCAAGATAGTCTTGTATGGTTCGGAGGCAGACTTCGGCCGCGATGTAAGAGTAGAAGTGGAAGAGCACTTTCTTATTCAGGAGATATGGGATACTATTTACCAATCCCGCCCTGCGCGCATCTGGTACGCATGCGGATACCGACGCGCTGATTTTTACGCTGACACTAATCTTGAGAATCCGGCATTGACGTTATGGATCAACGCATCCGATGCATGCCACATAGGGACACAAAAGGAACGGTTTCGATGTCCAAAGCTAAATGCGCTGGTTATGAACTTGCTTCAGGATGCCTACGAGAAACAAAAGAAAAGCAATCAAGGGGGCGAAGTTTACCATCGCTAATTTCACCAGAAACTCACTTCGACACCTGCCCAACTGAAGGGCAATAAAATATTATATGGCAAGGATTGTTGTCATTAGTGTGAAGGCGGGATAAAAACGGACGAACCCGCCGGCAGGCCGGGGGGCTAAACAACACGTGAGGCGGCCCGTCTTCGCTAAAGCTACGATGCGGTGCGATGCGGGATAAACGTTTGCCGTTTCGCCGTAAGAGCAAAAAAGGAGGATGGCCGGCGGAGAAGGCTTCCTTTGCGCTGGCCCAAACCGGCTCATTCCTCCTCGTCACTGTGTTCGTCCGCTATCCTTCTGCGGCAAATACTTACTTGCAAAATATATCTCTTCGCAACAAACAAGAACGCTGCGTTTGTTTTTCACCGGGCTTGCCGGTCAGCTAATCATCGCTGACCGTCAAACCCAGCTCGCAGAGAAGAAAATGTAAAAAATAGATGGCTTCATTTTCATCTTAACTTCTCACCAAATCATATTTTTTCATAACGGCCGAAACGCTCCGTTTATTTTTCGCCGGGCCTGCCGTAGCCGCCGCAAGCGCCAACTGTCAAACCCGGCATAAGAAAGGAGGGGGGTAGATTCTCACACATTAATTAAAAGCCTATAACAAAAAATTCAGCCACGGAGACTGCAAAGATATTTCATTATGCCCTTCTAAAATACATCTTAACATCTTACAACTTTCATAATTTTACAGTTGATTCCACCTTCAAGCCTGCCTGTATTTATTAGTATTACAAATAAACTTTATTTTTGCAACTCGTCAATTATGATTAATTAATTATGACTAATTAATTATAACTAATCATCGGGATGGTTGTTATTTGCACTGCCGGAGTTGCGAAAGTGGTAGAAAATATGGGTAACAAGCTCCGTCCTGTCATGAACACCAAATCTGGCAAACAGGCATCTCAGATGGACTCGGACCGTCGACACAGCCAATCCCACATCCCGGGCAATTTGTTTGTCAGACTTGCCGACAAGCAAATAACGAACAACCTGTCCCTGCCTGGGCGTTAACGACAGCTCGTTAATCAGCACCTGCCACTCTTTTTCGTCAAAGATGAATTTTTCTCCAGCCAGCACCTCTGCCTTCCCCTCTAAATTTTACTTTTTCGGATACTCGTATTGCATAATACCTAAATATTCTCAATTACATTGAGTGACTAATCAATTTCGACTAATCAATATTGACTAATTATTTTCAACTAATCAATTTACACGTAAGCGTTTCCAAATATATACATAGAACTATCGGCACAATCAAGACTGAAAATAAAATATTTAATAATTTGTCAATTAAAGTTTTTTCGAGTTTCGTTGAAGTTTTTGTTTTGACTGACAATTTCGCTGCGTTTTTTGTCACTGACCCTGAAATTTTTTTGTGCAGAGTTTCTGTCTTGTCTATTTAGCCGCGTATTTGGTAAATCAGGCTGAGTAAATTTTTTTAACCACGAAGGCAGTAAGACACAAAAAAAGACATTTAGCCCGCCATCTAAACGTATTTAATCGCTGCTTTCGTGGAAAAGCCCGCCCTCGACGTCCTTTTGGCCGTGGCGCTCGGCCATTCGCCGATAAAAGACGGTTTCAAAACCGCCGGCTTTGAGCATATCCTGATAATCATCGCCTGTGGCGATAATCCAGGCGCCACTGTCGTATTTCCTGCGAATCATTTCAATGTCGTTCAATTCGGCAATGCTTCTGCCGGCATACTGGATTGTGCGGGCTGAGAGATAATTGAAAGCAATGAGCCGGTCATCAGCAGGAACAATTTTCCCTATTTCAGTTGAAAAACTCCTCGAAGGATTATTGTAATCGAGAGGATTGAAAAAATAGACGTAAGTAGCCAAAAGGACGCTGCAGTAGCCTGCAAAAAGAAATACTGTCGCCGTAACTTTTCGTTTCTGTAAAAACAGGAATATAACAATCGCCACGGCAATAACCAGTATCATTACGATATGAACGGCCGGCCAGGTGAACGACGGCATTTTTGTAAACACCCAGTACAGAAGTCCGGCTGAAGCCGCAACGGCTGTGATGACATGGCCGATAAATAATGTCTTTACTTCTTTTGGCTTAAAAATCTTAAGCTCAAAAATCATATCATACAGGCAGATTCCTGCGAGAATGCTGAATGCGCCAAAGGCGGGCAGGATATAATGCTGACGTTTTCCGCCTGAAATTGTCATCACCACAATCTGAACGACAAACCATAGCCACAGATACCACATCACAGGTCTTTTTTTCTGCCAGATTGAATAAAAAGGCGCGGCAATTACGTAAGGCACAAGCGCTGAAAACGGCGCAGCAAATAAAAAAACGAGCGGCAGATAATACCAAATCGGCTTGTGGCCTGCGGCGTAATCACCCATAAAACGGTCGATAAACTCACGCTTCCAGAATGCCCAGCCTTCGGGAGCTCTTGCGGCAACCATTATCGGCCAGGGCAGGACGATGAGCAAAAATAAAATCGCCCCTACTGTCGGCAGAGTGTCTTTTAATCTTTTCCATTGCTTAAAAACAATAAAGTAAACAAACAGCGGCGGCAGGACCAGCGCAAGCGGCGCAGGGCCTTTGGCCAGCATTGCAAAAGCGAAGGCCAGCCAGAAGACAAGCATATATAAAATTCGTCGCCGTTTTGATTGCGTCTGCATCGCTGAATAAAAACTGAGCATCGATATGGTAATCAGCGAACAGAGCACCATTTCAGGCCTTGCCGAGTGAGAGTGCCGCACAAACGCAAGCGTGGAAATCCATACCGCAGCCGACATCGCTGCGATGCCAATACCGAGCTGCTGCGAGACAAAATAAAGAATCGCTATAACGGAAATAATTGCAAAAAATACACTCGGCAGACGCGAGGAAAATTCATCGACTCTGCCGGTAAGTTTTGCTGCGGATGCGACAAGCCAGTAACACAGCGGCGTTTTCTGCAGGCGGATTTCGCCGTTGAACCTCGGCAAAATCCAGTCGCCTGTCTGAAGCATTTCCCTGGCAGTTACCGATACGAGACACTCGTGATTATTCAATGCGCCGGCTGAAAGCGTCCAGGACGCGATAACCACCGCAAATGCCAAACAAGCAATTATCATTAAAATCTTATTACTTTGTTGCGTCATATTATTTTCCTAAATCTCTTTTCGCTGCGAGGACTGCGGCAAACGCTATGGCCGCTGTTTCAATTCTCAATATCGTATCTGTAAGTCTGACAGACTGCGCATTTATTTTTTTAAGCAGATTTTCTTCTGTTTCCGCCAGCCCGCCCTCGGGGCCGACAAAGGCGAGACAATCATTTGTGCCTAAATCGAGATTTATAATCGACTCGGCACCAGCAGCCAAAGAGCCAAATACAATCTTCGCTTTTGGATACTGCGCCCGCAGGTTTTCAAGTGCTTTTTGGAAATCGGCCGGCCTGTCTATTGCCGGCAGGAAAATCCTGCCGCACTGCTTTGCCGATTCGACGGCGATAGATTCGAGCCGGTGATGCTGCAGTTGCTGTTTTACGGTTCTTTCGAAAATAACCGGCGCAATTCCGTCAATTCCAAGCTCTGTGCATTTGGCCACAAGCATTTCAAATCTCTGACCTTTTGCGATGCTCGGTGCGATAACAATTTTCCGCCTGCCTGCGGTATCAAATATCTTTCTGTTCTGCACTTTCAGCAGAGCCTCGTCTTTAGTGATTTTTTCTATAACTGCCTGCGCAACCGTACCTTTGCCGTCAAATAACTGGACAATGTCGCCGGTTTTAAGTCTCAATACCTTTGTAAGGTGCCGCAGCTGAATATCAGAAATAACAGCATTGTCCTGACCGATTGCGCCGCAGAAAACTCTTGCCGTTCTCATAGTTTAAACTGCATCGCCGCCGGCCTTGCCGTTCAGATGCTGTGCAATCAGGCGGTAATCTTCCGCACCATGGCAGGCAGGCTCGTATTCGAAAATTGTCTTGCCATAGCTTGGGGCCTCTGCAAGCTTAATGTTCCTGCGGACAAAGACAGGTATAATCTGCGCCCCGCTCCAGGGACAATCGGATTGGCGGGCGTTTTCGAGAAACTTGTTGATATCGCTTTTAATCTCTTCCGACAGCGATGTTCTGCTGTCAAACATACACATAAGTATGCCGGTTACCTTAAGCTGCGGGTTAATTCTCCTGCTGACAAGCGTAACGGTCTGAAGCAGTTTGCCGAGCCCCTGCAGCGCAAGAAAGTGCGGCTGAAGAGGGATAATTACTTCCTCTGCAGCCGCCAAAGCGTTAAGCGCCAATAGGCCGAGCGACGGCGGGCAATCTATCAGCAGGTAATCGAAGTTCTGTTTTGTTTTCGCAATTGCCTCGCGGAAGATAGTTTCCCTGCCGACAACGCTGACAAGCTCACTTTCAGCGCCGACAAGATGAATATTTGCGCCGAGCAGAAACAGGTTCGGCCTTGCTTCGATAAGGGCCTCGTCAAACTGCGCTGAGCCTGTCATCAGTTTATATGTGCCTGACTGGACCTTGTCGGGCTCAACGCCAAGATGTATGGTAAGATGAGCCTGCGGGTCAAAGTCGGCAACGATGACTTTTGCGCCGCCTTGCGCAAGAGCCGCAGCGATATTGACAACCGAAGTCGTCTTGCCGACGCCCCCTTTCTGGTTGAGCATTGCTATTTTACGCATCCAGAATCCGTTTCTGCTTTTAGAGTTCTGTAGATTGCATCAAGCACGCCATTGACGAATCCGGGCGACGATTCGCCGCTGAACTTTTTGGCCAGCTCGATAGCCTCATTTATAGTCACCTTTGCAGGTATATCGCTGCAGTATTTTAACTGGTACGTTCCGAGCCGCAGGATGCTCCTGTCAACCTGGCTCAATCTTGAAAGTTCCCATTTCGCAGCGGCTGCGACAATCAGGCTGTCACACTGGGCCATTGTCTGCCACAGGCCCTGTACCCACTTTGCCGCAAGTTTTCGCACTGTCTGGTCATCGGTGTTTTCCGCAAAAAACCTGTCGAGCACTTCAAGTGCGTCTTTGCCCTGCACGTCAAGCTGGCAGGCAGCCTGCATCACGAGTTCTCTTGCCCTGCTTCTTTTATCCATCGAGTTAACTTTTAAAAAAGCTGCCGGCCAAATTATAATTGACCGAGCACATCGACCATTTCCATAGCGCTGACGGCCGCAGCGGCGCCCGCGTTGCCTGCCTTTGTGCCGGCCCTTTCGATTGCCTGCTCTATCGTTTCGCAGGTCAGAACGCCAAAAATTGTCGGCACACCGGTATCGTAGTTAATCTGACTGACTCCCCTGCTTACCTGCTGGCAGACGTACTCATAATGGCCTGTTCCGCCGCGAATTACCGCGCCGAGGCAGATTACTGCGTCAAATTTTCCGCCTGCAGCAACTTTTTTAGCCGCCGGGACTATCTCAATCGAGCCGCTGACCCATACGACGGTTATCTGTTCATCAGCCGCTCCGTGCCGCTGCAAAGCGTCAATCGCACCGTCGAGAAGTTTTGAAGTAATAAAGTCGTTGAACCTGCTCACGACTATCGCAAACTTCGCTTTGCCCGCATTTAACTTTCCTTTTATCTGCTTAATCATAACCTTTTACTCCTTATTATTTGCTCAACATTATAAGACCAAAAGCGGCTCTTTTCCAGAAAAACGCCTCACGTTTGGATTTTGCCGGTTATAACAAATAAACGCTGTTTTTGTAACTGTCTTTATTTTAAGGGTTTAAAAACGATATTTCCACATAAATTCCGGCCTGCTTTAACTTTTTTGTTTATCCGGTTTTATGCCAAACTGCCTCCTTTTTTATACCGACTTCTGGGACTGGGACGCTGTTACTTAGCGGAAAAACTATGAATTTTGACAGTGAATTTGAGCCGTTTGAACAGGATGAACACCCGTGGGGCCGTGCCGAGCAAAAGGCATTCAAGGCCTTTGAGCTCTACGAGACCGGTCTGATGAACGAAGCGCTTGTCGCAATGAACGAAGCGCTGGATATGAACCCTGCCAACGACAGATGGCACTTCAACAAGGCTCTTACCCTCGACGCGATGGAAAGATTCGACGAGGCGATTGAAGAATTCAAGCTGGCGCTCGAGCCGAACCCCAACGACGTTGAGATTCTTAACTGCCTTGCCGTCGATTATACACGCACAGGCCATTACGACCTTTCACTGAGCGTATTCGAGCAGATAGAAAGACTGCAGCACGATTTCGAGCCGTGCTACTGCAACCGGATAATTACTTATACCGAGATGGGCGAGCACGAAAAGGCCGAGCAGATGTTTTACCTGGCCCAGCAGATAAATGAAAATTGTCCGTTATGTTTTTACAATATCGGCAATTCATTTTTCATCCGCGCTAATTTCCGAAAAGCGGTCTGGTGCTGGGAGAAGACAGCGCTGCTGGAGCCGAATCATCCGCAGATAAACTACCGCATCGCCCAGGCATACTGGAATCTGGGCAGCAAAGACCGTGCCCGGCGTTATTTCATCGAGGAGCTGAAGAACAATCCCGGCGACAAAGACGTTATTTTCGATTTCGGCATTTTTCTTCTCCACAACGGCGACGTCATTCCTGCCGCCGAGAAGTTCAACCGGATACTCGAAACATCGCCCGATTACGCCGCCGCAGTGTTCTATTTAGGCGAAATAGAACTGAATCGCAACAATGCCGAAATGGCTGAAAAATATTACTGCAAGGCGATGCAACTGGATCGCAGACTGGCAGGTCCGAGGTTCCGGCTCGGACGGCTGGCTTTGCAGCAGGGCCGAAAAGACGAGGCGTTCGGTTTGCTTGCCGGTGAGCTCGAGCTTGATATTCAACAGAGCGATATTTTACTGTCAATCGGCCAAATAATGACAGAACTCGGTCGGCTCGATTACGCCATACACTGCTTTTTAAGAGTCGCAGAGCTTGAGCCGCCAAAAGCCGTCAATTACCTGTACATGGCAAAGACACTCGTTCTTCGAGGCGAGTTTGACGATGCTGAGCAGTTTCTGGATTACGCTATCGAGCTTGAGCAGCAAAATTCCGAAATTGTCGGCCAGGCCGCAAAAACTTATCTTTCGATGAAAAAATTACACAAAGCCCTTCTGGTTCTGACAACCGCTCGGCAGAAAAATAAAGACTGCGGTTTCGGCCTGCTTGAATATACAATCAGGGTTAAAATATTCTTTGCTTCAACAGGAAAAAGGCTGGCATACCTGTTGAAAACCAAAAGGTAATTGTTACTTTTGCTTTTTCATCCTTCGGCTTCGCTCAGGACAGGCTTTTTTCTTTGATTTTCTATCCCCAAAGCACGCAAAACAGACCACCACAAGTCCGGCTCCTGCCGCAAAGAGTATAATCCGGTTGCGGCCGATGGTGCACCTGACGAGCCATTGCGGCACCTGGGAGCCGTCTGAATCATCCTGCCTCTGCTGCCGAAGTATGGCTTTTGCCCTGGCGAGGGTATCGGCTGTTATTTTGGCGACAGGCTGGTTGGCATCATCGGGCTGCTGACCGAGCGTAACAGGAGCAATGCGCTTGAGGATATTTGCATCGCCGGTAATTTGCTCTGAAAGTATCTGGTGGTCTTTTATAATCTCTTCGATTTTCCGGTTGTTCTGCTCCGTTTGTTTTACCGCGGCCTTTAACTGGTAAAGGCTTTTCCATTCAGGCCCGAGCACCGCCAGTGCGACAGCACAAGTCCCCGCAGCAAAAAAAATCAGAAATACAATCAGTCTAAAAATATCTTCCAGCTTCTTCATTTACCGGCTCTGCAGAATCAAATGAATTCGGACAATAAAAAAGGCTGCCTTGTGGATGAGCAAATGACTTTTGCCCCTAAAGCAACCTTTTAAATTTCCTATTCTTGTAATTATCTTAACGCCTTCGAAAATTCTGTCAACAGCAATTTATTGTCATGTCAGCCGATTTTTTATCTTTTTTTTGACCGTTCTTTACTATATTATTTAAACATAAAAAGTCAGGTTGTCAATAATCCGTTAAGGTATAAAAAATCAATGAATAAAATACATCCGAACAGAGCTTATCTTGAAGCTTACAGGAAAAAGCGGCACAGGTATGCGCGAGACAGCCTTCTGGGCAATCTCAAACGCATTCGCACATGGTCGTCGCTGATACATTTTATCCTGAAAATGACGGGTTTTGCGCAGCGAGGCCTTGCCAACGCACTGGATTTAAGGCTTAACGAGATAACACTCGAACCGGAGGGCCTGCCGGCAGAGTTTGACAACTGCCGTATCCTTTTTATAGCAGATTTGCATATCGAGGGCCTGGATAGCCTGGCCGACAAGGTTATCGAGCTGATTAAAAATCTTCAGTACGATTACTGCCTGCTCGGCGGCGATTACAGCCTCTACGACAGGTATGATTTCGCCAAAACAAAACAACGAATGCAACGGATTATCGAGCATATCAAGCCCGGCCGGGCTTACGGCATCCTCGGCAATCATGATTATTATGAAATTGCGGTCTTTCTGCAAAGCATCGGCGTAACGATGCTTATAAATGAAAACGCCGTGCTCGAGCGCAATGGAGCAGCGATTTACCTTGCGGGCGTGGATGACTGCTACCTTTTTGACTGTGCCGACACAGGCCGGGCAAGCCAAGGCATACCTGCCGGCTCATTTAAAATACTTTTTTCTCACTCTCCGGAGCTTTACAGGCAGGGGCACAAGTATGGCTTTAATCTTTTTGTCGCGGGCCATACTCACGGCGGCCAGATATGCCTGCCCGGCTCTATCGCCCTGATTAAAGGCGCCAGGATTCCGCAAAAACTTATAAAAGGCCGCTGGCGGTATAAAAATATGACCGGTTACACGACCAGTGGCGCCGGCTCTTCCGGCAACGTGATAGCAAGATTCAACTGCCCGCCGGAAATTGCCCTGCTGACGCTCAAAACCAAAAAATCACGGCCGGTACAATGACAATAAAAGAAGGTTTTCACAGAGCTGGTGCTTTGTTATAATATCCATCTGTATTTTTGAAAGGTTAAAGCTTGGTAGATATGACTCTTCTCGAAACGCACGGCCTGGTAAAGAAATATTCCGGCAGAACAGTTGTTAATCAGGTATCAATTACAGTAGAGCAGCGGACAATAGTGGGCTTGTTGGGCAGAAACGGCGCCGGCAAAACCACAACATTCAGAATGGTAATGGGTATGATTACGCCCAATGCAGGCAGCGTAGTCTTCGAGGGAATTGACATTACAAACCTGCCGATGTACAAACGAGCCCGGC
>Ga0315543_1001514_pt1 | contig 24922 bp, 19 predicted proteins | sample SalMarSW160210MG_2_FD_203098 | JGI IMG/M metagenome (GOLD analysis project Ga0315543, IMG submission 203098) | Salt marsh sediment microbial communities from the Plum Island Ecosystem LTER, Massachusetts, United States - Salt Marsh Sediment SW1601-210 ... | reverse complement strand
CTTTGAAGGGGCCTCTTGAACGTCAGCACTAGTCCATAACCTGTCAATTAACCGCTGAAACCGGGGGCACTATCCTGGTAGACCCCGTTTTTCAACACCCTCGTTACCGCTTACCAGTTGGCAGTCTCCTGCGGCAGTGTTGAGTGGTGTCTTCGTTTCTTGGTGGTAGCGTCTCGGTGGTATATAATAGCTACAATACCAAGCGCAAGGAGGCCTGGAATATGCGCCTATCCAATCTGTTTGGGCGAACACTGCGCGAGCCGCCTGCTGAGGCTGAACTGCTCAGCCATCAACTTGCGCTGCGTGCCGGACTGATCCGCCGACTGGCGGCCGGCATTTACACCTACCTGCCCCTTGGCTGGCGTGTCCTGCGCAAGATCGAGCGCATCATGCGCGAAGAGATGGACGCCATCGGCGGTCAGGAGATGAACATGCCCGTGGTTAACCCTGCCGAAATCTGGCGGGCTACCGGCCGCTACGATGCTCCCGCACCTGGCCCTACCCTGGTGCGCTTCCGTGACCGGGCCGCTCGCGATATGGTTGCTGGCCATAACCCACGAAGAGGTAGTGGCGGACCTGCTGCGCACGGAAATCAATTCCTATCGTCAACTGCCGCTTATGATTTACCATATCCAGACCAAGTTTCGCGACGAGCCACGCGCTCGTGGGGGGCTGATCCGCACACGAGAGTTCACCATGAAGGATGCCTACAGTTGCCACCCGGATTTCGACAGCCTGGACGAGTTCTACCCCCGAATGTATCAAGCTTATGTCAGTATATTTGAGCGTTGTGCGGTGCCCACCATCGCCGTGGCCGCCGACACGGGCGTGATGGGCGGCGCCAGCTCCCACGAGTTCATGGTTGTCTCAGATGTAGGCGAAGATACGCTGATCATCTGCCCCAGTTGCGGCTACGCTGCCAATGTGGAAAAGGCAAGGTTCGTCAAGCCTACTGGCGTCTCGGAGGCGAAACGTCGTGTCACTGAGGTGGCCACGCCGGACTGCAAAAGCATCGAGGATGTGGCGGCCTTTGTTGGCGTGCCCAGCCGCCGGACGCTCAAAGTGGTCTTTTACACCACGGAAAGCAGTGAAGTCGTGCTGGCCCTCATACGTGGCGACCTGGAGGTGAACTCGGTCAAGCTTTCCAACGCACTGGGGGGCTCCCAGTTGCGTCCTTCGCGCGAAGAGGAGTTGCAGGCTGCAGGCATCGTTGCGGGCTACGCCTCGCCCGTGGGTCTATCAGGCTTTCGCGTCATCGCCGACGATTCGATCACCATGGACACCAACTTTGTGGCAGGAGCCAACAAAGAGGGATACCACCTTAAGAATGTGAACTATCCGCGCGACTTTGCTGTCACGGCCGTGACTGACATAGCCCTCGCCCGCGCTGGGGACCACTGCCCGCAATGCAACGGCGCCCTGCAGGCAACGCACGGCATTGAGATGGGCCATCTCTTTAAGTTGGGCACCAGATACAGCGAAGCTGTAGGCGCGACCTACTTGGACAAGGACGGCCAGGCACGGCCTATCGTCATGGGTTCATACGGTATCGGTACAGGTAGGTTGATGGCTGCGATCATCGAACTCAACCACGACGAGCGGGGCATCATCTGGCCCGCATCGGTGGCGCCCTACCAGTTCCACTTGCTGTCTCTGGGCACAGCCCAACCACAGGTCGTAACAGCAACGGAGCAACTGTACCATCACCTCCTGAAAGCTGGCTACGAAGTGCTGTACGATGACCGTGAGGAAAGGGCAGGAGTCAAGTTCAACAATGCGGATTTGATTGGCATTCCCTGGCGCCTTGCTGTGAGTCGCAAAACACTGGCACAAGATAGCATAGAGATCAAAAAGCGAAGCGCAAGCACAGTCCGTCTGGTGCCACTGAGCGAACTGGATGCTGTGCTGGCTAAGCTAACGGCCGGATAAGCTCAACACTTGCAGAGGCACAGGCCGTAATCGGCATTTGCAGAAAATGGGCAACAATGCTATAATGCGTTTGCGCAGAAAAGCGTCGCTGAAAAGTGGGTTCCCCCCGCTTTTCTTCTTGTAATTGGCTTTACGACAGGGCACTGTGCCCCATAGGAGGTTCTCGGGTTTGAAGAACACCTTTCTCGTTGCCATAACCCAGGTATGTGCAGAACGGCACCTGCCTGAAGCGGTGATTCTGGACGCCATTGAGCAGGCCCTAATTCTGGCCTACAAGCGAAAGTTTGGCACAGATCAGAACATCGCTGTCAAAGTTGACCCCAACACGGGTAAGGTGCGTGTTTACGCAAAAAAAGAGGTCGTCGAAGAGATTGAGCACCAGGGCAGTCAGATCTCGCTGAAGGAAGCCTGCAAGCTTGACGACGCGGCTGAGCTAGGCAGCACAGTCCATGTTGAGTTGACGCCTAAGAACTTTGGACGCATCGATGCCCAAACGGCGAAGCAAGTCATCCTGCAGCGCATCCGAGAAGCTGAACGGGAGACCATGTACGCCGATTGGTCAGACCGCACTGGTGAGGTCGTCATGGGCACCGTGCGCAATATAGACACCTCCGGCAACGTCATCCTGTCCCTAGGCAGGGCAGAAGCAATAATGCCCAGAAATGAGCGGATTCGGACCGAGCAATACACGCCCAACCGGAGAGTACGAGCCTATGTCTATGAAGTAGAGAAGACGAGTCGAGGGCCACGCATCAGGGTCTCGCGCACCCACCGCAAACTGCTGCGGCGCCTGCTGGAATCTGAAGTGCCAGAGATATTTCAGGGCACCGTCGAGATCAAGGGCATCGCGCGAGAACCTGGTTCCCGCTCAAAAGTAGCCGTAACTGCCACCCAGGAGGGGGTTGATCCAGTGGGCTCCTGCGTGGGCATGCGCGGAGTGCGCATCCAGAGCATCGTGAACGAGCTGAACGGCGAGAAAATAGACGTCGTAGCCTGGGCCCCAGAAGAGACGAGATTCGTCGCCAACGCCCTCAGTCCGGCCAGGGTGGAGCACGTCTGGTTGGACCGTGATACCAGGACGGCCACTGTGGTAGTGCCCGACAACCAACTCTCGCTGGCCATTGGCAAGGAAGGACAGAATGCCCGTCTGGCGGCCAAGCTGACAAACTGGCGCATTGACATCAAGAGCCTCACCGAGGCCGCAGAAGAGATCCAACGCCGCGCGGAGGAGGAAGCTGAGGCAGCGGCAAAAGAGGCGGAACTAGCTGCCAAGCGAGAGGCCGCCGCAGCGCTCCTAGCTGAAGCAGAAGTAAGCCTGGCGCAAGCAGAGCAGGAGGAAACCGCACAGGCTGTTGAGACTCAGGCAGAAGAGTTGCCGCTTACTGAAGAAGCCGTGACTGAAGAAGTAGCAGCCGCCGTCGAGGAAGCAGAAGCGCCTGCCGCAGAGCTTTTGCCTGAGGAGGAAGCCGCTCTTGAAGCAGTAGAACTCCCGATGGAGATTCCGGACGAAGCGCAAGAGCAGGTCACAGAACAGATTGTCGAGCCAGAGGTCAGCGAAGAAGCCGCCATGGTTCGGGAGACTGAGGAAGACGAAGAAGCGGAGGGGGACAAGCCCAAAGGCAAGAAGAAGCGCCGCCGGCGAGACCTGATCTACGATGAAGAGTCCGGAACGATTGTCAGTCGCCAGAGGCGAAAGGCCAGCCGCCGTCTTGACGAGTGGGAAGACGAGGCGGAATGGTGAGGAAAGGAGCTGGATGTCGCCTTGTCATCAGCGGCTCCAGAAGCAGTGATTTGAGCAATGGCACGCAAACACGTTCCGTTGCGCACTTGTGTTCAATGCCAGCAGGTGCGCCCTAAGCGAGAATTGATCCGTATAGTCCGCACCCCTCACGGGAATATCGAGATAGATGAGAAGGGCAAGGCTGCTGGCCGAGGTGCATACCTGTGCCGCAACAAAGCCTGTTGGGAAAGCGCTATAGCCCGAGACCGCCTGGGCTATGCTCTCAAGACCAAGTTGAGTCCTGAGGACAAGGAGCGACTTCTGGAATACGGGCAGCAGTTGCCTTACACCGACGCGCATGAGGGTACAGAAGCACAACCGCCAGCTTCTGAAGTCAAAGGCAGTTCTAGGAAAGGAGAGAGGGACAACCACCACGGTTGAAGGTCAGAGACGTGCACATCCCGATTCCGAATACTGCACCAGACACTAGATCCATGCATGCGCGAAGAGACGTCAGGGGTGAGATGAACGAAGAGGAGATGCTTATGGCTGGCTGAGTACTACGCGCAAGAGACGCCGTCAGTTCCCCCTCCTCACCCCCTCCTTCCCCAGCAGGGATTGCGTATCTTCGCCCTGCAGATAGAAGCACTGCATCTGTTGGCAACAACCGAGAGCAGATTCTCCGCCACTACGCAAGGCCCTCAAGCCCTGCGCATCGCGAGTGTATCCAAGTTCCGGCTGTAGTGGTGCTGCCGCCAGCACCCAGACGCTGGGATGCATCCCTTAGGATTCGCGATAATCGAAGGATGAAAGGGGGGTAGGTTATGAGTGAAGAGAAAACCACCCGCAAGAAGATGACTACTACATCCAAAGGCCAATCCACGGCCAACAAGCCCAGCGAGGCCCCTGACACAAAGGGCAAAGCAGGGTCTGATACTGCCGTGTCAAAGAGCAGAGCCAAGAAAACGGCCAAACCTGGATCTGATACGACCAAGCGCACACGCACGAAGGCGAAAGCTACTACACGCAAGGCAAAGTCTCCTCCAAAGAAAGCAGAGGCAAAGCCGGCAGCAGAGCCTGAGGTCACCGTGCCAAAGGCTGCTGCCAAGAAAACGGCCAAGGCTGCAGCGGATGCCGCCAAGGTTATACGAAAGAAGGCGAAAGCCGCGACCCGCAAGGCGAAGCCGGCGGCAGAGCCAGAGGTCACCACACCAAAGACCCGTGCCAAGAAAAAGGCCAAAGCTGCAGCGGATGCCGCCAAGCCCACAAGAAAGAAACCGAAAGCCGCCGCCCGAAAGGCAAAGCCTGCAGCAAAGAAGCCAGCAGCAGGACCCGAGATCACGACGCCAAAGGCTGCTGCGAAGAAGAAGGCCAAGGCTGCAGCGGATACGGCCAAGCGCACACGCGCCAAGCCAAAGGCCGCCGCCCGAAAGGCAAAGCCCCGGCCAAAAGAACCAGAGCCAAAGCCCGCAGCGGAGCCTGAGGTTATCGGGCCATCTGAGGAGGAAGCCGCTCCTTCGCAGCAACCCGCAGTACCCAGCGCCGCACCGGCAGATACTGTAGTTCCAGATGCTATGGCCGTGGCGGAGGCCAAAGAGGCCGCACCTGCCGCCAATGCGATCACGGTCCCATCCTTGATCACGGTACGCGACCTGTCCAAGCTACTGGGCACCAGCCCCATTAGCGTCATCCGCGAGTTGATGAAAAACGGCGTTATGGCCAATATCAACCAAGTGATCGACTTTGACACGGCAGCCGTCGTAACCACGGATATGGGCTTCGAAGTAGAAGAGGAGCGCCCACCGGAGCCAGTCGAGGAAGCGCCCGTGGTGCCACTACGCAGACGTCGTGAATATACAGCCGAGGAACTGTCCAAGCTGGCACCACGGCCGCCAGTGGTGACAATCATGGGCCACGTTGACCACGGCAAGACCTCCCTGTTAGACGTCATCCGCCAGACCGATGTGGTTGCAGGCGAGGCGGGTGGCATTACCCAACACATTGGTGCCTATCAGGTAGAAACACAAGGGAAAAAGATCACCTTCCTGGACACACCAGGACACGAGGCTTTCACTGCCATGCGCGCACGTGGAGCCATGGCCACCGACATTGCCGTACTGGTCATCGCAGCCGACGACGGTGTGCAGCCCCAGACACTTGAGGCAATAGACCATGCCCGCGCGGCACAAGTGCCCATCGTTATCGCCCTGAACAAGATTGACAAGTCCAACGCCAGTCCCGACCTAGTCAAGAAGCAACTCTCAGAAGTGGGACTACTCGTGGAAGATTATGGCGGCGATGTCATTTGCGTTCCCGTCTCTGCCAAGCAAAAGATCGGTCTGGAGAGCTTGCTGGAAATGATCCTGTTGGTCGCCGAAATGGCCGATTTGAAAGCCAACCCTGAAGCTCGTGCCTCAGGCACGGTCATCGAGGGTCAGTTGGACAAAACGAAAGGCCCCATGGCCACATTGCTGGTACAAGAGGGTACGCTGCGCGTTGGCAACCATCTGATCGTCGGAGACCTCGCGGGCAAGGTTCGTGCCATGTTCAATGACAAGGGCCAGCGCATTAAGACTGCCCCTCCCGCAACGGCAGTCGCTGTCCTGGGTCTGAGCAATGTGCCCACCGCTGGTGACACCTTCGAGGTCGTCAAGGACGAGCGCACGGCACGGGCACTGGCTGCTGCCGAAGTCACGCGGCGCCAAGAGACAGCCACTGAGCAGAAGCAAAAGGTCCTCAGCCTTGACGATTTCTTTGCCCAGGCTCAGGCTGGCCAGGTGAAAGAACTCAACATCATACTCAAGGCAGATGCGCAAGGCTCTATTGAACCTATCGTCAACTCGGTGGAGAAACTTGGAGATGAATCGCTCAAAGTCAAGTTCCTGCACACGGCAACCGGCAATATCAACGAATCGGACGTCATGCTTGCCGTGGCCTCTAATGCCATTGTTATCGGCTTCAGTGTGCTCGCAGACGCCGCTGCCAGCCGCACGGCGGAGGCCGAGAGGGTTGACGTGCGCTTCTACAATATCATCTACAAGTTGATAGATGACATAGACAGGGCACTCAAAGGGCTGCTAGAGCCCACTTATGAGGACGTGACCATTGGTCATGCTGAGGTAAAGGCCATCTTCGGCATTCCGCATAAAAAGAAGGTGGCGGGCTGCCTGGTCACAGATGGCATTGCCGCACGCAATGCTATGGTTCGTGTGAGACGCGATGAGCAAGTTGTCTTCGAGGGCCAAGTCGCATCCCTGCGCCGCTTTAAGGACGACGTGCGCGAAGTGAGCACGGGCATGGAGTGCGGCGTAGGCTTGGAAGGCTCTGATGACGTTGCGGTAGGCGATGTGCTTGAATTCTACAGAAAGGAACAGGTGAAAGTCTGAAGTGGGACCCGCTTACGGGATTCGTGCTCCCACTTCTCGCACCTTGGGATATGCCAACTCGGCGTCAAGAACGGGTTAGTGAACGCATTCACGAAGAGATCAGTGACCTGTTGCAAAAGAGAACAAGTGATCCCCGCCTCACCAACGTCACTGTAACTGACATTGAGATCAGCCCAGACCTGAAACGAGCCAAGGTATTCGTTAGCACACTTGGTGATCGCGATTCGCGCAACAATGCCCTACAGGGTCTGCAGCACGCTTCGGGCTACATCAGGCGCGAGTTGGCGCAGCGCCTGAGCTTGCGCTTTGTGCCAGAGTTGCGCTTCTTTCTGGATGATTCGTGGGAGCGCGGCGCGCACATTGACGAATTGTTGGAGCAATTGCGGGGTACTGCATCAAACCATAAGCTCACGGACTCTTCAGGTGACGGTTGCAGCGATGAGAACCGCTAAGAAATACCTCGCGGCAGCGCAGAGCGTCTACATCGCCTGTCACATCATTCCTGACGGGGATGCCATTGGTTCCCTGCTGGGACTTGGCGGGGCATTACGCCGCTTGGGGAAACAGTGTACCATGGCTTGTGCTGATCCAGTGCCGTTCAGGTTCGACTTTCTTCCTGGTGTGCAAGAGATTGTCTCCCATCCACCAACTGCGGAGGAGGTCATCGTCGCCGTGGATTCCAGTGACATTGAGCGTCTGGGATCTCTGTATGACGAGGCGATTTTCCGCAGCCGGCCGGTGATCAATATCGACCACCACGTCACGAATACTCGCTTCGGCACAGTGAACCTCGTACGCCTGGTCCCATCCACGGCGGAGATTGTGTACGCCCTGATGCGACGCCTGGGAGTGCCGCTGGACAAAGACATTGCTTCTGCACTCCTCACCGGATTGGTTACCGATACGCGCTGCTTCCGCACCGGCAACGTTACGACCAAGCAACTGCGCATCGCCATGGCACTCATGGGTGCGGGCGCCTCACTCACTGACATCACGGAGCTCGTATTCAACCGCAAACCAGTTTCAACCATCTGTGTTTGGGGGCAGGCGCTGGCGAAGACGCGGACGCGCAGGGGTGTCATCTGGACGGAGATAGACCAGGGCATGCTGCGCAAATGCCGCGCCTCACCCAACGAAGGCAATGGCCTGGTCAGCTTCCTGGCCAGCGCCAAGGGTGTGGATGTGGCCATCGTCTTCCGCGAAAAGGATGATGGGCGCATAGAAGCCTCCATGCGCGCAGGCCCAGGCTGGGACATATCCAGAGTCGCGCTGAAACTCGGCGGGGGTGGACATCCGCGGGCAGCAGGATGCGCTATCGCAGGCAAGATGAGTGCCGTACGCGAGCGCGTCCTGCGCGAAATCGAAGCTGCACTGCAGAAACAGGCCGGGGCGAGGCCCGTAGAGACGTAGCATGCTACGTCTCTACAGTAGGATGCGCTACGTCTCTGCAGTGAGATGTGCTGTGCGACAGCAGGTAGGGGACGCATGCCAGGTCAGAAGCTCTGCGGCATACTGAACATCAACAAGCCCAGCGGCATGACCTCCCACGACGTCGTGCTCCGTGTGCGCAAGATCAGCGGGCAGAAACGGGTCGGTCATGCTGGCACGCTGGATCCCCTGGCCACTGGTGTGCTAATCCTCTGCCTGGGACAGGCGACGCGCGTGGCCGAGTACCTGATGGCCAGCGACAAGATGTATCGCGCACGCGTCCGCCTGGGCGTCACCACGGACACCTACGACACGGAAGGCAGAGTCACAGGTCAGGCAGGGGCCGAAGGCATCACACGTGCGCAGGTCGAACGCGAATTAAGCGGCTTTGTAGGAAGCTTGGAACAGACGCCGCCCATGTACTCCGCTATCAAACACAAGGGTACTCCGCTGTACCGCCTTGCCAGACGCGGCCAGGTCGTTGCGCGGAAAGCGAGGAAAGTGGAGATACGAACGCTCAGACTGACCGAGTGGGCACCACCGCAACTGGAGATTGAGGTGCACTGCAGCAAGGGCACATACATACGGTCCCTGGCACATGATTTGGGCCAACGCCTCGGGTGCGGTGCGCACCTGGCAGGCTTGACGCGAATGGCCAGTGGCCGCTTTAGCATTGAACAGGCGATTACGCTGGAAGAGCTGGAGCAAGCCTTCGCCAAGGGCGAGGGGGCCAGCCTGTTGCAGCCGCTCGATGCGGCACTGCAAGCCTTCCCATCCGTCATTGTGGACCAGGCTACGGAAAGCAAGATCGGCTTCGGGCAGCGTGTGAGGCTCTCTGAACCCCCAGAGGCACTCATGTGTCGGGCCTACTCTGCAGATGACCGCCTGTTGGCTCTGCTCAGATATGATGCCGGGGGACTGTGGCAGCCACACAAGGTCTTCGTCTAGCACCGTAGAGACGTTGCCTCGCCTAACATATGGCGGGACCTCTGGCATGCGCAGTCTCGCCCTCTACGCAGTCGCCCCCCGCCTGGAGGATGGCGGCCGTTCGCCTCGCCTGACGAGGGACTGCGATGCCTTGGGCAGGGTGGGGCGAGGCAACGTCTGTACAACAGGACGCGAGACTCTGCCTCGCACTGCCTTTGTCTTTGCGCCACCTCTAGTCCGTACGCCTAGAGGCACCATCTACGCCTTGTCGCGTAGAGACGTTGCATGCAACGTCTCTACGACAGGACGCGAGATTCTGACTCGCACTACATGCATAATGCTATTACCGTGGTAACGATGAGAATCATCCATGATCTGCATCAAGTCAACATAGAACGCGAGACTGTCCTGACCATCGGTGCCTTCGATGGGCTGCACCTGGGCCACCAAGATCTGCTGAGACGGTTAGTACGTAGGGCACGCCAGACAGAGCGATTTGGCGGAGTGGTGACTTTCGACCCGCTCCCACGGGCAATCCTGAGCCCTGCCAACAACGCTATCTGTTTGACTACGACCGACGACAAGATAGGACTCCTCGAGCAGTGGGGGCTGGACATATTGGCCATTCTGCCCTTCACACCAGAACTGGCGCGCACATCGGCGCGAGACTTTGCGCAGATGCTGTATCAGCACCTGCACATGACAGAACTGTGGGTCGGGTGGGACTTTGCTCTGGGGCGTGGGCGCGAAGGCAACGTGCCCATCCTGAAGAAGCTGGGCACAGCTATGGGCTTCCACGTGCACGTCATCACGCCCGTGCGTGACGGCGAGGTGCTGATCAGCAGCACCCAAATTCGCAACTTACTGAGCGCAGGGCGCGTGCACGAAGCTGCGGAGATGCTAGGTCGCTACCACCAGCTCAAGGCCCGCGTGGTAACCGGAGCAGCACGGGGCAGGCAACTGGGTTTTCCTACGGCCAACCTGCAGGTGCCGCCGCACTGCGCACTGCCGGCCAATGGCGTCTACGCGGTCTACGTTACGACCAGGAGTAAGCGCTACTCCGCCGTGGCCAACATCGGCTTCCGGCCAACGTTCGGAGGCGGGGACCGCAACGTCGAAGTGCACCTGCTCGACTTCAGCGGTGACCTGTACGGAGAGGAGATCAGCGTCCAGTTTGTGGAGCGTCTGCGCGACGAACGTCACTTCCCAGACACGGCCGCGCTGCGCGCTCAGATCGAGCACGACATAGCCAGGGCCCGGGAGGTTCTTTGATGATGCCTCGCTACGAGCAGTTGGAGCACACCGCGGACCTCGCTCTGCGCATTTACGGGCAGGATTTGAGCGAGCTTTTCGCTAATGCCGCCTACGCCATGTTCTGCCAACTGGCGGATCTGGAGCACATTGGGCTCTCCATGCAGCGCCATGTGAGAGTCGAGGGCACTGACTACGAGTCTTTGCTGGTCAACTGGCTGAACGAACTGATCTACTTGCATGAGACGCGAGGCGAGGTTTACTCAAGCTTTGACATTCACGAGCTCTCGCCCCAGGGTCTCCAGGCAACAGTGAGCGGCGAACGTAGCGAGGACATACATACGATTATCAAGGCTGCGACCTTTCACGATCTGGCTATCCACGGGACGGACTCGGGGTACGAGGCCACAATCGTACTTGACGTGTAGTCGGTTGGCGGTTGGCAGCTACCGGTTGACAGTCGAGCGCCATTGGCTGGGCGCGATGGCGAGTGCAGGCTGCTGACTATGAGAGGAGGTGCTACATGGTAAGCAAGAAAGAACTGAAGAGAATCGAAGACTACCTGTGGGAGATACCGCTGGGTTACCGCAGCGACATGCGCGTACCAGCCCGCATTTACGCCGACGACGTCTTGCTGGAAGCAGCGCTGCAAGACCGCTCCATAGTGCAGTTGATCAACACGGCGTGCCTCCCTGGCGTGGTGAAATACACGCTCGCCATGCCTGACATCCACCAGGGTTACGGGCCGCCTATCGGCGGTGTTGCGGCGATGGAAATCGAGGAGGGCGTAATCTCACCAGGAGCCGTGGGCTACGACATCAACTGCGGTGTTCGCCTGATGAGTTCTGCTCTTGAGGCAGAACAGATCAAGCCGCTGATGGGTGAGATCGTGCACGCCCTGTACGACAGAGTGCCAAGCGGCGTGGGGCGAGGCGGAGATGTGCGGCTATCGCGCCGAGATATGGACGATGTGCTGGAACGAGGTTCAGGCTGGGTTGTGGCCCAGGGTTATGGCACCAAAGACGACCTGGAGCACACTGAAGAACGGGGCGCACTGGCCGGGGCACGGGTAAGCGCCATCAGTGACAGAGCAAAAGAGCGCGGCAGCAGGCAACTCGGCACCTTGGGCGCAGGCAACCATTTTGTAGAAGTGGGAGAAGTCGTTGACATCTATGACGAGGAAGTTGCGCAGCAGTTCGGGCTATTTCGGGGCCAACTCGTGCTGTGGATACACACTGGGTCGCGCGGACTGGGGCACCAGGTGTGTACCGATTATGTCAAAAGCATGCAGCAAGCAGTAACCAAGTATGGTATCCGCCTGCCAGACCGCGAGCTGGTCTGTGCCCCAATCAACTCTCCCGAGGGACAGGAATACGTGGCCGCGATGGCCTGTGCAGCCAACTATGCCTGGGCCAACCGCCAGATGCTCATGCACCGTGTGCGCATGACCATGGACGACGTGCTGGCTCCTCACTTCAAGGACCGTGCTTTCAAGCTGGTCTACGACATAGCGCACAACATCGCCAAAGTCGAAGACTTTGTCATCAATGGCCGCACGACAAAGCTCGTCGTGCACCGCAAAGGAGCGACGCGATCCTTCGGCCCTGGTCACCCCGCTTTGCCAGCCGATTACCGGGCAGTGGGCCAGCCAGTGCTGGTAGTAGGTACCATGGGCACGGCTTCCTACGTGATGGTAGGAACTGCGGAAGCCGCGGAAAAGTCCTTCGCCTCGAGCTGTCACGGGGCGGGGCGCGTGATGAGCCGCCGCGCGGCGCAGAGGCAGGTGCGCGCTGAAGAGCTGCAGGGGCGCCTGGCACAGCAAGGCATTACCATTCGAGGCCGCTGGAAAGGCCTGGCGGAGGAAGCGCCGGAAGCCTACAAGGACATTGACCGAGTGGTGAACGTGGTGCACAAGGCTGGCCTGGCCCGCAAGGTAGCCAGAACGGTGCCGCTTGGCGTGATCAAGGGGTAGGAGATTGGACCACGAGGACACAAAGACACAAAGAAGACAGAGAAAGCCTGACAGTCTCTGCGCTGCAAGCCATCGGCGCACGGCTGCAGCGTGTGCGTGAAACGTGATGCGTGAAGCGCGATACGCGGTAAGCCGTACTCGCTACTCACCACTCCCTACTCACTACTCGCTAGTCCCTACTCATCATCCGGTGAATCGCACTCTGCGCTGGTACTGGCACCAGGCGCACGAGGCTCTCGCTGCAGCGTTGGCCACGCAGCGCCTATCTGCTATTCGTACACTTTCTCTTCGGTGCGTTCCGCCTGCGCAGCATCAGGCTCCACGTCTCGCCCGCTAGGGCCACGACCGAGCAGCTCTTTGTAGTACTCGTGCTGGATGACCAGGTCCATGATCTCGTTGGTACCGGTCCAGATCATGATCAGGCGTGCATCGCGCAGGAGGCGTTCCACCGGATAGACGTCGGTGTAGCCGATGCCGCCCATGATTTGCATGGCATGGTTCACCACCTGCCAGGCAGCCTCGGTGGCGAATTTCTTGGATTCGGAGACCAGGCGGCGGACGCGCCGAGCGTCCTCGTCGGTATCCGCAGCGTGTGCCGTGGCGTGGATCAGGCCGCGGGCGGCGTCCAGTAAGGTGACGCTGTCGGCCACTTTGAAGCTCACGCCCTCAAACGTGCGGATGGTGGCTCCAAAGGCCTTCCGCCGGTTGCTGTAGCGGGCGGCGACTTCCAGTGCGGCCCTGGCCAAGCCCACCGCAGCGGCTGCGCTGGTGAGGCGTTCAGGAACCATCATCCGGTAAAAGATCTCAGCGCCGCCATTCTCGCGACCAACCAGATTCTCCGCTGGCACACGCGCGTCGCGGAAGTAGATGCGCCCAGTGCCGCCGCCGCGCGTGCCCATCAACCCATAGACGTGTTCGACGTCCACGCCTGGCCCGCGGTCCACCAGGAAAGCACTGATGCTCTCACGCGGTGCGGCCTGCGGGTCCGTGCGTGCGTAGACCAGAAAGTAATCGGCCCCCTCTGCCCCGACGACAAAGCGCTTCTGGCCCTGGAGGACATACACATCCCCGTCGCGGCGCGCTTGCGTGGTAGTGCCAAAGAAATCGGAGCCGCCGCGCGGTTCGGTGAGCGCCTCGGCGTAGGCCAGCCTGCCCTCCAGCGTCGGGCGCAGGTACTTCTCCTTCTGCTCATCAGTGCCGAACACGGAGATGGCCTCGCCCACGATGCTGGGCAGGCAGTAGAGACAGCCCAGGCTGGTGCCCAGCACGCCCAGTTCCTCAATGGCGATGACCTCCGACGTCCAGGGCAGGCCGCGCCCACCCCACTGCGGGGCGAAGCGCAGGCCCAACAAGCCGAGCTGGGCGGCATCGCGCAGGAAGTCGCGCGGGTAGCGCACCCGTTCGGCGTCCATATCCAGCAGCAACTGCCGGGGCACACTCTTGACGAACAAACGCACCTCGTCGCGCAGGGCGCGCTGCTCTTCGGTCAGCAACGGTTCAAGCATGATGGCCTTCTTTCGTCGTGTTAGCGAAAGTTGAAAAGCGAACACATTCAAAGTTCAAGAGCCCGCTGTCAGTGTCATGTGCAAAGACATACCCAACCGCTTCTCGCCAGTTGAATGACTGACGATAAGGAATGGTAAGAGAAACGATTCCCCATGATCACCTTGTTTATCAACTCAACGTCTTTCTTGAAGGTTCCAGTATTCCGTATCCAACAGTTCCGTGATATCTTTATCTGATTCGCCCTGTTTCCACTCGGCGGGAATGCAGTCTCCCATCGGAACGAGCTTGTATATCTTGGAGATTATGCAGCGTTTCGATCCATATACCGCCGGCTGATATGTCACGGTGAGTAGCAGGTCCAATGGATGTTTCTGGAGAACCCGGTACGGTGCGGTCGGGGTTTCTTCCTTTCGTAGCATATCTGGGAAGTGCTGTGTCATGAATTCTTCAAGACTAGGCTTGATGTCCCCACGCCAGGACTCGGCCGGTGAAATACCGAACTCTCCTTCCACGCTATCATAGAGAACCCATCGGGATTGTTGCCAGAAGCGCACTCCTGTACGTGCCTTGCGAATCATAAGCGAGGCTGTAACATGCGAAACTGACTTATCATTGCTAAGATTCCGAACTCTGAGCCATAGGCTGGTAAATAGACGAGGATAAGCATAGCTGTAGGCTTTGCGTAGAATGACCCTTAGCGCAGGATAGTTTGAAGCCTGGAATGTCCTATTCGTGTGCTGGCGGTTCCAAAAGAAACCAATAATCGACAGTATGAGGGCCGCAATGCCAAGAGCATTATCAGCCAAGTATTGAAGAATCTGGTCAGGGCTCATGCAGTTTCTCCTCGTCAAGACTTGCAAGCCAACCTCAAATCCGTATTTGATTCATATGCTGCCCAACTACCTAGCTCAGGAACCCTCGGCAGATCCTCTACATGATGAGGGTCGGCCGCACATTGGTCGTCTCGAAGATATGCCCAATAGGCATGGCATCTTGCTAACGTTAGTTCTTGCTTCCCTTAATTGGGCGGCTGGACGGTCCGACAAAGAAAAGTCACATCGGCGATTCGCCGGAGACACATTCGTTCACGGCAGGTTAGGGTAGGTCTTGCGATACGGCTCGCGTGGTAGGTACAGGCGCCAGTCCTCCCGTGTAAGGTTGCGCCTCATTCGGGCGCAGGCCTGGGCGATCAAGTTCTCTGGCCTCCATAGCGACACGCACACTGTCCTGTCCCAACTCCCCGAGGCCAGCCAGCGCCCATCCGGGCACCTATCGCCCGCTGTTCGCCTCCCACACCCGCACAATCCTGTCGTCACTCCCGGAGGCTACCCATTGTCCGTCTGGACTGAATGCCCCACCCCTACAGTTCCAGGCCACAGCGCAGCAACTGCTCTATCCAGTGCACAGTCTGGGCAGCAATAGAAGAGGCTTCGTCGCCGAACCAGTTCCAGCCGCCATCGGGGCGCTGCTTCTCCAGCAACAAACGCATGGCCTCCTGCACATCGGGGTGCGTGGGCGGGTAGCCCAGTAGTACAAACGTATCGAGGGGATTGAGCACGGGCGTAGCCCAGCGGTCGCGGTTGGCACGGATAGCAGCCAGGGAGCGCTGCACCAGGGGTGAGTCAGGGGACTCGCCCGCTTGCAGAAATGCCTCCACAGTTCCACAGATGACCGACAGGTCTGTGCGGTAGTGGTGTTCGGGGGCAACGTGCGAGGGCCAGCCCCCTTCTTCGTCCTGCGTCTGCCGCATAAAGTCTAACGCGCGTCCGATGTCCGTATCCTGTGGGTGACCGGCCTCCAACAGAGCACTGACTACGACAGGCGTCTGCCAGCCGCTGTAGCTAGTGCTGATCCAGCGCCACTCTTTGGGGATCAAGGCGGCCAACTGCGGGTTCTCCGCCCAGCCCCCGTCAGCCCGCTGCCCGGAGAGCAGGAAGCGCAGCGCATCGCGCACCACTCGTGAATCGCGTGCCAGACCTGCCCGCAGCAGCAGCCGCAGCGTGCGCGCTGTTTCGGTCACGCCGCTGAGGTTGCCGACCTCCATACGCCACGGCCAACCGCCGTCGGCGTTCTGCAGGACGCCGATCTCCCTCATCCACTGCTTGCGACGCGCCTCATCCAGTCGGCCCAGGGCCAGGAATAGCCGCAGCTTGTCGCGCGTATCGCCGCGAGCCAACACAAAGGCAACGGGATCGCATTGGAGTTCCATTTGTCTCTCCTTCCGTGCTGATGGGCAGGCGACCAAGAAACCCGGTTTTCCCTGTACTGAATGGCGCAATCATTGCTTTGCAGGGTCTCTGTGATGCACGGAAGGCACATCTCTGGACCAAAAACCCGGTTTCTCCCAAACACATAGGCGGGTTTTCCGACCAGTGTCCTCTCTAGAACTCGCAAGTGCCAAAGTCGCGTGCCAGCTCCACGGGCCCGGCAAACTCTTGCCGCGCCTCGGCAAGCAGCGTGTTCAAGTCGCCAGTCAGGGCAGGGTAGTGGATCAGATACAGCTTGCCTACGCCCGCGCGTTGCGCCACTTGGCCAGCCTGAGCAGCCGACGAATGGCCAGGGGCTTCACCCGATGCTTCGTGAATGAGCACATCAACGCCACGCGCAAAGCGCACCAATCCCTCACAAGGGCCTGTGTCGCTCGTATAGAGCGCTGCACGCCCCGAGCACTTGCTCACGATCTTGAGCGCCATGTTGGGAATGAGGTGCTCGACCGGGTAAGCGCTAATGAGCAAATCTGGCAGGTCAAGGACTATGCTCTCGTTGGACAGCACTACCTCGTGATAGTGCGGCGGGCAGAAGCCAGGCCATTCCTCGGGACGAAAAAGGGCTAGCAGACCCTGAACTGTCCGCAGCCCCTCCGCCTCGCCGCACACCTGCAAAGGCATCCTGCGGCCCAGCAACCACAGGCCTTGCATCAGCATTGGAAAGCCATAGACATGGTCCGGGTGCCTGTGCGTGAGAATCACGTACTCCAGGCTGGAAGGTTCAATCCCCGCCAACTGCAGCTTGAGCAGCGGGCTGCTGGCACAATCAATGAGCAGCGTCGACTGCTCGCCCTCAACTGCGAGGTAGGTATTGTCGTGCCCTATCGCTGGCACCGCCCCCGACGAGCCAAGGAAGGTCAAAATGGCCACTATCTCTCACCTCTGTCCGGTCTCCCGGTCTGGCGCACGCGGCCACAGCTATGGCCTGGAATCGCCATCTCCTCCCCGCGTAACACGCCAGACGTGATAGATGCGCTGTAGCGCCGTCACGTTGGCCAGGATAGCCAGCACCCAAAGCGCAGGCCGCACCTGCTGCGCAATGAGACCGATCACCAGCACTGTAACTCGCTCGAAGCGGGTGAACAGACCCACTTTGCACTGCACTCCCAGCGCCTCCGCACGGGCCCGGGCATAGCTGACCATCAACGAGCCGAAAATTGCGGCGTAGATCAAGGCAAGTTCTTGCTGGCATCCGCTGCGCAGATACCAGAGAAAGAGCCCAAAGAACACCGTGGCTTCAGAGAAGCGGTCGGCCACAGAATCCAGAAATGCACCAAAGCTGCTGCCTTGGCCCACTTCGCGTGCCAAAACACCATCCAGCGTATCGATCAGACCGCCGATTGCCACCAGGACGCCCCCAAGCTGCAAACGACCAGTTGCCAACGTGTACATGGCCGGCAGGTGGAAGAGATAGCCAAACACAGTCAAGCCATTCGGCGAGACGCCCAGGCGGGCGAGCACGCGGGCGATGGCCATCCTGATTCCGCGCGTCCACTTGCGAGCCCAATCACTCAGCATGGAGTCTGTCCTGCGCTTTCTTATGTACGAGTTCCTGATAGATATCAAGCACCTGGCGAGCGATGATAGGCCAGTCGTAGCGGGCTGCCTTGCGCCGACCACGCTCGCCCATTTCCTGACGCAGAGCGGGGTCCCGCAGCAGCTTCACGATGGCTCCGGCCAAGGCGCGTTCGTTCCCCGGCTCCACGAGCAGCCCCTCCTGCCCATCCTCCACGACACAGCGATACCCAGTGATGCCTGTGGCCACGATGGGCTTTCCGGAAGCCATGGCCTCCAGCAGCACAATGCCAAAGCTCTCAAAGCCCGTGGATGGCGCACAGAATACGTCGCAGGTCTTGTAGTAACGAGGCAGCTCTGCAGCCGAGACGCGCCCCACGAACCTGACACTGCTCAGATGGTGCATGCGCGCATAGCGCACAAAAGGCTCTTTGTCTTCCCTGTCGTAGGCACCGACGACCATCAAACGCGCGTTAGGGATGGCCTCTACGATATGGGGATAGGCGCGCATCAGATAGCGGAAGCCCTTGCGTTTCTCCAGCCGACCTACAAAGAGAATGTTAGGACGGCCGTCGTGGTACCTCTCTATCGGCTGCAGATGCGTACCCCCAAAGTGCTGCAGATCAATGCCATTAGGAATGATGACGTACTCGCCAGGGAAATAGCGGCTCACCATCTCCCGCGCCGCTTCAGAAACACAGATCCTTCCGTCTATCTTGTCCATAAAGGGCTGCAGAACGGGGCGCATGACCTGCAAAGCCAGATGCTCCTCACGGTAGGCATGAAAGGTGCCCACATTCACAGTCTTTGAGTGACGTAGCACAATGAGTGGTAAGACAGGCATCAACGGCTCGTGCAGGTGGATAACATCGAATTGCTCTCGCTTCAAGAGGCGTTTCACAGGGCGGTATATGCGTGGCGAAAACGACACACGAGACACAGAACCACTGAAAGGCAGGGAAACTATAGTCCCGCTCATCCTGATCACATTGTTCTGCAAGCCCTCCTCGTCCTCGGCGCAAGGCGCGATGATCTTGACCTCGTGTCCCCATCCGCGAAAGCAACGATCCAGATAAGAGACGTGCTCGGTGACGCCGCCGGGGTACGGATATTCGTAAGGCGTGACCAGCGCGATCTTCATCAGTTCATTGTCCCGTCAGGTAGCTGGGCAATTTCCAGACCGGCTGAAACATCACCCACTGCTCAGGATGTTGGCCAATGTACTTCTCCAGAACCGTCACCAGCCTGGACATGCCCAGGCGCGTATCATGTTCCAAGTCACCTCTATTCTCGAGCGCTAAAGGGGGCTCAATAAAAGCCTCGAAAGTATTGTCTGGCCTACGCATGCCGAAAACCAGCACCAGCCTGGCCCCTGTGCGCAGCGCCAGTTGTATATGTCCATCGGGAAGCAAAGCCGGCGCGCCGAAGAACTCAACCAACATCCCCGTCTCGGTCAGGTTCCTGTCCGCAGCCAGGCCTATGATTTCGTTCTTGCGCAGTGCTCTGAACAGCGGCCGCAGGAAACTGTCTATCGGTATGAAGTTGATGCCCTTGCTGGCCCGCAGAGAGACCACGTACTGGTACAGTTTTTCCGGTCGCAGATGCTCCGCTACCACAGTAACAGGGTACTGGCGCACGGCGAACATCTGGGCCACAATGTCCATGCTCCCGAAATGCGGCGTGACCACGATCAAGCCCTTGCCTGCCGACAGTGCCTGTTCCACGTGCTTCCAACCGCGCACAGTCACCAGCCGCTCAATCTGCTCAGAACTGAGCGCAGCCACGCGAAAGAGGTCGTAGTAATTCCGCGCCTGATTGCGGAAAATCTGACGCGCCACTTCCTGGATGCGCCCCGGATTCCCTTGCGGCCCCAGCAGGTGACGCAGATTGTCGTGCACGTTCTCTCTGGAAGTAGCTGACCCTGCGTAAGCAAGGTCCCCGATTTTGCTAGAGATAGCGTAGCCCAGACGCGGCGGAAGCAGGGGCATTACTGCGCCACACAAACGATAGACGTAGTAGCTCAGCAATGATTGATCCACAAGGGTGACACCTCCTGATCCACGTATCCGGCAGCCCGACGTGGGAATTGCACTCCACCGATGATACAGCCAAGGAATGCGTTTGTCAAACCAAGGGCAGGATGATATAATGGCCGCATCAGCCCTGGAGCAGCCATTGTAGAGACGTAGCATGCTACGTCTCTACGGACGTTGGTGCGGCACCACAAGCGCTTGGTGTGAATCAGTATCTAGTGTTCAGCGGCAGTTGCCGTTTACGCCTTCCGTTTACGCCTCTGGCGTAAAGACAAAGGCACTGCCGCGGGTTGGGTACATACGCAGGCGACCACAGCACCGTGCTCTGCTTACCCGCAGTGCAACTGCGGGAGAACGCAGCGGGTGATATAATGGCCGCATCAGGCCAGGAGATACTGTAGAGACGTAGCCCCGCTGAACGTATGGTGGGACCTTTGGCATGCTACGTCTCTACCTAATGCAGAGAAAGCGATGTGGCGCAGACTGTTGAGCTATGAGTACCTGCTGGAGCCCATCCCCGGGCAGCCAGCCCAGTTCCGCGTCGTTTACTTGCTCTTGGCCATTGGCACGGGCTGCAGCCTGCTCCTGGCCACACGCGCGCAGCTCAAGCGCCACGACCAGCACCTCCGGCGAGCCCTGGCAGCGGAAACGATACTCGCTGCGGTTGCCCTGCTGCTCATCGGGTGCGCGTTTGCTGGCGTACCCTGCCTCTCCATGCGCATACTGGTCTTTGGCGTTAACCTCGCTGCCGTGGTCTACCCCATCGTGGTCTGGGTGCGCCAGCGCGAACCATTGAATCTCTGGCAAAGACACCGCCGCGCACTGAGCGGCCAGATGGACGTAGTGCAACCCTCGCTGCCCTGGGGCTCCTTGCTGCTGCTGTTAGGCATGCACCTCGTGGGCCTGACCATGCTGACCCAGCACTACGGCTGGCTCCTGCTGTCACCACTGCTCCTGCTAGCCGGCTTGCTCATCCCGCAGTGGCTGTTCAGCCTGAGCGTGCGACGTTGGCGGGTCCATCTGGAAGCTCTGGCACCGCTGTTTCTGCTGTACAGCGTCCTGGCTGCTCGTCTCATGGTGCTGATTAGCGCCAAAGTACTGCTGGCATACCCAGGCTTCTCCTTGCCAGCAAGATGGGACGCACTGCTGAACGTGGACGTGGCACTGTTCGTGGCCTTGTCCTGGTCGCTCCTTTCACAAGTGTACGCCATCTTGCGCTACCAGCGTCGGGAACGATTGCTGCTGCCCGGTATAGCAGCGGGGTGGCTGGTGCTCTCCTTCGCCTGGGCCTCGTACACCTACGTTCACCACCACACACACGGTGTGACTGGCAGCGACCCCTACTGCTACGCACAGATGGCTGTGGACCTGGCTGAGCACCACGTGCCCGTGCACCACTTTCCGCTGGTCGCGCGGATGGAGCAGTTGGGGGTGTTCCCCGAAGCGGGTATACACCTGGGCTACCATCTGCCGTTCGACGCCAGCGGGCGGGCCGCTACAGTGTGGCCAGTTGGCCAGTCCCTGCTGTTGGCGGTGGGATACGGTGTGGCGGGGGAAAAAGGACTCTACCTGGCCACCCCCGTGTTGGGGCTATTGTCGCTTGCAGCGCTGGCGGCGCTCAGTTGGGAACTGTGGTCAGGCCGCTCCGCTGGCGAGAAGCTGCTGCTCAGTGCCGTGGCCGTTTTCCTGTTGGCCACTTCCTACGCGCAGATCGAGCGCCTGGTAGTGCCCATGGCTGACGCTGCAGCGCAGTTCTTTACCACTTTGACTGCGCTGCTGTGGCTGCAAGCCACGCGCAGTCCCGCCATCTGCGCAGTCCCGCCCTCCTTTAGGCGGGGTCAGGCGGGGCAAGCCACGCGCAGTCCCGCCGTCTGCGCAGTCCCGCCCTCGTTCAGGCGGGGCCAGGCGGGGCGAGCTGTACGTCGCCCACAGACCCTTCACCCGAGCTCAAGACGAGGGTACGTCTGGGCATTGCTGGCCGGCTTGTCGTTCGGAGCAGCGTACCTGGTCAGGCACACTCAACTGCTGCTGGCGGCAAGCGTGCTGTTGCTGGCCTGGGTCAGCCCGGGCAGGAGGCGTCAGAAGGCTGCCTCGCTGGCCCTGTTCGCTGGGGGCGCACTGTTGTTCGTCGTGCCCGACCTGCTCTACCACCAGTGGGTCATGGGCCACTGGCTGCGCCCCGAATCGCTGGAACTGCGCCACTTCTCTCTGGCCTTTATGGGGCAGACGGCGTTGCGCATGGCACGTGAGCTTTTCACAACAAGAGAGTTCCTGTACGTCAGCCCATTCGTGCTCTACGGCCTCTTGCGGCAGTGGCGCGAGGAGCGGGCCTCCTTTGGACTGCTCAGCAGTTGGGCCGCAGCCATTCTTCTGATCCACCTGCCGTACGAGGCTCTGCGCCTGCGCGACCTGCTGTCTCTCTTTCCAGTACTGTGCCTGTGGGCTGGCTACGGCGTGGTTGGCCTCTGGCGCTGGATTGGGGACCGGTCGCGGCAGCGGAACACGACCCGCTACCTGGCTGGCCTCGCCTATGCCTGGCTTCTGGCGGGATTGCTCCTGCTGCGCACACGCTCCACACTGGAACTGCCGCGCGCGCCCGACTTTGATGCGTTCGGGCACCTCAACGCCTTTCAACGCGCAGGCTTTGTGCAGATCGGACATGACACCGAGGAGGCAGCACTGATCGGCGCCTCGCTGAACAGCGGCTCGGTGGAACTGCACAGCGAACGGACTGCCTTCCGCCCTGCCGTCTGGCGGGCCGATGAGCTATACACCTTTGCCGACGACGCCCTGTCACGCGGTATGCCCCTCTACCTGCTCGAAGACGGACTGGAAATGGCTGCTCCAATTGCAACCGCACGCCAGCGCTACCAACTGCAATTGGTTGGTCTTTACGACATCCCTTTCTACCACACAGGAGGCGGGAGCACCGGTGCCCGGATAGCGCTATATCGTCTGGAGCAGAAAACAGATCAGAGGAGAACACCATGACTGAGGAAAACAGGATCCCTTATCGGCCCACTATTCGCGAGTTGCCCGCCTCTGAGCGCCCACGGGAGCGGATACAGCACTATGGCGCATCTGCCCTCTCCAATGCCGAGCTACTGGCGATCATCCTGCGCACTGGCGTAGGCGGTGAGAACGTGCTCAACATGGCCCAGCGCCTGCTCTCAACTTACAGAGGTTTGGCTGGCCTGGCACGCGCCAGCTTTGGCGAGCTGGAACGCGAGCATGGTGTGGGCGTGGCCAAGACGGCCCAGATACAGGCTGCGTTGGAACTGGGGCGCCGCCTGCTCATTGCCTCGCCCGACGAGCGGCCCCAGATCACGTCGCCAGCCGATGCCGCCAACCTGCTGATGCCAGAGATGGCACTGCTAGAGCAGGAACACCTGCGCGTACTGCTGCTGGATACCAAGCATCACGTGCTGGCTTCACCGACTGTATATATGGGCAACGTGAACACCTCAGTCATCCGCGTCGCCGAAGTGTTCCGCGAAGCAATCAGGGTCAACTGCGCCGCCATCATCGTCGCCCATAACCACCCATCAGGCGACCCCACGCCCTCACCCGACGACGTCCGCGTCACCGAGCAAATCGTGGAGGCAGGCAAGCTGCTCGATATCGAAGTGCTCGACCACTTGATTATTGGACGACAGCGCTACGTGAGTTTGAAAGAGCGTGGGCTGGGGTTTTCATGAGGGGAGTGGGAGTGGTGGACGACGCCGGCAAGGGCCTGCCCTTAGGTCCCGCCATCAGTCAGGCGGGGCCGCCTGCATCCTGCCATGTGCGAGGGCCGGCCGTCAGTTTGGCGGGGTCCGGCGGGGCTGCACGCGGCCATGACCCAACTGGGCATCAGCGCCAGAGCCTTCTGCTATATCCTGAGCCTGCCGAAGGGCGCATCCTCAAACTGGTCCACACCATCGCCGACCTGGCATGTAGGCAGCAGGCACCGGAAGCGACGCCATCAGGATCCCCTGGCTTTGGCGAAATCAAAAGAAGTGGCATAATGACATCAGCTAAACAGTGCCTTGGCCTTGTGGCAGAGTCGCGAGAATGCCAAGGCGAACGGACCAAGAACGGCATGCCACCGATGATAGCCACTTCGGATCGCTCAAAGAAGTCGTAGTAGTAACACGGGTACTTACCTGCAACACCTCATACAGCATCTGTACGAACCAGGAGAGCTTGTGCGGTTAACGTAGCAATAGGAGGTGTCTAGTGTCTAGTCCGAGCCAAGATGAGCCAATGTATGGAGTCCGACAGATCGCTGCCATATTGGACGTATCGCCCAAGACAGTCAGGCGCCTGCTCCGCGATGGCAAGCTGACCGGCAGAAGAATCGGGGGCAAGTGGTCTGTACTTGCGAGCGAACTCAAGACTTACCTGCATCATCACCCGACAAACGTTACCAAGACGGCGATCGGGCAGGTGCAGAGACTGCTGATGGAAGGCAGGCGAGTACTCCTTGAGGACATGGAGCACTTTCCTAGCTACGACGCTGCGCGCCCATACCAGCAGAAGAACTGGTACTACAAACGGTGTGAGGAGATGGGCCACGATCTGCTTCAGCAGTTGCCATTCTTTGTGCGACAAGATGGGTCAGTCGTCAGGATTCAGTACGCGCACCTCGGGGAGCTTTTCAACCAGCTTATGCTTGAGTGGATACGCGAGTACGAAACGAGAACAGGTAAGGTGTTCAATAAGGGGATGGTGTACGGCAACCTGGGCGTCTGCCAGATCGCAACGGGCAAGATACAGGAAGGGATCGCGAGTCTGCTGAATGCCGACTATCAGGACAGAGAGCACACGGGGCTGTCCAAGAATGTCCACAACATCCTCAATGGAATCCTATGGCAGCAGTTCGAAAGACCAAACGTGTTCAACTATGTCATTCAGATCGCAGGGCAACTCGCGAGTAGCCTAAGAATCACTCTGGATCGCGCAACGCTGCAGACCTTGGTTGGCAGACTCTCACTTGAGAACCGACT
>Ga0315543_1001509_pt1 | contig 24969 bp, 18 predicted proteins | sample SalMarSW160210MG_2_FD_203098 | JGI IMG/M metagenome (GOLD analysis project Ga0315543, IMG submission 203098) | Salt marsh sediment microbial communities from the Plum Island Ecosystem LTER, Massachusetts, United States - Salt Marsh Sediment SW1601-210 ... | reverse complement strand
GCCGTCAGCGGCAATCCCGTGTCGGCCTCGGTCGAGTCGAACCGGACGCGGGCCAGCAGGACGTACGGCTCGAGGCCCACGTCCGCCGTCGACGTGCCCGCCGTGAGGTCGTCGATCACGCCGGCCGCATCGTCGATCGTCGCGGCCTGGTTCTCGGTGAACGCCGGCCCATACTCAATCGCCGTGGGTGTGAAGCAATTGGTATTGTACGCCAAGTCGACCGTGGCCGATGCGACACCGACGTCGTTGGTATCCTTGGTCTCGATCCAGATCTCGACCCAGTGCGTGCTCCATTCGTCGATGGACTCTTCGCTCTCGGGCAGTGTGTCCACCTTGCCGCCGGCATCGGTGGCGGTCGGCGTCCGGACCAGCGTGGTGCTCAGGTAAGAGGTGTTGGCTTCCGGCGGGTCGTCCTGGCCGCCGGCTATCGGTGGATCGAAATTGCCCACCACCGGCAGGGCGAATTCATCTCCGAATTTGGCATAGAGGTCGTTGCCGAAGGGAACCGGTGTAAACGGATGATCCAGCGCGGCCACTGATCCGCCCATGTAGCTGTCGACTTGGTAGGCGTCGGAGATGAGGAAATACCACTCCCCGACTTCTTCGGGCAGGACTCCGGCGCGATCCGGCACCCAGAGGCCGATGTCGTCGATTCCGTCTTGGTTCATGTCGGCGGCCACCGGTCGCTCGCGGACGCCGATGAACCCGAAGTCGATCGTGGCGCCGACGTCGACCTGGCCGTCCCAGCCCCTTCGTACCCCGCCGGTCAAGTCGAACGAGAAGCGACCATCCGCCCAGGTTCCCAGGTCGTCGTAGCCGTCGCCGTCGAAGTCGCCCACGATCGGGTAGCCTACCGAGTTGCTCCTTAGCGACATGTCGACCTGGAAGTCGTGATCGGTGTCGAAATACCAGGTGTTGCCCGTATACAGGCCCACCTCATCGCCGTTGGTGTCCGAATCGTCGAAGCGACCGGCGACCGGCATTCCGTTGACATTGGCCGGATCGTTGATATCCAGGTCGGGCACACCGTCGTTGTTGAAGTCGATCAGCCAGCGCCACTGGTTGCCGACTCTGCCGTAGACCGCCAGCTTATCGAAACCGTCGGCCGTCTCACCGGCGCCGGCGGCGAAGTTGCCCGCAAAGACCTCGTCGCTGGTGAAGGCCAACACGTAGGTGATGTCGCGGTTGACATAGTCGGGATTATAGGGATCGAAGACGAAATTCCCATTCGTGTCGACCCAGACACTTCCGGCGGCCCAGACGCCGATCTCCGGGCGACTGTCGACGGTGAAACGGGCCGTGAAGTCTTCACCCGGTTCCCCGTCGCCGGAGGGGAACTGCGGGATCTCTTGCGGCTCGACGGTGTCGGTTTCGCCGTCCAGGGCGTTGCCCGCATCGTCCTTGATGCGGTCCGACACGGTGAGCGTGAAGCGATCGTCGGGCAACGGCTCGAAGAAGTTCAGACGGATGGTCGTACATCCGAGGCTGCCCGCCATCGTCTCGTCGAGGAACTCGATCGACGCGATCGGAATGACGCCGTTCGCATCGCCGACCAACTGGTAGTTGCCGGCGGTCGTGGCCAGGATTTCGTTGACGGCCGGGTAGACGAAATAACTGCCGCCGTTTCCGTCCACGCGGGTCGGCTGATCGATGAAGTCGATGTCCAAGCTGTAGACCAATGGTGTGGGTCCATCCTCGGTGGGCTTGGGATCAAACAGATCGTATTCCTCGTGTCCGACAATCAACACGTCGTCGACCTGTGGTCCGCGGGTGTCGATGAAGATGTCGAGGATTTGGTTCTCATCGCCGAGCCCGTCGTTGATCGTATTAACGTTGCCCGCCACGTCCTCGGCGGTCACCAGCACTTCGCGCAGACCATCCAAGGGGAAGAAGTCCGGGTGGTTCAGATCGTGGATGAACGCGGTCCGCCACTGCCCATTGGGGAAGGCCAGATTGCCGTCCTCGGGCACGGCCACCGTGAGGCTGTACTCGGCGGGGTAACCAATGTTGCCGTTGGTGGACGGGTCGACATAGAGCCGCACAATCGTGTTGGCTTCGGCCCAGCCGACGAACCCGGTGGCCGTGTCGCTGGTGATCCGGTCGACGAACGTGTCCGGCTGGTCCTCGATGCCGGTGTCGGTGGCCGCCGGGTCGATGTCGATGATGCTCACCGGCGGGGCCACGGTGTCGACCGTGACCTCTAGCAGGAAATCTTCACTCATGTTGCCCGCCAGGTCCTCGACCTCGAGCTTGAGGTTGTGCACGCCGTCAAGCAGCGTGTATGAGGAGACGCCGTCGGCCAGCGTGCTGAGCACTTCGGTGAAGAAGCCGTCGTCGGTGAAGTTGGGATTGGTGATGAACGAATCGACCAACAGGACCTCGCCGTTGTTGGCTCCGCCGCCCAAGCCGTCCGGATCGGGTCGGTCGTAGATCCGGTAGATGAGCGTGTTGGGGAAGGGATTTCCGTTGCCAAGCGGCGTGTCGTCGGCGGTGATGGTGACGGTCGGCTGGTTGTCGAAGGTGATATTGTCGTAATTGTGTCGCCCCGTGTCGCTGGCATCCACCAGATCGAGGTACGGCGTGTTCGGCGGGGTCGTGTCGATCCAGATTTGCAGTGGATCCTCCTCGAACCGCGTGATGTTGCCGGCCAGGTCTTCCACCTCGACGATGATTTCGTAACTGGCGTAGTGGTACAGATCGCCGGGCTCGTTACTATGAGCATCCAGTGGCTCGACGGTCACTTCCCAGGAACCCACCTGGTCGAATCCATCGTCCGTCAGATCGGTCCCGACGCGTCCCTGGCCGACCAGCTCGGCGGGGCCCGGACTGGTCGGGTCGGTCACGTCGACGGCGAAGATGCGAACGATCGCGTTGTGCTCGGCCGTTCCGCCGAAGGCCGGGGTGGTGATGTTGGTCACGTCGTCGTTGTTGTACCGTCCACTGTCGCTGGAGTCCAACATGTCCGGCACGGACGCAGCCGGCCCACTGGTGTCGACGACAAGCTGCAGCGGCTCGGACAACTGGGTACGTCCGCTTATCGTCGGGGTCTGGCCATCGAAGATCCGCACGGCCCCCTTGACGTAGTGCAACCAGCCGCCGCTATCGGCGACGAAGGCCGTTTCGGGAAGCTGGCCCGGCGTGAACGTGTACCGGAACAGGGTGGAGTCCGTGCCGGGGATCAGGTCGGCGAAGCCGACCGAGTCGCCGTTGACGAAGACCTCGACGGCCGCGCCCGGCACATTGCCCGCGGCGGCCTGCGCGGAATCGAGGATATCGATCGTCATCCCGTTCTCGGTGAAATTAAACAGGTCGGCCTCGAGGATGATCTCCGGCTCGGTCCTGGAGGTCACGTCGTCGAACTGGCTGAGACCGGTGTCGTTGAGCACGTCGGACTGATCTTTGGCGGGCAAATCCACGTTGTCGACCAGCGGCGCGGCGAAGTTCTCGATCTCCAGGTCGTAGTAGTTTCCGTCGCCGTCAGGGTCGTCAAACAAATCAACCCACAGGAAATACTGTTCCTGCGAAACCACGGGGATGATCACCTGCTCGTCATCGTTGAAGGAGTACGAGCCCTCGATGAAGTTTCCCAAGGCGTCTTGGACCTCAATGTCGATGTCCCCGTGCGCGTCCTCGAAGAAGGCGTTGATGATCAGCTTGCCGGTGTCCTGGGCCGTGATCTGGAAGAAATCCTCGTCGTCCCCATCGTGCAGCAACACGTCTCGGAGCGTGATCTTCTGCTCGGAGCCCAACACCGTCGCGGTTTCGATGGCGTCGTTCGGCTCGAAGGGATCGATCACCACGGTCAAGGGATCCGACTCCTGGCTCAGGTTCCCGGCCAAGTCTTCCAGTATCGTAGTGATCGAATAGTAGATTCCATAGTCGAGCGGCTCGACAGTCACCTCCCAGCGGCCCAGCCCATCGTCTGGTACTCCATCTGTTTCGTCCGAGCCCACGACGCCCTCGCCCACCAAGATACCGTCGGCGTAGATCCGGATGAGACTGTTCGCTTCGGCCGTTCCGGCGAAGGCCGGCTCCTTGATGTCGGTGATGTTGTCGGAGTCGGAGATGCCACTGTCGCTGGTGGCGAGCAGATCGGGTGTGCTCGACGCCAGCGGCGCGGTGGTGTCGATCTCGACGAGCAACTGCTCGGACTGCGTGAAATTGCCGGCCGCGTCGGTCGACTCGACGGTCAACGGGTGGGGCCCCTCGGCCGGGATGCCGAAGTTGGTCTCGTTGACGGCAAAGTCGATGCGACGGATGCCAAACAAGTCGCTCGGACCCCCGTTGGTAGCGTCGAAGGCCAAGTCAGCCACAAACGTGTCGATGACGACTTCCCCGTCCTTGATGACCACCGTCGTGTCCAACTCGGCCGAGATGCGGAAGTCGGCGATTTGTGTCTGCGGCAGGACATCCGGGTCGCCGATCGTCACATTGTCCAGATCGGAGCTACCCGTGTCGTCCGCGTTGATCAGGTCGATCGTGGGACGCTGTGGGAGCGTGGCGTCGATCATAATTTCTAGCGAATCGCTCAGTGCGCTGCGGTTACCAGCCAGATCCTCCACCCGGGTCTGGATCACGTAGGTCCCATCGACCAGCGGCTCGACGGTCACCTCCCAAATTCCCAGTCCATCGTTTGGCGACCCGTCCGATTCGTCCGACCCCACGACGCCCTCGCCTACCAAGACGGTGTTGGCATAGATCCGAATGAGGCTGTTTGCCTCGGCCGTTCCCCCAAAGGCCGGCTGGTCGATGGCCGTGATGTTGTCGCTGTTGGAACTACCACTGTCACTAGTCTCCAACAGGTCGGGCGTGCTCGACGCCGCTGGCGCGGTGGTGTCGATCTCGACGAGCAACTGCTCGGATTGCGTGAAATTGTCGGCGTCGTCAATCGACTCGACGGTCAACGGGTGGGGCCCCTCGGCCGGGATTTTATAAGTGGTCTCGTTGGCGTCAAAGTCGATCCGCTGGATGCCGAACCCGTCGCCCGCAACCCCATCGGTGTTGTCAAAGGCCGCGTCAAACGTGAATGTGTCGACGATCAGTTCCCCATCCTTGATGGCCACCGTCGTGTTCAGTTCGGCCGAGATGCGGAAGTCGGCGATTTGTGTTTGTGGCAGGACGTCCGGGTCGCCGATCGTCACGTTGTCCATATCGGAACGGCCCGTGTCGTCGGCGTTGATCAGATCGATGGTGGGGCGCTGCGGGGGCGTGGTGTCGATAGTGATCTGTAGCGGATTGCTCGGATCGCTGAGATTGCCGGCCAGGTCTTCCATGCGCGAGGTGATGTTGTATTGGCCGTGCTTCAGCGGCTCGACGGTGACTTCCCAGAAGCCCAGCCCGTCGTCGATCGTGCCACCCGTTGCGTCCGTGCCCACGACGCCCTGGCCCACCAGGAGGTTATTGGCCAAGACGAGGACGGTGCTATTCGGTTCGGCTAGTCCGTAGAAGGCGGGCTGGGTCACGTTGGTGATATTGTCGCTGCCGGAAGTGCCGCTGTCGCTGGAGGGCAGCAGGTCGGGCGTGCCCGGCGCCGGCGCCGTCTGGTCGAGGATCAAGAGGAGCGGCTCGGACAACTGCGTCCGTCCATTCTGCTGTGTGTCCTGGCCGTCAAAGATTCGGACGGACGCCTGGACGAAATTCAAGCCGCCCCCGCCGCCGACCGGGATAAAGGTGGTCGACAGATCGGTCCCGCCGAACGTGAACTCGAACAACTTATCGAAGGTGCCGGAGATCACGTCGGCATAGCCGACCCAAACGCCGTTGACGTACACGTCCACCGCCGCGCCGTCGTCGCCGGCGGCAGCCTCGGTGGACGTGAGAATATCGATCCCCTCGGCGGCGAAGTCGTACAGGTCGGCCTCGATAATAATCCGGGCCTCATCCTCGGAGGTAACGTTGTCCGAGTTGCTCGCGCCGGTGTCGTCGGCCGGATCGAGGACCACGGCGCCGGGCACCGGGGCGGCGAAGTTCTCGATCTCCACGTCGTAGACGTTCGTGTCCCCCGACCAACCTTGGACGCGCAGAAAATACTGTTCCTGCGAGACCACCGGAATGACCCTGTGCTCATCGTCGGTCGTGGAGTACGAACCCGTGATGTAGTTGCCGTCTGCGTCCTCGATCCGAATGTCGAGGTTGCCTAAAGCGTCCTCGAAAAACACATTGATCACCAGCTTGCCCGTGTCCTGGGCGGTGATCTGGAAGTAGTCGGCGTCATCGGCATTGTCGATGGTCAGATCGCGGAGCGTGATTTTCGGCAGGGAGCCCAGGACGGTCGCCGTGGAAATCGTGTCGTTGCTTTCGTAGGCGTCTATGTCCAACTCACCGGAGGCAAGGTGGTCGGCAAAGTGATTCCACGGGATATCGGCGAACAGCAGATCGTCGTAGGGAAGATCGTAAGCCGAGGCATCGTCTTGCGGCAGATAGATCGACAGACCCGTCCCCGTCACGGAAGCCCCGGCGTAGGCCTCGATCACGGCGTCGTCCAACGCGTCTTTGACGTCGGTTGCGGCGTCGATAATGGCCGTCGCCACGACGGCGCCTTCGACCTGCGTCATGAAGTCGCCCAGATCACGATATCGATCACTATTGAACCCTTGAGCCGCGTCGCGCGCCCCCCGCAGAGCAGTCCAGTCGGCCGAGGTGGCGGTGGTCAGGGCCAACTCGGCGAAGTCGGCCAGTGCGCCCGCCAGACCCGCAGACGGACTGCCCATCTCGTCCAGATCGATCGACGAGAGCGTGTAGATGCCCGCACCGTTGTACGCTGCCTCGTACGCGTCCAGGATGTGCCCAGCCAGGGTTTCGGCGTTCATGCCCGGGTCGGCCAGAATCTTGTCGAAAATGTTCTGATATTCCCATCCATCGCCCGGTTCAATCTCTTCCGAAGCAACCAAGACGTCTGCTTCGCTGCGAAATTGATAGGCCACCTCCGCCATTCCCATAAGACAGGCGTCAAAACCGAGAAGGTCCAAAGTGAAAATGGTGCCCAGCGCCGTGGAGATCTCGGGCATGGTCAGTGAATCGCTATCGGTGTCGTCCTCGCAACAATCCACAAACCCGGTACCATTGTCCCACAGGATCAACGCGTAGTCATTTGCTGGATATGTGGTCTGTGCCCACTGAACAAAACCATTCAAGGACGTCGCATCCCCCATGTTGACTTCGCCAACACTCGTCCCCCATGAAGCCGTTGGCGTGTCGCCCGGCTCCACCCGCCCGCGTCGCGTACCGGTCCAGTCTCCAAAGTTGGTGGAGTGATCGGGGTGGCGGTCGAGCTGGACGACGATATTGAAATCGGTACCCGATCCGACAGTCGCCATTTCCGCGAAGTCGTCCAAGGCCGCCTGTTCCAAGGCATTATCGCCGTCCAAATACACCATGCACGTCCAACTGAGGAGTCGTCGCTCTTCGAGTGGCTCCAATCGTGGTTGCCGGTTGCGTCCGGGGTGGCTCTTGACCGTGCCGCGTCTCGGGCGACGCCAAGCCCTGTTGCGATTGCCAAACATTCTAGGCCGTCTCATGGTTCGATTCCCTGTATGACATAGTGGACCTGCTCACCGCTGCTACTGACTTTCCGGGCAGGCCGGGAAGGCAGACGTTGCAGTTCAATTAAGTTCCCTCACGCCGTTGTCATCGCTGAGGCGCGTAACCGGCAGTATATGATACGTAGAATGGGCTGTCAATGGACCCCACGCATTTTACGGAAGATAAATAAGGGAACGAATTGGAGAGGCATGATCTGGCTATTCGCAGGGTGAGGTCTAAGGCGAGAAGATCGCGCGAAATGGCTGTTATGCCAAGGAGTACCGACCCGGAAGGCAATGCGGGCAGTGTGGGCGGTATGGGGGCTCATCGCGGGAGGGATGCCGGCGAGACGGTGTCTGCAGGCGACGGTGACAGAGCCGTCGTTGAGAGACGATCTCTCCAAGTCCTTGCTTAGGATTTCCGTCGGCGCACAAAGAACGCCGGGCGAGGAATAGCTCCTGGCCCGGCGCACGGAGTAGCGCTTTGTCGAACCGTCGGTCGGCCTAGTAACAGAACTCCGCCCGAACCACCAGGCCGTCGAACGTGAGCGTGTCGTCCAAGTCGGTGAAGTCGTTCCGCTGGACCGCACCGATGAAGTCGGCGGTGGTCACGGTGTTGAACCAGGAGTTGACCATGTATCCCCCGGTCAGCCGGAGACGTCCACCCGGTGTCGACCAGCCGATTCCCAACTCCAGATCCAATATGGACACGAGCCGGCCGGCTTTCCAAGTCGTGTTGACGATTTCGGGATCGAACGAGTTGCCCTGGAAATAGCTTGCCCGGAAGTCGCCGGCGACGAAGCTGGCCGTGGCCCGGCCGTAGACCAGCCATCCGGAGCATAAGGCGTAGCGTTCCCCTTCCAATCCGAGGCGGATACCGCCGCCGTCGAAATCGATGTTGGTGTTGATGTACTCGGTGCCGATTTCGGTAAACGTGGTTTGGAGATCCTGCTCCAAACAGGCATATCGGGCTCCGATCAGGTAGTTGAGCGTGTGGCGCTCACTGCACGAGAACACGCAGCGATAGTCGAGGTCGGCGAGCTTGAAGTCCACACGGTAGTCGGCCGTCGCGCTGAGCCAGTCGGTCGCCGCGTTGGGCGTGGACGGATGGATGACCATCGAGCGAATCACGATGGGGGCTTCGACGGTCATCGTGTCGAGCGTGTCGCTGTCGAGTTGCGTGTAGGCGACTCCCAAGCTCGCGCAGTCGCTGATGATACGGTCGAAACCGACACGGAACCCGGACGAGTAGTCGGGATCGACCAGTCCGATCCGGCCGACCTGGACGGGAACGTCGCCTTCAGGTGTGACGGGCCCGTCAAAAGGAACCGCGTAGGTCACCTCGGCGCTGCGCGGCCTGAGGTAGAGGTAATCACCAAAGAACCGCCACATGGGCCCGCAACAGCAGACGTCATCGCCGCACTCGTCGCAGACACAGTCCTCGGAAGCGCTGGCGCAGCCCATGTCGTCTTGGTCCTGGTAGGAGACGGATTCCCGCACCGCGGAGAGGGGATCCTCACCGACATTGACGGCATCCGCAGCAGGGTGGTAATTGACATGCCCGGCAGAGCGGTCCAACTGTCGGGCACCACCTATTCCCACAAAGACCAGTAGAACAAGCGTTCCCACAACAAGAACCACACTGAGTTTTGCTGTTCTCATCAGAATTCCCCTCGTTTGTACTTCTTCCTCGATACTTCTTAGCTAACCGGAGCATTCTGCGGCATCCGGTCTTTCGATACATGACTTGTAGGTAGTATCGACCCGTTTTTTCGCTACAATGAGAAAACTAGCGATGATCGGAAAAGTTTTTGTTTTTTCCGCAGGGTGGGGCGGCATGGGTGCATCTGGAGAGCGGTTGCCCCAAGGGTAGAAACGGCGTTAAGGCAGGGGCGACCCCCCCCCCACGGCCAAGTTCTTAAAGCCGCCCGTCTTCTGTCGGCAGCCGGTCGTGACGGCTGTCCAGTCCGGCAAGACCCCCTCATCCGGCTTGCCATAAAAGAGGAAAGGGCTGCTGATGAACTGCTCACCAGAAGCCCTTTCGGCTCTTCGAGTTATCCGAGGCGGAGGGCAAGGGACTCGAACCCTCAACCGGCAAGCCGGCACCTGATTTCGAGTCAGGCTGCTAACCAATTCGCGTACCCTCCGACCGCTGCCGACCAATGTACCCCCCAACGTGGCGCCTGGCAAGAAGGCCTTCGCCGCGGGCCGGATCGTGTGGTCGCTCCGACCGCCGCGTCCGCACCGAACAACGAAGCCAGCGGGGAGGTTTGGCCATGGGTCGGTGATCGCCGGCCGAAGCGTCATCCTCGGCAAAACCCGTCAAAGCGGCCGCGCTTGGCCCGCATAATTGACCCAACACGTCCCCGAGGCGGCTTGCTTGCACACCGCCTGTAACGAGCATGGCTGTGGTAGCCGATCTTCCGATTTTTGCGGATACTCCCAAGGTGTGGCGGTCTTCAGAATACCTCGGCCACCCGGCTTCGCCCGGCCGATCATTGCCGATGTGGACCTCCAACACGGGGCGTTCGGATAGAGCCATGAAGAACAAAGACACGTTTCGCGTCGTTACCCGAGGAACCGACGGCCAGATCCTCATCCGGGACTACGATAATGAGGAAGCGCTGCTCAAACGGCATATACAAATCGGCGTGGACGACTGCAGTACGGATCTGGAATTGCGTGGTCTGCCGGTTTTTCGAGGATTGATCGGTCCCATCCCGGAGGGCGCGAGCGTCATTCGCTATGAATCGCCCGAAGTCTTCGAAACCTTGACCAAGGAATGGACCATCGAGAAACCCCAGCGCCGAGCGTCTCGTCCCCGGGGTCGAAAGCAAACGGCCGGTTCCGGCGCGACGACCGGATCTTAGAATGTGTTTTGAAAAGGGTGCCACTGGCTGCTTGTCAGCCAGTGCTGGCCACCAAATGGGCTCAAATACACGGGCCCCGATGATATCGGGGCCCGTGTTTTTGAGAGGATTCCGTGGCCAGCAGTGGCACCCTTCTTAGCGTCGATGGCCGCCGGCGGAGCGCCATGCCGTGCTGGCACCTTGGCGCGGCGGATCATTCTCCAAACGAGCCACGCCGCCGATCGGCCCCAGACGCTTGGGCACGGGCACCAAGTTTGCCGTGCGGGTCGGCTGGGTCCAAGCCTGTTGCGGCGCCGCCGTGCCGCTGACGGCCACGCGACTGATGTGTTCTTCCTCCACCATCCGTTGGGTCACGACCGGCATGCGGACGATCCGCGTTTCGGGGACAAGTCGCCGACAGACCATCGGTGTCTTGACGGTCTCGGCCGAGCACTCCCAGTGCGTACGCGGCGTGTAGCGATAGGCGAGATACGGCTTGGCCAGCGGGTTCCACCGTCCGACCCAAAATGCCTCCCAGCGGTATTCGGTCACGGGCGTCCAGCGCTGGCGGATCGTGTCGCGCAGTTCGGTGACGTTTTGTTCCCGGTAGACCGTCTGCGTCGACTGCTGGGTGTGCGTTTCCACAATGGGCCGCTGGACGACGCGCCGCGTTTCGCGGTAGGTGACGCCGTTTTTCTCGTAGTAGCTGATTTCCTCCTTGCCCCAGGCCCAGGGACCGGCACAGGAAACAAGTACGACAGCGGTAAGGAATCGGAGACCAACCATTTTGCATTCTCCGAGATTGCTCGGTTCTTGCCTTGTCCTTGGACACAAACCCGTAGCGGCCGCGCCGAGGATCGGGCCTGCGGTAGCTCGACAGGCGGGCAGACAGTCATCCCTCGCTGTGAGGGAAGTGCCACCGGGCACGCCGCGTCGAGCCGCTTCGGCCTTTTCCCCGGGGAACGTCGGTAGACCGTCCTATCGTGTAATCGGAATTTCCGGCTCAACTGCATTAGCCGCTAAAACTAAACCGGCGCTCGTTTTTCTGCCCGAGCCCCGCCGATCGAGTGGGGCCTTGTCAAACCTGATGGAATCCGACATCCTGGGCAATGGGAATCCGACCGACCCAATGACCATCAGTACCACCCCCGGCTGCCCGGGAAGAATGAAGAATACTGAGATAGGGTGCCCAGCGGCGAGATGATCGAAAAACAACTACTCGATATCCTGGTTTGTCCGGAGAACCAAATGCCGCTGGGCATTGCCGATGAGACCCTGCTGGCCAAAGTGAATCAGGCGATTGCCGAAGGCCGCGTCAAAAACAAGGGTGGGCAAGCCCTGTCCGAACCCCTGGCGGGCGGTTTGGTCCGCGACGACGGAGCCTTGCTCTATCCGATTGTCGATGACATCCCCGTCATGCTCGTCGACGAAGCCGTTGTGTTGGATCAGATTGCCTATTGACCCCTGCATAGCTAATGACCGGAGGGCGACCAACGGGAGCCCGGTGTTCAGGGCATTTCGCGTTGCCTTACCAGATCCTCTGCAATGCAGCCATCAATAAGCAATCGTTGCAGGAGGACCTTCGACATGGCCGAACCGACCATCTTCAAGCGGATCATCGACCGGGAAATCCCCGCAACCATCGTCTACGAGGACGACCTCTGTCTGGCCTTCGAGGACATCAACCCCCAGGCACCGACCCATCTGCTCCTCATTCCCAAGAAAGAGATCACCTCGGTCAACGACCTCGGTGAAGAAGACGTGGCGCTCGTGGGCCACCTTCTGCTGGTTGCCCAAAAACTAGCCAAGCAGCTCGGCCTGGACGACGGGTATCGCCTGGTGACCAATTGCGGCCGCAGCGCGGGCCAGGAAGTGATGCACTTGCACTTCCATCTGCTGGCCGGACGCCCCTTGGGCTGGCCGCCAGGCTAGGACGAAAAACACGAAGACGAAAGGCCCATGCCTTGCACGAATTGTCCATCGTCAAAACGTTGATCGAACAAGTTGAGAAGGAGGTCCGCCGGTCGGGTCACGACGGGCACGTCGTCCACCTGGACATCATCATCGGGCGGCTCTCGGGCGTCAATGTCGACTCGATCCGCTTCGCCTTCGACCTGCTCTCACCGGATACCCTTCTGGAAGAGGCCAATTTGCGAATCACCGAAGCGAAGGCCGTTTGCCTCTGCGGAGCGTGCGACGCACGCACTGAAATCGATGAACTCGTGGCTAACTGCCCCGCGTGCGGAAGTGAACAGATCACCTTCGAAGGCGGACAGGATCTGCTTCTGGAAAGCATAGAGCTGGATGACTAAATGAAGGAAGGATGACTGAATGAAGATCGTTGCTGCCAGGAAGATTCTGAAAGCCAACGACCAGCTCGCCGAGGAGAACCGCGGCCGGTTCAACCGCTCAGGCACGTTGGTGGTCAATATGGTCGGTTCGCCCGGCTGCGGAAAAACCACGCTCCTGGAGGCTCTCTTCGGTGGACTCGACGGCCGTGTGGTGCCCGCCGTGATCGAAGGTGATTTGGCCAGCTCGATCGACGCCGAGCGGATCGAGAAGTTGGGGGTGCCGGTCGTTCAGATCAACACCCAGGGTGCCTGCCACCTGGACGCCGTGATGGTCGCCGATGCCTGCGAGGGGATCGCACTAGACAAAACCGACCTCTTGGTGATCGAAAACGTCGGCAATCTCGTCTGCACGGCCGGCTTCGACCTGGGCGAGCACCTCCGGATCGTGCTGCTGAGCGTGAGTGAAGGCGACGACAAAGTGATCAAGTATCCGACCATCTTTCGGAAATCGGACGCCTTGCTGATTACCAAGACCGATCTATTGCCGCAGAGCAATTTCAGCGTCGACCGGGTCAGAGCCGACATGCAACGTCTGACGCCAAAGGCCCAGCTCTTTCAGGTCTCGGCGTCGACGGGCGAAGGTGTCCGGCAACTGGCTGATTGGCTGCTGGGCAAGTGCCCACGGGCCGAGTGAACACGCTTCGGCAGTCCCCAACTTGTTCCTGATTCCTCACTTAGCTCTGCGCTGTGCCGGATGAGGATGGCCCTGGACCGTGCTGGCCGCTCGGGGTTAGGGCGCTTGTGCGGTTTGTATCGAATATTCGCTAAATGCGGCCGGTAGGGCGCGCCGATGGATCTATTACAGGGAGAACCGGCGGCGCGCCCCGTCTCGGCCCGGCTTTGCCGGGGGGGGGCTTCCCGCAACACCGCATGACCCAGTATGTCGCCGCGGGCGCACGCGCGGCGCGTTGACCCAACCCATCACACCTACGTTTCGCAAGGGGGGAAATCCATGATCCGCCGGACCATGCTGGTGCTGCTTTGCGCAGCCGCCGTCGTCGCGCTGTTGAGCGCATCAGATGCCCAGGCGCAGCAGGCCTACGGGCGTCAGTGGGGTCGGTCCTACAATACCCAGGATTGGAACCGCTTCTACCACTATCCGTACGTCTACTATCCACAGAATTTCTGGGGAGCGGACTACTACCGCAGCAGCGAGAACCTCTACTATCGCTATCCGCCCCAGATGCGCATCCCGGTCTACAACAGGCAGTGGCAGAACTACTATCCACAAGGCCGTAAGTACCACCAAGGCCACCACTTCGTCCTCGACGTGTTCTGACCGGTGGCACCGAGCGTTGCACAAAACCGTCGCCCTGGATCCCACGTCCGACCCACGTTGGGATGCAGGGCGCTGCTCGTTTCTTGCTATTTGCAAAGGGTCGGACAATCATCCTCCAGGGGGTTGCCATTTTGAACGACCGTGTTGTCAATAAACGGGAAAACACGGATATTCCGGCCCATAGCAAGACCGAGGTCAGCATAGGCAAGTTCTTCAATCATCTTCTTTAATCATAAAAAAATCGGAAATTGAGAGTGGACCCCCGGATTAGGGATTGAACGACTTGGGTCGCATGGCCATAATTAAAATGTGTGTGGGGGATTTCCCTCACCATCTCGCCCTTCGTAGGTCCCTGCCCCGCCTACGGAGGGCTCTCTTTTTGCGCTTTGGCCAGTCGCTGTGTCGATCTCACAAGGGCCGCCTCGACGAGGTCTCGCCATCGTTGCCTTCGGCTCCGGCCAGCATGGTCGCGTCCATGCCGTCGTCCACCGTGGGACGCACAAGCGCAAACAAAGAACGCTGTTGCCATCGAAAAAGCTGTATTTCACGCCCCTGCTCGAAACCGCACGGCGCCCAAGGATCGGAATTCCATGCGACTACTGGTGTCTCGAACGAACGACCATCACCCCCGTGTTGCCCGCCCCCGAGCTTTGCGATCGGCCGGCTTCGGTGTCTCTCTTGCACCATGTGGGAAGAGGCCTGCCCGGTGGATGAAATCCAATGGACCAGCCTGTACGACCCATGGTGAGAAGTGTGAAGTTAGAAGTGTGAAGGGTGAAATCTTCTTAACTTCACACGTCTCGTCATGACGAAGGACGCCGTGCCTCATGTCTGGCTTGTCGTTTTGGCCACACTGGGCGTGCTCAATGTGACGGTTGCGGCCGCCTATTACGTCGGCATCGTTGGTGTGATATACTTCCGGTTGCCGTTGGGCACATTCCGCGCTGAAGACGGCCGCGCGGCGCGATCCGCAGAGTTGGCGTCCAGCGCGCGCTAGGCTTTCAAACCGCAACGATCTCATGGCTCGACAACGCATCAAGACGGCGGAATTGGCCCGGTTGTTTAACCTGGCCGATCGGCCGGTTTACATCCTCGACGAGGAGTTGACGATTCGCTTCTGCAACGACGCCTGCCTGGATTGGATCGGTCCGGCGGCGGCGAAGTTGATCGGGCGACGGTGCGCGTATCATACGAGTCCGCCCGGTGCCGAGGGCGCAAGCGTCGAAGCGATTGCCGCGGGCCTTTGTCCTCCACCGACGGTCCTGCGAGGGCGTGTTGTGGTGGGAACCGTCGGTGCAGCGGGCGCCGGCGGCACCTTGCGCCGGCGGCCAGCGCGATTCGTGCCCGTCGGCCTCTCCGACGAGGAGCCGCTGGCCGTGATCGCCCTGGTCGAACCGGTCGATCTGGACGAAGGGGACGATGCCCCAGCAGACGACGTCGCGCCGGGGAGCCTCGCGCCGGCCGAGCCGGAGCTCGACCAGTTGCACGACCGGATCAGGTCCTTTCGCCGGCAGGCCGCCGGACGCTACGGGGCGGATCGGTTGCTCGGCGAGAGTCCGGCGATGCGGCTTGCCCGGGCGCGAATCGAGTTGGCCGCCGCCGGTCGGGCCAACGTGTTGGTGGTCGGACCCACCGGCAGCGGGCGCCAGCACGTTGCCCATGCCGTCCATTACACCGTCGATCCGGCGCGCGAGGGCACGTTGATCCCGGTGGACTGTGCCGTTCTGGGCGCCGAGTTGATTTGCTCGACGATCCATGCGTTGGCCGCGAATCCGCTGGGCGAGCGAGCCGCGCAAAGCACACTCTTGTTGAGCGAAGCCGACCGATTGCCACCCGAGATCCAGGCCGACACGGCGGCTGCGATTTCGGGAAAATCGTTCTTGTTGCGAGTGGTCGCCACCAGCGGCGTGCCGCTTGCGGAGTTGGCCCGGCAAGGTCGATACGGCCCGCAACTGGCCGCCCTGCTCAGTACCATCGTGATCGAGTTGCCCGCGCTCGGCCAGCGACGGGAAGACATTCCGCTGTTGGCACAGATGTTTCTCGAGGAGGCGAATGCCCGCGGCGCGAAACAGATCGGCGGTTTCACACCCGAGGCCTTCGAGCGGCTCGACGCATACGGTTGGCCGGGCAACGTCGACGAGTTGGCCGCGGTCGTGGCTCATGCTCACCAGGAGGCCGAAGGCGCGGAAGTCGAGCTTGGCGACTTGCCTGCCCGGCTTCACCAGGCGGCCGACGCGGCGGCCCATCCACCACGCGAGGAGGAGACGATCCGGCTCGACGAGTTCTTGGGTCGGATCGAGCGGGAGTTGATCCATCGGGCGATGGCCCGGGCCAAGGGCAACAAGACGAAGGCGGCCGCCTTGCTCGGCATGACCCGACCGCGACTCTATCGCCGCCTGGTCCAACTCGGGCTGGAAGAAGAGTAATGCTCGGCGACGAGGGTGCGTCGGACCCGGGATTCGGGTACAATGGTAGCCCGAACTCCGATGAGACAAGCGCCGCGGGACGCCCGGAGAAGCCCCAGTTTAGTCTCAGTAGTTCCAAGTTTGGCTGGCTGACACCTCAGCAGGTCATCCTGAGCGTAGCGAAGGATCTCGATGGCCAGGGAGATTCTTCGCTACGCTCAGAATGACAATGCCAAGTCTCAATAGAACTTGGAACTACTGAGTCTGCCAAAGAGAGAGCTGACCATGAGAAGCATGATTCTGCCGGCGGGCCTGATTTGCCTGCTGACCATACTGACGGTTGCCGGCGGCGCCCGGACCGACGTGCCGGCGCGGCGCGGCGAAGACAAGAAGCCCTTGCGCCTGGTTTTCATCACGTGCTGCAAGGACGCGGCTTTCTTCGAGCCGGTGAAGCAGGGCATGCGCGACGCGGCCGACAAGATGGGCGTGGAGTGCACGTGGTCGGGTACCGAGGGTGTGGACGTCAAGGCGCAGGCCGCCCTGGTCCGCCAGGCCGTGGCCGACGGCTACGACGGCATCGCACTGAGCCTCGTCGACCCGAAGGCTTTCGACGAGGTCGTCGCCGAAGCGATCGGCCGGGGCGTGCCGGTCGTCGGGTTCAACGTCGACGACCACGGCACGCCCAACGCCCGGCTCAGTTGCGTGAACCAGCGGTTGTACGAGGCCGGCAAATCGCTGGCCAAGCACGTCGCGCCGCACGTGCCGCCGGGTAGTCACGTCTTGATGACGATGCACGACAAGGGTGTCTCCGCCCTGGAGGACCGGCTTCGGGGGTTGCAGGACGTGCTCAAGGAGAAAAATGTCCGCTGGACGGTTCGCATCACGGGCAACGACGCCGCCAAGGGGGCCGAGGTTATCCGAAAGGTACTCGACGAGCACCCGGACATCCGCATCGTCTTGTGCACGGGACAAGCCGACACGGAAGCGGCGGGTCGGACCATCGCCAAGCACTATCCGGACGGAAGTCGTTGGTCCGCGGGATTCGATCTCTCGCCCGGCATACTGCGGCTGATCAAGGCGGGACACATCCGCGCGACTGTCGATCAGCAGCCCTACGTCCAGGGATTCTACCCGGTCGTGCAACTGGCGCTATACCTCCGCTACGGGATCGTGCCCTCGAGCATGGACGCCGGGGCGATTATTATCCGACGATCCGACGTGGATCGAATCCTGAAGCTGACCCGGCAGAAGTATCGATGAACTCACGCCAGCGTATCCTCGCCGCCATGGAACACCGCGAGCCGGACCGCGTGCCGGTCGACCTGGGCGCCACGCCCAGCAGCGGCATCTCGGCCATGGCCTACAACAAACTGGTCGAGCACCTCGGTTTGGACGTCGGCCCGGCCAAGGTCTATGACGTCGTCCAGCAGTTGGCCCAGCCCGACGAGCAGGTTCTTGCGCGTTTTGGCGTCGACGTGGTCGACCTAGGCCGCACGTTCAATGCGGTGGCGGAAGACTGGTACGAGGTGACGCTCAGCGACGGCAGTGTCGGTCGGTATCCGGCGTGGTTTCATCCCGAACCGAAGCCGGGCGGCGGTTGGATTGCACGAGGCGCCGACGGCACGCCCATCGCCGAGATGCCTTCCGGGGGAGCCTTCTTCGACCAGACCTGTTTCCCGTACCTCGACGGCTATCCCGACGATTACACGGATCTGGACGACGCCATGGGCAAAGTACTCTGGGCGGCGATGGCGTCCAGCCCATGGGACCACGCCGGTGATGAAGGCTTTTGGGAGACGCTCCGAGCCCATGCGCTGCGTCTCGGCGAAACCACGGACAAAGCCCAAGTGATCGGCGCGGGCTGCAACCTGTTCGAATGGGGCACGTTTCTGCGGCGGATGGACAACTTCCTGATGGATCTTGTGACCGAGCAGGACCAGGTCGAGCGCCTGCTCGATGCCCTGGTCGAACGTCACATGGTGACCCTCGAGAGGATTTGTCGCGCCGTCGGGGACGTCGTCGACATTGTCAAATTTGGCGATGACTTGGGCATGGACAGCGGCCCGCTGATGGCGCCGGACATCTATCGCCGGTTGTTCAAGCCCCGGCACAAGGCCATGTGCAGCTACGTGAAGAGCCACAGTTCGATGCGTCTCATGCTGCACTCGTGCGGCGGGATTCGCCCACTGATACCGGATTTGATCGAAGCGGGATTCGAGATTCTCAATCCGGTACAGACCAACTGCCGGGGCATGGATCCGGCTGAATTGAAGCGCGAGTTCGGCGAGACAATTACGTTCTGGGGCGGCGGTTGCGACACGCGGCACGTGCTCGGCCAGGCGACACCGAGCGAGGTCAAGCAACACGTACACCAGCGGTTGGAAACATTCGCCCCCGGCGGCGGCTTCATCTTCAACACCGTTCACAATATTCTTCCGGAAGTGCCGCCGGAGAACATCGTGGCCATGTTCGAGGCCGTCGAGGCGTTCGGCCGCTGATACGGATTTCTCACCACAGAGACACGGAGACACAGAGACTTTTGGAAGGCGAAGCATCACGGATCCCGATCCTGATGAATCGGGAGGACTGAGCGAAATAATCTATCCATAGAATGCAAGTCATGAGAGCATTCATCCAAGCCTATTCTCCGTGTCTCTGTGTCTCTGTGGTGAGTTTTCCGGTGAGAAGTGTAGACTAACCGAGAGACTCCGGAGCGGGAAATGGCCATCCATTGGATCGATTTGGCAATCATCGCCGTTTACCTCCTGGGAATCACCGGGGTCGGCCTCTGGTTTTCGCGCCACCAGCGAGGATCGAGCACGGGCTACTTCCTGGCCAGCCGATCCCTGAGTTGGGTAACGGTCGGGTTGGCGCTGTTTGCGACGAACATTTCCACCGTGCACTTGATCGGCCTGGCCGGGGCCGGCTTCAGCGAGGGAATGGTTTTTGGCAACTTCGAGTGGCTGGCGCCGTTCCTGCTCATCCTGTTGGGCCTGGTGTTTGCGCCCTTCTATTTTCGCAGCAAAGTGGCCACGCTGCCCGAGTACCTCGAGGGTCGTTATGGACCCAACTCGCGTACATTGCTGGCCTTCATGGCGGTGGTCGCCGCCCTGTTCATCCACATCGGCGTGACCCTCTACGCCGGGGCCAAGGTGATGAAAGAGATTGTCCCCATCGACTCGCCCGATTGGTGGCAGCCGCTGGCGGCGTATCTCGATTTCAACATTGCCGTGTCGATCAGCATCGTGTCGCTTCTGACAATCATCTATACGGCCCTGGGCGGGTTGAAGGCGGTCGTCGTGACCGAATCGATCCAGACCGTCCTGTTGCTGGTGGGCGCGGCGGCGGTAACCATCTTCGGAGTGATCCATCTGGCGAACCAAGGCACCACCTCGCTTGGCCAATTGCACCGCGATTGTGTGCAGCAACAGGCCGCCGATGCGGGCATCGCCGCGGAAAGTCTGCGGCGCGCGGCCGCGGCGCTGGAGCCATTGGATCGATTGCAGGCGGAAGGCCGCGTCGACGAGGCCGACGTGGCGTTGCACAAGCTGGCCACCCAGCTCAAAGCGTCGCAGACCACCGCCGTCGTATTGGAGACGCTTGGCCGGGATAGCGCGAAACCCGATGCCCGTGACGCACTGGCGCTGTGTCTGAAGGACGACAAAGCGGCTCCTCTCCAATCGGGAAAGATCGACTTCGCCGTGCACGTGGCAAGCCTGAGAAAGACTGCCGACGAACAAATGGTTCACCAGCGGGAACTGGATCGCAACGCACGGTCCGACCGGCCCTATTCGACCAAACTGAGCATGATCCGAACGGAAGGAAACTACACGTGGTGGATTATGCTCTTGGGCTATCCCGTCATCGGCATTTGGTATTGGTGCGCGGACCAGACCATCGTGCAACGCGTGCTCGGCGCTCGCAGTGAGCGCGACGCGCAGACGGGCCCCATCTTCGCCGGGTTCATCAAAGTGCTGCCGGTCTTCTTGATGGTGTTTCCCGGCGCGATCGCCTACGTGCTGTTTCGAAGGGAAATCGGCGAAGACGCCGACTCCACGCTGAGCGTCATGATCCTCAAGCTTCTTCCGCAGGGGCTTCAAGGCCTCGTGCTTGCCGGGCTGTTGGCGGCCATGATGAGCACCGTGGCCGGCGCGCTCAATTCCGCGGCCACGCTGGTGAGCATCGACATCGTCAAGCGATTGCGTCCGGCCACGGCCGACCGCACGCTCGTGCGGATTGGGCAGGTGACGGCCGTCGGGGTGATGATCGCCGCGGTCGCCTGGTCGACCCAAGGCGAGCGTTTCGGCGGCATCTTCAAGGGGATCAATCAGATGATCTCTGCTTTGTCTCCGCCGATCACCACGGTTTTCATCTGGGGAATCTTCTGGCGTCGCGGCACGTCGGCCGCCTCGCTGGCCACGCTCATCGTCGGATTCCTGCTGGGGGCCATCGTGTTCGTGATCGACTTCCCTGCGTTTGGCATGCAAATCGTCACCAAACAGTGGGGCATCCCGTTCATGCTTCAGGCCTGGTGGTTGTTTGTTGCATGCAGTGTGGTGTTCGTGGTGGTGAGTCTGCTCACGCCGCCGCCCGATCCGTGTCGCGTGGAAAGGTACTGCTGGAAGAGTCCGCTGGCCGCGATTACCGAGAAGCGAATCTCGGGCGTGCTGGATCCCCGTGTGCTGGCCGTCGTGTTGGTGGCCGTGATGATCGCCTGTTACTGCCTCTTCGCCTGATGAATCGGAGGGTTGATGATGGACGAGAAAGTAACGCCATCCGCTGAAATCGATCCTTCGGTCTGGTCCGGCGGTCCGCCGCGCGTCGTCGTCGGTGAACGATCGGGCCGTTGGGCCGTGGCCCTTCGCCGGGAGTTGGGTCCCGAGCCGCGGGTGTACGAGGCGCGAAGTGTGGCCGACTGCTGGGAAAGTCTGGCCCAAGCGCCGGGAAGCCTTCTGGTGGTCGAGGTGACGCCCGGCAACCTCGAAGCGCTCCTGGCGCGCATGGCACGTCGGGAGAGGGAATTCCCACGGGCCCGGGTGGCGGTGGTGGCCGATCGACGTCTGGCCGACCACGAGTGGCTGTTGCGCGAGGCGGGGACTGTGCTGTTTGTCACTTCGCCGCGGCGGCTGGCCGGTCTGGCCGAGTTGGTCCGGCGGCACTTGGCCACTCAGCCCGAACCGCAGGCCGGGACAACCCAGCAGCTTTGGGCCAGCTTGCCCTGGAAGGAACAGGCGAGCGGCCGTGCCCCATTGAAGATGGCGTAAGCGTAAACACCATAAATACTTAGAGCCGCCAGAGCGAGTTGCCCCGGCGGCTCTTTCTCGTCGTAGCTTGGGTGAAGCGCCGCCTGCTATTTGCAGGAGCGCTTCTTGGTCGCCTTTTTCTTCCTCTTCTTGGCTACCTTCCTTTTGGCAACCTTTTTGGCGGCCTTCTTTTTGGTCGCCTTCTTCTTAGTGGCTTTCTTCTTGGCTACCTTCTTCTTCGCCACCTTCTTCTTGGCTACTTTCCTTTTTTTGGCCACGGTATCTCCTCCGTTTTAGGGCCTTGGTGAGACGTTCGTGGATCGTTTCGACACAAGTCGAGACGATAAGTCTCACCCTTTCACAAGCAAACCAATCAATACCGGGCTTGGCTGGTGGAGCGGCGCGACAAGGTCTTTGGCCGTGGGCCTGGGCTTCCGCCGCGTGCTCTCCGTCCGACTGCATGCCCGGTTCAAAGTCTATCTCCGACTGTTTTCCAGTGGTGGGATTCCTTCTTCCTACGTCGTTGTCGATGTGCCGCCGGGACCGGTTACTTAGGCATTGCCAAAAGTCGTAACGCCTACTTGTAAACACTTCCTCGGAAAAAATCAACCTCTTTATCGGTGCTGGGACCCACAATTCTTTGAGCAAGAATGCGGCGGGGCACAATCCCGCTGCTGCTTGGCCGGTAGCTATGCAGCATCGGGACGGTCTTGCTTCGGTGCGCCGTCGTCGGTGATTGGCTCTCGTCGCGGGCGATTTGGTCGAGCCATCGGATGAGCATGGTCGCCATGTCATGCGCGCCGGGGAGGACCGCCGATGGGTCGACGATCACCAGCGCGGTCGCCCGCCGCCGTAGGCCTGCAGCATGGCGTAACTGGAATAGGCCAGGTAGCCGAAAAGCAATGGTATGAAAAGACTTCCGCCACCGAGTGAGCCTGGGTGTTGAAGCAGGTTCAGCACCGCCACGCCCGTCATGATCGAGGCGGTGACCAACGAGAGTATCAAACTGCGGCGGATGCCTTGGCTTGGATTGAAGCGGAGGAAGATCTCCCGGGCCACCTGGCCGCCGTCCAACGGATAGATGGGCAACAGGTTGAGCAGGCCCCAGGCAAGGCACACGAACAGCAAGAAATTGACAAACAGGTTCAACGTGGGAGTCGCCAACCCGACGGCATAGACGGAGATTCCAAACGGGAACCCAAAGCGGGAGTCGACCGTTTGGCCGGTGGCAAGAAGGATTCCAACGATCACGGCGACGAGCAAGAAACCGGTCCCCGGCCCGGCCAGCGAAATCGAGATCTGACGGCCCGAGGTGTCGGCCCGTGAATAGGCCAATTGGCTCGGGTCGTGGCAGGTGAGCCCACCCAGACCGTAAAGGACGATCCAGGGACGCAGCCCAAATAGTCGCATCAAGAAGGCATGCCCCAACTCATGGACCAGGATCCCGAGAAACACGGCCACGATCCAAATCAACACGGCCCGCATCTCGTCCAGCGACACGCCCAGCACCAGGGCAATCAGCCAGAAGAACGGGTGCACGCGGACAGGAAAGCCGAAAAGCGAGAAACGAAGGTCCCATTGCGAGGGAGGAGGTTCGGAGAGGAGCATGGGCCGTATTCCGTCGTCTTCAAGGTGGGCTATTGAGCTTCAGAAATCGGGACCTGGGCCGGTTGGCGCTCGGGCAGCCAGTGGGGGCGTGGGACCGGCGCGCGGCGCCCGGAGAGCGTCGTGAGGATATACTCCGCCGCCCGGGCCGACGCACCGCCGTGGGCCACCTCGGCCTTGAGTCGGGCCAACCGCGCGACGCGACGTTGCCGGGCCGCCGGGTCGGTGAGCCACTCGACGAGGTGCGCGGCGATCTGGGCCGATTTGTCTTCATAGGTCAAGTACTCGGGAAAAGGAATCGCCTCGGCATCCGGTTGCCGCGGATCGAACGGGCTCAGATCCCGAGCGTCCAACGCGTCGGTGGCCAGCATGTTGACCAACGTAATGTACTTCACCCGGCGAAGCCAGCCCTGCACCACGTAGGCGGCCCGACCGATCCAGTAGAGCACGACCGTCGGCTTGCCGTGGTAGAGCAATTCGAGCGAGACCGAGCCCGAGCAGGCCATGCAGCACGTGGCCAGCCGCATCAGCTCGGGCGTTTTGCCCAGGTAGACCTCGGCCGGCACGCCGCCGGTCGCCAGCCGGCGCCGCGCGATTGCCGCCTGATTGGGCTTGAACGAGGCGATGGCAAACCGCACGTCGGGCACTTCTTTGCGAATCAGGGCGGCCGCCTTGAGGAACCACTTCAGATTATGCTCGACCTCCTGGGTCCGCGAGCCGGGCAGGATCACGACCAGCGGCCCCGGCCGAGCCTGTTGCCGGCGCAGGAACTCCTCATCGAGCGGCCGGCGATCGACTTCGTCGAAGAACGGATGGCCCACGAAAGTCGCGTTGCAGCCGTGCGCGGCAAACCATGTCTGTTCAAAGGGCAGACCGCAAAGCACATGGTCCACGAAGCGACGCATCTTCCCGACGCGCCATCGGGCCCAGGACCAGATCTGCGGTGGGCAGTAGTAGAAAACGGGAATACCGTGTGCCTTGGCACGTCGGGCAATCCACCAGTTGAAGCCCGGATAGTCGATCAACACGACTGCGTCGGGCCGATGGTGGCGGAAATAGCGGTCGGCCCGGCTCGCCAGGTCCCAGAACTTGTGCAGACTGATAAGCACCCGGGCGAACCACATCACGGCCAGCGCCGTCAGATCGGCGTGCAACCGGCAGCCGGCCGCGGCCATTTCCGGCCCGCCGTAGCCGACCGCCTCGACTCGCTCCGACCGGGCGCGGAGTCGGCGGATCAGGTTCGCGCCGTGGACGTCTCCGCTCGGCTCTCCGGCCGAAAAGAAGATTCGCGTCGGTCGGCGTCGGTCGGATTCGCTTGGCATGACTCGGTAGTAACTGAACAAAGTGGCGTGACTGGGCCGTCCAGCGGGCGAGCTTGCTCGCCGTTGCGGTCAAGTATCCCACATTCGCCCTCCACGAAGAAGGGCAGTTCGCGGATCGGTAAATCCCTTTTGGAAAAAAACTTACGACAATCGCACTGCAAACGTCTCCGGCGCCGATCGTAATGGATCGCTGGAACGCTCCGGCCCGGGGAGCTACACTTGGTCGCTTCAGTCCTTGCTTGGGTGCCATGCAACGCCGTCCACTAGGCCTTAAACAAGCGAACACCGATGGGTAGTTTGTGTCGTTTCCTTGATTTCGGCAGGTGCGCAGCCGAGCGGCCCGACGGGGCTGGCGTCGGGAGAGGTTGTCGAGTTGTTGGTTGCTTCATTTCGGG
>Ga0315543_1001508_pt1 | contig 24971 bp, 13 predicted proteins | sample SalMarSW160210MG_2_FD_203098 | JGI IMG/M metagenome (GOLD analysis project Ga0315543, IMG submission 203098) | Salt marsh sediment microbial communities from the Plum Island Ecosystem LTER, Massachusetts, United States - Salt Marsh Sediment SW1601-210 ... | reverse complement strand
CATGGGCGGCATGGGTGGCGGCATGGGCGGCATGGGGGGCGGCATGGGCATGGGCGGCATGGGTGGCGGCATGGGCGGCGGCATGGGCGGCATGGGTGGTGGCATGTTCAACGCCCCACGCGAAATCATCCCGCCGCAAGTCTTCCGACGCTTGCCCAAGGAGGTCCAGGAAGTCCTTCCCCGCAGAAGGGTGCCCGGCGGGTTCCAGGCCTTCTCGGTCGAGGATGACCTGAGCCGCGCGGTCGAGCCGTCGGTGCCGACCGAGGGCCCCGCCGCGAAGACGCGTTCCGACAAGATCGAGGTGAAGACCGACTCGACCGAGAAGCCCGAGGCCCTCTGGAATGCCTACTTCAGCAAGAATGAACCGACCGAAGCCGCCGTCCGACGGAAGGTGCGGGGATTGATGAGTAACAAGCAATACGACCACGTGATCGCCTTGATCCGCGCCGCGTTGCGCACCGGCCAGGCCCAGCCGTGGATGTATGAGGCCATGGCACTGGCCATGCAGATCGACGGTCGCAGCGACGAAGAGGTCGAGCGGGCCGTGATGTCGGCCGTCGACTGGGCCACCAGTCCGGTGGACCTGATGTACGTGGCGGCTTACCTGGCCGACATCGGCTTGCACCAGCGGGCGCTGCAGGTGTTTCAACAGGTGTCGAAGATTGCCCCGGATCGACCGGAGCCTTACATGCACGGATTGCGAGCGGCCCAGCGAACGGGCGACCTCGAGGGGATCAAATGGGCCACGGCCGGGATTCTCGGCCGCGCATGGCCCAAGGAGCATGCCGACGTTTGGCTCAAGGCAGTGCGCGTTGCCAAAGCGACACTGGAAAAACTCAAGAAAGAAAAACGCACCAAGGAAGCAAGAGAGTATGAAAAAGCACTCGACCAGGCCGTGGTGCGTGACGTCGTGGCCCGCGTGTCTTGGACGGGCAGCGCGGACATCGATCTGATGGTGGAGGAGCCGTCGGGTACGATTTGCTCGTGCCGCAGTCCGAGGACGACCGCCGGCGGCATCATGATGGGCGACAAATTCGCCTCCGTCGGCGCGGGCGGTGCCAAGGTATTCTCCGAAGGCTATGTCTGCCCGAAAGGATTCAGCGGTAATTACCAACTCTTGATCCGACGGGTTTGGGGTGAGGTTACGGCGGGCAAGGTGACGGTCGACGTTTTTGTCAACTGGAACACGAAAGGGGTGAAACACATTCGGAAGCGAATTCCGTTGTCCGAAAACGACTCCCTGGTCACGTTCGACCTGGCCGAAGGACGCCGCAACGAGCCGCTCCAAGAGCACCGAATCGCCAGTGCCGCGGCAGGACAGTTGGCCATCCGCCGACAAGTGCTCGCCCAACAGGTGGCCGCGCTGATCGATCCTCGCGCCATGGTGAGCCTGGCCGATTCTCGCGGCCCCGACGGCGCCGCAGGGAATGCCATCGTGCCGGTCGCCAGAGGAGGCGCGGTCGGCTACCAGCCCATCATCCAGACCATTTGGGAAGGCGGTATGATAGGAGGGGGCCGGGGAATAACGGCAGTCGTTTCCGCCGACCGACGCTATGTTCGAATCACGGCTTCCCCAAGTTTCCAGGCCATCCCGGCGGTCAACACGTTCAACTTCGTTACCGGCGAGAGCGGCATGGGCCAAGGCGGGACGGGCGGTGCGGGCTTCGGCGGCATGGGTGGCGGCGGCATGGGCGGCATGGGCGGCACGGGCGGCGGCATGGGCATGGGGTTCTAGTCGCCACGGTCAATCTTTCGAAACAACCACACAGGCTGGACTCTCGCATCGGCGGGAATTCAGCCTGTTGTTCTTACGACGCCTGGGAAGACATCCAAATCGAGTTCTTCGAATTGTCCTGCCTTGAACCGCTCGACCGCAATGGCGCCCATCACCGCGTTATCGGTGCAGAGTGGCCGTGGAGCGACGTGCAACTGGATGCCGTCGTCTTGCGCTGCGGCTTCGAGTCGCCGGCGTAGTCGGCCGTTGGCCGCCACGCCGCCGCCGACGCACAAGGTCCGCAAGCCCGTCTTGCGCAGACACAAGAAGGCCTTGCCGACCAGACAGTCGACCACGGCCTCCTGGAAGCTGGCTGCCAGATCGGCCACCTGTTGTGGATTCAAACGAAGTTCGCTGAAGTCGGACTTGCCCGGCCCAACCAGCTTGTAGCGAACGGCCGTCTTCAGACCGCTGAAGCTGAAATCGAGCCGGCCCTCATCTTGCAGGAAGGTTCTAGGCAAGGCGTAGGCTTTCGGATCGCCCCCGCGGGCGGCGTGCTCGATGGACGGGCCGCCGGGATAGGGAAGACCCAGCATGGCGGCGACTTTGTCGAAGGCCTCGCCCGCCGCGTCGTCGAGCGTCGCTCCGAGAAGCTCGAACTCCAGCGGGCTTCGACAATGATACAGGTTGGTGTGGCCGCCGCTGGCGATCAGGCCGACGCAAGGAAAGATCTCCCGGCCGCTGGCCAGGCGGCATGCGTAGACATGGGCCTGCAAATGGTCGACGGCGATCAGGGGCAGGTTCTTGACGACGCAGAGGGCCTTGGCCGCGACCAGCCCCACCAGCAACGAACCGGCCAGGCCCGGTGTGTTGACCACCGCCACCGCGTCAACCTGATCGAGCGTAAGCTCGGCCTTCCGAAGGGTCTCGTCAATGACCGGGAGGATGCGCTCGAGGTGGGCGCGCGAGGCAATCTCGGGAACCACGCCGCCATAGCGGCGATGCAACTCGTCCTGAGAGGCCACGACCGAACCGAGCACGTCCAGCGAGTTGGTCACGACGGCCGCCGCCGTTTCGTCGCACGAGGTTTCCAGAATTAGTATTCTCTTTGGCATCATGGACTCAGGCCTGGCCTGGAAGACTATGTCACGAGTGACTGTGTATCTCGGGTGCCCACTGGGTGCCACTGCTGGACTTCGACGAACTCAGTCGAGTCGCTTGTCCAGCAGTGTTTCGCACCGTTGGACAAGCCAGCAGTGGCACCCGGCAATTGGGAGACTATCTCAAGATTCCCTTTGGCATTTGCCTGTCATCCTGAGCGAAGCATTTGCCTGTCATCCTGAGCGAAGCATTTGCCTGTCATCCTGAGCGAAGCATTTGCCTGTCATCCTGAGCGAAGCGAAGGATCTCTTTGGCACTGAAAGACTTGAGATCCTTCGCTTCGCTCAGGATGACAACCATGAACTGGGTTTCTAGATAGCTTCTTAAGTGGGCCAGAGCACTACTCGGCCTTGACCAACTCGCTACTGAGGTATTCGACCGCCATCTGCAGAGCGCGGTCGGTCGCGCGCTGAGGGTCGCGTTTCACAGCGCGGTTGGCCGACTGATGTTTCTCTGGTCCGGAACGTGCCGCGCTCTTCTCGGGAGCACCTTGCCGTGGCGACGTCGCGACGAGGTGCTTGGACCGGACAATATCACGCTCTCGCCGGCTTTCGACCAGCGCAAGGAGGTCCTCGACTGAGAGCTTGACCTGGTAGCCGTCGTCGGGGGTTACACCCCAATCGTCTTGCTCCGAGGCGCCGGGAAAACGGTGGATGTTCTTTCCGCTCGGACGGTGGTAGGATGCCGTGGTCAGCTTCAAAGCGCTGTGTCCGTGCTCCAGCGGCACGACGTTCTGCACGCTCCCCTTACCCCAGGTCCGCTCGCCGACGACCAGCGCGCGCCGGTGATCCTGAAGGCACGCGGAGACGATCTCACCGGCACTGGCCGTAAAACGATTGACCAGAACGACCATGCGAAAATCGGACAACGTGTTTTCCTCGTGTGCGTTCCAGACGCGCTCGGACACGTTGCGGCCGCTGGTGCTGACGATACGTCCTTTGCCGACGAACATGTCGCTGACTTCGATGGCCGCGCTGAGCAGCCCGCCCGGGTTGAATCGCAAGTCGAGGATCAACCCGGTGAGATTCTCCTTCTGGAGCGACTTGATGGCGCTGCGCAGCTCGCCCGGCGTGCCGCGGCCGAAGGCGGTGACGCGAATGTAGCCGATTCCCTTTTGGGCGTCGACCATGAAATCCCACTGGTTGTTTTGCTTGCGGTGGTCGCCCAGGACGGTTTCGATCTGGATTTGCCGCCGGGTGATCGCAATCGGTTTCGGCTCGGACTGGCCGGGATGGATCACGGTCAGAACGACCTTGGACCCGATCTTGCCCTTCAGTCGGGCAGCGGCCTCGTCCAAGTCGATGCCCTCGGTCGAGCGGCCGTCAATTTCGATAATATGGTCTCCCGCGAGGATGCCGGCCCGATAGGCGGGCGTGCCGGCCAGAGGGCTGAGCACCTGGAGCCGGCCGCGGTCCATGGTGATCCGAATGCCGATCCCGCCGAACTGGCTCTGTATGTTGCTGCGGAAACGGTCCAACTCTTCCGGAGCGATGTACGTCGAATAGGGATCGAGCTTCTGGAGAATCCCGTCGATGGCGGCCTCGATGAGTTCACGCCGACTGATCCCCTTGACGTAGTTCCGCTCGACCTGGTCCAGGGTGTCGACGAGCATTCGCTGGAGTTCGTATTCGTCTTCGGCCTTTGGCGGTGTCGTCTTCTTCGACGGCGCGACCGGCTCGTCCGCCCACGCCGAGCCGACGAGTGAGAATAAGATTAGCAACAGGTGCCACCGTTGGAAAATCATGAACACGACCCCGCTTCTCGCGCTAGGGACTATCTCACAACTCAGTTTATGGTTGTCATCCTGAGCGAAGCGAAGGATCTCTTTGACGCCAAAAGACTTGAGATGCTTCGCTTCACAGATCCTTCGCTTCGCTCAGGATGACAGACGAAGGACAAAAAGACGAAGGCCAAAAAGACGAAGGCCAAAAGAAATAATAAAATAGTCTCTGTGCAAGACCACTATCCGAAGTATAGCTAACCGCCAAAGACCAGACAAGGGATTTCGGTCGGCCGACGGCCTCGCGTCGGGGTCACGAGAACCTTACGTGGTGAACCCAAGCCGGGGGAACGTTTAGCCAAATCGAGTCGCGATGGATCTCGTTTCCATCGAGGAAATCGTACAACGTCTTGCCGATGCCGCGAAGTCGCTCCCGCGCGGCCGGACCGCTTACCAGGGACTTCACGCGGCGGATCGCGATGTACTCGAAGAAGGAGAGCGTACCGCCCGGGGCCAAGAGCCCGCGAAATGTGTCGAGAATCCGCTTGACCGAGTCCACCGAGAAGTTATTCAGCGGAAGTCCGGAGACGATGACGTCGTATTGCCTTTCGGGAGAGATCTCTTCGACGGCGGTCTGCAACATCCGGGTACGCTCGGCGACCGTGCGAAGGACGGGGTCCCGGGAGAGCGTCTCGCGCAGGCGCTTTGCGAAGCTGGCGTTGAGTTCGACCAGGTCAAGCCGATCGTCGGGGCCGAGGTTGCGAACGATGAACCGGGTGACGGCCCCGGTGCCGGGACCAACCTCCAGCACGCGTTGAACTTGCCCGACGCCGCCCGCGTATCGAGCAAGTGCCGCCGAAAGCCTTCGGCCGCTGGGCACAATGGCCCCGGTCGTGTGGTAGTTCCGCCGAAACTCTCGGAAAAAGAAGCGGTATTCGCAAAGTCGCCGGCCCATGATGATGCCCAAAGCAGATGTCGGCCAACCGGAGCAGGGGCAAGATCCCCGGCGGCGCTGCCGGCAGCCCAGGCACGAACCCGGCCAGGGGTCACCGTCGGTCGCATTATCCGGTAAAATGGGAGTTGTTGGGGACTATTGATGTTTGCATGGCCATTGAACGGTTGGCCATGGCCGAACTGCCTTGAAAGCCGGGCTCCCGTTGGTCGCCCTGGGTTCATTAGCCATGCAAGGGTCAATAGTACTCTGTCACAGTAATAATTCAGGGTGCCACGGGCATCTTGCCCGTGCCTTTGCGGAAGCACTGGCGAGACGCCAGTGGCACCCACCCGGAAAAACTTCTGTGACAGAGCACTAGTCTAGCGGCATGGCGCGTGCCGTGCCAGGGGAGTGACGGCGCGGCCGCCAAGGACCGACGCGCAATAAGACACTATCCGAAAACCAGAATCGAGGTGCCTCGCCCCGGCGCGCCGGGACTCCGACACCGGGCACCCTCGCTACAGAGAGTCTTTGATGGAATTATGGCAAGCACTGATCCTGCTGGCCGTCGGCGGCGTGGCGGGCTTTTTGAACGTGATGGCCGGCGGTGGCTCGTTGTTGACGATGCCGGTCATGGTCTTCATGGGCATGCCGGGCTCGGCCGCCAACGGGACCAACCGCGTGGCCATTCTCGTGCAGAGCATCTCGGCCACGGTGGCCTTCTTCCGGCAGGGGTTTTCCGATTTCAGGCTCAGCTTGAGTCTGACGGCCTGCGCACTGCCCGGGGTGGCGCTCGGAGCCTTTTTCGGCACGCAACTCGACGGCGTGTGGTTCAATCGGGTGCTGGCCGGCGTCATGCTCGGCGTCATGGCTCTGATGCTCGCGGGGGCCAAAAGCGAAGACCAGGAGGGAAGCGGTGAGCCGAATGCACCCGAGGCGGCCGACCGACCCGGCGACCCGCAGCCGACCGCCGCGCCGACGAGCCGCCCGCGAGTCGTGGCGGCTCACCTGCTCATGGTGCTGGCCGGCTTCTACGGGGGATTCATCCAGGCGGGCGTCGGCTTCATCATCATGGCGATTTTGCATCGGGTGCTCGGGCTGGACCTGGTGCGGGTCAACATGCACAAGGTGTTCATCATCGGCGCGTACACCCTGGTGGCATTGAGCGTGTTTGCCGCCGGCGGAGACGTCGTCTGGGCGGCCGGGGCCGCGCTGGCGGTGGGCAACGCCGTCGGCGGATGGATCGGCTCGGTCTGTGCCGTGCGCAAGGGCCAGCGGCTCATCCGCGTCGTGTTGAACGCGACGCTGCTTGTGATGGTCGTCAAGCTGCTACTGATGGGAGATTGACCGTCGCTGTAGGTCAGGCCGTGCCTGAGAGCAGAGGGTAGCACCGATGATTCCGCGCGATAAGGTCTGCTACCGAAGGATGATCTGAACGCGGAATCGTCGGTGCCGCACAGCGGCAAGAGGTAGAGGACCATCCCACAATCCGGCCTCTTGTGCCTTCGCCAAGGCTACGGCACACCGACGATTTTCCGAGAAAACCGACAAGGCAAGCAATGTCTTTGGCGGAAAATCATCTGCCACCCCAGGGGCAAGGGCGGGCAAGCCGCCCATGGCACCCAACTCGCACCCGACACTTAAGGGTAGACAGACCCCTACGCGTCCAAGACGTAGCCCTTGCGATAGGTCGGCTTGATGAGCGGCTCCAGGCCGGCGATGTTCTTGACCTTCATGTTCTTGGCGTCCCACTCGACCTTCCGGCCGTCGACCCAAACCGCCAGGTTGCCCAACACGATGGTTTCGCTGAGTGGTCCGGCGTAGTCGGCGAAGTTGGACATGGCCGGCTTGCCGGTCTTGATCGCGCGGATCCATTCTTCGAAGTGGCCGGGCGACTCCTCGAATTCGACTTCCCGGTCCTCGGCGCCGCCGAGCAACTCGAATGTTTCACCATAGGGCGTGGGCGAGAGGAGCTTGCCCTTTTCACCAATGAAGAGGCACCCGTTGTCGGCTTCGGGCGCGATCTTGCCGTCGGCCAATTCCGCGGCAGGTCGCTTGCCGCCGTCGTACCAGAAAAGCTTCACTGCCGGTCGGCTGTCGGTGGCGGGGAAGTCATAGGTGATGAAGGACCACTTGGGAAAGCTGTCTTTATTGTGGCCCGAGGTCTCGGCCTGGATCGAGACGGGATCGCGCAGGTCCAGGGCCATGAAGGCCATGTTAGCGTTATGGCATCCCATGTCACCCAGGGCGCCACAGCCGAAGTCCCACCAGCCCCGCCAGGCAAAGCGATGATAGCCCGGCGCATAAGGTCGCTTGGGTGCCGGCCCGATCCAGAGGTCCCAATGGACGTGTTTTGGGCAAGGGGTCGGCTTGGCGCGCTCGCCGCCCTGCGCCCAGCGGGGTCGATCCGTCCAGACATGGACTTCCTCGACCGCACCCAGCGCGCCGGCGCGGATCAAGGCAGCCGCTCGACGCGAGCCGCTCAGCGCCGTACCCTGGTTTCCCATCATCGTGGCCAATCCTTTCTTTTCGCCGGCAACTTTGGCCATCAGGCGCGTCTCGTAGATCGAGCGGGCCAGCGGTTTCTGGCAGAAGCAGTGCTTGCCCAACCGCATGGCCATCAGCGCGGCCGCTGCGTGGGTGTGGTCGGGTGTGCTGACGGTGACCGCGTCGATGCTATCCTTCATCTCGTCGAACATCTTGCGGAAATCGTTGTAGGCCTTTGCACCCGGGTATCGCTTGGCAGCGTGTTTGAGAAGAAGATCATCAATGTCGCAGACGGCCACGATGTCACTATGTCGGGCTGCGTTGCGCGAGTCACGCGAGCCCTGGCCTCCAATGCCGATGCAGGCCATGCGGATGCGATCGTTGGGCGAGGTACTCTCCTTGGCCTGGGCGCCGGCCGCAACCCAATAGCCGATGCCCGTGACAGCGGTGGTTTTCAGAAACTCACGACGACTGGACCGTTTTGACATGATGGAACCTCTCATTCTTGCACGGGGAGCGTTTGCGGTGAGGAGCCGGGCGGCCGCGGTTGGCAGGACCTGAGCCCTCGGGGGGGAAAGGGGGAACTCGTTATCGAGGATCAGTAGTTCCAAGTTCTATTGAGACCTGGCATTGTCATCCTGAGCGAAGCGAAGGATCTGCGTAGCGAAGAATCTCCTTCCCGGCGCGCCGGGATCGAGATCCTTCGCTACGCTCAGGATGACCTGCTGAGGTATCAGCCAGCCAAACTTGGAACTACTGAGGATGGAAAACACGGTGTGTTGTGGCAACATGCTCGTTTCGACTGCGGTCTGACGGATCGACGCAACACGCCCAGCGCGCGTCGCGATGCTTGCCATCGCCCAGTCCGAGCGCTTGCCGGCACTATATCTGACGATAATGAAAAGGCCGGCAAGAAACAAGCATGTCACGGCGAAGGTCCACTTATGGGGGGCTGATAGGCGGGTGGGCCGGGCTATCCTCCATGCTTCCCCAGAGAGACCTGCTTGTCCAAGCCATGACGTATCATTCCCGACCAAGCCTCGTATAATGGGACCCTTCCCGGATAAATGGAAATAGAGGAGCTCGGAAAATGAAGGGTTGGCATGTCTGCGTTGTGATCGCGGTCGTGTTGTCGATTCCCGGGTGTGGTTCGCCGAAAACGTCGAAGCCGGAATCCGATGCCAAATGCGAGTGTGCCGGGGCATCCTCGGTTGCCCGGCAGGCGGAGCAGAAGGCGGCCGTCAAACGGGTCGAGGAGTTGGGCGGCAAGATCAAGCGGGACCAGCGCGGACGGGTCGTCGAGGTCGATCTGCAGTCATGCCAGGCGACCGATGAAGACGTGGCGCGCCTGAGGGTATTGCCCCACGTCCGTAAGCTCCGGCTCTGGGGCGCCGAGATCACCAACCGGGCAATCAAGCCCCTGGCGGAACTCCCCGAGCTGGTCGACTTGACGTTGTTCAACACCGACGTCGACGACGAGGGTATTGCCCGGTTGAAGGAGATTCCTTCGCTGAAGAGTCTCAACTTGAGACGCACGAGCGGAATGACCGACGGTGGCTTGGCTCATCTGGCGGAGTTGCCCAACCTCCAGTACGTGTATCTCTTGTACAACAACATCTCCGACGACGGCCTTTCACACCTGGCCGAGATGAAGCGGCTCAAGGCGTTGGATTTGCGCGGGTGCATGATGATTACCGACGGCGGCTTGGAGCACCTCAAGGGGTTGACGAACCTGAAGAGTCTGCAGCTTCGTTCGTCGATCACCGACGTCGGGTTGGAGAATCTGAAAGACTTGACCAAGCTGGTTTCATTGGCGCTGGAAGATGTGACGATCACCAACGAAGGGATGCGCCATCTGGGCCGTCTGAGCCATCTCCAGAACTTGAACCTCATGCGGACCTTCCTAGACGACCAGGGGCTGGTTGACCTGGCCGGGATGAAGGATCTCAGGCAGTTGTCGCTCCGCGACGTTCGCGTGGACGGCTCGGGGCTGGCCCATCTTAAGCAGGCCTCAAAGCTCCAAACACTCGACTTGAGCGAAACCGACGTCAACGACGCCGGGCTGGCCCATCTGAAAAACTTTCCCGAGCTTCGCCGGCTCAACCTTTGGCATACGCGCATCACCGATGCCGGTCTGGCCCATCTGGCGGGACTGAGTAACCTGGAGTTCCTCTGCCTGAAGGGCACGGCCGTGACCGACGACGGTCTCGTGCATCTGGCCGCACTTCCCCAACTCAAGGAACTCGATCTTGAGCAGGACGCGATCACCGACGCGGGGCTTCGGCGCCTCGCGGGTCTCGAGTCCCTGAAGAAGCTCGTGCTTCGCCAAACCAAGGTGACCGACGACGGCATCAAGAAGTTGCACCAAGCGTTGTCGTCGTGTGAAGTGGTGCGCTAACGTTCCCAGCAGACGCACGTCGGGGTGGCTGGGTCTGGAGCGAAGCGAAGCCCCAGTTCTTATTGATGTTTGCATGGCCATTGAACGGTTGGCCATGGCCGAACTGCCTTGAAAGCCGGGCTCCCGTTGGTCGCCCTGGGTTCATTAGCCATGCAAGGGTCAATAGAACCTATCCGAGAACCTCTTGACCCTCTGATGGTCATCCTGAGCGAAGCGAAGGATCTCGTTGGCACAGAACGACTTGAGATGCTTCGCTTCGCTCAGCATGACGTGCTCCGCCGGGTTCTCGGATAGGCTCTTAGTCCTCTGGGGCACGGCTGCGCTATGCCCCAGCCACCCTGTGGTCACGCTTCCGGATCGTAGAACTGCATGAGCAGGTCGATGGTGGCGGTTTCCTCCCGTGCCTCGCTCCGGCTCCGGCGCGCGGCCAAGCTGGCTTGACCGATCGCGGCATCCCGTTGCCAATCCGACGCGACGCCGCTGGAGGATTCCTCCGAGGACGAATCGCCGCCTCCGGACCCACCGCCCGAGCCGCTCATCGGTGCGGCTCCTTCGCCGGTCGGCTGCCATGCGCTGGGGAAATCGAAGGGATAATTGAGCCTGCCCGGCGTGGTCGCGTCGCGCGTGTAAACGGCCGCGAAGTAGCTCAGATCGCCGAGGTCCACCGTGCCGTCGTGGTCGAAGTCGGAAGCCCACGTATAGCCGACGCCGGTCTCACCGACCGCGTGGCCATAGGCGGCCGCGAAAAAGGACAGATCACCCAGGTCGACGCTGTCATCATCATCCAGGTCGTACATCACCGGCCAGAGTTGCGCGTCGGTGAGCGTGCCCGTGGTCAGTGCCGTTGCATCGGCGCTGCTCCAGAGCACCTGCGCGTCGGCCAGCGCGAAGCCGAGCTCGGTGTGCGGCGTGAGATAACCGTCCGTGGCGTTGTGCGGCACGCGCGTGCCCTCTAGATTGGGCTCGAAATAGACCCGGGCCACGAGGACCGGCTGCCCGTCGCCGTAGAGACTCACGCCGACCGGATCGGCCGGATAACCCGAATAGTACCACTCTTCCAATTCAGAATCGTATTGAGGTTCATCCGGATAGCCGTCGATCGTGAACACGTCCGTCGTGCCGCCCAACGCCGTGATCACGCCACCGGTGTTGTCGATCTGGTACGTCCGGTTCTCCACGAAATGGTTTCTGTACTCGATCCCGGTTGCCGTGAACAGATCGTTGTCAAACGTCAAGTCGGTCGAAACCGTGTGAACCCCAAATTCACCTGCCTCTGCCGGTTCGGTGATCGTGGCCCAGATCTCGATCGCAAACGAGTCCCATTCGTCGATCCATTGGCTCTCGGGCAGCACGTCGACCTCGCCGTACGCGTCGACCTCGGTGAGATCGCGGACCAGCGTCAAGTCCAGTTGCGCCGTCGGCGCTTCGTCCGGCACAATGTAGATGGGCACGACTTGGTAGTCGATGGCGTCGGTATAGACGCCCGTTGCCACAGTGATCGGATGAATGCCGGTCAAACCGTTCTTGGGCGTGACAGTCGTTACCCCCGTGTATAAACCGACTTCGTAGTCCAAATCATCATGGGACCATATGGGAATAGGTTGGGGGATGGGGACATACGTTTCACTTTCTTCGTCGTAGACCTCCAGATGGGACAGATACCAATCATTCAGGAACAGTGCGGAATCTTCTTCGACATCAATGGCCGTCAATTGAAAAGTGGTCGCCGTGTCGACCGTCGTTCGGGTTTTGGCCTTGGACTCGTCGTCCAGATCGTCCAAATAGGGATCGGCGTCGATCCCGTCGGGCGTGACGGTCACGGTGAACGTCACTTCATCCTCGCCACCGTTGCCGTCGTTGACCCTGACGGTGATCGTGACGTCGGTCGCACTCGCGTAGCCCTCCGGCGCCTTGAGCATCAGCACGGCGTTCTCATGGTCGACGAAGATCTCGACCGAGGTCATGACGATCGCGGGGTCCGGGCTTGAGTCGGCCGCTGTTCCTCTCGCGCTGATTGCCTCGAGGACGTCGAAACCTTCGATCAGTTGCCCAAACACGCTATGATTGAAGTCGAGATGTCGCGGATAATCGGCACCCAACTCCGTCCAATCCGGCGTATCCACGATGAAAAACTGCGAGTCGTTCGTATCGTCGGTCGACTTGGCCATCGACAGCACGCCCGTCGTGTTGTGCTGCAGGTCGACGTGAAACTGGTCGTCGAAGTCGGGCAGATCGGAACCGCTTTCGCCCGTGCTGGTCGGATCGCCCGCCTGGATCATGAAGCCGTCGATCACGCGGTGGAAGATGACGCCATCGTAGAAGCCGCTTTCGGCCAGTTCAATAATCCGGCTGGTCGCGCGCGGCGCGCGGCCCTCGAACAACTCGAGGATCATGTCGCCGTCGATCAATCCGTCATCGCTAAGCACCGAGATCCGCATGCTGCGGTTGCCTTCGGGGATGAACATCGTCACGTTCGGGTCGTTGCTTTCGGCCGTGAACGTGAGCGCGTCCCCGTCGGCGTCGAAGCCATCCAGCGGAATGTGCAAGGGCGAGCCCGAGAGCAGATCGACGTTGTCGATGTCGGCCAGGCTGGGGGCCGAGAGGACCAGCCTCGCTTCCAACGGCTCGAAACACGCCCGACGCGAGCGGCCGAGCGGGCAGTGGGCCACACGTGGTCGCCGCGAGGGCGACTTCCACCAGAATCGTGGTTGTCTCATCGCGATCGCCTCTCTCCTCTCGATAAGTATCCCTCTACTTTACCCGCGGTACACCACCGGCGTCAAACGAAATGGCACCCGCCCGAGGGGTTCGGCGAGGCCGGAGTCGCCCGACACGATCGGTCGTAACGCCTGAGTTTGGGCGGCCGCTTGACCGGCCGCCGGGAATCGGGACACTAAGTAAGTCCACATACATGTGAAAGTGTCCGTATAGAGAAGCCTGCGGCAAATCACGAAGTATCGGCTGCAAAAGCACTTACGGTTTTGCGTGGTTTTGTTTAGGTGCGGGTCACTGAGTAAAACAGAGGTACACGAACAATGCTCTACGCCTTTTGCGCTGTGGCAGGTCTTATTGTTGGCGCGATTGTCGCCTGGCTGATCTCGGCAAACCTGGTCCGCAAACAGCTCACTTCAAGAATCGAGGATTCCCAGCGCCGCGCCAGCAACGCCGAGGGCCGCATTGCTGGACTCGATCAGACGTTGGCCGATCTCAAGGCGCAAAGAGAAAAGGCCTCGCAGGACTTCGAGGTCCTCAGGTCTAAATTGAGCACTGAAAACACGGCGCGGGTCAAGGCTGAAACCCAGCTTGCCGAAACCGTCCAACGGCTTGCAGAGGAAAAGAAGCTGCTGGAGGAGGCGAGAGCCAAGCTGACAGACACCTTCAAGGCCATTGCGGGTGATACTCTGGACCACAGCACGGCGGCGTTCCTCAAGCTGGCCAAAGAAACCTTCGACAAGGTTATCATGGAGGCCAAGGGCGACCTTGGCAAACGTGAAGAGGCCATCAAGGGCCTAGTGACCCCTCTTTCCCAGTCATTGAAGCAGTTCGACGAGCACGTTCGCTCTCTGGAGAAGACCCGACAGGAAGCCTACACCAGCCTCGAAGGCCACCTCAAAACACTTTCAACCACCCAGCAACAGCTTCAGAAGGAGACGGGCAATCTCGTCACGGCACTTCGCGCGCCCCAGGTGCGAGGACGGTGGGGTGAATTGACTTTGAGGCGAGTCGTGGAGCTTGCAGGACTGTCGGACCACTGCGATTTCACCGAACAAGTCACCGTCGACACCGAAGAAGGTCGGATTCGGCCCGATCTCGTGGTGCACCTCCCGGCGGACCGAGAGGTGGTTATTGATGTCAAGGTGCCACTCGAGGCGTACCTCAACGCCGTTTCGGCCGAATCGGAAGAGAAGAGGCGGGAGTACCTTGCCCACCACGCCCGGCAGCTTCGCGCCCACATGAATAGTCTTGCCGGAAAGGCCTATTGGCAGCAATTCGACAAGGCGCCGGAGTTCGTCGTCATGTTCATTCCCGGCGAGTCCTTCTTCGCGGCGGCGGTTGACGTCGACCGTTCCCTGATTGAAGACGGTATGGAGAAGCGCGTCGTCCTGGCGACTCCCACGACCCTTATTGCGATGCTGCATAATGTCGCCTATATATGGCGTCAGGAACAGATCGCCCAAAACGCCTTGGAAATAAGCGACCTGGGAAAAGATCTCTACGAGCGGATGCGCGTGCTCGCCGAACACTTGGCCGAAATCGGCAAGGGACTGGAAAAGGCCAATTCCGCGTACAACAGCGCCGTCGGCTCCCTCGAAGCGCGGGTCCTGCCCGCAGCGCGACGATTCAAAGACCTGGGAGCCGCGACCGGCGATGAAGTTCCAACGCTTCAGCCCATGGAGACCGCCCCCCGTGCCCTGACCGCACCTGAACTCACGGAGGAGAACGAATGATCCCCAAGGAATGTAGACGGGTGGCACGCCCTGAGCGCAGCGAAGGGCGTGGTTGGCTATAAGAACACGCCCTTCGCTGCGCTCAGGGCGTGCCACCCAAATCGCAGAAACATCGTGTTTTCCCGTGTCGAATTCCCGGACACCCTCGTACCGCTACGCATGAGGCAACGATGCCGATTGAGCGTGTTTTTCTCGGATGGGACCGCCCGGGGTTGTCGCTGACGGTCGACTATCTCGCCGGGCGTTTCGCCACCGACGAGGCGTTTGATCTCGGCGAGGTCCTCGTTGTGGTGCCGGGCGGCCGCGCGGGGCGACGCTTGCTGGAACGGCTGGTCGAGCGATCCGATGCCGACCGCCGCCCGTTGTGCCCGCCACGGATCACCACCCTCCGCTGGTTGCCCGAGTTGCTCTATGTGCCCAAGCAGCCGTTTGCCGAGGCGCTGGCCCAGCAGTTGGCCTGGGTCGAGGCCCTGCGTCGGACCCCGGCGAAACGTTTGGCCCGGCTCGTTGCCCAGGTGCCCGAGCAGCAGGACCTGGCCGGCTGGCTTTCGCTGGGCGAGATGCTCGGCCGCTTGCACCGGGAGCTGGCGGCCGAGGCGATGGATTTCGAGGCGGTCGTCGACTGCGGCCGACGGATGCAGGGATTTCACGAAGAGCAGCGTTGGGCGGCCCTGTCCGGGCTGCAGCGCGACTATCTGGCCACGCTCGACCGCCTCGGCCTGTGGGACCGCCAGACGGCCCGACTCTTCGCGGTCCGCCAGGGCGAGTGCCGCGCGGACGGTCCGATTGTTCTGGTCGGCACGGTCGACCTGAACCGGCTGCAGCGGATGATGCTCGAGCAGGTGGCCGATCGTGTGAGCGCGTTGGTTTTTGCCCCCGACACGATGGCCGATCGATTCGACGAGCTGGGCTGTCTGCGGCCCGAGGCGTGGCAACAGCCGCCCGAGGGGATTCGTGACGAGCAAATCGAGGTCGTCCAGGGCCCGGCCGACCAGGCGTCGGCCGTGGTTCGGGCCATTGCCGCGCTGGATGGCCGATACGCGGCCGACGAGATCACCGTGGGCGTGCCCGACGGCCGGATCGTGCCCTACGTGGTGCAGCGGCTCCGGCAGTGCGGCCTGGCCACCCGGCACGGCGTCGGGGAGCCCTTGGCGTGCACCGGCCCCTATCGTCTGCTGGCCGCGGTGGTCGACTACCTCGGGCAGCCGCGGTTCTCTTCTTTCGCCGCGTTGGTTCGCCATCCGGCCGTCGAGCAGTGGCTCGGGCGGCAAGACGTCCGCGGCGACTGGCTCAGCCAGTTGGACCGCTACCACACGGACCACCTTCCCTACCGCCTCGGAGGCCATTGGCTCGAACGGACCGAGGCGTATGCCGAGCTGCGCGTTGCCCACGAGGCGGTCGAGGCGTTGCTGCGTCCGCTTTCGGGCGATCCCCGGCCGCTTGCCGAGTGGGGTTGGGCCATCGTCGATCTGCTGGTGGCCGTTTATGGCGAGAGTCCCTTATGCCCGGACGAGCCTGCCGGGCGCGTGATCCTCGCGGCCTGCGAGCGGATCCACGCCGCGTTGGACGAGCATCGCACGGTTCACCAGGAGTTGACGCCCAGCGTCGTCGGAGCCGACGCGATCCGGCTTGCGTTGCGGGCCGCGGCGGCCGAAACGATTGCCGCGCCGGCCGAGCCGGAGGCGATCGAACTCGTCGGGTGGTTGGAGTTGCCGCTGGACGACGCGCCCGTGTTGATCGTCACAGGCATGAACGAGGGGATCGTGCCGGCCGGGCTGGGTGCCGATCTGTTTTTGCCGAACCAGATGCGCCGCGCGCTGGGGATCGAGGACAACGACCGGCGGTTTGCCCGCGATGCGTACGCCCTGAGTGCGCTGGCCTGCTGCGAGGGGCACCTAAAGCTGATTGCCGCGCGTCGCTCGGCCGACGGCGATCCGCTGTTGCCGAGCCGGTTGCTGCTCATGTCCGACCCCCAGACCACCGCCCGGCGCGTTCGGCGGCTGTTTGCCCGAGAGGAATTGGGTGCCACTGCTGGCTTGTCCAGCAGTGCTTATGCTGGGAATGAAGGGGACAGTCCCATTTTTGCTGCGCAAAAATTGGGACAGTCCCCAGTGGCTGGGAGCCTTGCGGCCGGCCGTGCCGAGTCGGGTTTCAAGATCCCCGAGCCGCTGGAGTCGGTCGAGCCGGTCGAGTCGATGCGGGTAACCGAGTTTCGAGACTACCTGGCCTGCCCTTATCGCTACTACTTGCGCCATCGGCTAAAGCTGGCCGGTCTGGAGGATCGAGCCGAAGAGTTGGACGGCCGCGCGTTCGGATCGCTTGCCCATGAAGTGCTCGGCGAGTTTGGCCGGGGGCCGGCGGCCAATTCGACCGACGCCGAAGAGACTGCCCTGGCGCTGGATGCGGCGCTTGCCCGCGTGTTGAAGAAGGTTTACGGCAGCAAGCCGCGCTCGTCGATTCGCATCCAGGCCGAGCAACTCCGGGCGCGTCTTCGCCGGTTCGCCCAGTGGCAGGCCGCCCGCGCCGAGCAAGGCTGGCGGATCGAGCGCGTCGAGCAAGGGCCCCCGGCGGAGCAAGCCACCCTGGACGTCGACGGCCGAGCGATCGGCCTGCGGGGACGCATCGATCGGATCGACGTGAATGAAGTGACCGGCGAGCGGATCGTCTTGGATTACAAGACGTCGGACCGCGTGGAACCGCCCGAGCGGTCGCATCGGAAGAAGTCCGCTTGGGTCGATCTTCAACTGCCGCTGTATCGCCATCTGGCCCGGGCTCTGGGGATCGAGGGCCCGGTCGCCTTGGGCTACATCGCCCTGTCGAAGGACGTCAGCCGGATCGGGCTGTTGCAGGCCGAGTGGAGCGAGGCCGAGTTGGAGGACGCTGATGAGACGGCCCGGCAGGTCGTCCGCGACATCCGCGGCGGGAAGTTTTGGCCGCCGGCCGATACGCCGCCCGCCTTCTGTGAGGAGTTTTCGGCCATCTGCCAGGACGGTCGGTTCGGCGCCGCACGGGTCGAGGATGACGATGAACTGGAGGAGGCCGCGCCATGACCCGAAAGCAGCAGGCTCTGCCCGACGTGGTAATTCGTGCCTCGGCCGGCACGGGCAAGACGTTCCAACTGAGCAACCGGTTTCTGCACCTGGCCCTGGACGAGACGCCGCTGGAGACGATTCTGGCGGCGACGTTTACGCGCAAAGCGGCCGGCGAGATTCTCGATCGCGTTTTGTTTCGGCTGGCCGAAGCCGCCTTGGATGAAGAGAAGCTCGTCGCCTTGGGCAAACAACTCGTCCGGCCGGAGTTGGATCGCGCGCAATGTTTGAATACCTTGCAGACCATGGTCCGGCAGTTGCACCGGCTTCGGGTCGGGACGATCGACAGTGTTTTTGTCCAGATTGCGCGGAGCTTCAGCCTTGAGTTGGGTCTGCCGCCCGGCTGGCAAATCTGCGATGAGCCGGCCGATCGGCGTCTGCGAGCCGAGGCGATCCGCGAAATGCTCCAGCGCGAGTCGGCCGACGAGTCGCTCCGCCTGATGCACTTGCTCGGCAAAGGCGAAGCGGCCCGGAGCGTTACCCGACAGGTCTTCGATCTGGTCGACGACCTCTACCAAATCTACGCCGACTCGCCGGCCGAAGCGTGGAGCGCGCTCGGACGTCGCAAGTCGCTCAGTGCGGCGCAGCTGGCCGCGGCCCTGGAAACACTCCGCGGGGTTGCCCTGCCCAAGCATAAGAAGATCGCCGAGGCGCATGAAAAAGACGTGGCCCGCGTCGAAGCCAAGCAATGGGAAGCGTTCTTGTCCTCCGGCGTACCCAAGCAGATCTGCGCCGGAAAGACATCCTACTACCGCAAGGAGATCACCGGCGAGATGGTGGCCGCCTACGAGCCTCTCGTCGAGCACGCCACGGCCCAGGTGATCGGCGCGATCGCCGCTCAGACCGAGGCGACCCACGAGATGCTCGCTCGCTTCGAGACGGCCTACGATCGATTGCAGATGACCCATCGGGCGATCCGCTTCGACGACGTGACGCGCCGGCTGGGTGAGGCGACCGCCGATCGGCCGATCGAACAGGTGGTCTATCGGCTTGACGCCCGGCTGGCGCACCTGCTGCTGGACGAGTTTCAGGACACCTCACCCGCCCAATGGCGCGTATTGCGGCCCTTTGCCCGGCGGATCGTCGACCGCCCGGGCGAGACGTTCTTCTGCGTGGGCGACGTGAAGCAGGCCATCTACGGGTGGCGGGGCGGCGTGGCCGAGATCTTCGAGGCGATTCCCCACGAACTCAAAGAACTCAAACCACAGCAACTCAACGAGAGCTACCGCTCGTCGCCCGTGGTGATCGACCTGGTCAATCAGGTTTTCAGCTCCCTGGTTGATAACGACGCATTGAACAACTACCCACAGGCCGCCCGAGCTTGGGCCGCGCGGTTCCGTTCCCACTCCACCGCCTGCCGGGACTTGCCGGGCTACGGTCGCCTGGAATCGGCGCCCTTGGCCGAAGAAGGTGAGAAGCCCAGTGACGTGACACTCGATTTCGCCGCCCGTCGGATCGCCGCGCTTCGGGCCGCCGCGCCGGGGCGTTCGATCGGCGTGCTGGTCCGCCGTAACAAGAGCGTCGCCCGGCTCATCCATCGGCTCCGCCGGCAAGGCGTCCCGGCCAGCGAGGAAGGGGGCAATCCGCTGGGCGACTGCCCGGCCGTGCAATTGCTGCTCTCCCTGATGAGGCTCGCCGACCACCCGGGCGATTCGGCCTCGCGATTCCACGTGGCCCGAAGCCCACTGGCCGAGCCGCTTGACTTCGAGCGATTCGACGACGACCAGACCGCCCGGCGGCTTTCCACTGAGCTGCGCCGGCGGTTGCTGGCGGACGGCTACGGGCCGACCGTCTACGATTGGACCAACCTGCTTGCGCCGCATTGCGACCCGCGCGATTGGGACCGGCTCATGAAGCTGGTCGAAATGGCCTACGACTACGACCCTCGGGCGACCATGCGAGCCGACGACTTCGTCGATTGGGTCGCCGAGCAGAGGGTCGAGGACCCCAGCTCGTCGGACGTTCGCGTGATGACCGTTCATCAGGCGAAAGGGCTCGAGTTCGACGTCGTGGTCCTGCCCGAGCTGGACTACAACCTGCTCGGCCAGCCGCCGCGGCTGGTCGTTGGTCGCGCCGGTCCGACCGAACCGGCCGAGCGAGTCTGCCGGTACGTGGGCGAGAAAGTGCGCCCCATCCTGCCGCGCGTGTTCGTCGAAATGTTCGAGACGGACCAGTGCCAACGGGTCGAGGAGTCGTTGTGCCTGCTCTACGTGGCACTGACCCGGGCCGTGCATGCGCTGCACATCATCGTCGGACCTTCCAGACCCAGTGAGCGGCAAGTACCATCGACCCCGGCCGGTCTGCTTCGCGTGGCGCTGGCCGGCACCGATCCAGTTGAACCGGAGCGGATCCTTTTCGAGCAAGGCGACCCGAACTGGGCGAAGAGGACCATTGTACCGGGTGCCATGCCTACCCGGAGCGAACCGGAGGTTGGGCATGTTGCTCCCATCGAAGCATCCCGGCGCGCCGGGACGCAGCGTGGACATGGCACCCCGCCGGGTGCCACTGCTGGCTTGCCCAGCAGTGCTTATGAGGCGGAAGGTGAGACTAAAGGGGACAGTCCCATTTTTGCTGCGCAAAAATCGGGACAGTCCCCGGCGCAAAAATCGGGACAGCCCCCGGTGCTGGCCGAGCCGGCGCGGCGTGTTCGTCGAGGTCTGGACCGCCGCAGCCCGTCGCACTTGGAAGGCGGCCCTCGGGTCGAGCTGGCCTCGCGGCTTCGCTTCGACACGAGCGACGCGCGGCAGCGGGGCACGGTGATGCACGCGTGGTTCGAGCAAGTCGGCTGGCTCGAGGACGGGCCGCCGGCCGACGAGTTGCTTTGGCGGATCGCCCGAGGGCACACGACCGACGAGCCAAGCATCCGGCAATGGATGACCGATTTCCACGCGGCGCTCGAGCGGCCCGAGGTCCAGGCCGTGTTGAGCCGAGCGGCCTACGCCGGGCGCGACGCACGAATACGGCTGTGGCGTGAACGGCCTTTCGCCGTCCGCCAGGAGGACGCGATTCTCAGCGGCGCGATCGATCGGCTCGTGGTGCTCTACGACGGGACCAGGCCGGTCGGGGCCGACGTACTCGACTTCAAGACCGACCGTGTGCCGGCGGATGACCCGGCGGCGATTGACTCACGGGTGGAATTCTATCGCCCGCAAATGGAGGCTTATACTCAGGCAGTCGGCACGATGTTCGACTTGCCGGCCGAGCGAATCTCGGCCCGACTGATCTTTGTCGAGCCGGGCGTGGTCCGGGCCGTGTGAAAATCGTATCGGGTGGCACCGATGATTCTGCGGAGTAGTCTTTACCACTTGCACACGACCTGACCGCAGAATCGTCGGTGCCGCGCAGCGGCAAGAGATGTTTGTGAATTGAGGGCAACGACCTCTCGTTGCTGAGGCAACACCGACGATTTTCCGAACGCGCAAGGAGACAACAGAGGCGTCTTTGGCGGAAAATCATCGGTGCTACCCGGCGGCCCGTTTGCTCAGCACCGTGTCGATTCCCATCGCCAGCAAGACCCCGAGTGCGTAGCAGACGAAATCGATCCGATTGAACGTGTTTCCTATCCAGAAGACAAGCGGCCTGGGCATGGCGGGCGAGTCCGGAATGCCCGTCGCTTGAAACAGTTCGACAGCCGACGCAAAACCGATGGTGATGCCTCCCTTGGTCCATAAGCCAAGACGAGGGAGGACAACGCTCAAGCAGAAGTAGAGCCAGCCGACGATGAACAGATCGGGCAGGTACGGCCTGACGATCTCGGCAAGCGGCCCGGCGCAGAACCTTGTGGCAAACGCGCACCCGAGCAGGACCAATGACGCCACAAGACTCCAACAACGGTAGCGGTTCATGATCGAGCAGACTCCTCCGGCCAGCGACTCGAATTGGATTGGGGCGCATTTCGTCACCTGATCTCCGCTGACTGCAACCTGAGTTGAAACGTTCAGCGAACGTGTCCCATGACGATGGTTCAGTCGATCGGGCCATCGCATCCGCGAGCTCGCTTGGACACATCTTGGATTTGGTCCAGGACTTCTATGATCTGCTGGTCGATATCCTCACGCCGCACAAGCGATGCCAGAATATGGTAGTTGGTTTTCGAGAACAAATTCAGTAGACTGAGTTGCTCAAAGAATTCCCTGAACAACGGATCAAGGAAATCATCGGTTACCTTGGTGTCGGCTGACCAGGGAGATCCCTTCCCTAACTTCTTCATGGCATTTTCGATCGATGCAATACACTCTTCCATTGTCCTGAGCCGATCAGGCACAAAAAGAGGGCCGGGATGTAGACCGAGTTCTTTATTCGTATATTCTCGAGCCCAGGCAAGAAGCACGTCTCGCGAGCATAGATAGTTCTCGATCTCTCGCTTCGACCAGCAGATTTCGGTATAGGATTCTGTTTGCTGCAATTGCTTATCGAGTCGGTCGAAAATGGCGATTCCAAGAAGATCTTTCTTGGCTTCCTGGAGCCCATAGAAATGTTTCTGGGCAGATTTTGGTGTGTTTCCAACATAGTGGACAAACGGCTGTTCCATCGCCGTCGCTGCTGGATGCTCCAGCGTTTTCGCAAAAGCGCCAAGGATGGACAGGTCCGTCGAGCCCTCAAGGTAGAGAACCCAGCCCTTTTGCTCCGCGAGGTAGAACTGGTCGAAACCGATGTCCTTCAGTGCTTTCAGAACATGTTGCCCTCGGTTATCGATTCTGTGAGGGCGACCTACAAAAGCAATCACGGTATCACGTCCCGCCGCTTCATTCAGCACCACTTCCGAATGGCTCGCCGCGATCAGTTGTGAATCGTAGTCTTTCGCAAGGTTGGAAATGAGTTCGTACGTCTGTCGCTGTCGAAGTATCTCCAAGTGAGCGTCGGGTTCATCGACGAGAATGACCGACTTCGGATTCGATGCGAGATATGCCAATAGCAATAACGTCTGCTGCAAGCCGCGTCCTGAGCATGAGAGGTCGAGTTCCGTCTTCCCAACGTCCAAGTAAGTCATGGTAATATCCCCGCGTTCGGGAATATACCGTGGTTCTTTGAGCTCGACGCCGAATAACTCCTCGATAGTCTTACAAACTCGTTGCCATTTTTCCCTATCGCCAGTCTCGTTGCTCGATGAAAGCCGGAAGCAGAGATTCCGCAGTACCTCAGCCGTCCGACCTTCACCCAAACGCACGTTGATTGCGCCCGGATCGAGCCGCGTTTCATTCTCCGCCAGACCCGACATAGGTGGTAGAAAGGCGACATTCTGTTGAGCAGCCTCTGGCGGAATGGGCATCCGATCCGCACTTTTGTCGTCCGCAAGCCGTAAAGGTCGGCAGTACAACGATTCATCGTTGGCATAATCAAATTCCAGCCCACACTTCCACTCTTTTCCACCCGTGGCACCTTCCACAATGATGTCGATTCGGATATTGCGGGTCTGTTGCTTTCCGTCAATTCTCTGCACATCACGCACATGTAGACCATGCCAAAGAAGACTCGTATCGGGTACCGGAACAGCGATAATATCTCGCCGGTTGATGGCCACGCCGGGTCGTTTCTCCGGTGTCTTATCGCCCGATCGCTTCTCGTTCCACCGCTTCAAACCCGTGTGCCATAACGACAGGGCCTGCAGCGCAGTGGTTTTTCCAGAATTGTTAGGGCCGATAAACACGACTGGATTACCCAATTCGATCCCGGCGCACCCAAATCGTTTGAATCTGCGAACGATCAATTTGGTCAGCATGGCTCTTCCAGGGGGCAAGCAGTCTCCAGTGAAACGGTCCACATCGAATGTCGTGGCACAAAGCCACATCTCGAAGGTCACATCCCACCCATTTGACGCCCACAACACATGTGAGTGTGTGACATACGACTGTCATTCTAGATAATAGACGGCCAGACGCAAGTCAGGCTTACCGGTCCTGGTCCCACCACAATCACTCCCCCAACGTCGACTTGCGCCGCAGGACGTGGTGATAGTGTTGGGCGAAGCGGTGGGCCTCGTCGCGGACGTATTGTAGAAGCCGCAGAGCGTAGCTCCGCCGGCTCATGCGCAGCGGCTTCTCGCGGTCGGTGGTGTAAACCTCTTCCTCGCGCTTGGCCAGCGAGATGACCACCGGCGGCGTGACGTCCAGCGCGGCCAGGGCCGCCGTGGCCGCGTTGAGTTGACCTCGCCCGCCGTCGATGAGCAACAGGTCGGGAAACACCTGCTCTTCGGTCTGGAGTCGGGCGAACCGCCGGGCGACGACCTCGCGGATCGCCGCCGTGTCGTCGGCGCCCCCGACCGTGCGGATCCGAAACCGCCGGTAGCCCGGCTTAAACGGCAGCCCGTCGATGAATTGAACCACGCTGGCCGTGGTGTCCTGGCCGTGCAGGTGGGCAATGTCGACGCCCTCGATCGTCCGCGGCACCTCGGGCAGGCCGAGCACCTTCTTCAGCCCGAGCAGGCCTTTCTTAGGATCAATAAAAAACACCTCGGGCTGAACGTGCGTGTCGAGCTCACCCCGCTGGTCGAGTGTTTCCAACAGCCGGATTTCGTCGCGGAGCTCGGCCGCCTCTTCGTAGCGGAGCGACTCGGCCGCGACGTCCATCTCGCGGCGCATTTCCTTCAGTAGTGCCTCCTTCTTGCCTTCGAGAAATCGTTGCAGCCGGTGGATGCTCTTGCGGTAGAAGTCCTTGGAAATCCGAAGGTTGCAGGGGGCCGTACACTGGTCGATCGAAGCCAGCAGGCATGGGCGGAACCATTGCCACCGCGGGTCGTCCTGGCGGATGTCCAGCGCGCAGGTGCGAAACTTGAAGATCTTCTGCAATACCCCAACAGCGCCGCGCAAGGCCCCTGAGTTGGCAAACGGGCCGAAAAGCTTCGTGCCGCGCGACTTGGGTTGCCGCGTGACGCGCACCCGGGGAAAATCCTCGCGGGTGGTGATCTCGAGATAGGGGAACGTCTTATCGTCGCGGAGGTCCTTGTTGTACTTGGGCAGGATGTCCTTGATGAGTCGGGCTTCGACCAGCAGGGCGTCGATTTCGCTTTCGGCGGGGACGAAA
>Ga0315543_1001507_pt1 | contig 24983 bp, 24 predicted proteins | sample SalMarSW160210MG_2_FD_203098 | JGI IMG/M metagenome (GOLD analysis project Ga0315543, IMG submission 203098) | Salt marsh sediment microbial communities from the Plum Island Ecosystem LTER, Massachusetts, United States - Salt Marsh Sediment SW1601-210 ... | reverse complement strand
CCATCGCCGGGGCCGACGGCTATGAGCTGATGGTATCCACCAAGGCTGCCCTGGACAACCCCACCATCCTCAAAACCGATATCTACGCCCTGACCAGCACCGCCTGGCAGTGCAATGTCAGCCTGAAGTACGATACTACCTACTACTGGAAGGTAAGGGCGGTCAACGGCGATACTCACAGCGCCTGGAGCGCCGTCGGCGCCTTCTGCACCGGGCCGCCACCAGCACTGTATTCAACTTCAAACCTGCCGCCGGAGCCGCCGCCATCCCCCCAGACCAACAGCCTGGACTGGACGGAGTGGCTAATGCCGATGGGGGGCGTAATGTTCCTGGTGTTTGTGCTGGTGATGATGGCCATGCTGATTATCATGATATTGCTGGTGATTAAGGTTTCGAAGCTGTAGGGTGGGGATTTAGTGGGGGTAATCCAGCAAGAAGACCTGGGTCGTATCCGGCAGGTTTGACCTGGAAATAGTGAGCTTGGGCTGGGGGACAACGTCTTTAGCCCCTATCTCCTTGAGGAAGCGGTCTACCGACTCCAGCTCTCTTTTTAGCGCCGGCGTCTGGTAGTGCATGGGGATTACCGCCTTGGGCTCGAGCTGGCGCACCACCTCGGCCGCCACCGGGGCGTTGATAGTGGAGACGCCGCCCACCGGCAGCAGTAGGACATCAACATTGTCTAACTCCTCGACCTGCTCCGGGCTGAGCACATGCCCCAGGTCCCCCAGGTGACATATCGATATCTCGTCTAGCTCCATGTGATAGGCAGTGTTCTTGCCCCTCTTTTCGCCCTTTTCGCCGTCATGGAAGGTGGCTATCCCCGTAATCAGCACGCCGCTGATTTCGTATTCGCCGGGGCCTTTGACCACCCTGGGCTCACCGCCGATGCCCTCAACATAGGAGTGGCCGGGGTGCTGATGGCTAACGGTGACGATGTGGGCAGTGGGCTTGCCCAGCTTGTAGCCCAGCTCCGGGGAATAGGGGTCGGTGATAACGGTTGCCTGGCTACCCTTGAGCCTGAAACAGGAATGACCCAGCCAACTGATTTCCATCGTCTAAATATAGCACAGCCGAGGCTGGCAATCAAATATTTTATAGAGGATTTACCAAGTTTTTAGCGTACGTTTTACTTCCCACCCTCCCACCCTACAGAGGTTTGACCTCTTTAACACCTCTTTAAAGGGGGTAGGGCTAAAGAATATAAAAAGGCAGAGCCTTTTGGATGGGTATGGGAAAAATGAGAACCGGTAAAAACGGGGGCAGGGCAAAAAGGGCTTTAGCCCTTCCACAAGGGCGGCGGGCGGGAAAAGATAAAAAACGGGGGCGGGGCAAAAAAGGGATTTTCAAAAAAAGGATGGGGTGGGAAAAATGAGAACCGGTAAAAACGGGGAGCGGAAAAGTGGTAAAAAAGCGGTTTTTGCCCGGTAAAATTTGGGGCGGGTATTACCTATCCACCCCACTCGTAATTATTACGTTCGGAAGCCCTGAGAGCCATTTTTAGGGGGGTAAATTAAATTTTCCATGGTATTCCCCAGGTCGGAGCCACCGAAGGAGAATTTTGGGGTTTAAAATTTTTAAAAAAAAAGTGGTTTTTGGGCAGGGGGAAAAGGGCATAAAAAATGGGGAAAGGGGGAGAAAAGTAGCCCTTTAGCGTCTTGACAATTAGCCCCCAAAGTGGTAATTTAAAGGTAATTAGCACTCTAAGCATTAGAGTGCTAATTGAAGCTACGGAGGCAAAAATGCTATCCGATAGAAGCGAGACAATACTAAAATCAATAGTGGGGCAGTATATCGTCAAGGCGACGCCGGTACCATCCCAGAGTATCATCAATGACTTTGAGCTGGCGGTAAGCTCGGCCACCATCCGCAACGAGATGACGCACCTGGAGCAAGAGGGCTACATCACCCGTCCCCACCCCTCGGCCGGCAGCGTCCCCCTGGACAAGGGCTACCGCTACTATGTAGAGACCCTGAGTGAAATAGAACTGCCGCTGGCGGAACGGCTGATGGTAAGCCACCTCTTCCACCAGGTGGAGAGAGAATTAGAGGACTGGCTAAGCCTGGCGGCGACCCTCACCGCCCAGCTGGTGCAGAACGTGGCCGTGGTCACCCTGCCCAAGCCGGCCCAATGCCACTTCCGGCACCTGGAGCTGGTTTCCATCAAAGACTCGCTGGCGCTGGTGGTGCTGGTGCTGCAAGGTGCCACTCTTAGGCAACAGCTGATAACCTTCGACCAGGCCATATCTCAAGAAGAGCTGTCCGCCATCGCCAATAAATTGAACGCCGCCTACGCCGACCTGACCCGAGCCAGGATCTCGGCCAAGAAACTAAAGCTGGCCACTGCCGAACAGCAGGTGGCCGACTGCCTGCTCAAGATAATGCAGGATGAAGATGAGCAGGAGTACGAGCACTTTAATCTCGACGGGCTGCACTTTACCCTCAACCAGCCCGAATTCCGCCGCGGGGAGGGGGGGCAGGTCTTAGCCCAACTGGTCGACGGGCGTAACCTGATGCAGACCATCACCCCGGAGAAGCTGGCTGTCCAGAAGGTGCAGGTAATCATCGGCAAGGAAAATAGAGCCGAACCCATCCAGCAATGCAGCGTGGTCATCAACAAATACGGGCTCCCCGAAGAAGCGGCGGGTGTTATCAGCGTAGTCGGGCCGACCCGCATGCCCTACGCCCGCACTATTTCAGCGGTGCACTATATATCATCGGTCTTGAGCCAGATGTTAACCGAGCTTTACGGGAGAAAGCCAGAGGGGAATTAAAGATAAAAGATAAGTAAAGCCCCTAATGGTGGGGCTGGATAGCTATAAAAGCGAAGCCCACGAGGGTGGGCCGGGTTGGGAAGAAAGAGAACCGTTAAAAATGGGGGGCGGGGCGGAGGAAAATATAAAAAGGGGGTGAGGCAGCTAACAATGATGCCTAAAGAACCCGAGGAAGAACCAAACAACGAAATAAACGAAACCCCCACCGGGGAGGTTGAAGCCGAAGCCGGCGAGACAGAGGACATAGAGACCCTGAAAGAAACGCTTGCCGAGGTCAAAGCCAAAGCCGAAGCCAACCTGGCGGGGTGGCAGCGCGCCCAAGCCGATTTTATCAACTACAAAAAGCGGGCCGAACAGGAAAAGCAGGACTTGGGCAAGTTTGCCAATTCGGTGCTGATACTCAACCTGCTGCCTGTCCTCGATGATTTTGAGCGAGCCTTTAGTTCCCTCCCGCCCAAGATGGAAAAACTGAGCTGGCTGGACGGGGTAAAGCTCGTCGAGCGCAAACTGTGGGCCGTCCTGCAGGCGCAGGGGGTATCCCCGATTAAGGCAATGGGCGAGCCCTTCGACCCCCAGTTCCACGAGGCGGTAAGACAGGATAAGGGCAAGGAAGGGATAGTTATCGAGGAGGTACAGAAGGGCTACATGTTAGAAGATAGAGTAATCCGACCCACTATGGTCGTAGTGGGCAACGGAGAGGAGGACTAAACCAATGGGAAAGGTAATCGGTATCGATTTAGGCACCACCTTTTCGGCGGTGGCGGTGATGGAGGCGGGAGAGCCCAAGGTTATCACCAACGCCGAGGGGGGGCGCATCACGCCTTCAGTAGTGGCCATGAGCAAGACCGGGGAGCGGCTGGTGGGACAGGTTGCCAAGCGCCAAGCTATCACCAACCCCGATAATACTATATCCAGTATCAAGCGGCTGATGGGGCGCAAGTACGAAGAGTCCACCGTGGAGTATGACCGCAAAATGCTGCCCTATAAGATAGTCAAGGCGGAAAACGGCGACGCCTGGGTGAAGATGGGCGATAAAGATTACAGCCCACCGGAAATATCGGGCATGATTCTGCAGAAGCTGAAGGCGGACGCCGAAGCCTACCTGGGGGAGAAGGTTACCGAGGCGGTCATCACCGTGCCCGCCTACTTTAACGACTCCCAGCGGCAGGCCACCAAGGACGCCGGCAAGATAGCCGGACTGGAAGTATTGAGAATAATTAACGAGCCGACGGCTGCCTCGCTTGCCTATGGGCTGGACAAGAAGAAGGAAGAGACTATCGCTGTCTACGACCTGGGCGGCGGCACCTTTGATATATCAATACTGGAGCTGGGCGAGGGCACCTTCCAGGTCAAGTCGACCAACGGCGACACCCATCTGGGCGGCGATGACTTCGACCAGCGGGTCATGGACTGGCTCTGCGACGAGTTCAAGAAGGACCAGGGCATAGACCTGCGGCAGGATAAAATGGCCCTGCAGAGACTTAAGGAAGCCGCCGAAAAGGCTAAAACCGAGCTATCTACCGTCCAGCAGACTGAGGTCAACCTGCCCTTTGTTACCGCCGACGCCAGCGGCCCCAAGCACCTGAATATCACCCTGACCCGGGCCAAGCTGGAACAGCTGGTGGGCGAGTTGGTGGAAAAGACAATCGAGCCCTGCAAACAGGCACTGGCTGACGCCGAAAAGACCACCGCCCAGATAGACGAGGTGGTCATGGTCGGCGGGCAGACCCGAATGCCCTTAGTCCAGGAGAAGGTAAAACAATTCTTCGGCAAGGAGACCCACAAGGGGGTCAACCCCGACGAGGTGGTCGCCGTAGGGGCGGCTATCCAGGCCGGGGTGCTCAAGGGCGAGGTTAAAGACGTATTACTGCTCGATGTTACCCCGCTGACGCTGGGCATCGAGACCCTGGGCGGCGTAGCCACCCCGCTGATTCCGCGCAACACCACCATCCCCACCGCCAAGAGCCAAATTTTCAGCACCGCCGCCGACAACCAGCCCAGTGTTGAGATTCACGTCCTCCAGGGGGAGCGGCCGATGGCCGCCGATAACAGGACCCTGGGGCGGTTTATGCTCGACGGCATCCTGCCGGCACCGAGAGGGTTGCCCCAGATTGAGGTCACCTTTGACATCGACGCCAACGGCATCCTCAATGTCAAGGCTCACGACAAGGGCACCGGCAAGGAGCAGAAAATCACCATCACCGCCTCTTCCGGGCTGGCTAAAGAAGAGGTGGAAAAGATGCAGCACGAAGCCGAGCAGCACGCCGCTGAGGATGCAAAGCATAAGGAGGAAGTGGAAACCCGCAATATGGCAGATAACCTGGCCTATACCGCCGAAAAGACGCTGCGTGACAACAAGGACAAGATATCCGAGGAACTGAATAAAGAGGTGGAGGAAAAGGTTAAAACGGTCAAGGACGCCCTGCAGGGCGCCGATATCGAAGCTATACGCAAAGCCACCCAGGAGCTGAACGAGACGATGCAGAAGGTCGGCTCCGCCGTATACCAGCAGCAGCCCCCGCCCCCGCCGGGCGGCGAAGCGCCTCCGGGCGGTGAGGGAGAACAGGGGGGAGAAGGCGGCCAGGGCGGCGAAGGTGGCGACGAAGGCACCGTTGAGGGTGAGTTCCGGGAGGTATAACTAAATAGGGGGTTCTAGGGGGACGGAGTCCCCCTTATAGATTAATTTCCCCTTCCCCTTGTTAAGGGGAAGGGGATAAAGGGGATAGGGTTACCTTAAAAACTTAAAAGGGGGTGGAGTAGAATGCCTATCTACGAGGAAAAGATAAACGAAAATTACCCCTTTGCCGGCGGTCTCCTGCTATGGGCGATTGCCGTCGGGCTGGTGCCGGGTATTCTCCTCGGCGGGGTATGGTGGTACGCCGCCTTTTATATCGCCCTGACCGTAGCCATCATCGCCTGCTTCTTCCAGATGAAGGTGGCGCTCTACGAGGACAGGCTGACCATCAGATTCGGCTTAATCTACCGCAAGACCATCAGGGTAGACCAGATAGAGGACTACGCCCCCTATAAGATAGCTCACCCCATGAAGAACTACGGGGGGTGGGGTATCAGAAAAGGGCGGGACGGCACCTTTGCCGTCACCCAGGCTTTTGTTAATGATGCCATAAAGCTGGAAACGGCTGAGCAGACCTATGTCATCTCGTCACGGACGCCAGAAAGATTCTGCGACGCCATTAAAGGATTAAAGAAATAATTTAATATGCCAACCAAACGTGATTATTACGAAGTCCTCGGCGTGGAGAGAAACGCCACCGACGAGGAAATAAGAAAAGCCTTCCGCAAGCTAGCCTTTAAGTATCACCCCGACCACAACCAGGAAGACAAGACCGGGGAGAAATTTAAAGAGGTCAACGAAGCCTACGAGGTGCTTTCCGATTCCGAAAAGCGGGCCGCCTACGACCGCTTCGGGCACGGTGGCGCCGAGGGGCTCTTCGGGCAGGGCTTTGAGGGCTTTGACTTCGGCGGCTTCGGCGATATCTTCGATGCCTTCTTCGGCGGGGCGGCCGCCTCCCGCCAGGCACCACAGCGCGGCAACCACCTCCGCTACCGGATGACCATCACCTTTGAGGAGGCCGCCCTCGGCTGTGAAAAGGAGATAACCATCACCCGCACCGAGCCCTGCTCAATGTGCCAGGGCACCGGCAGCAAGCCGGGCAGCTCACCCACGCGATGCCCTAACTGTGACGGCAGCGGGCAGGTGCGCCGCGTTCACCAGAGCCTGTTCGGGCGCTTTGCCCAAACCGTCCCCTGCCCCCGGTGCCAGGGTGAAGGCCGAATTATAACCGAGCCCTGCCCCCAGTGCCGGGGCAGCGGGCGGGAGAGGCACAAACGCAACATCGTGGTTAACATACCCGCCGGCGTCGATAACGCCGCCCAGATACGCCTCGGCGGCGAGGGGGAGGCGGGGAGAAGAGGCGGGCCGGCGGGCGATATCTATATCAGTCTATCGGTCAAAGAGCACGAACTCTTCACCCGCCATAACTATGACCTCCTCTACGAGCTGCCGATAAATTTCGCCCAGGCAGCGCTGGGCACCGAGGTAGAGGTGCCCACCCTCAACGGCAAGACTAAGCTCAAAATACCGGCCGGCTCTCAGACCGGGCAGATATTCAAGCTCAAAGGGCAAGGGGTCCCCCACCTGCGGGGCGGGGGGCGGGGCGACCAGCTGGTTGCCCTGTTCGTGGCTACCCCCAATGCGCTGACCAAAAAACAGCGCCAGCTAATGGAGGAACTGGGGGAACACTTAAGGGAAAAGAATATGCCCAAGCCCAAAAAGTGGCAGGGGTTTTCCCAGAGCGGTTTCTAGAAATTCTTCACCGAGCGGTAATAGCTACTTGCGGCGTTTGAAAAGGGAGAACAACCGCCACCGCCGACCCGCCAGTTCGTGCTTGACGTTAGCTTCCATCAATTCCAGCGCGGCCTGCTTGGGGCTGAGCCCCTCGTAGAGTACCCGGTAGAGCTTTTCGGTAATGGGCATCTCCAGCTTTAACTGCTGAGCCAGGTTGTAAGCTACCACGGTGGTGGTTACCCCCTCCGCCACCCCGGTCATTGATTCGGTTATCTCTCTGAGCGGTCGCTCCTTGGTCAATTCCACCCCCACATGGTGATTGCGGCTTAAATTGCTGGAGCAGGTGGCCACCAGGTCACCCAGGCCGGTTAAGCCGGAAAAAGTTAGGGGGTTGGCCCCCAGCGCTACCCCCAGCGCCGTTATCTCGGTAAGGCCGCGGGTGATGAAAGCCGCCTTGGCGTTATCACCGTAGCCCAACCCGTCAACGATGCCGGCGCCCAAGGCGATGATATTCTTTAAAGCTCCTCCCAGCTCGACGCCGATGACATCGGTATTGGTATAGATGCAGAGGTTGGGGGTGTTTAACAGCTTCTGCGCCTTTTTGGCCACCGCCTCATCATTGGCAGCCACCACCGCCGCCGCCGGCAGGTCCTGCAGAATTTCCTGGGATAGGTTGGGACCGGAAAGAACGCAGATGTTAGGCAGGAAATCGGGGGGCAACTCCTCGGCGATTACCTGCGACATCCGCAGTCTGGTTTTCAGCTCCAGGCCCTTGGCGGCACTGACTATCAGCATAGAGCTATCCAGGCGGGGAGCCACCGTCTTTATGTTGGTCCGCATGCTCTGGGAGGGCACCGCCATGATGACTACCTTGATACCGGCCAAGGCTTCGTCCAGAGCGCTGGTAATGGATAAGTGCTTGGGTAAAGTAATATCGGCGAATAATCCCGAGGGAAATTGGGAGTTTCTTAAGCCAGCCGCCTCCGGCTCGGTCCGCGCCCACAGCCTGACCCCCGCCCCCTTAAACGCCAGAGCCACCCCCAGGGTGAGCCCCCAGGTGGTGGTCCCCATAATGGCAACCTTGGGCATGCCTTATCCCGCACCATCGGATGAGCTTCGCTTTTGCCCCTTTTCGCCGAGCTTGCGCTCCTTGCCCGATACCAGGCGACTGATGTTGTCCCGGTGCATGACGATAATTATTACCGACCCCACCAGAGCGTAAAACAGGTACTCCAGGGGGAAGCCGTTCATAATGGTCAGCGGCACCAGTATGGCATAAGCGCCTACCACCCCGGCAATGGAGCCTAGAGACGCATACTGGGTAAGACCGGCGCCAATGACGATAATCTCGCCGCCGACTATAGCCGCTATCGGACAGAGGGCAACCAGCCCGCCGAAGAAGGTGGCCACACCCCGGCCCCCGCGAAATCCGAGGAATACCGACCAGTTATGGCCAACGACGGCGGCTAGAGCCGCCAGAACCTGAGCCACCAGCGTGCCGAAGCCGAAGTTGCCCACTACCAGGTAGCCTTTGCCCACTACAAAGCCAGCCAAGACTACCGCCAGCACCCCTTTTAGTATGTCCATGCCCGCCACCATGGCAGCCGATTTGCGGCCGGCGGTGCGGAGCACGTTGGTCGCCCCCACCTTGCCGCTGCCGTAGGCGGTGACGTCTACCTTAGCCTGACGCCGGGCTAGCAGGTAACCGATGGGAATAGCGCCGATGAGGTAACCCATTATCACCACGGCGGCAAACTTGGCGAACATCATGGCTGCTCACCCCTGTTTTTAAAGATAAAACGAAGCGGCGTGCCGTTGAAGCCCTGCGCCTTACGCAGTTTGTTTTCCAGATAGTTGCGGTAGGAAGATGACATTAACTTGGCCTCGTTGACGAAAAAGACGAAGGTGGGAGGATTAACCTCAGCCTGGGTGGCGTAGAGAATCTTGAGCTGCCGGGCGCCCTTGCGCGGGGGATGGTGGGCGGCTACCGCCTCCTGCACCACGCTGTTGACCACCGTGGTGGGCAGGCGCTTGAGCCGTTCCTGATATACCTGAAACGCCTCCGGCATTACCCGGTCGGTGGCCTGTCCCAGCATGGCCGAAGTATACACTATCGGCGCATGGGAGACAAATCTCAGCTGGCTCCGGATATATCGGCTATATTCAGCTACGCTCTTATTTTCCACTAAATCCCACTTATTGACCACCAGCACCACTCCTTTAACCACCTCCTGAACGTACCCGGCAATATGTTTGTCCTGAGCGGTGACCATCTCGGCGGCATCAAGCACCAGTAAAACTACGTCTGCCTGGTCAATGGCCCTCAGGGCACGGATTATACCGTAACGTTCCACTCCGGCTCCCCATCGCCCCCGCCGCCTGATACCAGCGGTATCAATAAGTAACACATTTTGGCCATTAAAGTCAAGTAGGGTGTTGACCGCATCATGGGTGGTGCCGGGGGTGTCATCGACGATGGCCCGCTCCTCGCCGAGCAGGGCGTTAAGCAGGGTGGACTTGCCTACATTGGGACGGCCGACAATAGCCAGTTTAAGCATCTCCGCCGCCGGCTCAACTACCGGTGGGGTGGGGAGGAGGGAGATAATCTTGTCCAATAGTTCGGCGGTACCCCGCCCGTGATAGGCGCTGATGACATAGGGGTCGCCCAGTCCCAGTTGATAAAATTCGGCCGCCCCGCTTTCCAGTTTGGGGCTGTCCGCCTTGTTTGCCGCCAGCACTACCGACTTGGCCGAGCTGCGCAGCATCTCGGCTATCTCCAGGTCGGCGGGCAATACTCCGTCCCTGATATTGACCATGAAGATAATGGCATCGGCTTCGGCGATAGCCGCCTCTACCTGCCCCTTGATGCCGCGGGCGATGGAGGTGCGGGGGTTAATTTCCAGGCCGCCGGTATCAACCAGGGTGAAATAAGCCCCAGCCCAGGCGACATCGGCGAAGATGCGGTCGCGGGTGGTGCCGGGCATATCTTCAACAATAGCCACCCGCTGGCCAGCCATATGATTTAACAGGGTGGACTTACCCACGTTCTGACGGCCGATAATAGCTACAATCGGTTTGCTCATATACTCTTACTAACCCCATCCCCCTATCTTCCCCCTTCCCCTTTGAAGGGGAAGGGGGAAGATTATTCTAAAAGAGGGGTTTCTCCCCTCTTGGACTCCACTCTCCGTCCAATAGCCGCCACCAGCAATAATGCTGCGGCGGGGAGGAAAAATAGACCTATACTGAATATACTAACCAGGCTGACCGCCAGCACAGCCAGCGCACTCACCCAGACGAATATCCTCGCCAGACGGAGCTTCCTCCGGTTCAATACCATGGCTGAAAGTCCCAGCGCACCCATCAGAGCTATGAAAGACAGAATAGACAGGGCATCACCGGCGGTACCCGCCTCCACCATGCTCACCAAGCTCTCCTCACCCACCCCGCCAGGAAAGGGGGGCGTAACCCCCACCCTGCAGACAGGCAAGAACACCACCAGCGGAGCCAGAAGAGCCCAGACTCCACCGGCTATACCACAGGCTAAGGCTGCTCGGCGCATAATGCTCTCCGCTTAACCGGTGATAAAGCCGCCTCCGTGTCGGGGTGGGGGAGGCTTTTTCTCCTCCCGCTTCGGTTCAGCCGGAACAGGCTTACCCCGCAGCTCTTTGGCAAAGTTGACGCTGGGGGGTTCAATCTCGGTGCGGGCAAACTCCCTCAACTCGGCAATACTGTCCCTGAAGTCCTGGATAAAGGCGTTGTATTCCACGGCAAACCGATTATAAAGGTCCATGGTTTCCGGCGGCAGCTCAGTCTTTTCCGCCACTTCGGTGAACTGCTCGACGAACTCGTAGTAGTGGGTGTTGAGCAGCCACAGTTCGTTTAAACTGGTGCGCAGGTAGGTTTTAAAGCGCTGGCCCCGGATATCGCTCTCCAGCCGGGTGGCAAAGCTGCTGCTCCAGGTATTGAAAACCCGCTGGGCGACCTCGCACTCCCGCGCCCAGGCCCAGACCCGGGCATTATCGGTGGTGAGCAGGGTGCGGATAATAACAAAAATAGACAGCGAGGAATCGCCCATGAAACGGCGGTGGAAGTGCCCGCCCTGCTCACTCAGCCTGAACGCCAGCTGTTCCAGGCGCTTCTCCCGGGCGGCGGTGGCCACCATTACCAGGCCGATAATCAGGATAACAATCAGCACCGGGCCCACGACTTCGACAGGCCACTCAAAGATAGCGCCGACCACCGCCAGCGCCGTAATCAAGAAGGGGCTCCAGCCCCAGCTGACTATTTTTCTAAACATATCAGCCGCCTCCTAACGATAGCCCGCCAGCGGAATCTCCAGGCCGCCTAGCATCGCCGCCAGCAATGCTTTCTGCAGGTGCAGCCGGTTTTCCGCCTGGTCGAAGACCACTGAAGCGGGGCTATCTATAATCCCCTCCGCCACCTCCTCCCCATGATGAGCCGGTAAGGGGTGCATAAACAGGGCGTTATCTCTGGCCAGGGAGAGCAGTCCGGCATCCACCTGATATTTGGCAAATGCCTTGCGCCGGTATTTAGCTTCGGCCTCCTGCCCCATACTGGTCCAGACATCGGTATAGACAATATCGGCATCGGTGACCGCCTGGCGGGGGTCCTCGGTGCAGAATATCTGGGCGCCGGTGCCGACGGCGTTGCTCTGCGCCAGATTAAATACTTCGTCCTCAACAGCGTAGCCGGCAGGGGTAGCAATCCGGAAATTCATGCCGCTCAAGCTTGCCGCCAGCATTAGGCTGCGGGCCACGTTGTTACCATCGCCGATGAAGGCCAGGGTCAGGCCGTTGAGATCCCCCCTCTTCTCACAGATGGTGAGCAGGTCAGCCAGCGCCTGGCAGGGGTGTTCGCGGTCGGAGAGGGCGTTTATCACCGGCACCTCGGCATAACCGGCTAGAGCCTCCAGGGTCTGGTGAGAAAAGGTGCGGGCGGCGATGGCATCGACATAGCGGCTGAGCACGCGGGCGACATCGGCCACCGATTCCCGCTCTCCCAGCCCGACCTCGGCCGGGGAGAGATAGACCGTCTGGCCGCCCAGCTGGCGCATAGCCAACTCGAAGCTGACGCGGGTGCGCAGCGAGGGCTTCTCAAACATTATCGCCAGTGTCTTGCCGCTTAAGCTGGATACCCATCCCTGCGCTTTCATATCGATGGCGTCCGAGATGAGCAAGCGGATGTCCTCAACGCCGAGGTCAGCTATTGAGAGTAAATCTTTCTTCATTGACTTCAGTATATCACGAAAAGGGAATTATTCAATATAGATTACGGGGACGAAAAAGAGGGGGCAGAGCCCCCTCTTTCTTCTCATTCCCCCTCTCCAAGAATGGAGAGGGGGATACAGGGGGTAAGGTTGATAAAGTTCATAAAATTAAGTCTTGACACCTCTATATCCAACCCCCTAATATTCCTTAGGAGGATTAGTGACCATGAGCACCAAAGAAAAATTCACCATAGACGGGGATAAAGTGGTGGAAAAGGTCAAGCAACTCATCCACGAAGGCAACATCAGAACGGTGCGGGTTATTCACGAGGGGCGTACGGTGCTGGAGATTCCCCTCTCGGTAGGGGCGCCGGCGGCGGCAGCCACCATCATGATAGCCCCGCTGCTGGCGGCCCTGGGCGCCTTTGCCGCCCTGGTCACCGAGTGCACCATCGAGGTGGAGAAGATAGAAGAACCATAAAGGAGGCTGAAAAATGTTAAAACATGCATACCGGGGACTGGCTATCTGCCTGCTGGCCATACTGCTGACGGCAATGGCGGCTACCCCAGTACTGGCTTTTGACAGCCGCACCGGAGACACGGTAGTTATCGGCAGCGGGGAGGTGGTGGACGACGACCTCTACATCGGCGGCAGCACCATTTCCATTGACGGCACGGTCAACGGCGACGTACTGGCGGTGGGTAATGAAATTATTATCAACGGACTGATTAACGGCGACCTCATCGCTGCCGGGGCCAGTGTTACCGTCAACGGCGAGGTCACCGGGGCGGTGCGGATTGCCGGCGCCACCCTGGAGGTTAACGGCAACGTGGGCGGTGATGTCGTCGCAGCCGGCGCCAGCTTAAGCCTGGCCAGCACCGCCAACATCGGCAACGACCTGGTGGTGGGGGTAAGAGATGCCAGCATCGACAGCCCGGTTGGCGGCGATATCTTCGGCGGGGGCGGGGAGATTGTCCTGTCTAACAGCGTGGGCGGCAACGTCAAGCTCGGTGTGGACAGCCTGACTCTGCGGTACACTGCCAGCATCGGGGGCGACATGGTCTACACCAGCCCGAACGAGGCTGATATTCAATCCGGCGCCAATATTGCCGGTGCCACCACCCACAAACTGCCCCCGCCCGAAGAGCGGGACGGGGGGATGGGAATAGGGGGTAAAATCATCGGCTTTCTGATGGCGCTGGCGCTGGGTATTGTTCTCATCGTGCTGGCGCCGGGACGGATGCTGGCCATCACCAATGCCATCCGCTATAAACCCTGGCCCAGCCTGGGGTGGGGGGCGGTCTTATTATTTGCCACCCCAATCGCCGCTTTGATTGTCTGCATGACCGTCGTCGGCGTGCCCATAGGCCTGATTGGACTGGCGCTCTACGGGATAGGCATTTACATCGCCCACATTATCACCAGCCTGCTTATCGGGCGGTTGATTATCGGCACTCTCCGCAGGATGGAGGGCGCCGAGGGCCGGGGCATCTTAATCGGCTCCCTGGCGCTGGGGCTGTTTATCCTGACCCTGCTTACCATGATTCCTTACGCCAGCTTCTTCATCTGGCTGGCGGCGGTCCTCTTTGGTTTCGGCGCTATACTGGTGGCGGAAAGGCAGCTGCGGGCGTAGCGAGCGGATTATACTGAAACCGGGAGTTTAAGGGGGGCGAAGCCACTACAAGGCTAGCCCCTCCTTCTTTTAGTAGATGTTATTCTTCCCACCTCTCTCAAACGCTTCTTTAGCCCCCCTGTTAGAGGGTGTTTATCTTCCCACCCTGACCCACCCTACAGGGCTATGCCCTTAATCCCTCGCTTCTTAAGTGGGGAGGGAAAAGCCCCGCAAGGGGCATACCTTAAAGGGCGGTGGGCGGGATAAGATGATATAATTGGGGGGTGGGGTTAAGATAAACAGGGGAGGTGCAGGATGAAACTAAGCGCCCGCAATATGCTCAAAGGCAAGGTAAAACAGGTCAACGCCGGTGCCATCAATACCGAGGTCACCGTGGCACTGGACGGCGGCAACGAGGTAGTATCGGTTATCACCAAAGCCTCCGCCGAACGGCTGGGGCTGGCCCCGGGCCAAGAGGTCTACGCCGTTATCAAAGCCACCAACGTGATTATTGCCGTCGATTAAAGCCAGCTTTTTACCCTCCGCTCTGCTATAATATACTCATGAAAACGCCGCTGCTGGTGCTGTTTGACGGCAACGCCCTGCTCCACCGTGCCTTCCACGCCCTGCCCCCGCTGACCGTACCTAAGACCGGCGAGACCGTCGGTGCCGTCTACGGCTTCGCCCTGATGCTGCTTAAAGTCATCAACGAAATAAAGCCCAGCCACTGCGCCATCGCCTTCGACATGAAGGGGCCCACCTTCCGGCACGAACTCTTCGACCAGTACAAGGCGCAGCGTCCCGAGACCCCCCAGGAACTGGTGGGACAGCTGGGGCGGGTAAGACAGCTGGTGGAAGCCTTTAACATCCCCATCTTCGAGCTCCAGGGCTATGAAGCCGACGACCTCCTGGGGGCATTAAGCCGGCAAGCCAGCCAGCAGGACATTGATACCATCATCGTTACCGGCGACGCCGACACCATGCAACTAGTTGCGCCGCGGGTAAAGGTGCTCTACCCCAAGCCCAAGGGGGGATTCAGCAATACCATGCTCTACGACGCGGCGGCGGTAAGCGAGAAGTACGGCGTCAAGCCGGAGCAGATTACCGACCTCAAGGGGCTGGCGGGCGACCCGTCGGATAATATCCCCGGGGTGGCCGGCATCGGCGCCAAGACAGCGGTCAAGCTTATCCAGGAGTTCGGCTCTATAGAGAAAATCTACCAGAATATTGACCGGGTAACACCACCCCGCCTCCAGAGCCTGCTCAAAGAGAACGAAGCCATTGCCCGCCAGAGCAAGGAGCTGGCTACAATCGTTATCCAGATGCCGGTGACCTTGAAACCGGCAGACTGCCGGGTGAGCCGGTACGACCGCAACAAGGTTGCCGAGCTCTTCCGCGAGCTTGAGTTCGCCAGCCTGCTGCCCCGGCTGCCCCAGATAGATACCGAGGGGACAACCAGCCTGGAAGCCAAACCGCCGCAGGGCGACTATAAAATCGTCAGCGAGGCTAAAGACCTAGAAAAGCTGGTAAAACGCCTTTCCCAAGCCAAATCTTTCGCCTTTGATACCGAGACCACCAGCCTCAACCCGATGGCCGCCGAGTTGGTGGGGCTATCTTTTTCACCGGCGCCGGGGGAAGCCTATTATATCCCGGTGGGGCACGTGGGGCTGGACCCCATCGGTCAGCTGCCCCTGAAAGAGGTCATTGCCAAGCTTAAACCAGTTCTGGAAGACCGGAAACTAGCCAAGCTGGCCCACAACGGCAAGTACGATATGACGGTACTGGCCGAACACGGGATAACCGTACAGAATTTGAGCTTTGACAGTATGATAGCCGCCTATTTGCTGGGGGAGAAATCGATGGGCTTAAAGAACCTCGCCTTCGCCAAGCTGGCCATCGAGATGACGCCGATAGTTGAGCTTATCGGGGCGGGGGCCAAAGCGATTCCCATGTCCCAGGTGGAAATCGCCCGCGCCGCCGGCTACGCCAGCGCCGACGCCGACATGACCCTGAGGCTGGCCAAAATATTCGAGCCGGAGCTTAAACAGCAGGGGCTGTGGCAGCTATTCGCCGAGGTTGAGATGCCGCTGACGCCGGTGCTGATGCACATGGAAATGAGTGGCGTGGCCCTGGACACCGGGCTGTTAAAGCAGATGTCCGAGCGGCTGGCTGAAAAGCTCTCCAAGCTGGAGAATGATATATACGATAATGTCGGCCACCAGTTCAATATAAACTCGCCGCAGCAGTTAAGCAAGGTGCTGTTTGAAGACCTTGGGCTGCCCACCGCCCGCAGGACCAAGGGCGGCTACTCCACCAGCGCCTCCATTTTAGAAGAGCTGCGCGGCGACTACGCTATAGCCGGCCTTATCCTAGACTACCGCCAGCTGAGCAAGATAAAGTCGACCTATATCGACGCCCTGCCCGGCTTAATCAACCCCAAGACGGGGCGGGTGCACACCAGCTTTAACCAGACACGGACGACTACCGGGCGGCTCTCTTCCAGCGAGCCCAATCTGCAGAACATACCGGTGCGCGGGGAGCTGGGCAAAGAGGTCAGGCAGGCCTTTATCGCCCCCAGGGGCTCGCATCTTTTATCGGCCGATTACTCGCAGATTGACCTGCGCGCCCTGGCTCATCTCTCCCAGGACGAGAGCCTGCTCGATGCCTTCCGCCACGACGAGGATATCCACAGCGCCACCGCCGCCCAGGTCTTCGGCGTTGACCCCGGGAAAGTGACCCCGGAGATGCGGCGGGTGGCCAAAACAGTAAACTTCGGCGTTATCTACGGCATGAGCGACTACGGGCTGGAGCAGGCCACCGGGCTATCACGGGAGGAAGCCGCCGCCTTCATTAACGCCTACTTCGAGAAGTACCCCGGGGTCAAGCAGTACCTGGAATCGACCAAAGAGGAGGCCAGGCAAAAAGGCTACGTCCAGACCATCCTAGGGCGAAGGCGCGCCATCCCCGAAATCAACCACTCTAACCGGCAGGTGCGGGAAGCCGCCGAGAGAATGGCTATAAATATGCCGGTGCAGGGAACATCAGCCGATATTATCAAGGTTGCCATGATAAACCTCGACAGCGAGATAGCCAGACGCAAGCTAAAGAGCCAGATGCTACTCCAGGTGCACGACGAGCTTATCTTCGAGGTGCCCCAAGCCGAGGAGAAAGAGATGGGAAAGCTGGCTGCCGAGCTGATGACCTCCGCTATAGAACTCAGCGTGCCCCTGAAGGTGGATATCAAGACCGGCCCCAACTGGGGGGATATGGAGTAACTATATATGCCTGAGTTACCCGAAGTAGAAACCATAAAGAACGAGTTAGCCCCCCATATTATCGGCCACACCATTACCGCCGTCACCCTCTTTGACGATAGGATAGTGCGCCAGCCTTCGGTGGAAGAATTCAACTCCCGCCTCATCGGGGAGACTGTAACCGGGATAGGGCGGCGGGGGAAATACCTCATCTTCAGCCTGACCAGTAACGAGTCGCTGATTATTCACCTCAAGATGACCGGCTCGCTGTGGCTGACGCCGCCGGACAGGTTTACCCGGGCGGTAATTCACCTCGACGGCGGGGCTAAAATCTACTTCCGCGACCCGCGCAAGTTCGGGGTAATGTGGCTGGTGGCCGATGAAAATAGCGTCGGTGATAAGCTCGGCCCCGAACCGCTGGAGGCCGGCTTTACCGCCAAAACGCTGGCTAAAGCCTTAAGCCGACGCACGGCGCCGATAAAAGCCCTGCTCTTCGACCAGAGCCTGATTGCTGGCATCGGCAACATGTACGCCGACGAAGCCCTGTTTCTGGCTAAAATCCACCCGCTGAGACCGGGGGGAAGCCTGTCAAAGCCAGAAATTAAGCGCCTCTACCAGGCAATCCGGCAGGTCTTAACCAACGGCATCAACGACAAGGGAGCCAGCACCGATACCTACTTCCGCCCCAGCGGCGACATCGGCACCGCCCACTTCCAATTTCGGGTGGCCCACCGGCGGGGGGAGTCCTGCCCTATCTGCGGCACCCCATTACAGCGTATCCCGGTCCGCAACCGGGGCAGCTACTTCTGCCCCAAATGCCAGCCGCTTTAGATCACCCCCCGCTTCTTGAGATTATCCATTTCCCGCTTACTCAATCCCAGAAGCTGACCGTAGACATAGTCGTTGTCCTTGCCGGGAAGCGGGGCGGGGCGGCTATATTGGGGCGGGGTAGCCGAGAGCCTTACCGGGGTGGCATCGGATACGGTCTTGCCCATTTCGGGGTGGGCAAGCTCGATAAAGAAGCCACGTTCTTTAAGCTGGGGGTCTTGAGCTAAATCGCGGGCATCCTGAACCGCGCCGGCGGCTACCCCCTGCGCCTGTAATAAAGCCATAACCTCTTCGGGGGGGTGTTTTTTTGTCCAGTCTTCTATCAGGCTGTCCAGCGCCTTCTTATTCTTGAGACGGCTGGCTAAAGTGGCAAACCTTTTATCCTCAGCCCAGGGAGGATTACCCAGAGCCTTTTTGAAGCCCTGCCATTCTTCGCCGGTAAAGACAGCCAGAGCGCACCAGCGGTCGTCACCTTTACAGCGATAGACGCCGTGAGGCGCCGAATCCGTCTTTTCCCCGGGAACAAAGGCATCGCCCAGCAGGCTAGCCATCGCCTCCACCTGAGAGATATCGATATACTGCCCTTCGCCCGTTTGCCGCCGGTACTCCAGCGCCCCCAGCAGCGCCAGGCAGGCGAACAGAGCGCCGACATGGTCGGCATAGGCCGTGCCCAATCCCAGCGGCGGCCCGCCGGGGTAGGCGGTGAGGTGAGTCAGTCCGGAAAAAGCCTGGATGGTGGGGCCAAAGCCGGTGTAGTCCCGGCAGGGGCCGGTACTGCCCATCGTTGACAGGCTGAGCATGATGATATCGGGCTTTATTTTTTTAAGGTTCTCATAGTCCAGTCCCCAGTTAGCCATGACGCGGGGGGTAAAGTTCTCCACCACGGCGTCGCTGGAAAGCACCAGCTTTCTGGCTAAAGCTATTCCGTCCGGTTTAGCCATGTCCAGGGTAATGCCCCGCTTATTGCGGTTCCAGGTGTTATAGTAGCCGCGGGCAAAGTCGTCCTCCTCCCCGGGGAGGAGGGGCTGAACCTTAATCACCTCGGCGCCGAAATCAGCCAGCAGGCGGGTGGCATAGGGGCCCGCCAGCACCCGGGTGAAGTCTAAGATTCTTATACCTTTTAAGACGTTATCAGTCATTCTCCCTCAACATCACCCACATTTTAGTACCGCTGCCGGGCATCATCGCCTCCTGAAGCAGCTTAAAGCCGAAGTGCTGATACATCGGGACATACTCTTCGGTTGAGGTTTCCAGATAGGCGGGCAGCTTTTCCGCATCCAGCCGGGCCAGCATGGGCTTCAGCAGGCGGCTGGCACAGCCCTTGCCCTGGAACTGGGGGTCAACGCCCAGTACCGCCAGATACCAGTGGGGGGTGGGGGCCAGACGCTGGCGCAGCTGGTGGGCGAAATCCTCGTCCTGTTTCATCTTACGCATAAACTCCATACCCCCCTTAAAGAGGAGGGTCAGCCCGCCGCCGCGCAGTGCCTCCCATAAGGTGATTTCGGGAACCCCGGAGGGAAGCCAGATGGCGACACCCTCCATCTTGGGGGAGACGGCGTACACCTCGCCCTTTAAAACGGCGTGGCTGACCACCATCCGGAACATGGAGCGCAGCAGTTCCACCCTCTTGCGAGGCTCGGTAACGAAGCGGATAAGCGCCGGGTCGTCATTAAAGGCGCGGGCCAAGACCTCGCCGGCCGGCCTAGCCTGCCCTTTCTCTAACCTTATCAGACCGCCTGAATCTGATTCCATCGTTTTTTTACCCACTATACTTGGCTTTACGCCCGAACATATGCTATAATCGACCCCGTGTCTGCAAAACTAAACAAAAAAGAACCTAAAGTGGCTGAGAAACCCATGCTCGACCTCAAGACCTTCATTGAGAATGTCAACAAGAAAGACAAGCTCAACGGCAAAAAGATACGCTTTGCCTTTACCAAGCGCAAGCGGAAATAGCCGGCACAGAACCTCACCGCTTAGCATCCTCCATTTCCGGAAACGGGGCACCATCCCCGGAGAAATCAGGCAGATAATTCCCTGAAGCACCCATTCCCTGCAGCCAGCCGTTCTCTATCCCCAGCTCTTCGACCAGCTCCACAACCTCATTATATTCCTCCGCTGTGATTGTCCTCGACAGCAGGGGGAGGCGGGGTGCCCGGTGCGCCGGAAAGTACTGGGACATCAGGCTCACCGTAACCCGGGGGGAAACCTCCCCGACCAGCCAGCCCAGCGAGTCCCGGCTGCCGGCAATACCGTTGGGCAGTATCAGGTGGCGCACAATCAACCCCTTCCGGGCAATATTTTCCTCATCCACCACCAGGTTGCCCACCTGCCGGTACATCTCCCTGATGGCGGCCCGCGCCCGTTCCACATAATCGGGGGCTTTGGAAAACCGCCTGCCCCATTTATTGGAGGCGTATCTCAAGTCCGCCAGGTAAATGCTCATAATGCCGTCAAGCTCCCGCAGAGTAGCCACGGAATCATAGCTGCTGGTATTGTAGACCAGCGGCAGCCGGAGCCCCAGGGGCACTGCCTCCAGCACGGCGCGGACTATCTGCGGTACGAAGTGCGACGGGGAGACAAAATTGATATTGTGGCAGCCAAGCTCGTCCTGAAGAAAGAGCATATTCTTCGCCAGAATACCAGTCTCAACCTCGTGGCGCCTCTGAGCCCTGTAGTCCTGGCTTATCTGGTGGTTCTGGCAGTAGACACAGCGCATATTGCAGCTGCCCAGGAATATTGTCCCCGAACCCCTCCTCCCGGAAAGCACCGGCTCCTCGCCGTGGTGGGCGCCGACCGAAGCCACCATCGGGAGGTAAGCCGAGTGGCAAAACCCCCTTTCCCCCGCTAGACGATTTACCCCACACCCCCGGGGGCAGATATCGCAGGCGCTCAGCCGCGCCTCAAGCGCCTCCGCCCGGCGCTTAAGCTCCCCGGAGCGGTAGAGTTCAATATATCCCGGCTCAATACCCTTCATGGCTCAAGCCCCCTGCTGGGATAATCTCTCCTCTTTGGGCGGGGGGCTTGCGGAGTTTTAGAGGCGGAGCCTTTTAGGGCGGGCTGGGTATGGGACGAAAAACACCGGCTCAAAACGGGGGCGGGGAACTTGAACTTCTCGCCCGTTGCCGGGTGTTCTATCTCAGCCCAGAAGCCCCGCTCCTTCAACTGGGGGCTGGCTAAAAGCTGCGCTACGGAAGCCACCTCCGCCCAGGGGAAGCGCATCGCCTGCCCCTTTTCCACCAGTTCGGCGGTGGGGTGCTTTACAGTCCAGCGTTCTAAAACCTCAATGGCGTGGTCAATATGCCCCAGGCGGTAATCTCTATCCTGCCATTTTGCATCGGTTAAGTCCTCCGCCATGCCCTCGGAGGCGAGCCACTCCACCAGCGTCTCCCACTGGTAAAGCAGAGAGAGCAGGACATAGCCGTCTTTTGCCGGAAAGACACGGAAGGCACCGTTCCAGTGGAGGCTGCCCTGCCTTTTAGCCACCTCTCCCTGATAGAAATAGCGCACCAGGACATGGTCCAGGGCGGCAGCGGTACACTCCTGCAGAGAGATATCGATATGCTGGCCCCTGCCCGAACTGTGGCGGTGCCACAGCGCCAGCATAACGCCGATGGCGGCAAAGAGGGAAGCCAGGTAGTAGCTCTGGCTACCGAAGGGTTTGAGCGACGGCGAACCGGGTTGACCGTTGAGGTAAAGCTGGCCGCCCATAGCGCTGGCGACGATATCACAGGACTTATAGTCACGGTAAGGGCCGCTCTGCCCGAAGGGGGTTATAGAAGCCATAACCAGGCGGGGGTGAAGCTTGCAAAGTTGGGGGTAGCCGAGGCCGAGACTATCCAGATAGCCGGGGGGGCGGCTTTCCACCAGTACGTCGGCGGTTTCCAGCAGGCGCCGGAATACCTCCTGCCCCTGCTTAAGCCCTATATCCAGGGTTATCAGGCGCTTGCCCAGATTCTCCCAGTGAAAGTCGGCGCTCTTTGCCGGCTTTTCAATACGGATAACCTCCGCCCCCATATCAGCCAGAAAGCGGGAGGCGAGACAGCCTTTTTCATCGGTTAAATCAAGGAGGCGACAGCCGGAGAGGATGGAACCCTGACCGTTCATAGCATTTTAAGGGCAACTTCAATCCGCTTCATGCACCTGTCTCTGCCCAGCACCGCCATGGTAGCGAAGAGGGGCGGGGCGGCGGTCTGGCCGGTAACAGCCACCCTGAGCACCGAGAAGAGCTGGCCGGTCTTTAAGCCCAGCTCCGGCGCCAGGGGGCGGAGAACTGCTTCCAGGGAATCGGTGTCAAAAGCCTTGAAGGGGGTGAGCTTATCCTGGGCTGCCTTTAACGCCTTGACCGTGGCCGCCTTATCCATGTTCTTGCCGATAAGCAGGCCGGCATCGTAGGTAAGCTCTTCAACGAAGAAGAAGCGGGTCAGCTCGGCGACCTCGAGCAGGGTCTTAGCCCGCTCCTGGACCAGAGGCAGGACGGCCCTGACATAGGCTTCGTCGGAGATTAACGCCTTGCCGGCGTCCAGGTCCTCCATCAGATAGGGCTGGGCGGCATCGAAAAATTCATCGGCGGTTAGCTTTCGGATATAGACGCCGTTCATCCAGTCCAGCTTCTCCCGGTTGAAGATAGCCCCCGTCTTGCCAATGCGCTCCAGGGAGAAATTATCGACAAGCTCCCGGCGGGACATGAGTTCGGTCTTATCGTCCAGCGACCAGCCGATGAGGGAGAGGAAATTGAACATGGTCTGGGGCAGGTAGCCCATATCCCGGTAGTCGAGGATGGAGACGGCACCGTGACGCTTGCTCAGCTTGGCGCGGTCGGGGCCTAAAATCATGGGGTGGTGGACGTAAAGCGGCGGCTCCAGCTTGAGCGCCTTATAGATGAGGAGGTGGCGGGGGGTGCTTGATATCCATTCCTCGGCGCGGATGACATGGCTTATCTTCATGGCGTGGTCGTCAACGACATTAGCCAGGTGATAGGTCGGGTAGCCGTCCGACTTAAGCAAAACAAAATCGTCCAGGGTGCTGTTTTCGACGACGACTTTACCCCAGATGACATCTTCATAGCTGGTCTGCCCCTCCAGCGGGGTCTTAAAGCGCACCACCGGCCTGATGCCCTCGGCCTCTTTCCGGGCGCGCTCCTCTTTGGTTAAATCGCGGCAGAGGCGGTCGTAGCCGGGGGGCTGTTTACGCCTTGCCTGTTCGGCGCGAACCTCCGCAAGGCGCTCCGGTGAGCAGTAGCAGTAGTAGGCGTCCCCCTGCTCGATAAGCTTTTCGGCGGCTGCCCGGTAAAGCTCCAGCCGCTGCGACTGATAGTAGGGGCCGTAGTCGCCGCCGACATCGGGGCCCTCGTCCCAGTCCATACCCAGCCAGCTCAGCCCCTCCATGATTGCCTTTACCGCACCCTCCACTTTGCGGGCGACATCGGTATCCTCAATGCGCAAAATCAGCCTGCCGCCGGTGTGCCGCGCCAAAAGCCAGTTGAACATTGCCGTGCGTATATTGCCGACATGGGGAAAGCCGGTGGGGCTGGGGGCAAAGCGGACTCTAACGGGGGTTGTCATTTAATGGCCTTTCTAACTTAATTGAGACGATAAGAAGTTTCTGACACCTTCGAGCATATTTTTTACAGACTCGGTATTATATTCTTCAAATTTACCGTGGTCAGCATAGTCACGCAACTTATTCCAAACCTCGATTTCCCTCTGCCTGAGCCGATTATATATGCTTTTTTGGTCAGCAAGCTTTTGATTTAAGGAGCTTATATTGTCGTCAATTTTCACAGTAACATCATTGTTACTACAAACTCGGCGAAGACTATCTTCAAGAACTGCCCCTATTAGCGAAGCTGCTGGGTCTTTGTAACCGTTATCTAACAGATGTTCAGCCATATCTAAAAAGTCACTAAACACTTCAGCAGAAACGAGTGTCTCCATTTTCTGGAGGTAGCCCCCCTCAATATCTTCCTTTGCTGCTCGTAAAATTCCTAGCCCCTGCGTAACATCCTCAAAGTATTCATCTTCGCAGCTTGTCTCAAATTCGCGGGAGTAAATGTAGTCGGGAGGGAGAGTCTTTAGTAAACTCAGAGAGCTTGTCCGCCACTGGCTAAATAGACCAGCATCCGAATACATACCTGCACGACCCTCGCGATACCCACATGAAACTAAAACCCCTTCACCCATGCTAATTAGGCTAGCAAGTCTTTCTAAAACCTTATTAATTTCCATTTTCCTTTATCCTGTCACCCATTCTACCATCTAATCTGGCTACATTCTAGGGTGGGGATAAGGGCTGAAAGCCCTACCACAAAGGGCGGCGGGCGGGAATAGATAAATATGGGGGAGGGGCAAATCTAAGCTAAATCCTTGAGCGCCTGCTCCAAATCCGCAGGCAGCTCCGACTTAAACTCAATGTACTCCCCGGAGGAGGGGAGGCTAAAGCCCAACCGGCAGGCGTGCAGGAACTGGCGGGACAAAAACGGGGACCTGACCCCGTAGACCTTATCACCGACCACGGGAAAGCCGATGGCCGCTAGGTGCACCCTTATCTGGTGGGTGCGCCCCGTCCGGAGCCTGACCTCAACCAGAGTGTAGTCACCGATATACTTAACCACCTTATATTCGGTGGTGGCTTCCCGGCCACCTTCAACGACCGCCATTTTCTTACGATTGCGGGGGTCGCGGCCTATATTAGCCTCGATAACGCCAGTTTCCGGAGTCAAACGCCCCCTGACCAGCACCATATACGCCTTGGTCACCGAGTGCGACTTGAACTGGCCGATAAGGTGCTCCTGGGCTTTACTGTTCTTAGCCACCAGCATCAGCCCCGAGGTATCCTTATCCAGGCGGTGAACGATACCGGGGCGCAGTGAATCGCCGATGTCAGCCAGGTGGGGTAAGTGCGACAGCAGGGCGTTAACTAAAGTATGGCTGGTATGCCCCGGCGCCGGGTGAACGGTCAGCCCGGCCGGTTTTTCCA
>Ga0315543_1001504_pt1 | contig 25049 bp, 22 predicted proteins | sample SalMarSW160210MG_2_FD_203098 | JGI IMG/M metagenome (GOLD analysis project Ga0315543, IMG submission 203098) | Salt marsh sediment microbial communities from the Plum Island Ecosystem LTER, Massachusetts, United States - Salt Marsh Sediment SW1601-210 ... | reverse complement strand
CTTTGACCCAATTCGCCAGTGTCGATGTCGGCAATGAAAGCCGCCGAGCGGCCTCCCCCCATGACAACCCCTCCTCCATTACCAGCTTTGCGGCTTCCTGCCGAAACTCCTTCGTATACCTTCCTTGCGGGACCCCTTTCATACTGACACCTCTATCTATCTATTTTACCTGACTTTGGTGTCCATTAAATCCATCCTACCCCACAGAGGGATTAGCTGAAGTAATACTATGCGTTTTTAGCCGACTTGGCGAATTTATGTTTGGTTTTCTTCAGGTTTGATATTTTTTATCAAACCTATTTTGGTAGCGTAGGAGGCAGCCTGCTGGCGATTGCGGAGATCGAGCTTATTCAGTATGGTGCGAAGGTGGACCTTAACCGTATGCTCTGAGATAATCAGTTCCTCCGCGATTTCACGATTGGTTTCTCCTCTTCCCACTAATGTCAGTACTTCTGTCTCTCGCTCGCTTAACTCTTCATGCAGGGCTTGAGGCTTTTCTAGGGTGAGATCAACTTCTTCCCCTTTGACTTTCTCTTTGGCAACAACAAGGCTTCCCTTAGCAAGCATATGTAAAGACTGTACAAAATCTTCTGGAGATAAATTTACCGATAGATAGCCGCCGGCTCCCGCGGCTAATGCGTCTAAAAATTCTCCGGAGGCATGGGGGCGAGTGAGTACCACCACAGAAATATCAGGAAAAGTCTCACTGAGACCTTTGACAGCATCTGTCTGGGTTTCTGAAATCTCCCAATCCAGAATGACTATGTCCGGTTTATGCTGTGAAGCAAGCTCATGTAAATTTCGTAAATCCTCTGTCTGCCCACGCACATCAAAGCCACCTTCTCGCAGAATACGGGCTATTCCTTCACGTATGAGTGTATGCGGGTGGGCTAGAATGACAGAATTTCCTGAGCCAGGATACTTTTGATTATCCGTTGCCATTCTCCGATTATAACATAAACAATGGAAAGAGGATTAATAGTAATTTTGCAGTTAGATGGAACTATTAGTTTGTTAACGCTCTTTTCATCTGTAAATCATTATTGAAAAGCTTTGCACCTTTATCTGCAGGCTGTATATATCCATAGTGCCAACGGTTTGCTATAAATCGAATTCCATGGTTTCACCCGCTTTGAGCTCTACTAACTTGTCTCTAAAGCCCACCTTGATTGGCAATGCGGTACCGGACCTTGCCTTTAATGTTAATCGTTTTTGTGTGATGACAAGATCGATCCAGTGCTGGCGATAGAGAATATCAAATCGCAGTTCTTTCAATTCGCTAGGCAGGTACGGGTTCAGCTGCAATCTGTCCTGGCGGGTTTCGCCACCAGAGTAACAGCGTTGAACAAGATCTACCGTTCCCGCCATAGCTCCTAGATGTATTCCCTCTGAAGTGGTGCCGCCCTGAATATCGGAAACATCACTCTCCAAGGCCTCCTTAAACAGGTGCCACGACAGCTCACGTCTGGAACGAGCCAACACCCAGGCATGTACTACCCGACTAAGCGTAGACCCGTGAGAGGTACGTGCGAGATAGTAGTCAATATTTTTAGGGATGGTGTTATTTTCGAATGGATAATTGAGGCGCTGGAATATCTCTCGTAATTCATCAGCCGATAGCAGGTAGAAAAGCATCAACACATCAGCCTGCTTCGATAGCTTGTAACGGTTCGGTGTATCCCCCTCCGCTTCAAGGATACGATCAAGGCGCTGGATATTACCGTATTTTTTCTGATAGCCTTCCCAATCAAGTTCTTTAAGATGGTCGTAACCTTCAAACTGACTGATGATGCCATCACCGTGAAAAACAACGCGCATCTTATGGCTGATTTCCTCCCAGCGGTTCAATTCCTCCTGTCGCAAGCCCAGTTTTTCCTGTAATGCTTTGCGACGATCATCCGGCAGAATCTTAACGATTTCCAATGCACGCCACAGCACCCATACCGCCATGATATTTGTATACGCATTGTTGTCAATACCCGCGGGCTCGTCAGCATCAGGATAAGCGTCGTGGAACTCATCCGGGGCCTAACTTAATGAGTAGTATTCTTTATTTCTAAAGACAGCGTAGTAAGGCATGATTATCGCTTGTTTCGCCTCTTCTTAATAATATTGAGGATAATGATGATGGCGCTGCTGACGATGAGTGCGCTGGCAATTCCCCAGACAACGATCGCGTATTCCCTGGCTTCATCCTCCAAAGCGCCTTGGAACAACCCAGACTGGGCAGCAACGGCAAGACCACTAAGCCCGAGGACTATTGCGCCTGGCAACATTGCCCAGCCAATCCTGGATGAAGGTAGTCGCATAAATACATTGTAGCATAGCTTAGTAGGGCACTTTATGAAGCAAATTCTAATGGGAATCACTTCACCTACGTGATTTATATAGGCAATAATTTACTTTCTTGCTACCTTAGCTAACAATTTGAACAAAAGTTGCCTAGACAAGAGTTTCTTAAACACTTTGATGACGGGTCGTGAATGAGGTCTTATTGTAATCTTCAACTACCTTTCGGAAGTGGAACCCCGAGACTGACAGACCTATCAATAAAGAGAAGTGCCGGGGACGTTTCAGAAGGGTCGAAATGAGTAGCCTCCAGAAATACCTTCTCCCTTTGTCCGTCATGCCTAAGAACCACAGGGATTTAATAAATTGGGTAATATGGATAAACTGTAAATGTCGTATCCTAACAATCTTTCGAGGTTTGTATGCCTTTAGAAAGGTAGCGACCCTCTCATAATAGTGCTGCGGCGAGTAGATGGTATCTAAAATATTCTTGTAGCCGCTGATGAGTGTTTCGTAGTTCATCTTCGGAATGAAGTTAATGGAAAAGTCCGTATTGTCCCCGGACATATCCTTTAGTAGGCGGTTTTCCTTCTTTAGACGCTGGTAGAGTCTAGTCCCACGGGGAGCGTTGAGCAAGCCAACCATAGCCGTAACGATACCTGTCTTCTGAATAAAGTCTATCTGGTTCCTGAAGATGGAGATGGGGTCACTATCAAAGCCGAGGATAAAGCCTCCCTGTACCTCAAAGCCGCGGTTCTGAATTTTCTTAACTGAAGCAGCTAGGTCGCGATTTCTATTTTGCAGCTTATTACACTCAACCAAGCTATCCTCATTTGGAGTCTCAATACCAATAAAGACCCGGTTAAACCCGGCCTCAGCCATCAGTTCCATCAGTTCATCATCATCGGCAAGATTTATGGATGCTTCGGTGAAAAACGTGAACGGGTGATTTTTTGTCTTTAACCAGTCGATTATCGCCGGCAAGGTCTCGGCCTTTAATTTCCTTTTATTGCCGATGAAATTGTCGTCGACAATGAATACGCTGCCCCGCCAGCCATAGCGGTACAATGTTTCTAGCTCTTCTACCACTTGTCGACTATCCTTGGTCCTGGGTCTATGACCGTTCAGCACGATAATATCGCAAAACTCGCAGTCAAAGGGACAACCCCTGGAGTACTGAAGACTCATTGCTGAGTAGTGCTTCATGTTTATGAGCGACCATAGGGGTACAGGTGTCTTGGTTATGTCTGGTCGGTCATCGGATGAGTAGATCTGCTGAGGGCACCCTTTGGCCAAGTCTATTAAAAAGTGTGGAAGTGTGGCTTCGGCTTCACCAAGTACAAAGTGGTCTACTCCCTCGTAGTCTTCGTAACCGGTGGTAAAAAGCGGACCGCCGGCAACCACCTTGGTCTTTAGCCTATTACACAGGGCAAAAACTTCCCTCGATGAATCACTCTGCACCACCATAGCACTGACAAAGACATAGTCAGCCCATTTGATATCTTCGTCACTCAGCGCACTTACATTCATATCTACCAGTCTTTTCTCCCACTCACCGGGAAGCATGGCCGCGACAGTTAGTATTCCCAAAGGTGGAAAATTAGCCTTCTTAGATACGAACTTCAAAGCGTGCCTAAAACTCCAGAATGTATCAGGGTATCGTGGGTATACAAAAAGTATTTTCAAATTTCCTACCACCGTGTCGAAAATCAATTCTACTTATTTTCTCTAATTATAGCACCTACTGAATAAGTTGCTAAACCCTTCACCGCAGATTGAACAACATACTTCTTTGTTGAATTATGAGAATAGTAGCATCACTGCTCCTATTAAGTTAAATATCAAGAAATTGACAATCTCCACTGGGCAAACATCAGGATGCCTGATTTCTTGTATTTACGATTGGCCGAGCGGGGGAGAGACGCTATTCATCTTACCACCCACATCAACTATGCCATAGCATGGTATCAAACGTTAAACAAAATACCAAATAGATAACCCTCCAAATATCACCAGATATATACCCACGCTCCAAGCTATCACCTTTGGTTTAACAAATGATGTAAGTAGAGTTCCTATTAATCCCCAAAATAATACCGATGCTAATACAAAAACCTGTGACCTTCTCAGAATCCAAGGGAATACATAGTTTATGAATCTAACCCATAGTCCTTGAAATACATCACCAATCATATATCCCGGTATATTTAGAAGGAATGGCGTGTCATAGCCCTTCTGGTCTTTCCAACCGGTGGCGTAACCAACTAATATGCCAAAAAGCAGAAAACAAAAAATAATGAGTATCCTTTTCATGGTCATTAGCCTCTACCAGTACATACCTTATCTTACTTATCACAATGCCATATATCAAGTTTTTCGGCTTTTCCGACGTCCTGTTAGTAGGGTAGGACGTCGGGATGTCCACATGGATTTAGCTATTAATAGACTCTTCTTACTTGAGATAGATGTCACAAAATGAGTGAAGGTGACATTATGCAATATTGTCTCAGCAGACCAAGGATATACTTCGGCCTGCAAAGGCTTATTATCATTCTTAATGTCAAATTACTGCTAGTAATGTTATCTGCTTTCTCATTTCTCATCTTTATCCTATGGCTTCAGTCTAATCCCATCCTCGCCCCACATAAGATTACCTTCAGCATCTATCTTCTGAACGAATGAATCATTGGGTTGATACGTATCCCAGCCGGTGCTCCAGCCGATTATAAATCTGCCCTGATTGTCTCCACATAGCTTGACCGGTTGGTTGCAGACACCCTCAGCAATCAATACTCCTTGGTCGCCCCACTGTCTTTGCCCAGTGGCATCCAGCATATGGGCATACAGATTGCGGTCACCATCAATCCAGGCAACGAGCACGCCACCAGCACCGCTATCGGCCGCTTCAAATCTGGGGGATACTACCGGAAGATCAGTACAAACGGGAACGCCATTTTTCTGCCACTGGGCTTCTCCCTCAGTGTTTACCTGCTGAGCATAGAGCGCCATCCCTTCGCGGAGATCTTCCCAGACAACAATAGCTCCTCCAGAACCATCGGTCACAACCTGGGTATAGATGTTAACGGCAGATTGTAGATCACGTACGGGTTCCTCACAAATAGTCTGGCCGTCGGCGCCTATCCGGCAGCCCCAGACATATGAAGGCATTCCTGAGCCAATCATTTCTGCCCAGGAGACAATGGCACCGCCTGAGCCATCGCTGATTATCTGGTGCTCAGGTCGCGTTGCGCTTTCAAGGTACTTTATCCGGATGCCTTCCGACATGCCTTCGTCTCCCCATACAGTGTCACCGTTAGCGTCAAGCTTCTGCACCACGAAATAGGGAAAGTCAGGGTGTTGCCACATCATCAAAGTCTCGCCTTTAGCTCCTGCTACCAGCTTCAATGCAATTCCTTCAGGAATTACCTGACTCCAGAGGTTATTTCCATCTTTGCTAAAGTACAGGGCGTGATATGTCTTATCACCTGCCTGATTCACCATTACACAGCCCGTCTCAGACGCCACAATCTGCATGCCTCTCTCCGCAAATTCCTCCTGGAAATCGATTTGCCCATTCGCATCCACATGAGCTAGCCGCGCAACACGAGCAGAGCGGCGTTGTCCCTCCGGGCCAAGCACCTCCCAGGCGACATATACGCTCCCATTTTCCCCACCTGCCATACCGATGATACTGGCACGCCGCTCATTGACAACAGGAAGAGATTTATCCCACACAACAGCGCCATTCGGGTCAACTTTCTGCAGGTGAACTTCATGGTCTTCCTGACTGTTCTGTACTCTGTAGCCAACAAGGGTGTTTCCAGAGTCGTCACTCAGCACAAACGCTACGATTTCCTCAGGACCAATACCGCTAAAACAGCCGGTCCCGAATGTTAGAGCAAAGACTATCACAATTAAAATAATTCTTCGTAACATATTCCCTACCTCCTAGCTCTAATAAACTGGGCTATCCCCACACCGGTAATCACTAGTCCTAGGAGAGTTGTCAGTACGGTGTAAGCCTTTGCACGGCTCATGTCCAGCACAGGGCCGCCTTCTATCATAACGACGAAGTCTAAAGAGTAGCCCCATATAAAAATAAATATTGAAGCAAGGATTATGACCACGCCAAGGGCTATTTCCAACATCGCCAGCCTACGGGCGCTCGCTATCCTTTTACCGAAAGCTCCGAGAATCACCGCTGCTAGGCCACACGCGGGTAAGAAGAAAGAGATATAGTGTGCGGCGGTAAAAAGAGCTTCGTTTTCCGGGGTAACATTGTTTACAAGCACACCGCTTGCGTTGAGCACTTTGTCCTCTAATAACGGAGTTGCTCCGAAAAACATCCACCATATGATATAGCCCGACGCCAGCACTGTAAATACACCTGCAAAGACCTGCGTGAATGTAAGTTTCATTCTATCTTTCGCAATCTATTGTTTACTTACTATAATAACTGACACCTCCCTCAGCGCCGAACCAGAGATTGCCATTCTCATCACTTGTTACCGTCCTTACCCTGCCCTCCGGCAGCCCGTCAGTCGCGCTCATCACTTGCCAGATGCTGCCGTCGAACAGGCCGACTCCTTCCACTGTTATTACACCGGGGTAACCGTTCTGGTCGAGAAAAAGGTGTTGAGCATTGTCGCTCGGCAGACTGTCTTCGCTCCGAAAAACCTGCCAGCTATTGCCGTCAAACCGAGCGACGCCACCGCCGTTAGAGGCAGCCCAGATATCACCCAGGCTATCCTGCATGATGCCCATAATCGTCGGACGGGGCACAATCGACTCATATTCTCCGATGGTAAAAGCGGTAAAGTCCGTACCGTCGAAGCAGGTCATTCCTCCCAGGTTGCTGCCGAACCAGAGGATACCATCTTTGTCCTCGAAGATGGCATTAACTCCACCCTTAGCCAGACCATCTTCAACGGTAAACATTCGCCAATCCTTACCATCGAAGCGGGTCACACCCTCTCCTCGGTCACTGAACCATACATCACCACGGCTGTCTACGAAAATTACATCCACCGCTGAAAGCTCCACATCGACAAAAGTGAGATTCTGGCAGTCTTTCATGGGATTTTCTCCACCGACGACACGTGCGCCAGTGCCTACATTGGAGTAGGATGACCACTCCTGTCCGTCGAAATAGCTAACTCCCCAGTAAGCGGAGACCCATACCCCACCTTGTTTATCCGCAGCTAACGTGATGGTTTCGTTGGAGCACAGCCCGTTTGAAACGTTAAAAATTTCCCATTGGTTACCATCGAAGCGGCTTACTCCGCTAACATAGCAGGTCACCCAGATATTGCCTTGGCTATCCTGGATAATTTCCCGGACGGCGTTGCTACCTAAGCCGTCCTGCACAGTATATTTACGCTGGCTTCCATCTTGCAGGTCCCACCGGATTACACCACCAGAAGTGGCTGCCCAGAGTTCGTTTCCGCTTGCTACCAGACCGAGTACTGTGTCCTCTGTGGTGAAGACGCTTTCATTACTGGAGGAAGATTCATTCGCGCTTGAAGCTTCCTGTGACCGAACTTCATTAGGAATCACCTCAATTGTACAGGGTATCGTGCGGTAGTCCTTGCCATTAATTTCCAGTCCGATTTCCAAGGGATATCCCCCGATGTTAAGGCCTGGGGCTATCTCAATCACCAATATGGCTCCCAGCGTGCCGGGCAAACCAACTCCTCTTCCTCCATCTACAAGCTCCAGTCCATCTGGGACATCCGTAGAATAGAGCGCCAGTTCGCTGTCAAAGAGCCCGCCTTCCTTAGTGACCCGAATGATGTTATTCCTGGTTTCGCCAGCGTTTGTCTCTATAAAGTCTCTGTAGCTGACATTAATTGTGTTGGTGCCGCTTCCCAAGACCACATCAACTGATTCAATAGGTTGCCAGGGATTCTTCACTCCTTCCTGATGAACATTGGCGCGGTAAGTACCTCCGCCGGGTGTGGGCACAATATCATCTGCCGCTTCTTCATCCACATCCCAAACGATGGATATGTCTTTAACCGGTATAGGAGTGCGAGTTTCAGGTTTAGTTGTTTGATCCGGAGGAGACGATGTCGGGCCCGCTGTGGGTCTCCCCGGCATTAGCTGAACAGCCACCACTTCTTTACTCTCCCGGTCAAAGGCAACATGAATGTGCTTTCCTGTTGGCTCGCCGACGCGAATGTGAACATCCGGATTAATGCTTGTGGACTCTGAAGGAAATACCCTGTCCGAAGGAAGGTCGCCGTCGGCTATATCTTCATATTCGAGATGTGCCAAACCGGTTGCCTCGGAGTTATTCCAGCCCACGGCTGACCAGCTCACTTCAACACTGTATACATCTGCCGTATCCAGCCACTTTGATACCTCAGGGTGAGCCAGCGCTATCTCAATCATGGTATTCTTCTCATCGTCCGTCAGCGGCTTAATGCCCTGCTGAGTACAAGCAAAGCTACTTCCTAAAACGGTAATAAATATTGTTATAAAAACTGACAGCAGCATATGGTTCTTATTCATTTTTCACCCCCTCCAAGCTCAGTCCCTTATGGCTTCCTGGTAGACCTGCTCGGTTACCCCGGAAATAGTCTTTAGTCTTTTGTATATCTCGTTAAGCGGGGCCGGCATATCCGGATAGGCTTCGCCGTTATCCAGGACAGGATACCCAAGGGCGCTTACTGTCTGGCTCAGGTTATCACTGTTAACCATAATAGTAAACTGCATATCGCTTTTTTGTTCCCCGGAATAAATATAATGGTCTTCCAGTTTCTCCAGCTGGCTATTTTCCAGATAAGCTAGTAAACTGTCCAGTTGTTGTTGCCCGATTTTCCCTGTTTTCCATGTCCGGGTAGGATTACCTCCGGATGGGCGCAACCCTTTTTCTTCAATATAGATGATGCTCCCGTCATCATAAATATAAAGATATTCAAATTCTCCCCTCATAAAGTGGTCGACTTGCTCGTAAATAACGGGGTTGCCTTCAGGAATTTCGATTTCAGGCGGCGACTGTATTATCATCCACACCCCGCCCCCGATGACCACCAGTCCCAGAACCAGCAGAAAAATATAGAGCTTGAGTTTAGCTGTCATGCTAATGTCTCCTTAAGGTGGGGTATCGCTGTAGTTATTTGCATAAATTCGAATGGTGCTTGTGTTCTCGGATAAATTTAAATGCAGGGTGAACTCTCCGGTTTCCTCATATTCTAGATGTAGCCCAATCTGCCCAACAATATGAGCAGCATCAAGTGTCCAGGCTACCTGTTCTCCTGATGCGCTATAGCCTTCAACATACATGGCAATTTCACTATTTTCCTGATGCATATTCTGAATTTGTCCGCTAACTACCAAACAAGGGTCTCCCGCATTGACTATAGGTAATGGTGGCCGCGTGTATTGTTTGTCGCAAACGCTGTTGTTAACCACAACATCCTTGAGCACAACTCCCGATGACTCATTAAATGAATTTCGGAGGTAACTGCCTAGCGCAGGCTCCACTTTTATCTCTGCTCCAAGAGTTGAGTCCGGCAAACCGGGACTATAACGTACTAGACCGAAACTCGTAGCGAACCAGAGATTACCTTCATTATCCTGGAAAATTGATATAACGTTATAATGATACTTGTCGTCCTCGCTCTGCCAGGGGTCAAAGTTCTGCCATTGGGTACCATCGAAGCGACTGATGCCGTAATACCCGTGAATGCTGTAGGACCCGAACCACAGATTTTCCTGGTTGTCCTTCAACATACAATGTATGGCGTCACTTACCAGGCCGTCTTGGGGGGTGAAGGTACGCCAGTCCTTTCCGTCGTAACGGCTGACACCATCTGCCCAGGTGCCAAACCACATGTTGCCTTGATTATCCTGTGTGATAGCAACAACGTAATTGTCTGCTAACCCGTCTTCCGTTGTGAATGTCTCCCAGTTTGACCCATCATAGCGGGTAACGCCAACGTTGCTGCCAAACCACAGGTTGCCTTGATTATCCTGAAAAATTGTAGTAACGTTGGTGCGGCCAAGAAAACTGGTCCAATCATTCCCATCATAACGGGTAACGCCATGGTCCATAGGTGCTGTCCGATGGCCCTGGTTTCCGGTGACGGCGAACCAGATATCTCCCTGTCTATCCACGAATATGTCCTTGATGGTAACATTGGGACGCAGGTCCTTAATAACCGGAGTAATTTTTTGCCATTCTTCCCCGGTGTATTTGTAGGCTGCATCGGTCACTGTCCCAAACCAGAGGTTGCCCTGTTTGTCTCGCGCTGCACAAAGCACGTTATTGTTACGCACGGCGCCAGTGTAAATATCAAAATCCTTACCGTCAAAACGTGTAAGCCCCTCGCCCCCACAAATCCAGAGTATGCCTTGATTATCCTGGATTACGCTCGCAACTCTGTTGCTGGCGAGCCCGTCGTCGGTGGTGAAAGTCGTCCAGCCGGTAGGAGTCGGCGCTGATGGGGGAGTCAGTGCTGTCTCCTTGGCACAGGCAACTGGCATAGACAGCAAAGATAGCACTAGCAGTACGGTCATTAGCTTTTCAATCATCTCATACCTCCTCTAAACTACTCCAGCGGTATCTTGAACTCCCAGGGGCCTTCCCAATCACCAAGTTTGGTTATTCTAAAGGTTAGTTCTTTGGCGTTCTTGGGCACGGGGTCAAGGTATTCATCCCAGGTATGCAGCATGCCATTGTCGAGAAAGCGGATTGCCGAAGGGAAAGTCTGTTTCATGACGCCACCATTGACGCCGTACTCAGCAAAAGCGTGGAGAGCCATGAATTCGGGTGGAGCAAGCATTGGCCCCTGCGGCAGGTTGTAGTCCGGCGGAGTATTGAACGCGTACACCTTCATCCCGGTATTAGTTAGCTCCACCCGCTCCAGGGTAATGGTAATGCCGTTCACTGTCTGCGATTGGTTGACCTCGACGGTCTTCCCCATTACTCCTTCCAAAGGCAGCACAAGCACTCTAGTAGCCGAGCCCCGGCTGGTGGCCAGCGTCACCTCAACGCTGTACCAGCCTGGCGATACCTGCTCCCCGCTGTCATACTTCTGGCCCCAGTTTATGGAATGAGACACTGACTCACCCGGCTGTAATGCAAGTTCATCTTTCCCCACAGGGAAAGCTCGAACAACCCTGTCCGGCGGCCGCAGGTTGGGCAGTTCAATAATCCTGATTTCCGGCGGGAACGGGCTTATGGTACACGTCTCCGAAGCTGCATTAGTGAAGGACAGGTTAATCTTGGCTTTTTCACCATAGGAGGCGACGACATCAGGAACTCTATCGAACTTAACTCCAAGAGACATCCCTGGGCCCGGTGCTGGACCCGGCGCAGGAGTGGGCGTTGGCACTGGAGTGGGTGCTGGTAAGAGTTCCCCACCATAGGGCATACTGCTAATGTAGACAACCTTATTAGCTTCGAAGTCAACGTTAGCCTGTATAGACCAGTAAGTGGATTTATCGGGAGGGTCGCCAAAGCGAATAGCTGCACCTGGATACCAGCGAGCTGATTCCGGAATGCTTTTATAACTGGGGTCTGCTTCCCAATTCTCAATCGGAACGGATGACATGTAGGAGTATCCTGAGTCGTCCCAGATAAATGCGGTCCATATCAGTCTGGTATCGTAAATTGTTTCTGTTGGCGGATGCTGCTTCGCTTCGTTCGTGTCAAATATAATTTCAACAACCCTTTGTTTCTGGGTGTCAGTTAATTGCTGTGGACCGTCAAATCCATTTGTGCCAGCGCTATCAATCCTTACTTTTCTGGAGTCCGGTGTGCCGCATCCCGTTGAAGCTGTCATTGCCAGAATTAAGGCTAATCCCAGGGTAATGATTAGTAACAATTTCTTGTTCATGCCAACTCCTCGCTTCTGAGTAGAAACTCTCGTTTGCATAACGTTGAAAATCTAATCAAGTTGTATCTTGAACTCCCACGGGCCCTGCCAGTCGTTAAGCTGAGTGATGGTGAAGGTGAGCTCTTTAGCATCACTGTGGACAGGGTCAAGTCTGTGAGGTCCCCCTCCCCAGACAAGCCCTATACCATCACCTTCCGTCCTGAAGCCCGCAAATCCGGCGTTTCTAGTCGCGCCATCAAATGAATATTCGGCTCTGGCTGTGACATCCATCGGTAGTGGCATGGGAGGCATCCCCGGCCCGGTGGGAGGTGGAGTATAGCCCGGCGGGATAAAAAAGGCGTTGAAACTGGCACCATCCGCCGTTAGCTCGATGCGCTTCAGTATTACCGTGATGCCATTGATTGTTTGGGACTGGTTCAGGTCAAAGCTCTTTTCCATAGCACCCTGAGGATACTGAATGAGGACACTGGCTGTGGGGTTGAAAGTAATACTCCTATTTCCCTGAGTGACCTTAATATCCTCAAATGTGACAGCATACCAGCCGGGCGGCACTTGCTCCCCCGCCACGTTCTTCTGGTCCCAAGTAAAATCGACGGTTATTGTGTCACCGGGTTTTATCTCAAGCGGCTGTGTGCCGCCAGCACGGGAAGCCAGGATTTTATCCCGGTCCTGCCAGGGAGTTACCCGGATTTCCGGGGGGTATTGGCTCATTACGATGACGTCCGAAGATGTATTGGTAATTGATAACTTCACTTCAATCGGTTCTCCCGGCAGATAGTGAGCCTCCTCAGGAACTACACTCCGCTCAAACGGTGGCGGTGGTGCCGGCATGGGAGGTGGTGGCGTCGGAGATGGCGTCGGGGCTGGCGTCGGCGTAGGTTCAGGTGCCGGCACCTGCGGTGCTTGGCCAACCCCACCGAACTGCCAGATAGCGGCCATCACCGCTATGACAACGACCGCGGCCGTAACCGTAGCTACCTGCCATGTCTTGCTTGTTAGTAGTCTGTGCAAGCCATCAAGCCAGCCACCCTTCTTCTCCAACTGTGCTCGTACCTTTTCCCATGCCTGAGTTGAAGGAGTAACTTCTTCAGCCATTGACTTCAGCACACCGCGTACGCTGGCCTGTGTAGCCGTTAATGCTTCTAGTTCATCCCGGCACTGGGGGCAGCCGGGAAGGTGCGCCTCAATATATGCCTTCTCTCCCGGTGTTACTTCGCCGTCAAGATATGCCGTTAAAAGCTCACATATTTCGTTGCAGTTCATATCCTCTTCCCTCATGCCTCTGCCTCCCCCGGGTTTATCTGTTCTTTTAGATACCGCAGCGACTGGTTGAGCCGGGACTTTACCGTGCCCAACGGTATCTCCAGTGCCTCCGCAATCTCCTGGTAGGAAAGGTCGTTAAAGTACCTCAGCACCAGCACCGAACGATGCTTCGTATCCAGCTTATCCATCGCCTTGAGGAGCCGGTCATACTCTAGTTTGCTAATCAGTATGTCCTCTGGCTTGGACTGTTGCTTCATCTCCGGCAGGTCAATCCCCTTTTCTTCCAGCGATACAGAGGCCGGTGCTTTTCTCTCCTTACCTCTTGAGCACTGGTTGACGGTGATGCGGTGTAGCCAGGTGGTGAGCTTGCCTTTGCTCGGGTCATAGGTATGCCGGGACTTCCACACGGAGATAAACACCTCCTGCAGGGCGTCTTCTGCCGTCTCTTTGCTGCCGGTAATGAGGTAAGCCGTCCTGAAGACCAGCTTCTCATACTGCCGGTACAGTGTTTCGAAGGCATTCACACCACCGTGCTGCCATTTTTTAGTTAAGTCTGGCATCATCCCTACTTAATATATAGTCAGCTAATAACAAAAAAGTTCATCTATCTGAAAAATCCTTTGACGTTTGACCAGTCCTCCTAGCTGAAATGAAGACCAGTAAGCCGCCGACCAAAGATAGCGTCAACAAAACCAAGAAGGTGAGAGCCAGGGGGTTAGGATGTTCAGCGAACAACAGCCCAAGAAGGCCATTGACTAGCATGCCGATAACAGAGAGCCCTGCGGCGATGGCTCCTCCCAGGAGAGGCCAGCGCCAGGCAGTAGCCGCTAGGAGCAGCGGCAGCCCACCGAGCATGGAACCCATAAGAAAGCCGACGAATAAGTTCATCGAGGGCACCATATCCCCGCCCAACCCAATTGAGATGACAAAAGTCAGGATAACAACCATTCCCGGCAGGAGCATCATCCATAGCCCGGCTTTAGCAAGTTTGTTAGCCCCGATAGTCTCCCACTCAGTTCTCGGGCGGAAATCGCGGTCAGATAACTTCCACACCGGAATAAAAGCCAGAGCACAGCCAGTAAGGAGCATGGCATAAGGTACAATAAAGGTGGATATTTCCGTGAACGTGAGAATAGTGCGCTGTAAAATAGGGTCGGGGGCCTTAGATGCTATGATAGATATAGTCGAGAATACCAGCAATAATAGCGCCACCAAGATGGCGGTAGCACCACCCCGGCGAGGCCAGCGCCACGATACCGCCGTAACGAGAAGACAAGGCATGCTATGCATGAGGGCTACGAGCAGATTATCAGAAAAACCGTAGTATTCATTCAGTCCTTGGCTAACAGCGTATATTAAAAGGAAAGGAAGTGGTAGTATCGCTACGATTAAACCTGCTCTCCGCAATTCTAGCATTACTCTTCATCTCCACCAGAAAACTGTTCCTGTCCAAATGCCACTTTAGTCATGCTTCTTGTACATGTTATTCTCATATGAAGCAATAATACAATGCAAATATTGATACTTCGTTAATTCTGTTAATATTTTCCTGACCTGAACTTAACGCCAAAGAGAAGGCTTCGGGCAAGAACCGGAATGATGCCAGACGCAGGGCCCAGCCTTACCCGAAGCTCCATACCGGGAAATTAATCTGCTTTCCCGGCTATGCTATAGGCTATCTGCATATTAACGCTTATCTCAATCTCGCCGGGGCTGATGGGTGGAGTTTCAACGATAATTGGGGCAGGGGCGGGTGTAGGTGCAGGTACTGCCATCTCGTAACCCATGCCGCCGAGGTAAGGAGTAGAGGCGCTCTCGTTAATGTAGGTTGGTTCACCAAGCTTCATACCAGCAAGTCCTGCTATCTTCTCTGCCTTTCCTTTAGCTTCAGCCATAGCCTCTTCCCTGGCCTCATCGTAATAGGTCGAAGGGTCATCCACGGAGAAGCCTAGGTCATCGATGCGAGTGTAATCGCCGCCCGCAACCACCACAGCGTCAATGATATCGCCAATCTTATCCATATCACGTATCTTGGCAACGACATCGTTGGTCACCCGGTAGCCGATAACCACCTCCTGCTGCTGCTCATCGTCCCAGCGTGTCCGCTGGCGGATACGGAAGTTCTGCGTCTGCATGTCCTTCTCAGCCACACCACTTTCGATCAGCGCAGTCTTTACTTCATCCATTGCTTCAGACGCTTTTACCTGCGCTTCGCTGACAGTCACCTCCTGTGTTTCAATGCCCAGCCTCAGAATAGCAATGTCAGGGCTGACAGCGACTTTGCCAGTACCGCTGACCCAGATACCCTCTACCTGATTATTAAGAGACACATTTACCTCAGGAAGCGAGGACTGTGTGGGAGTCTGTGTCCCTCCTTCTGGCGGGTTGCTTGAACTACAGCCCGTAATACCTGTGGTCAGTAATGCCACCAGCAACAAACTAACCGCTAAAATGATACCTCTTTTCATGTTGAAGACCTCCTTGAATTATTACTACTGTTAATTTCATTCATAACTCTCACATTTCCCGCCTCCGTTATAGTAGTCTATAAGAATATAGGCAATTAGGGGCAAAAAAGTTCAAACGCCTATTATGAGACGCTTGAAGCCCCTCCCGACTTTTTATAACGGCATACGGGGCTAAAAGTTATTCTGCTAATCCGCCGGTGGTTCCGCAGGCGGTGTCTTGGAGGGATATGGTGCATCAGGGAAAAGAAGCTCCGTCAGCTCTTGTAGCTCCTCACCGCCTTTTGTTGTAAAGTGGACAAGGATTGTTGTCACCTCCTGCAATTCAAGGATGTCTTCTTTGGTATACCCACTAGCGTCGAACGGGCAGCGGGCATGGTAGGTTCGGCTTTCACCAGGGGCAATAATATCAGCCGGTGTTTCTGGCTGAGCTTCCATGGTCGCAGGTTTATTTGCTTCGTCGGTGAGCATTGTAGAGATGGTGACCCGCACATCTTTTACCGTTTCGATGCTATTGTTAGTGATGGTGATGGTATACTCCACTTCCTGATGTGCCCAGTCGTCATATCCTTCCTGGGCGCCTATAGAAGAGGTGATGTTTCTTCCGAAGACTCGTTGCTTTGAATCCGGCGTAATGCTACCCGCCAGTTGCCATCCTTTCAATAGCTCGCCATTAGAGTCTAGCGGCGATTCGATTATAATTGGTTCGTTGAAATCATAGAACGTCAGTGTGGTGCTTGAAGTCTGTAATTGTCCCTCACCATCTGGAAACTGCGTAGTCTGTATCATCTGTCGAATCAGGCTGTCATTTTTACCTATCCACAGTTCGATCTCAGTATTGATATTGAATGAAGTAACTACTGACTCCATCATTCTGTTGTAATCATCCGGGTCCATGCGTGACTGCATTTCAGCCAACCTGGCTTTCTCCCTTTCAATCGCCTGCTCCATATCCACCCTTCCCTTTAAGTGAAAACTATCGACACCCTCAATCTTTTCATCGGGTAGCGTCTGGAGGTCGGTAAGTGAATCTATTAGTTTCAGGGTAGCTTCTTTGCTGAGCATAGACGTGGCCGATTTGGAAAAGGCAATTATCATATTTCTGGACATGTCTCCGCTTTTAACGTACTGCTCGTCACCAACGATGATAAACTCGTTCGTCTCTCCGTCGGAGGTAATCCTGGCATGGAATCTATCTGGAAAAACAAACTCGATAACGGAATCGAGAGTATCCCCTTCAGAACCGGTACCAGAAATGGTAGCCCGGTATGATACAAGACCCTCCGTTGCTGCGTAGGCTTTAGAGATAACGCTCTGTGGGCTTACGCTCCATGGCTGAACGAGAGCTATGATAAGAACGACTAACGCCACCACAGCAACTATGGCTGGCCTCAGCCACCTTACTGAAACACGTATACTCATAATTTGCTCCTTGAATGCGTAAGCTATGATGCCGGCGATAACGACAGCCATTCCAATTACGGCAACGATGTTATCCCCAGGCACATCATTGATGTTCAACATAATCTCGTTTAAGAAGACCAGCAACAGTGCCAGCGAGCCAAGGACTATTCCTGTAATGGGCATCCAGCGTCTGCGACCCCGTTGCCTTAAATCGGCTATTCCGATGATAAGCCCCACCGCAGGAATGCCGACTGACAAAACCAGCCGCCACCATATGGATGAAAGACTGTATAAAGCCATAAACAGGCCGATGATACCCAGGGCCAGCGCCGCTACACCTGCTATTGTCTTAGCTCGCCTGTAGCCAAAAGAAAGCCCTGATACAAGCAAGATGCCAAGAAACAGTAAGACCGGCGCTACGAATCTGGTTACGAAGTGGCTGATATGAACGACTATCATGGCACCTGATGGCTGCGACCGTCCAATACTGAGCACCTTCCCTTCATGTGGGTCGACTGCGATATTCCAGTGTTTCCCATCGAGTTCAATGGTTAACAATGCTGTGGGTATGACCGTCCCCTCTTTGCTGGTAGTTCCATCTGGGCCAATAATTTCTCTAATATCTATAGAACGACCAAGATGTACCTCGCCAATAACGCCTCCCTGTGCCAGGAGCTCCTGAACTCTGGGGTCGGCTCTGGCGATATCAATGGCCTTTTGCTCATCTCCCAGCTGGAAATCGGGAACTTCCACTCTGACTATCTCGGTAACCTGTTTCGTATCCAAGTTTACCCGTGCAGCAACGGCTCTCTCTTCGGTTCTGACCAGCATCATCAGAACATTACCTTCGTCGTCAACCACCTTGGTCGTTACCTCAACCTCTTTTATCTCTTCGCCATTTAACGCCGCCTGCACCTCAGGACTATTACGCACAATGGATGCTGCCATCGCTTCCGGAAATTCAATATCCCATGGCTGTGCAACCAGTAGAATGGCAATAACGGCTACAATGGCAGCCGCTGCTGTGACCGGGCGTACCCAACGCTTATATGATCTATCCGATAACGTATTGGATGTTTTGATTTTAGATAGCGTGGTTCGCCTGATATCCGGGGCTTTAGGTGCTTCCCTGAGCAAAGACAGTCGACGGCCTGCTGCCTCAAATTGCGCCAGCGTTTCGCGGCAGTCGGCGCAACTGGACAGGTGCTCCTCAATAAACTCCCGCTGTGTCCTAGGGAGTTCACCGTCGGCATAAGCCGACAGCAGTTCCTCGAAGTCTTTACAGTTCATGCCCCACCTCCTTCCCGGTTGTACGCGCTGATGAACAGCTTTTTGCCTCTGGCCACGCGCTTACGCACGGCATCCTCCGAGCAGCCTAGAGTCTCGGCAATTTCCCTGTACTTGAACCCCTCCACGAAATGAAGCACCAGGCAGGTACGCTGTTCTTTAGGTACTTTTAACAGAGCCTCATTGATGGCAATTCTCTCACCTGGACAGTTGGGCTGGTTTGCCGTATCGGGAATATACTGCTCTTTTGTAGTGAAGGGGATAAAAGACAGCAACTTCTTCCGGCGGTGGTGCTGTAAGGCGTTGTTAGTTGCAATACGGTAAAGCCATGCCTTGAATGAAAGCTCGGCGTTGGTTTTCAGAATCCCTTTGTAAGCCTGAATGAATGTATCCTGAGCTAAATCCTTGGCCATCTCGTAATCTCCCGTCATCCGGTAAAGATAGCGGATGATAGAAGTCTGGTAATGTTCGATAATTTCGGCAAAGGCATCAGCCTCGCCGGCACGAACCAAAGCTATGACCCTTGCTTCCTCCAATAACCAGCGCTCCTTTCATCCCTCTAGTAGTTATAATGCACGAACAGGTCAAAACCGGACAGGATAGTCAGGATAATTATTGTCTCACTCTCTCAAGTTCCTGTTGCACTTTCTCAATGAAATCTTCATCTGATGATACGGAGATTGCTTTCTCAAAGTCAGCTATCGTATGTTCCAAGTCACCCTTAGCCTTGTACGCTTGCCCCCGGCCAAAGTATGCCTTAGCTCCGTATTGTTCTGGAAATAATCGGATTATCTCCGTGTAGTCCTCAATTGCACTGTCGTAATCCTCTTTTGACATATATGCATTTACTCGCATCAATCTGAATCCCAGACTATCCGGCCGTTGCTCTATAGCCTCGCTGTACTTCTCTATGGCCTGGTCTACTTGCCCGGCACGCTCAAGCTCCATTCCTTGTTCACCTAGCTCACCAGCATTTGGCTGAGCACAACCCACGACCATCATCACAGCTGCAAACAGAATGATTAGTAATTTCCATTTATTCATCGCAAATCTCCTTCCTTGATGAAGCACCTATAAACATCAATTTCCCTCTAATAGTTGTAATGCATGAGAAGGCCAAAACCGGACGGGATACTGAGAAAATGGTAATATTTGTCTTATATCTGACTACATCGCCACTTTATGGCAATGACGGGACAGTGTCAAACGACTTTGCTGGTTAAATTCTCTCTAAATCAATCTATCGCCGGACAGACTACAATTTTCATTACTTATGACCCACATACCCCAGAGGGCTCACCAATATGCTGTTACTCAGCTGATTGCCAAAAAAATGAATCTATGTGTTTTGACACTCCTTTGTGAGTCTAGAAAACGAATATTAGCCCAGCAATAATGGCTACAATGGAACAGAAGGCAATCACCGGAATCATTACCCAAAGGGTGATCTTCTTTTTACCAATGCCCACTCCTCCGATTGCGAGCGCAGCGAGAGGCACGATAAGAGCTGCTGCCTTGTTCAGAGCCGTGTCCGGGACATAAGCCCAGCTATAGGAGTATCCGAAGGGACCAATTACCAATAATATACTGAACAGTCCAGCGATACCGAGAAGCACAGGCATAATAGCGGTGAATACCCCTGCAATTCTGTTTCTGCGGAATACTCCGATAAGAACAAGAATAGTAGCCAAGACAGCTCCCAAGGCGATAAATTGAACCGTCAAAGCTGAACTCACTTCCCAGATTTCCAATCCTTCATTTCCCCACATACGGTTGCCGTGAGAATCTATCTTCTGAGCATAAACCGAGTCTGTCTTGCTTATACTGCTGGACTCACCGACCCTGGAGCCGATAATAAATCTCCCCTGCCCATCACTAACTATGCGGGCATAGCCCTGGGATTGGAAAGGCGGGTCACTATAGACCTTTTCATCAGGCCAAAGCCGCTGACCATCCGGACTTAACCTTTGAGCATATGTTGCCGAATTACTGGTATAAGAACCTAGGTACCCTGTCCAGATGACAACCGCACCACCTGCTCCATCAGTTGTAATGGCAGAATCTAAAATTCCACTTGTTGTTCCGAAATAATCTTCCGGGATATTCCAGAGCCAGACGCCGTTTTCATCCCAGAGCATCTCGCCGATAGCGCTGACCCTTTGAGCAAATACCTCTCTGTTCATTATCCTGCGCCGGTCATGCCAAGTAACGATAACACCACCTGTAACATCGGGAGCTATCTGGGGATGTGATTGCATGTTGGCAGGGTTGTAAGACTCAGTCGCTTGGTCTTGGCAAACTAATATTCCTTCTTCAGCCCACATGTGAGTACCCTTCTCATCAAGCTTCTGGACGTAAACATCAGTATCAGGGGTAGCAGACCCGGTATCCCAAGCCACAAAAAAGTTGCCCATACCGTCGCCGATAACGTCATGGTTGTTTCCTTGAGCACCCGCCATTGAAGAGACAATTACTCCACCGTTTACCCAGAGATACCTACCTTCGGCACTTACCCGCTGGGCACGGACCTTCGTATCTGTATCGCTTTCCTCCTGCCATACTATGACAGCACCACCCAGCCCATCTCCGGCGATGGACGCACGAGGATTATAAGTGTCTCCAATTGTACCGACTTGCACACCTTCAGTTCCCCAGAGGAGAAGCCCATCGCTGTTTACTCTCTGGGCGTAAATAACCCGGTCATCTCGGTCACTCAAGAGTAGAATAGCTCCCCCGGAACCATCCTCTACCATTTCCAGAACCGACCAGGAGGTGAAGCCTTCCAGGGCCCAGATAGCACTACCATCTGTGCCGAATCTCGTTATATTTCTGCTGTCGCTGTCTCCCCAGGCAATTAAAACTCCACCGTTGCCATCACCAACAGCATATGGCATGGCGACTTTGCCACGAGCCCACTGCTTGCCTTTCTCTCCCCATGGGAAATTGCCTTCAGCACTGACATACTGGGCTCGGGGTGCAGCATCTGGAAGCCATGGTTTGTCCAGCCAGACCAGGAAAGCTCCACCAGAATCATCAGCTACCATTTCCGGTGCCGGCGGCGGTGGAAGAGCCATGCCACCCAGCATGGGGAGGAAACTCCCCACCAGAATAACCAGCAAGAGAACGGAAAGGGGTATCCCAACCAAGTAAGGGCGAACCTTCCAGAAAGATGGTTTTGCTGGACGGGAATCCTTTTTTTGCTGACCCACTCGCGAAATCGCATTATTCCACCACTCGGGGGATGGCTCTACCTTTTTAACCTCCGCCTTCAGGTAATCTCGAAGCTCTTGTTCCAGTCTTTCTGAATCCATTGACCTCACTTCCCCTTTTCCCAAGCTCTATCATTTCGTAGGATTTCACTCAGGTGACTCAGTGCCCGGCTCAACCGTGATTTTATCGTACCCTCACGCTGGCCCGTGACCGCGGCAATCTCGGGTACCGTGAGTTCAGAGAAGTAACGCAATACTACCGCTTCTCTCTGCTCCGCTGGTAACTTCTCAAGGGCTTGCTTTAAATGCTGTCGTTCTTCATTCCGAATCATGGCTGTAGCAGCTTCATCAAAATCTACCGCTACTTCAGATGCCTGTTCGAGAGGAACCGTTGACACCTGTTTCTTCCTGAATTGCTGCTTAACTTCGTTTACCACGATGCGCACCATCCAGGTCTTAACATTGCTCTTAAGGCGAAAAGACGGGAGATGTTTCCACGTCTGTATGAGTGCTTCCTGCACCGCATCTTCTGCCAGTCCGCGGTCTTGCATCATCAGATATGCAGTGCCAAAAAGTACACTACGATATTGTTCTACAAGTATACGGAATGCCTCTTTATCTCCCGCTTGACAGCGGCGAACTAAAGCCGCTTCCTGCGACTCATTCAACTGGAGCGCTCCTTTTTGAATGACCCTCTACTTGATTAGATGCACGTTTTCGCCAAATCGTTCCCTTATCTTTGGCTATTCAGGAAATGATTACCAAACTGGGCAATAATTTGATCCGGCATCGATATCACTATACAACTAGGCGGAATTTCAAGCAAAAAATGCTCGTTTTCTAACCGCAAAAACCCCAGGGGGGCTGATAATATAGCTCTTTCTTCTCGTTTAACCTTATGACTAATTGTTAAATAATGAAGCTGAAAACATATTTTTTCAGCACCTTAAAAACTGAATAGAACAACGCCTGACCTGAACGCTTGCACACAGGAACGAATAAACAAAGGGGGTCAAGCGATGGTAACGATGATAACAGCACCAGCACCGCTAAATGGTGATAACAGTAATCCTCAAGGGCATTGTAATCGGTGCGGTAAGATTTGGGTATTAAATGAGAGGCAGGGCGTTTGTCCGTGGTGTGGTAAGCCCGCAAGCTGTATAACAGCCACGTCAAAGCCCCGCCGTGTAAAGTCTAGGTCAAACAGAAAACGAAAGCAAGACGACCACAATCTCAACGGCTACGACAATCTTGAGGGTCAATGGCTAACCTATTACAGGGTAGCTTCCCGCTTCGCTCACAAGGCAAAGGCAGAGGACACCGAGGACTTGCTCCACGATATTATCATCACCCTTGCCGATGTGGAGCGGAATAACGAACACAAGCCGTTTACCGAAGCCGTGATGTATCGGATAGCCAGCCGAACTGTAGCCGACTACTGGCGAAGCTACTACAAAGCCAGTAAAGGCTTAGATTGCGGAAGCTGTAGCCAGAAGCAACGGCGTAAATGTCGAGAGGACAATCTCTATACCGATTGCCCCAAAGCTGTGAAGCTGGAGAGCATTAACAAACCTATCATAGACAGTGAAGGGCATACTACCGAGCTTGGGGAGCTGATTGCAGACGATAAGGCGATTGACCTGGGAGCTTGGATAGATGCCAGAACATTCCTGCTAGGCTTCCCGCAAAGGTTACTAGCAATAGCTCATAAAATGGACAACGGCGATGCTCTTAACAACAAAGACCGTCAATATCTATGGTATTGGCGGAAGCGGGAACAAAAAAGCCTGTTAGCAACCTAACAAATCAGTCCCAAATCCCGACTTATATAGTGGCAGCACGTTTAGGCTAGCGTATCGCAGCTAGACGCAAGCTGACTACTAGGTGAAGCTGGCAGCCTTGCCCACTAGCCAGATAGCCAAAAGGGGTGAATAAACTTGGAACAACTGAATATCGTGGGCAAGCGTTCAGGGGATAACGGCTTTGTAGCCCATAAGGCTACACTGGTAAACGCCCTTTCCCGTGTTTTAGCTGACCGTGTCATGGTCGGCGACTTCACGGTGGGGCGTAAAGGCTTTCTCGGTTACGTTAAGGCTCTGGCGGGTAGTAACATCATAAGAGTAATACCTGCCAGCGATGATGCTAGCGTATCGCAGGTCAACGGAAACAAACGGCTGAGAGTAACCTGCGGAAGCAATACCAGCTACCTTGAGGACTTGGCTTGGGTGGGCGAGAAAACACCGCTCACCTTATGCGAGGTCAGGGTAAGCTCCAAACGCATAGTCCAGCCAAACATCGGCGGACTGGAGCTAGCGGAAGCACTGAACAGGGTGCTACCCTTCACCGCCAAAGAGGACAACAGACCTGTTTTACAATGTGTCCTCTTTACGGCAAAAGAGGGTAAGCTCACTCTGGTAAGCGCCGACGGCTTCAGACTGGCGGTAGTAACGCTGGATTGTGCTGTTGAGGGGCAAGCCTTGATAAATCGTGATGAGCTAAGGGGGATAGCCAACGCCCTGCGGAAGGCGCATCGGGTTGCCTTGAGCTTTGAGCAAAGCGGGGATAGCCTTGACGGAACGAGCCTTGTCATTGATACCGAGCTAATGCGGTATAGGTGGCGGGGCGCTGAAGGGCAATTTCCCGATTACGAGAAGCTCATACCCGCCGAGGCGCATATCACCGCTCACCTTGATACAGTGGAAGCTGGCAAGGCGATTGCCTCACTGAAAGCCCTTGCCGACAGCAAGTCCTACCCGATAGACCTGCACCTTAATGGTGGTGTGGTGATGTCCAGTCCCGATGATAAAGGGGAAGTTACCATGCCAGCCGATATTGAGGGCGGGGAAGTCAGGGTAAGGATTGACGGCTCATACCTCACCGAAGCCCTAAAAGCCTGCGGGGGTATGGTGGACTTCAAGCTCACCGACGGCAAGTCGCCAGTCCTGTTTACCGTTGATGGTTATCAACTGGTGGTCATGCCCATGCTGACAGGTGAAGCTAAGGCAGGGGACAAGGCTGAAGCGGAAGCGAAGCCAGAGGACACCAAGGCAACCGAGCCAGAGCCAGAAGCGGAAGCCGAGGCGGTAGCCGAAGCGGAAGCGGTTGTCAAAGCCGAGAAGCCGAAGCGTAGCCGTAAGAGAGAAAAAGTAGCCGTAGCCTAAAGAACGCTTGACCAAACAAACGACGCACAGGAAGGCGGCGCAAGCCGCCTTTTCCCCTGTAAACACTGCCACGCTGGGGGGTCTGTGGCAAAAAATAACCCCTTAGAGAGCTCTGGGAAGCGTTTT
>Ga0315543_1001498_pt1 | contig 25107 bp, 20 predicted proteins | sample SalMarSW160210MG_2_FD_203098 | JGI IMG/M metagenome (GOLD analysis project Ga0315543, IMG submission 203098) | Salt marsh sediment microbial communities from the Plum Island Ecosystem LTER, Massachusetts, United States - Salt Marsh Sediment SW1601-210 ... | reverse complement strand
TAACGCTGCAAAATGTGACGGCAAATAGCGACGGCGTCTTCGTAAGCACGTGAGTTCATCAACGCTCGCGCTTCGTCGCAGTATTCATGTAATGTGACTCTGGCCACGCTGCCTCCTTTCGTTGTCAGAGAACGTGCGTCGTCAAAAGACCCGACATTCTAATTATGCCCTCATTTGCATAGAATGTCAATGTCAAGAAATTGAGAGGCTTGTCGGCGCATTTCACATTGAGCGAAGCGGCAAGAACATCGGGGGTTCGCGGGGTCATAAAGTTGTGGTCGTTAGCGGAGTCATCCTGCTCGGGCCAAGGCGATGCCAGCCGTAGTAATGGACAGGAAGGACTAGGTGTGCTATCATTACTATGGTAATTCCATGCGAGACGTCCCGCCCGACGATGAGACTTTGCCTCGCTGGACATGCTCAATCCGGAGGGGAGTACAACCGACGAAGACAGTGACATCGCTATCCAAGTTCGATGGAGGAGTGCCAATGCGCCGCAAAATTCTGCTGGTGGACGACGAAGAAGCTATCACGGCCCACCTGGCCGCTTTCCTGAAGCGGGCTGGCTTTACTGTGGCCGTAGCTGGCGATGGCGAGGCAGCTCTGCATCGCGTCGCTGACTTTGCCCCTGAGCTTATCGTCCTGGATGTGCTCATGCCCCGCGTGGACGGCCGGGAAGCCCTGCGTCGTCTGCGCCAGGCCGGGAACTGGACGCCAGTGATACTCCTCACCCAGGTGGGTTCGCCGGCTGAACGGGCCATGGCCCTCGACGAAGGAGCCGACGATTACTTGAACAAACCCTTCGAACCCTACGAGCTGGTGGCCCGCATCCGGGCAGTGCTTCGTCGCAGTCGTTCTGGTACTCCTTCCCTGGCAGGAGCCCACTGCCTGGTCTGTGGCCAACTGACCCTTGACCGTCAGGCTCGCCGACTCAGCATGGCTGGTCAGGAGATTTCTCTTACAGCCAAGGCGCTCTCAGTTTTCGAATATCTGATGCTCCACCCAGACGAGGTGCTGAGCCGGCAACGGCTGCTGGATGCTGTGTGGGGCTGGGACTACCCAGCGGCTACCAGGGCTGTGGATACGCGCATCGCCGAACTGCGCCGCGCCTTGAACGACGATGCTGAGAACCCACGGTTCATCGAGACGTTGATCGGGCAGGGGTATCGCTTCATCGGGCGGGTGGAGGCAGCAACATGAAAAAGTGCACACTACCACTTCTCCCGCTTGGTCTGGGACTGGCCCTGGCTGGTCTGTGGCACACTGGGCTGTGGTACAATCCCGTTCTTTACCTGCGGGCCGATGTGGGTACCCTTCTCCTGCTATTGGGTCTTGGCGGAACCATCGCCTGGGGGCTGGGGCTGGCCCTGCGGACCCTGGCTGACCGCCGCTACGAGCAGACACTGGCTCGCTCCCGCCAAGAACAGGCTGACTCTCACCGCCGTTTCATCCAGCGCCTGGATCACGAACTCAAGAACCCGCTCACTGCCATCCGCGCCGGGCTGGCCAACCTGGCTGACCAGGCTGATAGCCCAACCCTATCCAGCGTGCGGACACAGGTGGACCGTTTGGCTCGCCTGAGCGCCGACCTGCGCAAACTGGCCGACCTGGAGACGCAGCCGGTGGAACAAGAGCCGGTGGATTTGGGCCAGTTGCTGACCGAACTGCTGGAATTGGCGCAGGAGCGGCCACAGGCTGCCGTTCGTCATCTGCGGCTGACTCTTCCTCGGGCTCCCTGGCCCCTGCCGCTGGTGGCTGGCGATCGTGACCTCCTCTTCCTGGCTCTGTACAACTTGGTGGACAATGCCTTGAAATTCTCCCGTCCAGAAGATACTATTGAAATCCGCGCCTACGAGGATGGCTCAACCGTGGTCATAGAAGTGGCTGATACTGGCCCTGGCATCAGCGAGGACGAACTACCTCACCTGGGAGAGGAACTGTACCGCGGAAGTGCGGCCAGAGGCATCAAAGGCAGTGGTCTGGGACTGGCGCTGGTGCGGGCCATTATTGCCCGCCATCAGGGTACAGTGGAGATTCGCAGCCGCCTAGGGCAGGGAACGGTGGTCGCCGTACGGTTCCCGGTGGCCCGCTGATGTTTCAGAGTTGTTACATCATGTTTCGGAATTATTGCCTCTCAGCCATACGGGTGCAACACCAGTCTGATAGTATAGAAGCAGCGGTTGGAAAATCATTCTGTTTGGAGGTGTGAAATGAGAAAGTGCACGTTCCTTGTGCTCACCCTGCTGCTTCTGTCCTTGCCTGTCGCCTGCAACAGCATCCTAGAGGTGGGGATCGAGCGCACGCCCACGCCCGACCACGGTGCCACGGCCACGCTGGCTGCCCTGGCGACCGAGAACGCTCGTCTGGCCACGCAAGTGGCGACACTAGCCACCCCTACACCGACAGTCAACCTGGGCAAAGTTGCTTACCTGCAAGGGGGCGACATCTGGGTCAAGGTCCTGCCCGACGGGGAAACGCAGCGCCTCACGACGGACGGCCGCAGCCGAGAACCTCGCTGGTCCCCCTCAGGCCAGTGGCTGGCCTTCCGCAAAGGTGATTACCAGGTATGGGTGATGCGCGCCGACGGCACTGCTGACCGTCCCGTGAACGAAGGAGCTACCGCAGAGGCCTTTGCCTGGGCACCCACGGGCGATCAGCTGGCTTATGTGACTGCCAGCGCGGAACTATGTGCGATCAACGCTGATGGTACCGATCCGCTGACGCTGGTACCCCAGACCATCCCTGGCCGTGGTCCAGGCCGGGTGGAACGCATCGCCTGGAGCCCCGACGGGGCATGGATCGCTTACGAATGGCGAGTGCAGCAACCCGATCAGCCTCCCACCTATCAGGGCCTGTGGAAGGCCTCTACCGAGAGTGGGGAGCGGAATGAACTCTACATCAGCGGTGTGCCGGAGAAGGGCGAAGCCATCCTGGCTGGGTGGAGCAGTGATGGCCGCTTCCTGCTCTTCTGGCAGGGGGATGTTCTCTCTGCGTCCCTGCTGGCTGACGGCGTTCCTCTCTTTGCCCTGTCAGCCGAGGGCGGCACCCCAGTGCAATTGGCCCCGGCTGTGCTGGTCTATGCCGATTGTGTCGTCCCAAAACCCAGCGGCACAGATCAGGTTGCCATCCTTGCCGGAGGTTCCCGCAATGCGTGGGTGAACAAAGCCTTGCGTATTGCCATGGCATCCACTAGAGAAAGAGTGACAGTGACGTCGTCCGGTCTGGCAGTTTCATCTCCAGCCTGGTCGCCCGAGGGCCAGCGCATCGCCTATGTTGCCATGCCTGACCGGCGCGACCTGGTCGGCGGAGAACCTGTCCGTCAGGCACTGATGCAACGCCGGCTGTGGGTAGTGAATACCCAAGGTGAGCCGCAACCGCGACAACTGACGGATGACCAAGCCTATCGCGACGAACGCCCTCTCTGGTCAGCCGCTGGAAGTCACATCCTCTTCGTCCGGCTAGACGCCGACGGACGGGCCTCGCTGTGGCTCATTCCGGCCGAAGGCGGCAAGCCCCGCCCGGTGGTGGACGAACTGACGCCAGCCCCAGAGTGGTTTGGTTACTATGGCCACGTGGACTGGGATGGCCTCTTGGACTGGTGGCAGAGTGGGCTAGGCGTGCAGCAAATGCAGCCCGAAGCCTGGCGCACTTACACCGATGCCGCTCTTGGCTTTGCCATTGACTACCCGGCGGGCTGGGATGTTGATGGGATACAGGGTGCTTTCGTCTGGCTGTCAAACCCGGCAACGAGCGGTGAAGAGCGGCAGGCCATCAACATCGCTGCCCATGCCGAACCAAATCTGGAAGCCATGCTGGACAATGTCGAGCAGGGCTTTGGGCCTTACATGCTCCCGCCCGAGCCCGTCCAACTGGGAGGGTTGGAGGCCCTGAAGATCACCCTGCAACAGGCCCCGGAGGGCCTTAGTCTGCTGTGGCTGGTTATCACCGCTCAAAGCCAGCAACAGGGCCAGGGGATGGTCATCGCTGCCTACGGCGAATCCACGCTTGCCGAGGCCATCGTTGCCACCTGGCGGCCCTTTCCGTGAGGGAGAAAGGAACCTTTTAGTCCCAGTGTGGGTCCAGAGGGTGCAGGGCGTCATGATGAATTCAGATCAAGGACACAAGGAACTGTCCAAATTGAAGTGTACATGCTTCCCTCTATTTGTCTTGGTCGCGCTGCTGGCCGCGGCTTGTAGGCCGGTGACTCCAACCCCGGTGGCCGGCCCTGCAGCGACCGCCCCGTCGCCTACGTCCGTTCCTGTGGCCACGTCTACGCCGGTCACGCCGCTGCCAGCCTATGCCACCCAGGAGGCGGCCCAGCAGGCGACTATCGTCGCCCGGGCCACCGTTTCCCCCTTTCCCACTGCTGGCCTGGCCACCGTTCAAACGGGCCAGCCGGCCATCGCCACCAACCGGCGCGATGGGCTGTCCTTCCAAGTCCGCCTGACCAAAGATAACTACCTGGCCGGTGAGGGCGGGCAGGCGGAAGTCACCCTGCGCAACGATGGCCCAGAGACGGTCTTTGTCCGCGGCGCTGGCCAGCACCTCGTCCAACTGCTATTGCTGGACGAGCGGGGCCACGAGCCGCCTCCCTGGCCCTGGTCATCTATGCTTCTGCGCAGTGGGCCCCTCCGCCTGCACAAGCTCGCCCCGGACCAGGTGAACACCGAGACCCTCACCTTCCAGGTGCCGCCCGTGGAGCAGGCCGCTGGTCATGCCTATCTCCTCTGGGCCCAGGTGCGCCTCAGCCGTCCGGCGCCGGACCACCCGGAGGGGCCGGACAACCTATGGCTGCGCCTGGAGACGGGGCCAATCCCGTTGCAGATAGCGCCGCCAGCAGCCCCGCGGCTGCTGCTGGCCGAGTTGCAGGCCGACCGGGCTGGCTGGCACTTGCGGGTGACTGACGCCACCGGCCAGACGCCTCCCGGCCTGCTGTGGGGCGCGCTGGAAGCCGCATCGCCCAACGGCGGTACGGCCCGCCTTCTGCGGGACAGCCCTGATGGCACCTGGTCGGCAGCCTGGGATCAGTATCTGTTCAGAGACGAGGCCCAGGTTATCGTGCGCGCCTGGGTCGTTGCGCCTGGCTACGTCACCGCTGCCATCACCCAGACGGTGCTAGGCGCAGGTGATGCGCGCCGCACATTCGGCACACCGAAACCCCCGATGCGCCAGACCTTCCCCTCGTTAGTAGCGGCCCAGGCAGCACTTGACTTCCTCCTCTACCAGCCGGATTGGTTGCCGGCCGGTGTGGTGCTGGACGCGGTGCAGATCGAAACGACGACCTCAGAAGGACATCGCTGGACAGACGAGAGTCAGACGTATCGCCTGCCGGATGGTACCTGGTTGGAGTTGACCCAGATGGTCACGACGGAGCACTACACTAGCGCCGGCTGGGGCCAGGCCCGCTACGAATGCGAAGCCGCCCCCGTGACGGTGGGCCAGACCATGGGGTACGTCATCCAGCGCTTCGGCTGGTGGGTGCTGGACTGGAAAGTAGGCGACACGGGCTTTGAGCTGCGGGCGCCAGTGCCAGCTCTCTCGTTGGATGAGCTGCTGACCATCGCTAGCGGGGTGCAGCTACCTGCAGAGGCACACTGAGGGAAGAGAATGGAGATCAAAGGATGAGACCCTTTTGGTTCAGCTTGCTCATTCTGGTCTTGGTCGCGCTATTAGCTGCTTGTGGTACTTTGGAAATAGGGATCGAGCGCACTCCCACGCCCGACCACGCTGCTTCGGCAACCATGGCTGCCCTGGCAACCGAGAACGCTCGTCTGGCTACGCAGGTGACGAGGCCTGGCCCCTCACCATCTGCGACCTTGACCGTTAGCCCAGGCGTGGCTGGCCCGATAGCCTGCGCCGACGTCGCCCCCTTTGCCCCCGGCTGCCTGGATCAGCCGCGTCCGCCCGAGCTGGCTCCGGGGGTCGCCTTCACGGGCATCCTTCCTGCAGGCCCAGTGACCGCTGCCGCCTGGAGCCCGGACGGCACCCGCTTGGCCTACACCGTGGTCAACCCCGATGGCTGGAGCGGCGTTGAGGTGCGGGAGGCACCGGAATTCGGCTTGCTCGGGCAATGGAGGGCAGACTTTGTCTCTGACCTGCTCTGGACGTTGGATAACAATGCGCTCCTTTTTGTCTTCGAGCGAGGCGATACGACCAGCATGGGCCTGGCTCGGCTGGGCGAGGAAGGATGGCGCGACCTGCTGCCTGGTGAGAAAGGCCGTCTGGCCGTCAGCCGGGGGAAGCGTTTCGTGGCTTGGCTGGATGAGAGCACGTTGTCCTTCACCGTAGGCTGTGGCACCGGCTGCCGAACCCTTTACAGCCTGGACATTGTCACGGGCGGCCTGCGCCCGCTGGTCAACCGACTGGATGCCGCTACCGCTCCCTACGCTGATGTCTTTGCCACTGTCTACCTCTTCAGCCCGCATCATCACTGGCTGGCCGCCACCTCTTGGGGTACTGGCCTGCCCAAGGCAATGGTGCTGCAGTGGCCCGGTCCTGCCGAGCCCTTAGACCTCTCCGCTCGCCTCGACACCCAATACACTAACGCCCAAGCCTGGGCCGACAGCTCCCTGGCCTTCGTTGCCTATCCGCCTGGCGAGCCTGACAATTGGCCTCTCCCACCACGGCCTGACCTATACGTTTGGGATGCGGAGACCGGGGAAATGCGTCACGTGGCGTCGGGTGCTTTTCATGCCGTCTTTGCCCCCAGCGGTGACCGTCTGGCCATTCCTTTCGTGGGAGAGCCCCGGGTAAATGAAGAAGGGCGGCTCGAATGCGCTGGTTCTATACCGCATCTGGGCCTTTTGGACTGGCCTGAGGGCCGGCTTCTGGCATCGCATGCTGTGAGCGTAGAGGAGGTCAGTAATGTCTTTGACCTGCTGCGATTGCCAGTGCCCATCTGGTCGCCCCATAGTGAAGTGGCGGCCTTTCAGCCAGCAGATGGCGGACTGGCCTTGATGAACCGCGATGGAAAGGTGTGGCCCGTTGTCACGGGGCAGGTAGTGAACTGGACTGGCTGGAGTGCCAGCGGCGACCTGGCGCTGCTCGTGGATGAGCGGTTATGGCTGGTATGGGTTCCTTAAGGGACGATCGGCTGTCGCTGGCCTGGCTTTTGGTGGCCTGTTCGGGGCAAAGGGTAGAGCATTCTCCATATCAATCCTGCTTGTAGGAGACGTAGTCATGAGAACGCGCTGGCGATTGTTGGGTGCCTTGCTGATAGCGGGGGCGTTGATTTTCGCCATTGTTTACTGTGGCCTCTTTGATTGGGTCTTGTACCAGACTCACACCGCCGTGGAGGCGGTCCTGGGTGAGACGCCCCAGAATAAGGTTGAAGCCTACCTGTCTGCCGTGCACCGGGGCGACCGGGAAGCCGCCCTGGCCTGCTGGCCGGCCAACGAACGGCTGGGCGTTGACCACGAGGCCCGCCGCCAACAGGTGACTGACGAACTTCTGGCCCTGGGTTCATCGCTGCGCCATCGAGTGTTGGAGGTGGAATGGTGGAGCGGCTGCTGCGAGCCCAGCCCGCTAAACGATCCCGCTATCGCCGGGATGGCCCGTATGCAGGTGGAGATCATGGACGACCAAGACCGGCCTCAGCAATATGTCTTTGATGTTGTCACAACCAGACCTTACTGGGGTGCAGCTGGTGGCCCTGTGCGTCGCTGGGTGCTGCAGGACGCATATCCGGCTGGTGAGCGACCCCTCGCCTTCCCCTGGCCGCTGCCTACGCCCACTCCGGTGCCTGCGGTTACGCTCAGTGGACGTGAGGGCGATATATCCACCTGGCAGACGTACCAGGTTAAAGCGTGGCCCCTGACCTTCCGTCACCCGCCTGGGTGGTCTGTCGAGGAGAAGATCCCAGCAGATGAAGATGTCGGCCCATTTGTCTGGATCCGAGCGGGAGGACGAGAGCTGGTGATCATTCGCAGTAGGGGTCTTCCTGAGGATTTGCCTCCGCTGGCAGGAGAGGATGCGCAAATGGGGGACCTCGGGGCTCGTAAGTACATCTCGCGCGACGAGAACGGCGCACCTCGTTGGGTGGTCGTTATTCCAACCCAGGCCAGCAACACTGTGAGTGGCGCGAGCTACTCTCTGGCTGGTCTGCCTGAGGATGAGACGTACATGGATTTGTTCGACTCGATCCTGGCCAGCATCAAGTTCGGACAGGTAACAGAGACCGTCCGCACGCCCACCGCTCAACCGCCTGAAGCGGTGATGGCTGCCTGGTATACCCTGGTTGGGCAATTGCGTGTACAGGATATGAGCGAGGTGCGGCTGCTGCGCTGGGAGAAGGTGGACTGGCCCGATAGCTGCCTGGGCATTCCCAGGCGCGATGCCTGCACCGAGGCAGTCGTTCCCGGCTACCGCATCGTGGTCGAGGTCGGCGGTCGGGAATACGAATACCGTTCCACGTTGCCCGATGCTCAACCCTACCGCCTGCTGCTGGCCGCTGGCCCAGACCATGGCATCGAAGAGCCATCCCTGGTCTGGGAAGGGCAGGAGGACAATGGATGCCAGAGCCTGCTGCTGGCTGCTGATGGCCGGGCGGCCATTGGCCCATGCGACGCACCACAGACGCCGTTGTGCCTCTCCGATGGAATGAACCGCTTACAGCAATGGAGCCACTTGCTGGCCCGCTTCGCCCCCTTCCGGGCCGACACCCCAGCCCGGCAAATCATCTTCCGGGGGCAGGGAACCGAGATAGCCACCCCCGCCTGGCAGCGGGCCATCGCTGCCTGGGCCCGGCTGGTGCGGCTGGAACTCCAGATGGAGCGGAGCGGCGCTTCCTGGGGCACAGCACTGAGCTGGCGTCGGGAAGTGCCTGAACATCCTGAATACTGCAAGTTCCTGCAGGTAGAGGTGTATGGGATGGCCTATGCCAGCCTCGCTCGCTGTGATGGCGGTGACGCTCGAGGCCTGGGCCAGGGGTGGCTGGCGACGGCAGAGTGGGAGCAGTTTGACGCATGGTTGCACGAGCGGGCACGTCTGGATTTGCCAGGCCTGCTTTTCCTGGGCACTGGCTCCCAGGATGTGAGCGAGAGTGAGGTAGCCGATTTGCGGCACTGGGCCGAGGCCGTTTATGGCCGACTGGCAGCCTGTGACCTGACCGTAGAAGAATATCCCATCGTAGCTCAGGATATGGACAGCCCCGGCCACTTTGAGTATTTTCAGCGAATCCCTGCAGAGATATTAGAGAAGCGGCAAACCTGGCGGAATCCTACTCCCGAAGGGCGGGTGGCGGAGATCAACCAGGCCCTGGCCAGCTTTGGCTACCGACTAGCGCCCAAGGAGAAACCGAGCTGGCCCCATCCCCTCTACGACCTCTATCGGGGGAATAAGTTGGTCTACTCTGACTTGATGACTGTCTGGCCAGTAGCCGTAACCAGCGCAGGCGACGACTTTGCTCTGTTGGCGGAGGAGTTAAACGCACCGACTATCCTTGTGCGCCGCGAGGCAGTTGAGTGGTGGGACGCGGCCGGCCACGCTTTCATCCCACCAGTCTTCGTGGGTGATGGCCTGGTGGCTGTAGAGACGGACGAGCAGCATCAGCAGTTTGCCGTGCGGCGGGGGAACGAGACCCTCTACACCTTCACTGTGCCAGGGCCTCGGGTTGATAACCCAGTCAAGGGGCTGTGGTCGTGGATGGGGCACTGGGTACTGGAGGTGGATGGGCAGGTTCTGGTGGACGGCAAAAGTCTGAACGAGGAGCTGGGATACGATGAGATCTTTGGTTGGCAGTTCCTGGGCGGGCGACCTTTCTATTTCTTCAAGAAGGACAACCATGTCGGCGTCTCCTACGGTGGTCAGGTGCTGCCATACCAGTACGATGAGGTGGTCCACTATCGCTGCTGTGAGCCAGCAGCTTTCAATGTGGCCGGGAATGAGACAATGGTTTGGTTCCATGCCCTGCGGAAGGGGATGTGGTACTATGTGGAGATGGGCGTGTATCGGCACGGCCCTTGAATGCCGGGGGAGTTACCTGGCGATCAGAATAGGGATAGTTGCCTCGGCGGGCGGCGGCCGTCGAGCAAGATGAAGGGGGCAGCACGCGCAGCTACGGCGCCGATAGCACGCAGTTCCTCAATATGGCGAACTCTGCCTTGCCTGCGCGTGCGCAGGATGCGTGTAGCTGACCGTGGCCCGATGCCTGGCACGCGCAGCAGTTGTTCTCTGCTGGCACGGTTGAGCTCTACTGGAAAGTACTCTAGATGCGCCCGAGCCCAGGCCATTTTGGGGTCGGCATCGGTATGGAGATTGTCGTTGTTGTCAAAGATCAGATCCTGGAAAGTAAAGCCGTAGCGGCGCAAGAGGTAGTCGCTCTGATAAAGTCTGTGTTCCCGCAACGGTGGCGTTGGTGGCAGGTTTTCCAACGGTGTGCGTGGGATGGGCTGGAAAGCGCTAAAGTATGCTCGTGTCAAGCCAAAGTCGCGGTACAGCCGTTCAACCGTCCCCAGGATCTCGTGGTCAGATTCACCTGCTGGCCCAACCACAAACTGAGTGGTCAGGCCTGCCTTTGCGCCCAGGCCAGCCTCGCGAAACCGCGCAGCCCACTTCATTGGCAGCAGCAGGTCTCGATCAAAGGCCTTGTCACCGCTCAGTAGCTGCAAACGTTCAGCATTGGGCGCTTCCAGATTCACTGAAACGCGATCTGCAATCTGTACTGCGCGTTCGACGGCAGCTTCTTCGCAGCCAGGCAGCAACTTGAGGTGCACATAGCCTCTGTACTGGTACTTGAAGCGTACGAGTTCAACAGTGGCTATCATGCGATCCATGCTGTAGGCTGTGCTGCGACAAACAGCAGAACTCAAGAACAGCCCCTGGACCATACCCCGCCGCACCAGTTCATCGAACAGCGCCGCGAGTTCCTCTGGGTGAAACCCACCTCTGCTGGTATCGTGAGAGCGCCTGTTGACACAGTAGGCGCAATCATTCTCACACCGATTGGAGAGCAGTACCTTCAGCAGAGTGCTTCTCTTGCCATCCGGCAATACGGCAGGGTAGAGCCAACGCCCGATGTCGTCGCGCACACGGGAAGCACGTGTGCAACCCCGTCTCCGCGTTAGCGCCTCCCCCGTCAGGGAGTCTTCGTCCCCCTGCGGGACGAACGGTCGGCGCTCCGCGACGAGCGGTGGCCCGGACGGGGCAAGGCACGCACAGCCGCATATGTCGTACTGTGCAGCACGGCCGAGCAGTTTCATCTTCTCACGTCTGTCCATCAAAGCACCTCACGTGGGTACTTACACTGGTCTTTGCAAGTCCATTATAGGAACAAATGTTCTATCTGTCAAATGACGGCAGGAGAGGGGGTCTTTGACAGATTGGGGGCAGTGTTCTGGTGGATTAGTTCCACGTCTCGTTCCACCGCCGCACAGGCAACTCAGTCCACACCAAGACAATAATCTGAGTACCTACGCGGCGACGTCAGAGGTGCTCAAGGAGGACAACAGTTCCCATCTCCAATCAGTGCCCTTCGTTAGCCGTATGCCTGGCATACGACGCGGACTGTCGTCCGCTTGGAGCCTATGCAGTAGTTTTGGATTGAGCTGGATTTGCATACATATCTCTAAACCTCTCTCCGATGCTCGACAAGGCGCAAACCAATTCTGCCCCAAAGCTGTTGTGCACCTCTACAGAAGGGGTATCATGGTTTTCAGGCATTCGTGCGGTAGAGACGTAGCATGCTACGTCTCTACCCGAACTTGGCAGATACTACTTGTCAATTAGCTGGAATAGGAGTACAATCTTAACGGAGTGGGCTGTGCTCGCTTCGGGTGATTTGTGTGCTCCAAGGAGGGAATGAACTGTGGAAGCGGAGAAAGGGACGTGGAAAGTCAAGATAGGGCTGGCGGAGATGCTCAAGGGCGGTGTGATCATGGATGTAGTGACGCCCGAGCAGGCCAGGATTGCCGAGGACGCTGGGGCTTGCGCGGTGATGGCACTCGAGCGGGTGCCCGCTGATATCCGCGCCCAGGGCGGCGTGGCGCGCATGAGCGATCCTGAGCTGATCTTGCGCATTATGGATACTGTCACTATTCCAATGATGGCCAAATGCCGTATCGGCCACTTTGTAGAAGCCCAGGTGCTTGAGGCGCTAGGCGTGGATTTCATAGACGAGAGTGAAGTGCTTACTCCTGCTGACGAAGAGCATCACATTGACAAGGGTCTGTTCAAGATTCCTTTCGTCTGTGGTTGTCGCAATCTGGGTGAGGCGTTGCGTCGGATTGGCGAAGGAGCAGCCATGATCCGTACCAAGGGAGAGGCTGGTACTGGCAACGTCGTGGAAGCAGTGCGCCACGCACGAGCAGTGTCAGGTGCCATCCGTCGCCTGCAAAGCATGGCACCTGAAGAGTTGATGACTGCGGCTAAGGAGATGGGAGCGCCTTACGAGCTTGTGTTGCAGGTGGCGCAACTGGGTAAACTGCCTGTGGTCAATTTCGCCGCGGGCGGCATTGCCACTCCCGCGGACGCGGCAATGATGATGCAGTTGGGCATGGAGGGCGTCTTCGTTGGCTCTGGTATCTTCAAGTCGGAAGACCCGCCGCGGCGCGCCAAAGCTATAGTACAGGCCGTTACGCACTACAACGACCCGCACATCATCGCTGAGGTTTCAAAGAGCCTGGGCGAGCCCATGCGTGGTCTAGAGATTGCGTCCATTCCTGAAACCGAGCGCATGGCTGTGCGGTGATGGTAGTTCTCCCACACGCGTCTTGGGAGGGCATCTGATGAAAAAGTGTGGGGTTCTGGCCTTGCAGGGGGCATTCATTGAGCACGTGCAAATGCTGCGCAGTCTGGGTGTCGAAGCTGTGGAGGTGCGCCTCCCGGAGCAGTTGCACGGCCTGGACGGTCTGATCATCCCTGGAGGTGAAAGCACCACAATAGGCAAGCTGGCGGTAGCCTACAAACTGGTTGAGCCGATACGGCGCATGGCTGAGGAAGGCCTCCCTATCTGGGGTACCTGTGCGGGGATGATCTTGCTGGCCAAGAACATTGGCCGAGACCAACCTCTTATTGGCGTCATGGGCATCGTCGTGGAGCGTAACGCTTTTGGACGCCAGCTTGATAGTTACGAGATTGACTTGCTGATTCCGGCGCTGGATGCTGTAAGCACGGTAGAGGAGCGCGGACGACCTTTCCGCGCTGTCTTCATCCGTGCGCCACGCATCCAGAGTATGGGTAGTAGAGTAGAGGAAGTAGCCAGTTTGACTGATGGCACCATTGTTGCTGCTCGGCAGGACAACCTGTTGGCCACTGCCTTTCATCCTGAACTCGGTGATGATACGCGCTTTCACCGCTACTTCTTGGCCATGACCCAGCGAGAGCCTCCCTGAAGCTGCGGAGCCGAGGTGATTCGTGATTACGCCGTTCGGGTTGCGTCATGTCTTATTGATGCGAGAGCTGCAGAGCACCAGCGTTGCTTTGGATCTCAAGAGTGCTCTATTAGAGCCAGAGACACCGTTGCACGCTGCTCTGCGGGGGTACTTTCTGAAATCAGGCTCGGGTGTCTTCACCTACGTTCTGCGGACTACCGATTGTGTCACGAACTTGCACGGCTTTGCGCAAGCAAGAGCGCGCAAGTCGGGGCTCATGTGGAACGTAGTGTGTATGGCCCCAGACCTAGATAGCTCAGAGGATGCGGCGACCATCTGGTACCGCTTGCTGCTGCATCTTTGCATTGCTGCAGGCGAACGGCGCGTACAGCGTTTGTCTGTGCGGTTGCCAGAGGATAGTCCTGCAGAGGAAGTGTTTCGGCAAGCCAGTTTCGCCGTCTATTGCCATGAGCGTGTGTTCTGGCGCTCGTCCGCTGAGGCGATAGTGGGCAGCCTGAGCCCAAGAATGCAGCCTGTGCGGCCCGAGAGCCGTCTGGATGTTCAGAGGCTGTTCCACAAGGTCACGCCTCGCCTGGTGTTGCAGGCTGAAGAGCTGAGCGATTCCCGATGTGATTCCCAGCCACTCCAAGTACCATTCTCAGACGCAGTGCAGGGCCACGTGTTGTATGACCGCAGAGGAGAGACGTTGGGCTATCTGCACATTCTCTTGGGTCCACGCGGCTCGTGGCTGCGCTTGATGGTGCATCCTGACGCATACGATTCCGCTGCTGAGATGCTGGATCACGCCTTGGCTGTGCTCGGTAACCATCTCTCTCAGCCGCTGTACTGCGCAGTGCGTGGATACGAAGGTGGTGTGCAGGCAGCGTTGGAGGACCGGGGGTTCACACTTGCCAATACCCATTCCCTATTGGTTAAGCACACCACTGTGCGCGTGAGGAAACCGCTGCGCAAGCTGGTGCCTGCGTTGGAGAAGCGAGCAGAGGCTGCGCCCACTGTTTCGCGCAGTGAAACGGAGGTGTAGGTACATCACGGAGTGCAGTAGATTGTCTCTTCACACTACTACTCTGAAAACAGTTGGCCGGGCTCCTTGCGCAGCATCCTGAGCGCAGCGGGGGACACGCCCGGCGACCCGCGGGCGTGGGTGCGCAAATGACATTCCGCCCTGTTCCCTCGCACTTGCAGTGCGAGGCAGAGTCTCGCCGAGTAGGCAAAGGAATTGCGGCACTACAAGTGCCGCAGAACTACGTGGGCAATTACTTCTCATTGTGAGGTTGTCTTAGAAGTGGCAAAGCTCAAGATTACGGACGATTTGGAGGCGCTGGTCGCTGTCTTGCCGCCGCCTATCGCTGCCTCCTTGCAAGCCGCTAACCGTAGCGAGGACTTGCTGGAGGTGATACTAGACCTGGGCAGGCGACCCGAGGCTCGTTTTGTGGACGGAGAAATCGAATTGAGTACGCAGGAGGTTACTCAGGCAGACATTGATTACATAGTCAGTCGCATTGGCGACTTTACTGGCGATAACCGCGCGGGCATAGAACGCACGCTCCATCGCATTTCAGCCATCCGCAACCGCAAAGGGCGTATTGTAGGCCTGACCTGTCGCGTGGGCCGGGCGGTCTACGGCACTATTGACATCATCCGTGACATCGTGGAGTCTGGCAAGAGCGTTATGCTGTTGGGGCGTCCTGGTGTAGGAAAGACGACCATGCTGCGAGAAGTGGCGCGTGTTCTGGCCGAGAAGAAGCGGGTGATCATTGTGGACACGTCCAATGAGATCGGCGGTGATGGCGATATCCCGCATCCGGCCGTAGGCCGCGCACGTCGAATGCAAGTGGCAGCACCGACGATGCAGCACGCAGTGATGATCGAAGCCGTAGAGAACCACATGCCTGAGGTAATTATCATTGACGAGATCGGCACTGAATTGGAGGCTGCGGCAGCGCGAACCATTGCTGAACGGGGAGTGCAGTTAGTGGGGACTGCTCACGGAAACACCCTGGACAACCTGATGATGAACCCCACCCTTTGCGATCTGGTCGGTGGGATCCAGACTGTGACTCTGGGCGATGACGAAGCTCGTCGGCGGGGTACACAGAAGTCAGTGTTGGAGCGAAAGGCGCCGCCAACTTTTGAGGTGGTCGTCGAGATTCAGGATTGGACTCACCTGGCTGTCCGCCACGATGTGGCCGAGGCGGTAGATGCGATTCTGCGTCGCCGTTCCTTGCCAGCGGAGATACGCCATCGGGATGCCAGTGGGGAGATCCACGTTGAGAAAGCGGTGACGCATCCCAAGTTGTTGCACAGGACACAAGTGACGCCATTCGAGCAGCCGATAGAGCGGCCTTCCCGTACGTTGCGCGTTTTCCCCTATGGAATCAGTCAGAACCGGTTGCGCCAGGCTAGCAAGGCCCTGAATGTGCCAGTTATCCTGGTTAGCGATCTGGGTGAAGCTGACGTACTCATGACGTCGAAGAGCTACTATCGCAAGCGTCCGCGGGTTATCACCGATGCAGAACGCGCGGGGCTATCGGTCTATGTATTGCGCAGCAACACTGTGACGCAGATGGAAAACTGCCTGGCTGGCATCTTTGGTCTTGATCCTATGTTGGATCCCTTTACGGCGGCGATACAGGAGACTCAGGAAGCCGTTGAGAAGATACTTGGCGGTGTGCGCTCATCCATCGAACTGTCTCCCCAGGATGCCTTTATACGCAGACGGCAGCACGAGATGGCTCGCGCGGCCGATCTCGGGTCATACAGTAAGGGCAAAGAGCCGTATCGTCGAGTACGTATCCGCCGGTCTTGATATGAGTTGCCTTATCACTTTTGAAGGTCCAGACGGCAGCGGTAAAACGACGCAGATCCAGGCCCTGTACAGCTATCTGGCTCGCGAAGGATATAATGTCCTGCTTGTGCGCGAGCCAGGGGGTACTGACATCGGCGATCAGATTCGCACCGTATTGCATGCTGTCAAGAATGTGGATATGCTGCCCAATGCGGAAGTACTGCTCTACTCGGCGTCGCGTGCGCAGCTTGTGGGCCAAATGATCCGTCCAGCTCTTGAAGCTAGGGCAATTGTGCTGTGTGACCGTTATGCCGAATCTACACTGGCCTATCAGGGGTATGGGTATGGTCTTGACCTGGAGCTGTTGAAGGCCATTACGGCCTTTGCCACAGGTGGCTTGTGTCCTGACCTCACTATCTATCTGGACATAGATGCAGAAGAGGGCTTGCGTCGAAAGATGAGCGGCTTCCGTGCAGGTGAGTGCGAATGGAACCGCATGGAACAAAAGGAGCTGGACTTTCATCGCAGGGTTCGGGCCGGTTATCGACAGATGGCAACTGCGGAACCAGAACGGTGGTTCATCCTTGACGCGACGCGTCCGATTGCATCAATACAGAGTTCGATTCGGAAGCGAGTGAAGGGTTTTCTGGCGGCAAAGCAAATCAAGGAGCCACGGCAGGTTGGAAGAGGAGGCGGCACAAATGAAACTGATCATTAGCATTGTGCACAGTGATGACGCTGACACGCTTATCCGTGGTCTGCAGCAAAAAGGTCACCGCTGTACCAAGGTAAGCACCACTGGGGGATTTCTGCGCGAGGGGAACGCCACCATCCTTATCGGCACCGAAGCCCCTCAGGTAGATGAGATACTTGATCTCATCAGAGAGAATTGCCATGCCAGAACCAAGTTCGTCAGCCCTCTGCCTCCAGTGGTAGAGGCAAGTGAGTTCTATATCCCCAGACCGGTGGAGGTACAGGTGGGCGGGGCAACCGTCTTTGTCCTGGACGTGGAGCGTAGCGAAAAGTTCTAGATACCTTCCGTGGTGCCAGGACCCAGGTCAGGCATGGCCGCTTCTATCTCTTCTGGGGATTCGCCGGTTTCCAGCCGATCAACGATTTCGTGAAATTCGTCACCCAGGTCTTCGCCCGCTTCGGCGGACATCTTCTTCATCCAGCGGGCGATGCTGCGTGGATCGTTTTCGTCCAAATCTCCGAAGGCTGTGCTGTCGGCTAGAGCATCCAATCGTGCCTCCTCTGATTTGAGCACGGCCACACGTGACACCAGGCGTTCGAGTTTGTCATGCCCACAGTAGGTGCATTTTGGTTTGACGGTCTCAGTGCCACTGAAGCTGCGCACGAAGATGGTTACCCTGCGATGGCATTTGCAGCATCGGTACTCATAGATTGGCATAGAAAGCTCCTGGTCTGTAAAGCAGATTAGACTGGTGGGTAATATTATACATTGACTATCGCCTTCTTCCAAGGCTGCCTGTCTGGAGTTTACTCACAAGTTGGCATATCGAGGAACGATTTGTTCTGCGGGGTGTGTTTTGTGCAGGGGGCGAATGCGTGTGGTAAGCAAGAGAGTAGACGTAGCATAGTCCCTCGTGGCCGTTATTGTCGCACATCAACACGCCCGCAAGGGGCTAGGCCACACTTTCTCTCTTATGAGTATACCCCACTGCCCCGTGTGTCGGGAGAGCGGTAGCACGACCTCGAACAACGAGGAGAACATTCTGGAGCATGAAAGATGCCTTTGTCTTCCCTTGAGTCTGATGGCGGTGCCGAGAGCACAATTGACTTGCGACCATATCTGAACCAGCCTAATCCGCTGCTGGTGGTGGTATCTGGTCCTTCAGGCGCAGGCAAGGACACAGTAATCAAGCGCATGAAAGAACTGAACTTTCCACTTTACTTCGTTGTCACAGCGACCACTAGGCCCCCGCGCAAAGGCGAAAAACACGGGGGTGATTACTTTTTCCTTTCAGAGGCAGAGTTCCTGGATTTGATGCGCAAGGGCGAACTGTTGGAGCACGCCCTGGTCTACGGTGAATACAAAGGCATTCTCAAGGAACAGGTGCGACGCGCTCTTGCCAGTGGGCAGGACGTGATCATGCGCGTGGACGTACAAGGCGCAGCTACTGTGCGTCGTCTGATACCGGATGCGATTCTGATCTTTTTGCTTGCTGGTTCGGAGGAGGAACTAATGAGTCGTCTTCGTGACCGAGGGACAGAAACGGCTGAGAGCTTACAGCGGCGCATGGCTACTGTCCGCGAAGAGATGAAACGCATTGCAGAGTTTGACTATGTGGTCGTCAATCGCAATGGCCAGTTGGATCGTGCAGTTGAAAAAATCGCCGCCATTATTGCAGCCGAGAAGTGCCGCACGAAGCAGCGAGTGATTCACTTGTAAGCGGAGGGAGGGTGAAAATGGCAGCGAAAAGCTCCAGGGACATACGTCATTCAGTCATCGCTGGATCGTGGTACCCTGGTGATGAAAAGCAGCTACGTGCTATGATTGATGGCTTTCTGGATAACGTACCGCCACAGCCGCTGGAGGGTGACCTGCTTGGCCTGGTGGCCCCGCATGCTGGTTACGTGTATTCCGGCCAGGTTGCGACTTATGCCTATGCACAACTGCGCGGCAAGGCTTTCTCCAGGGTGGTTATCGTCTCGCCCGTACACCGCATGTACCTAAGGCGCTTCGCCGTCACTGACAAGGCTTATTACGAGACCCCGTTGGGCCTAGTAAGCGTTGACGCTGAACTAGTTCAGTCGGTCGAGCGCAGCATTACGCTTGACCGTGTATCCCGGGACACGGAGCATTCCCTCGAGATTCAATTGCCTTTCTTGCAGTACGTCCTGGGTGACTTTGCATTGACCCCCATCATGATGGGTGAGCAGGATTGGGAATCCGCCGCCAAGTTGGGACAGGCGTTGGCAGAAGCCATCGGCAAAGTCTCTAACGCGAACAGTGTTAGAGGCGAAGATGGGGTGCTGCTAGTAGCCAGCACAGACCTGTCGCATTTCCATCGTTACGAGGTAGCGGTGCGGCTGGATCAGATTGTGCTGGATCGCATCACAGCTTATGATCCCGAAGGCCTGGCCCGTGACCTGGCCACGCGCAAGGCCGAAGCATGCGGCGGTGGCCCAGTAATGGCTGTAATGGTGGCAGCCAGCAAACTAGGTGCCAATCGCGCTGTGCTGCTCAAATACATGAACTCCGGCGATGTAACTGGTGACCGAAGCAGCGTAGTGGGCTATGCTGCTGCGGCGCTACTCAGATCATAGTCCGCCATCTTGTCCTGTGCCATCTCTGAGATGTGGGGAGGAAAGCGGTGAGTTCAAGCGCGATGTTTGCCGAGGTGGTGGTGCGTTCGCCGCTGCATCGCAGGGTGGTTTCCTCCGCCTTTGATCAAAAGAGCAGGGCAGGTCGCGCTGTCAGCCTTCAACAGACATTCCACTATTCTATCCCCTCTCATTTGCAAGACGGCGTTGTTCTGGGCCAATTGGTCTGGGTGCCCTTCGCTCGGCGTGAACTGCCAGGCATTATCCTGGCTTTCTCCGAGTCCTCTCCAGTTGCACAGACCAGGGACATCCTAAGCATCATTGATCCCCGGCCTGTGCTCACTCCCTATCAGATTGAATTGATGCGTTGGATCAGCCAATACTATCAGGCACCGCTGCACCTTGTAGCCTGGAGCATGTTCCCTTCAGGAATAAGCTGGCGTTCAGCGACCATGGTGTACCTGGAGGAAGCTGCTGCCTCGGCCATGTCCCGCCATCCGTCAGGCGGGACCGCCTGGCCAAGCAAGGAAGAGCGTCTGATCCTTGAGTTGCTGCGCCAACGCGGCCCTATGTCCTTGGCACAAATGCAACCCCGGCTCAAGAAGACAAAGTGGCGTCCGGTGCTGGACCGAATGGTGTGCAAGGGATGGGTGCGCAAGCAACTCGAGGTGAGAGGCCCCCAGGTCAAGCCCAAGACAGAGCCAATTGTGCGTCTGCTGGCCATACCAAGCGACGAAGACATGGCGGACCTCTCAAGGGCCCCGAAGCAGCGAGCTGTTCTGGCCTATCTGCGCCAGCGGACCCAAGAAGAGGGCTGTGCATTCCCGCTCGTCATCTCCCTGGCGGAACTCTGTGACCAGGCTGGCGTGACACGTAGTGTTGTGCGTAGACTGGCCGAACGCGGCTTGCTAAAGCTGGACGAACGCGAAGTTCGCAGGGATCCGCTGGCTGGCCGCGAGTTCGTGACTACTGTCCCCCCAAAGTTCACTCCAGATCAGGAGGTCGTATGGCAGCATATTGCCAACGCGCTGGGGTCGGCGAGGGGGCAGGTCTTTCTTCTGCACGGCGTGACTGGCAGCGGCAAGACCGAGATATACTTGCGGACACTGGCCGAAGTGCTGAAACAGGGTGGACAGGGCATTGTCTTGGTGCCAGAGATTGCGCTCACGCCACAGACGATCCGCCGGTTTGCTGCGCGTTTCCCGCGTCGTTTGGCTGTGCTGCACAGTAAGCTGTCGGAGGGCGAGCGCTACGATGAATGGCGGCGTATTCGTGAAGGGCTCGCTGACGTGGTTATCGGCCCACGCTCGGCTATCTTCGCTCCACTGCCACGCTTGAGCCTGATCGTGCTGGATGAAGAACACGAGTGGACATACAAGCAGCAGGACACACCTCGCTACCACGCACGCGATGTGGCGGTGAAGCTGGCCGAGTTGACGGGAGCGCTGGTGATTCTCGGCAGCGCTACGCCGGATATGACTTCGTATTATCGTGCCAAACGCGGGGAATACACGCTGTTGCAATTGCCTCAGCGTATTATGGGGCATCAGCGCAGCATAGAAGAGCAGAGGATCAAGTTTCACATAGACAACCGGCAGGAGCAGGTCAAGGCGCTGGGGCCGGGGTTCGAGGATGCTCGCTACATGGACCTGCCGCCAGTAGAAGTGGTGGATCTGCGAGCGGAGCTGCGCGCCGGTAACCGCAGTATCTTCAGCCGTGCGCTGCAGCGGGCCATGCGCGACACGCTGGCTGCAGGTGAGCAAGTAATCCTCTTTCTTAATCGGCGTGGTGCGGCCACGTTTGTCATGTGTCGTGACTGCGGCCATGTCATCAAATGCCCCCGCTGCGAAGTTCCGCTTACTTTTCACCATGGTCCGCCAGCTTCTAGGCAGGGCGCTGACAGCGATAATCTGATTTGCCACCACTGTAACTTTCGGGCCCCTGTGCCCAGTTCTTGTCCTCAGTGTTCCAGTAAGCGCATCAAGTTCTTTGGCGTTGGCACGCAGAAAGTGGAGCAGCTCGTACATGATCTCTTCCCTCAAGCACGAACCCTGCGCTGGGACCGTGACGTGACTGGGAAGAAGGGGGCACACGAGAGGATACTCGCCAAGTTTGCGAGCCACCAGGCTGACGTGCTTATTGGCACGCAGATGATTGCCAAGGGGCTTGACTTGCCGCTTGTCACACTGGTCGGAGTGGTCACGGCGGACACGGCACTCCAGCTGCCAGATTTCCGGGCCAGCGAGCGCACCTTTCAGCTTCTGACCCAGGTCGCCGGACGCGCCGGGCGCAGCATCCTGGGCGGCAAGGTGATTATTCAGACGTATGCTCCACAGCACCTTTGTATCCAGGCAGCCAGTCACCACGATTACGAAAGCTTCTACCGGCAGGAGATTGAATTCCGCCGACAGCAGGGGTATCCACCTTGCAGTCGTCTGGTGAAGCTGCTCTTCACACACAGCAGCGCTAAAACGTGCCAGGAGGAAGCGCAGAGACTGCAGCAGCTGCTTGACAACAGAATCGCCAGGCTTGGGGTGCCAGACGTGGATCTGATAGGCCCTGTTCCTTGTTTCATTGCACGCATTCGTGGCCAGTATCGCTGGCAGATTGTGATGCGTGGTCCAGATCCAACAGTGCTGCTGGCCGATTTTCCTCTGCCGCTAGGCTGGCGGGTGGACGTGGATCCGGTCAGCCTTCTGTAGCCTTTGACTGGAAAGCGAGCGCATGTATCTGGCAGGCCAATTGCTCGATGCGTTTTCTGCTCTCTACCTGCTCCAGCCAATGTGTTGGTATGCCCTGTACTCCGTTGTAAGCTCCGCTGAGGGCGCCAGCTACTGCGCCTGTGGTGTCAGTATCACCTCCAGCCATGACAGCCTGGATGATGGTTTGTTTGAAGTTGTCCGGCGTGTGCACAAAACAGTAGAAGCCACTGGCCACAGTGTGAACCACGTAACCGCTGGTGCCCAAAGCCTCCAGCGCGTCACTGGCAGGTGCGTTGGATTCCAGCAACTCTTGCGCGCGCTGCACATTGCGGCTGACCTCGCAGTCGCCGACGAAGGCAACAGTCTCTTCAATCAGGGTCGCCGGCCCTGTCTCGGCGGTTGCCAGACGAGCTACGGCATAGGCAACGGCCAATCCCCCGGCCAGAGCCTCGGGATTGCGATGCGTGATAGCGCCTGCTGTGTGTACGTCCTGTTTCAGCCGTTCGATGTGCGGACAATCGAACAAGCCGATGGGGGCGATGCGCATGGCCACGCCATTGCCAGCAGCAAACTCGCCCATCTGGCCGCTCTCCCGCCAGTAGATGCCGCGTTCCAGGCGCCTTATGGACTGCAAGGTGGAGCGGCCAATGCCGCGCACATCTCCTGAGCGCAGCCAGGCGACGAAACGGTGCGCCAGGTCGTCGCCGTCTATATGGCCCGTAGCGACGATGCTCGCCGCGTGCATGAGCATCATCTTTGTGTCATCTGTGAACTGGCCCGCACGCAGCCCGTGTGCTAGTGAAGGCTGGAAGTCGGCCAGCGTGCCATATTGCGTTCTTATCGCTTCTGCCGGCCAACCTTCAACGGGCATACCCAAAGCGTCGCCGATAGCCACGCCCAGGAGGCAGCCGACGAAGCGGGCTTCGATGTTGACCTCATTCCTTCCGTCCATTCTGTCACCTCCATTGGCCCACAAAGTGCGGGTTCCGGCACATGCGTATTCTACAGTGTCCCTCTCTGCGGCGCAAGCTGGCGTCAGGCATGGCGCCGCTAGGAAGTCATCAGTGCGAAATGAACTCCTCACGGACAGTGAGTCGTAGCCTAGGGCCTTGCACTGCCCTGCGGCAGCACGGGTGCCCGTGTGCTCGCTCCGACCAAGAACGCCCACCCCGTCGAGCGGGACGAACGGCAAGGGGCTAGACTACATTTGTGGTCAGATTCGCCGGGGCTCGTCTCTGTAGGCGGCATTTTGCACCAAGAACCAGGGATCCAAGCCTAGCCCCAAAGTGGTGATTCCGGTATAATACGTTCATGAACAGTATCACCGCGCGGCGCCGAGTTGTAACCGGCCCCCTAATTCTACAGCTGCAGTTGGCTGAGATGTCATTCTGAGCTCCGCCATGGCGCATTCGCACTACTCATTATTCAAGAAACGGTCGCCCATTCTTCGGCGAGGCTGTGTACTCAGCGGTAAAGAGAATGTATCAATACAAAGCAGGTAGACTACTGGGTTGAATATTACCAGAGAGGAGCGATGCGATGTTTCCATTACCCTACACACAACCCTTTGATTGGATTCTGTACGCCATGTTCAGTCTGGAGATTGCCTTGCTCGCGGGGGGACTCGTCTTCGGTAAGCTCAACGACGAGCAGACTGGCCGGCTTCCACGCGCTCTACGGATGTTCCTGTCGGCGATGCTGGTGGTTGCGGCGTTCCTGGGCTGGCAAGCGGGCGCGAGCGGAACCACGATTCGCTTGTACGCAGCCCTTATTTCCCTGGGCATGGCTGCCGGGTTCGTTGGTGATCTGATCATGGCTGAATTGATTCCTCTGCCGAAGCGCCTCATCGGCGGCATGGTGGCCTTTGGCCTCGGTCATTTGCTGTACATAGCCGCCCTGTTCCATCTCACCATCAGGTCAGAGTTCACAGGGGTTTGGATACACGTCGTCGCGCTGGTGGCGTTGCTGGGCTTTTGTATGTGGGCCTGGTATGCCAAGGTGCGCAAACCCGGCGGCAGCAAAACGATCAACGTCGGTAGTCTGGTGTATGGGCTGTTGATCGGAGCCATGTCAGCCCTGGCCGTCGCTCTCGCCGTTCACGACGCTCACTACTTTGCCCTGGCCACAGGTGCGTTGTTGTTCCTGGTCTCAGATTTCGTGCTAGGCAATTGGGTGATTCGCGGTCACGCCTGGAAGTCAGTCAATGACGTGATCTGGGTGACATACGTGAGTGGACAACTGCTCATCGTCTACTCGGTGGCGGCAGCGTTGAACGTGTGGCGCTGATGGCGGGAATCAAGCTGGGGGGAACTACCTTCCGTACCCCGCCGAGTGACGCCCCTGTATGGCTAACGCTCAGGAGAGATGCCGTTCCAAAGCACACAGATGGATAGCATGGGTGCAGTTCAGTTTGGGTAAGTTTCTAGTGGATTGGTTCCCATGTCTCGTTCCACCGCCACCCAGGCAACTCAGTGCATTCGTGGCGACGTCAAAGATGCTCAAAGGGGACAACAGTCACCGTCTCCAGTCAGCGTGCTCCATTAGCCGTATACCTGGCATACGACACGGACTGTTGTCCGCTTGGAGTCGATTTTTGCCCCTAATCTGTCGTGCGCCCAACACCAATGTACTAATTGATTTCGAGGGCTCATGACAGTATAATCAAGCTCAGTCGAATGAAAGGAGACAATGACACCATGCCCTACGGATACCACAACAGGATACTGCGCGTCAACCTGTCCACGCGGGAGATCGCGGTTGAGGAGCCGGGCGAGGCCTTTTTCCGCACCTATTTCGGCGGCTGGGGGGTGACTGCCCATTACCTCCTTAAGGAGCTGACGCCTGGGATTGACCCGTTGGGGCCGGACAACCTGCTCATCTTCGCCTCTGGGGTGGTGACCGGTGCCCCTGTGGGCGGCAGTGGCCGGCATGCTGTGGGAGGGAAATCCCCACTGACCGGAGGCTTTGGTGAGGCAGACGTAGGAGGGTTTTGGGGTGCAGAGCT
>Ga0315543_1001494_pt1 | contig 25122 bp, 30 predicted proteins | sample SalMarSW160210MG_2_FD_203098 | JGI IMG/M metagenome (GOLD analysis project Ga0315543, IMG submission 203098) | Salt marsh sediment microbial communities from the Plum Island Ecosystem LTER, Massachusetts, United States - Salt Marsh Sediment SW1601-210 ... | reverse complement strand
GAAATAAGACGGGGCCGTAGTTCAGTTGGTTAGAATGCCTGACTGTCGATCAGGAGGTCGCGAGTTCGAGTCTCGTCGGCCCCGCCATGCCGAGGTAGCTCAGTCGGTAGAGCACTGGACTGAAAATGCAAAAAAGGCAAATTCCAAAAGTAAGTCCAGAAGGAGCAAACCCACTTCAGGCAACCCTTATAAATGATTTTTTTACCTCACCAATTTGTATCAATTTATGTGATTTTGTACCTCACATGGACACTATTTGCACACCAAAATCCTACTTTAGAGAAATCCCAAAAAAATCCGATATTCCCAGCAGATTGACAAGGAAATTAAAAAAGCCGCGGAGGATTGGTGTGGGAGTCACATATTAGAGAGAAGGTAGAACCCTAAAGGAGGGAGAAGATGCAGTTTATGGCTACTTTCATTTCGCAACTAGAGAAAACTGAGCAAGTCATGGAAAAGCGACGGGAATCGAAAACCCACCAGAAGCCAGGCAGATTAACGAATGGCTTGACTTGAGCGGCGGCCCAATTTTCACATACTTCGAGGCTGATAACCCTAAGGTTATTCTACAAGGTGTTTCTTTTTGGTGTGACCTTGGAAAAATGGAAATCGTTCCAGTGATGGAGACAGAGGAGGCGACGAAGGTTTTACCTAAGGAGTAGAAAGTTCAGATTACCCGCGGAGAGGGGAGACCATGAAAGCTAGAGCTGTATCATTCGTTGAGATTGTTCGGGATGTAGGGGTGTTTATTTATATTTTTAGTGTTTTTCTTGTTATTGGCTTGGTGTTCTTAAACTATAAACTGTCTTTCATTCCTGATCTTACGATAGTCGCTCCGTACTTTAGAACGACTGGCATATGGGGGATAGCCGGAGTTCTTACGTATGTTTTTTTACACTCTTGTTTAGTCGCAGAGTTAAGACTCCTTCCAGGCTTCTAAAGGACCCGGTGCTTAGAGAACAGACGAAGGTCCTTAAAACAAGGCTAGAATTGTTGCGTCTAAAAGAGAGGTTGGGTGAGCATCCTAATGGAGAGGAATTGATACCTGTTTTGGTAGACTATTATGTGGCCTACTATAATCTTAGCCGTCTTAATCAAAAGGTAGAGCTCGAAGAAATCAGCGAGAAGATACTAAGGGATTACGGACAGGTGCTAAAAATCCATCACGTAGAACTTAGAAGAAGATTGGAGAATGCACTCGAAAAGACTGAGGACATACAGCATAGACAACGTTGGGTGGACAATATAATGCGAATGATAGGCACGCAGTGAAGTAAGGCTAGGAAAAAAAATAGTATGTTCTACCATCTTGGAGTGTTTGGATGCCTTGGTGGGACGTTATAGGTATAATTGCCGGGGTATCTCTCGGCTGTGGAAGTATTTTGGTGGCTCTTTTTAGGGCAGGGATGAGCAAGAGGGATGCTCTAGCCTTTATATGGGCTGTTACTTTGGCCGCTAAATTTGATGAAGAGGTAGACTTGAGATATTTGGCTTATGGATATCAACTTGCTGACAGGTGGCTGAAAGAACTACCTTAATCTGCTTAGATAGAACAGAGAACTGGAAAAGGGTCACTCAGAGCATAATAGCTTGTGCTATGCTTTTTGCCAACGTAGCCGATTTAGTTAGCTTCAACCGTGTTATCTCACTTTCTATCTCTCCTAGAATTTGTCAAATAGGAAGTAAGAACTGATGAAAAAGGTCTGGCTGTTGGGTCGGCTCTTAATTTTCTGTTTCGCGATTACCATTGTGGCAGTAGCACAACGTGCGGTTATTGGATGGCTTCAGGTCAAATAGAGTACGATTCACTAGGCGAAGGCATAGATAATTATGGTCGGGGACTATTACTTTATAGGCGAGGAAAGTGGAGGAGTTGAAATCTCCTCTACGGGGAAATGACCGAGGAATTTTGGCAGATGAAAAAGCAAAGAGGCAGTCAGGTTTCAGTCGTAATAATTGTCGTGCCCCTTATAGCGGCTATTGTATTAGCAGTTTTCATGGCTTACATCAACATATCTAAGTGGCCGCGTGGAGTGCAAATAAATTTTAGCTGGCAGAGTGAAGAAATGGCTGAACTCAAAGACAAGTTGCAATTGTCTTTTGATGCTCTAAGGGATCGACTTGAAGGTCTTCAAAAAAATTAGCTGAGATAATTGAAGAATACAAGTAGCCTAGTCTCTGGCCCTTATGACAAGAATAAGAATGCAGCTAGCCAGCAAATTCTCTCAATTCACATTTTCTTCATCTTCTCGAACTATGCAGCATTTTTCTGATAAAAAACACAAAGCTTCGAAGGAGGAAATCCTGATCCTAAACCAATCAATTGCCGAGGAAGTGAAGTCCCCCAGAATTTTTGTCACAAAACGCAAAAGAACCCTGGAGAATTATCATGTTAGAAGAGCCGATAAAGCAAGACTTTCATAAGCAATGGCTAGAGCGAAAAAAAATAGTCGAAGAAATAGAAAAACTGCGAAAGTCGCATCTTATATGTTATATAACTAGTGACAGACAAAATAGAGTAGGGAGTATTGCTGCTGACGGATTAAGAAAAATCTATGACCATCTGTTGGAAACGAAGAAGACAGATAAAAGCGACCGAATGGACTTGTTCATTTACAGTAGAGGAGGCGCCTCGGATGTGCCATGGCCCTTAGTATGCGCATTCCGGGAATTTTGTGATGAATTCAATGTCTTGATACCATATCGTGCACACAGTGCAGCAACTGCAATTGCGCTAGGTGCAGACCACATTGCGATGGGGCCTAAGGGTGAGCTAGGACCTATAGATGCGAGTATGAGAGGTCCATTAGCTCCTATTGATGAGCTTAGCAAAAAACGGGCTTTAGTGAGCGTAGAAGATGTCCGGGCTTATTTCTCATTGGCCCGTGAAATGGCAAAGGTACGAGAGAAAAAAGGAAAGGTGAAAGTGCTTGAACTTATTGGCAAACATGTGCATCCATTGATACTGGGTGCAGTCCATCGACAAGTTAAACAGAGTGAATACGTAGCGGATAGGCTGTTAAATCTAAGCAGGGCTCAATTCACAAAAAAACAAAAAAAGAAGATAGTAAAGTCTTTGGCGGGAGGAATTAGCTATCATGGTCATGCTATTAGTAGAGAAGAAGCACAAAAAATAGGGCTTCCTATCCAGAAACTCTCAGACGAACTCGAGAGATATATGTGGGAACTGTATCTGGAATACGAAAAGGCCTTAGAGTTGACAGAGCCGTTTAATCCAGAAATAGAAATGAATAGACAGGGAGTAGATCAATTTACGTTGAAAAACAGCATTTTAGCTTTTGTAGAATCTACAACTATGAGCGACTTTTTTGTTCAGACAATCCAATTTATAAGACAACGAACTTTACCCCAACAGGTAAATATCAATTTGTCTCCAAGGATACAGTGGCCTCCTCAAGTCGATCCAAGTAGTCCACAGCATCAGTGTCTTGTCAGCGAGATACTCGCTAGATTTAAGAACTTACTAGGGCCAAAAATTGCTGAAGAGGTACAGAAACAAATAATTAAACAATCCAAGGCTGATAGAATTGTTGGAAAAATCTTGTCTTCAGGATGGGAACGACTAACTGATATTTCTTGAGGTATAGGAGTCGGCAGGTATGGAAAGCGGTACATCGGTCGTATAATCAGAAGAGTCATGCTCACGTAGATTCAATGCATTACCCGGTAACTCCAGAGAAGGAATGTCAGCTTCATAGGACTCCTTAGTTTCTTGGCCTGACAACGTGATCTTTACATTTATCTTCATTGTTTTGCCCCCAGTCATTACAACATAGTTATTATATTTGTATCGGTAACTTTGTCAAGAGTCCGAATTCTCGTACAATAATACTTAGAAATGCTCTGATTAAGACGACAAAGGACCTGTTCCAAATGGCAGTAGCGAGGAGGACAGCGACATCTGTGAGTTATCTTTCATGATATCATAACTAGCAACTAGGGGTCCGAAAAAAGTCATTATGTTATGCTTGTTCTTCTCTCAAACTTTCACCAGACAAGCCTTTTCAAACTTAGCCATTTCACCACAAGAGCAACTAATTTTACCCCCCCTGAAAGTCCCATATCCCTCTATTTGTTTATAAACAAAAACCTGTTATAATAAAAGCGAACTTTAGGCTTAAATGAACAAGCAAGAAGCTTATAATCTTTTGATTCAACTGAATCACTGGTTGGAAGAGAATCTTCCTCCAAAAAAGGAAGTCATTAAGAGAGTTAAAGATGGAACTTCTTCTGGTGGAGAAAGAGAAGGCGTTTTTGTTAAGCAGTTTCTATACACAGGACTCAAGTCTTTTACGGAAGATTACTTCAAGAATCTTGGGTTAGAAGATTGGCAAAAACGAGCTGATGAAACCTTGATTGTCGAAGGTATAAAACCTACCACTCAACATCGTCATTCTTTCTTTGGGAGTAAACCAGCACCGGACTTTCTCTTCAAATCTCCATTTCCATTCACCATTGTGGGAGAGGCAAAATACTCAAATGATATTGGAGACCTTCAAACACTAGTCGGCCAGACGATTGTCTATCTGATAAGCGGCAAGACGGAGGAATGGCATTACAACTACGGATATGGCATTTTCTATGATATTTCCGACAGCCAAACTATTAAAAAGGCTAGTCAAAGCCGACCAGAGCAAGAGCTTTATCGGGAACTTTGGGACAAGTTGGGCATATTTATCCGGATAATCTGAATCCTGTTATTCCCTACATTTTTTCCTGAGAGGGAGTATCTAAAAAATAAGTGAAGGGGGAAAGGAAAGGAGATGAACATAAATATGAGCACAACTCTTGTGTCATGGCTATCAATATGGGGTCCTAGTTTTCTTTTAGCAATTTCTGCGTTTCTTGTTGCTTATTTTGGTGTGCACATAAGTCATTGGTATTTGCGTCCAAGACTTGATTTTGAGTTTGAGTTCAAACGGCCTTTTTTTCGCCTTGTCCCAACAACAACTGGCGGATCAACCTATTACGTTAGATTTGCAGTTACAAATAAGGGTAGAACCCAGGCTGACGATTGCGAGGCTGTTCTGGAGGAGGTTTGGTGGAAGGCGGATGATGATGCCAGAAATTTAGATAAATGGATTAAGTGGACAATCCTGCCTGTTAATCTCAAATGGTCAGGTGAGAACCCTGCTAGAGATTTTAAAGAAGCATGTTTTAAGACGATTTATCCAGGACAAAGGAGAGTGTTTTGCGACATTGGCCATATAAAGGAGGGCAGCAACGAATTTTCCTTTGAATTACCACGACGTTTTCTTGAACAGTCAGAAGGTTTGTTGCCTGGTAAATTCAAAATTCAAATTTCAGTATATGCGAGGAACGCAGAGAAAAAATCTAGGAAGTTTAAGATTAGTTGGTCTGGTGAATGGAAACATACAGAAGAGGAAATGTCTAAAGAAATAATAGTTGAGTAAAATAAGTGAGGAAGCGTCAGAAATGGAAACAGAGGAACTAGAGAGATACACACAAGTGCTTTCTTGAGCTACTGAAGTATACCAGAGAGCTTGTATGGCGTATTTTTAGCGCTTTTCTTTTACCTCAGACTATTTTGTTGGCATTTCTTCTTTCAGTTGGTTTTGGGGAGCAGAGATTTATTGGGTGGAGTCCAGGCATCTTTATTGCCGCAATAGTTGGTCTTGTGTTGTGTGTTGGCTGGCTGGGGGGTTGTCTTCGGTATTTAGCCTATTATAGGTTTAGCATAGCTCAAGCTCGGGAAATAGAACCCTTGAATTGGGATTTGTATAAGGGAAAGAGACAGGAATTTGCTGATGGATGTGCGGTTAAAATAGAGGGGCGTTATTATCAAACAAAGTGGTTTGAAAAATTTAAGGTAAAATACGCTATTTTCACAACAGTTGCCGCATTTTTTATAACTTACTTGACTATCATTGTTCTTCGTGGTCCGTGGATGAAATAGATAATTTGACTCTGTAAGGAAAGAAAGAATAGTGCTTGCGGGTGGCATAAGCGGCCTAATCCGACGTTCTCTTAGGGAGTTGCTCTCTAAGGTCCATTCTTCTCCCAAAGCCTCACCAGACAAGCCTTTCCAAACTCACCAGTTTTTGAACGATGCACATTTATTTCGCTTTTGTATAACAAATGCGAATCTAAGTAAGTATAGGTTATTTAAAATAAGGCATCAAGCTTATTTCCGGATTTGTCTTATTGGCTGGTGGGTGTTTAGTATATGAAGCTATGAAGAAAAATACGTTATAAATATATATTACCTTGCTTATATCTCTATACTGATTTCTTTTATAACGAGATGCTTTCGCATTTCGTTAAGGTCAGAAGACCATTTCCCGTCCCACGAAATTTCAAGCACGTATGAAGATTTTGATATAAAATTCTCAGCGGTGGCAATCAAACCAACTCGCATAGCTTCGTTGGCACCAATGAATCCCCGAAAATTATTTGGATAGATATAAAGAGAGAGTTTAAAGGTATTGCTGCCCTCATCAAGATAGCCAAGATCGCATATGTCATCGGCTGAAATGGTCGGTAAGAGCTCATGAAATGTGGGGAACGCCCAAGTTGACTGTACTGGAATAATCAATGGCTCCTGCACAAAAGAACCATCTGGTGCTTTTTTTGAGATCGAATTACAGAGGATGTGAACGCGACGTGCCGCTGCCCAATGTCTCTTATTCTTAATCTTCACGTGGTAGTAGATTGTACGCCTGCCATCCCGGCGTAAGGTAAGATCCCCCCGAGGGTTATGAAGTTCAAACCTTAATCTGGGGCCGGCAATATAGGACCGAATCTTATCACCTCAAACAGCAAGTATACAAACTGCTGTTGTACCAATAGCAATAAAAACTTGTGTGATTAGATAAAGAGTAGATTCTTCCATTATCCTAATCCTACCACTTGTTCAAAAATTCCCTAATGGCATCCTCTGGAGATAAATTTAGGTAAAGTTCAGTGGTTATCAATCTATCATGACCTAAAAGAGTTTGAAGGGCTCTAGTGGAGATCCCCCTTTTGATGCAGTTGACCGAGAAGGCATGTCTTAAAACATGGGGAGAGACAGGCTTTGAAATTCCAGCTTTATCAGCTACCTTCTTTACTATTCTTCCAACCGTTCTTTTACTGATCCCGGTATTATTGTTTTCAGCGAAGTGATACTCCATTAGTCTTCTTACCCTCTCTGTCATGGGGATGATCCTTCTTTTTGTCTTTTTACCGTAAGGACCACCCTTGCCATAGATGACTAATCTTTTTTTCTGCCACTGGATATTTTGGTTTTTGAGATCAGCAAATTCGGATAATCTCAAGCCTGTATCTAAAAGTGTCCAGACAACAAACTTTTTCCGGAAGGTATCACAGGCATTGGTTAGCCTGTTTACCTCATCATCTGATAAGGGCTCTCTTTCGTATTGGTATGGCATGGTTTTTCCCTAACGTTTCGAGCGTATCTGAAGTTCCCCGAAGGAAAATTTGGGCGAACTGCCGAAGGCACGTAGCCAGATGCGCTCTGTTAGGCAATGTGTCCTATCTATGGTGACGGTAATTTGTCCCATCTTTCCTTATAATTGTTTGTATTTAAAGTAGAATATCTAATACCTTGTCTCGTTTTCCAAGTTTTTACAAGGTTTTTTGAGAAGATCTCTTTTCCAGAAACCACGAAATATTCAGGAGCTATATTGTTTTTAATCTTATTTTGATTTTGTAAATATACAAATATGTAATATACATCTTCGTTAACAGAACTTTTCGCAATCGGCCAATTACCTTTTCCTCGGCCAGCCTTAGCATCAATTTTAATTACACGTTCTCTAGCGCTAGCGTAAATATCAACTGATTTAGCATTTCCAATCGTTATAGATACAGGATAGCCTCTTCTTGAAAGTTCACCTGCAACTAGAAATTCACCAGCCAAATGAGATGTGTATTTACTTATCATTGCTGTCTTTCCTTTTAGGCATTTCGCCTAACTTGTTTATCCGAAATATTTTGGATGTCCGCTCTTCAAGTTGAAAATTTTAAACTTCACCCTTTTTTATCCTAGTCTTTTCTATAGATTTGTCAACATTTCGCATTTAGAAAAAAAGAGGACAAAATGTCCTCAATTTGTAAATAGGAAGGTAGATAAAATGGGGGTTTTGGTTTAGAGGAAGGGAGTGAATGTCTTACTTTTAGACAGAAGAGGACAAAAGAATTTAAGGGGTGCTCTTATCCTCGGGAAAGAGAAACTCGTCCAGAAAGTCCATCCACCTGGATATCTACTCCAATAACACTCATAAATGCTTCTTCTGCCTCTCTTGACCGTGGAGGACAAATGGCCCTATAGTAAATTCTCTCTCTAACCCTATTTCAAGGAAGTCTTTGATCATTTTAGGTATGTAGCCCAAAACAATCGGTCTCCCTATGCATGCACAATACCCACCGACCTTGGCAGGGATACCTAACTGTATTATTTCCCCTTCTTTTAATATCCTATGAGAGGCCCGACCAATAGCGTGAGCGCTATGAGTTCCTCGCCTTCAGTATGGCCCGTGTACCTAATTTTAGAGAAAATATTGAAGAGACTTTAGGGAAGACTATAAAAAAAATGAATATGATCTTGGCCTCCGACCCCCGAATCTTTCAGGCTATGATTGAGAAGTTTGAACGAGACACAGGAAAACAAATGGGGACAAAGATACAAGATTATCCCTCGGGGAGGAAGGAATGCAAAAAAAGTTCTCTCTTCTCTCGGGATAAAGAATCTTAATCCATGAAACAAAGAGCTGAAGTGACTTTTGGTACTTGGTAGTGCCAAATGAAAAATTTTACCCTTTATTTATGCTGGTTCCCGGAACCAAGTAGCAAACATGGCGTAGGAAACTGGTGGAAACGTCTGGTCCAATTCCGAAAGTGGAGAAGGTAGTTCCAAAATACCAATTTTTTGAGGGGTTATCCCTACAAATTCCCCAAAAAGACCTCAAAAAGCGAGCCAACGTGGAAAAATTTTCTAAATTAAATGACCATTTTTTCACTCTTTAGGCTTTTTCCAACCATAGAAAGAAAGGCCCTGAAGATACTTACGAGTATCCACTAAGCCAACTGGTTCGTCATGATTTCGCAGTAGATTTCCTGTACGGTCAAAAATACCTGCCAATATAGGCTTTCCTGTTCGAAGTCCTACAACGATAGCAACTCGGGAATGAGTAAGGAAAATTTGCTGACGGAACCCCAGTATTACTGTATCTCCCACGTGGATGTCTTCAATCCAAGGGCTGGTGAAGCGAGCTGCATAGCTCATTCCGCTGAACATCTCCTTGAGGATAATTTCCTTTTCGAAGATTCGGTCTGGATCATTACCAACAAAACCCCTTACTGTGTATTCCCCGGCAGCAAGCATATCTGGAGTCATACCGTATCCAAAAATAAAAATATCTCCTTTAAAGACATGGGAGACCTCGGTTACATAAAGTGAAGCTGGAATTTCGGGAAGATCTTCAAAAACATGCAAAGGTGTCGTACCAGTAAAACCATGACCTGGTTCCACATGAGTAGCTCCTTTCTTACTCAGTAACTCCATAGTAACCGAAGACGTCGTTCCCGGAGCATTAATCATTCGAATATCAATCCCAAGCTCCTTATTTAATCGCTGAGCAGTACAGAGTATGGTATTAAAGTTAGGGGTAACCTCAATTCGTCGAGTTATGGAATCGAACAGTAAGCAAGGGAAGGAGGTAACGCCAACTACCTTGACTCCTGGAAGCCGTGCAATTCTTTTTACTGCGTTCAGTGCTTCATCTTCTTTAAATCCTCCCTGCTGCATTGGATAGAAGAAATCGTTTTCAGCCACGACTCGAATCATCAGTTTTTGAGTTATGCCAAGTTTAACCGCTACTTTGGAAATTTGTTCTGCCTTCTCCACTGAATAGACAGTTATAACTTCTGGTTGAATCTCACTCAAAGCAAATTTAAGATCACGTACAGGAGTTTGAAGGAGATGACCTAAGTGAGCAACTCGGATATTGTGACGATGCAAACTGCGAGCACCCTCAATGTCTACGGCAACAGCCCCAAGCGTATCTGCCACCATTATCCTAGCTATTATAGGATTCCTACCTACCTGTTTAGTCATAGGACAGAGAGACAAATCCCAACGCTTCGCCTCTTTTTTTATAACTCTTGCATTGTAATCAACTGAATCGGCGTCGATAACATAAGTTGTAGGATCAATTTCTCCTGACTGATGAAGTCTTACAGCTGTTTTAATCAGCTCCGGATTCCGTCTCATAATTGGTTTTAGAAACATTTTTCCCCCTTAATCTGTATTTTTTAGTCGTGGGGAGTGCCAAAGTTACCCCTTTACAGCACCTAATGTGAGGCCCTCCACCATCCACTTTTGAGCAAAAACAGAGAAAACTATGGCCGGCACAGCAATCATACTAGCAGCCGCTGTCATTTGCCCCCACAGAATTCCTCTGTCGGTAATGTAACCTGTAATAGCTACAGGAAGAGTAACTGCATTGCTTCGAGTCAAAATCATAGCAAACAAGAACTCATTCCAACAAAGCACGAAACAGAAGACTGCTGTAGCAGCGAGTCCCGGGAGAGCTAAAGGTAGAATTACTCTCCAGAATGCCTGAAATCTGGAACAACCATCCACAATTGCAGCATCGTCTATTTCCCTTGGGATCCCGGCAAAAAAGTTCTTCAACACTAGAATCACAAATGGGGTGTTCACCGACAAATAGGTTACTACCAAAGCTAACCGAGTATCAATTAGGTTAAGATTATTGAAGATAAGAAAAAGAGGGATAACCATGACGATGGAAGGTATAATCCTCATGCTCAGAAGACCTACCAGTAGGCCTCGACCACCTATGTTAAAACGAGCTATGCTATAGGAAGCCATAGACCCAACAAGAACAGAAATCAACGTTGTTACGCAGGCTATTATTAAACTGTTCTTGAAATAAAGAAAAAAAGGGTAGGTGTTGAAAGCAATGAAGTAATTTTGCAGATGAGGCTTGAAAATCCATACGGGTGGAATAGCAAAGCTAATCGACTCAAGCTTAAATGAAGTGGAAAAAGTCCAATATATGGGGAACACTGCGATTAAAACAAACGCAGAAAGAACAAAATACCGCACAACAAGCAAAAGCTTCTTCATTTCGTTTTTCCTAGCTATTATAATTATAAAGATCTTGATACAGGAACCAGCAAACCAATAATAACTAAGAGCAATATAAAGGATATAGCTGCACTGTATCCTATATCAAAGTATCTGAATCCCTGTCTATATATGTATATACTCAGTATTTCCGTTGCGTCACCCGGCCCTCCACCTGTCATTATATAGACAATATCAAACATAAACTTGAAAGCATCCACAACCCGAAGAAAACAGGCAATGACGAATAACCTCGATAGATAAGGAACGGTAATAAATATGAACCTTTGGACACTATTTGCCCCATCAATTGAAGCTACCTCATTTAAGTCTTTGGGCAAACTTTTCAAGCCGGCAAAAAAGATGATCATTAGAAAAGGTGTCCACTCCCAGATATCTACTAGTATCACAGACATAAGAGCCATATCGTAATCCCCAATCCAATCCAGTCCGTCGAATCCGAAGACTCTTAGAAAGTAATTGACCATTCCTGATTGAGGGTTGTAAAGGAATTTCCAACCTAATCCAACTACAACAGGAGGAACTGTTATTGGCAGAAGATAAAGAATTTTGAAAATTTCCCGACCCTTGAAACTCTTATTCAATAAAAGAGCCATGATTATCGCAATCACAAACTCACCGGCCACAGCACTCAGAACACATATAAAAGTAATTTTGAAAGAATGCAAGAACAGTGGGTCTATGAATAACTTGATATAGTTACTCAATTTGACAAAATGATAGCTGTGGGGTTCAGTAATACGATAATAAAAAAATGAATTATAGAAAGAGTATATTAAAGGATAGATCATTACCCCTGTCATTATGATGAAAGCAGGAAAAATCATCATATTTTGGAAGTTAAGAAGCCGACGTAATCGAACTCTTCTTGGGTTAGACTTATTAAAACTTCTACAAATATTTTTCGTCTTAACCTTCCCTTCCCTATCAACTCAAGAGCAAATATTTTGAATCTTTTTTCAGAACAGCACTTGATACTGAATCTTATAAATCAGCACCAATGAGGGAAGAAAGACCCTTGGAATTGGATCTCCTTCCCTCATTATGTTTACTCTATTTTATTCGGCCACCTGCCTTCAGAATCTCATAAACATTCTTCTGCATTGCTTCAGAACCCTGCTTTGGCGTAAGCTCTCCAGCAAGAATCATCGCTACTTGATCGGTAAGGGCATCCTGTACTCTTTCCAATTCTGGTACTCTAGGTTTGTGGACCTGCGAAGCAAAAGCTCCCTCTAGAAGCCCAAGCACTGGATTTACTGCTAAAATCTCGGGATCACGCATGACTGAAAGTCGACCTGAGCAAACCGAAAGCGAAGTCTTTTGAGCCAATATTTCATGGCGCATGAATTCCTTTGAGGTAAGCCATTTGACCAGATCCCAAGAAGCCTCAACATGTTTGGCACCTATCGGAATAGATAGCATCCAAGCGGCAGTAAAAGCAGACTTTCCCGGCCTTCCCGGGAACAATTCAAATTCCGTATGCTTAGCTACTGGGTTAAGGTCAGGATTGAGTAAATCAGCACCATAAAGCCACCAAGTATGAGCCATAGCTACGGTCTGTGCCTTAAAAGCCTCTAAGGCTTCAAAATCCCGGAAATTTAAAAAGCCAGGAGGCATATAGGGAGTTAGCTTCTGCAGGTAGGTAACAACTTCTAGTGCCTCATCAGTGTCTAATAGGGGGTAGTTATTGTCGTCCAACATTCCATGACCCGTAAAGGAGCCATACCATTCCAGAAAAGCACAGAACAAAGCGTCACCTTTTAAAAATATTGGAGCAAATGCCCAAACATCTATCTTTCCATCCGAATTAGTGTCTCGGGTTAGTTTAGCGCAAACATTGGCGAATGTGTCCAGCTCTCCAGGAAACTCATCAACACCGATTTCTCTTAGCATGTACGTGTTGTAGGCTATCACGGGAAAATTTATGATAATTGGTACTCCAATAATCTGTCCAGTTTTAGGTGGATACTGGCACTGCATCTGTACGAAATGCTGATCGAAATCTTCCCAATCTATCTTTTCTTTATCCCGCTCGATAAAGCGATCCAAAGGGACCACATAACCCGCATTCCCGAACTCAGGCATCCAGCATTCATCCGCCATGAGCACATCATAGGTTCCACTTCTGCTGGTCATTTCAAGTAGCAACTTTTCCCTCATAACCGTATAGGGAACTTCTACAATATTGACCTTTGCTCCGGTTCTCGCTTCCCATTTCTCTACCATCTCTGGAGTCGGAGTCAGAGTATTCATAGTAAAGAACTTCAAGCTTACTCCCTTAAAAGGAAGCTCCGAGGCAGCCACTGATCCTCCTATAATAATTATCGTCAATACTAACCCTAACCAAAGGGTCTTCTTTAGTAAAAATCTTTTAACGCACATTCTAGCCTCCTTAGTTGACAGGGTTGCGTTTTCCGTAGAGATCTGCTTCATTGACTCTGAAATCTTCCCAAAAAGAAATACAATTGTAACGCTTCCCTCTTTTTAGGTAGCTTTCTTCCCCCAGCTAATGGGCCTTTTATTTATTATCTTATCACCTCCGTCCCGGCCTTATCTTTAGCCTCTTCCTTCAAAGATCTAAATCACTACCAATTATTAACATTGCTTTTTTCGAGTGGTTTTCCAACAAGGAATCTATCCTTTTTGAGAAACTATCTCTTTTCTCTGCCCAAGAAGGAAAAGGACTTTCTCCAGAACAGTTTTGTCCTGTAAATACAGAAGATCAGACCAGTCATCTATTGGAACATCGAGTCCCTCAAGCTAGGCAGGAGATAACCCTTTCCTTTTTCCTCTGAGAAATCTCCTGAAATTATGTCTTAAGGAGAAAAGGTCAAGGTCGATTAGGAAGAATCATTTACCCAGATAACTCTGATTCTCAAGCCCTAAATCAACATAGAGTTCATTTCAGTTGTTGCAAATGTTTTTTTACCAAGCTGTTCCTTTTTCTCTGGATGTAAATATCGTCACCACATCTTTAGAATTAGGTTTTTCCTGCGCTAGTGTCGCAGGAAAATCCATTGTTGGGGGATGCATAGCAGCTATTCTGAATGCTGCCCCATCACCTGAGAGCATTAACTTCTTAGCCCCAAGTAGCCACTTCATACCGATAGTTATTGCTCCTGGGGGCGCCAGTGTGTACAGCGGTTTATCAGGAGTATCCCAGTCACCTCGCAGGGCTCTTATACAAGTTTCTGGATTTAGATGGGGAAGAATACGAGTTGGGGCATTCTTAAATTCTTCAGGGGTTATATGCGTCCAATGAGTCATGAGATCCGGAGCTTCCTCATAAGCCAAATGTCCATGCTCCCCTATACCGTCAAAAGAAATATCCACCCCTTTTCCCTCTGTAATTTCGCTAATCTTTCTCCCGATTGCATCAGGATCTCGTGGATCAGGGAACCATATATGGTCTTCCGGAATATCGACTTTATCAAAGAAGAATTTCTTGGTTGAGCCATAGAAGCTCCAGGGGTGGGTTTCAGGCACAGCTCTGTTAGTCCAGTCAAGAACCTCATCCATATTAAAAGTCCATACATTCTTCCAACTAATCCTCTCTTTATCACTCATTTCAACAACATAGGGATACATTAAAGGAGAACGGGCATGACTTCCAGCAGGGATAATAAAGGTTGAGGGCTTGCCCGCTGTATTGTTCTCCTTTATTTTTTCTATCATAGCTCTTGCCAGTGCCCGCCCCACATCTTCCCACTTAGACAGTACCACGACTTTAACAGGACTCCATTTATCTATTTCTTCTAAGGGCATGGTAAGCAGCTTTTCCATATCTTCCTTACTCAAGGTGACATTGCGAACTATTCCTTTGAATCTTGGCATTTTTTCTCCTTCCTTTCACGAATGCTGTATTGTGAACAGACTATTTTCCCTCTACTCTCCCAAGGCGATGCTATTCACTCATTATATCTTACTATATTACCAGCTTTCTCTAAGGCACTAATAGCTGTCTCGGTGAGAGAATCATTGACGCACTTGACCTTTGTTTCCTTTTTGCCCTCAATGTAAGGTGGACGGCTAGTTGCCATAAATCCTACTTTCGGTTTCCCTATTCTATCCTCCTTTAGATTTGACTCAGTTTTATAGTCAAAATTAAACTCAAACCCTTATTAAAACTACCTAACTTGATTTTCTTATTATGAGTTTCGTCTTGAGAACTATTTTTCTAGGTTCGCCAATCCCTTTTTCTATCCTCTGGCAAAGAAGTCTCATGCTTTCTTGCCCTAGCTTATACTTAGGTATATGAACGGTAGTCAAAGGAATCTTCAGAAGAGAGGAAAAATTTATGTCATCAAAACCAACAATAGCTACGTCTTCTGGTACTCTTAATCTTTTTTCCTCTACTGCTTTCATTACTCCCAGGGCTACAAAATCACTGTAGGTGAAAACAGCTGTAAACTTAATCCTACCCTTAGATAAATTCTCTCGCATAACTCTATAGCCATCTTCCATGGTAAGGTTTCCTTCTCTAATCAAGGAATCATTAAATTCTATGCCGTTTTCCCTTAAGGCCCGTTTGTATCCAGCTAATCTCTCTCTGGCACTAGAAACGTACATAGGACCATTGAGGAACAAAATCTTATTATGCCCTCTACTAATTAAGTGTTGGATTGCGGCAAAAGCTCCCTGTGCATCATCTGTAGTTATACAATCCCCTTCAATGAGATCAAAGTAGCGACATAAGAGGACAAAGGGTATCCTTTTTCTTTTAAGTTCCATGATACTCTGATATTTCGTCTGAGCAGGGGTTACGATAAGACCGTCTACTCTCTTCCTCACCAGAAGCTGTAGAGCTTTAACTTCCTCACCATATTTCTCATCTGTGTCGCACAAAATTATATCATAGCCTTTCTTTTTGCTTACATTCTCTATCCCTCTCACGATGGGGGCAAAGAAGGGATCGGCGATATCTCCAATAACTACACCAATAGAATCGGTCTTTTTAACTCGCAGACTTCTAGCTAATGTGTTTGGAGTGTACTCCAAAGCCTCTGCTATCTCAAGAATTCTCTGTTTCACTTGTATATTTATATTCGGTTTTCCATTAAGAGCGCGGGACACTGTAGTAGTGGAAACCCCCGCTCGTTTAGCTATATCCTTTAAAGTCGTATGACACATGTATCACCTGTTTTATTATCGTTTTCAATAGCAACAAAACGCCACCACCCTTGATTGTAGTGAATAATTATTATCGTTTACATTAATAATTATATACGAAAGAAAATAAATGTCAAGCCCTCTCCAGTTAAACTGAAAAATTGAAAGTAAACCTAGGCCCTGAGGGATTTTCAGGAGAAATAAAAGAGATAATGGCTATTTCACCTTGAACGCGCTCCTAATAATTCGTAATTGTTTTACACTATGAGGAGTTTGTTTAGTCTGAAAATTCCTTTGGGGAGGGTAAATCCCATGATATGTTATATATGTTTTTTTGTTAGTTTGAAGGGAGAAAAGAGCTATAAGTTTTCGTCTTTGTCGAAGGAATGCGAAATGATAAACTCGGTAAATTCTTAAAAATCTGCTATAAAAAGTTAACTTTCTTTTCGACTAATTAAGTAGGCTTAACATTAGTCAAAACTTCCAATTTTTGAGCCATAAATATCCGTAATTTTGTCTTTTCTTTGAGCGAATAAGGAATCCCCTATTATCTTCATCCTCCGATGGCTAATTTCTGCCTTTAAATGTAGTTCTCTCCCAAATCAGCTAGGGAGAGCCATAAAAAGACGCAAAATAAGGCTCATAGAGGCACTTTCTCAGGGCAAGGCAACCTATTGTGCGGGTTAATTTGAAGCTTCTATTTCATGTAGCTAAAGGTAACAGGGGGGTTACATTTGGAAGAAGAGAAAGTAATTGTAATTTGCCCTTATTGGGACTGTCAAAAAAAATTACGTTTACCTAAGAAACAGACAGTACTGAGGGTTTCCTGCCCGAATTGTCAAAAGATTTTTTGTTACAAGCATCCTTTTGTGATAGAAACACTTAGTCCCCAAGAAAGTCAGACGAAAACAGAGAAGAAATGCCGCGTGTGCTACTGCCAAATTTATGAAGATGCAGACCCTACCCCTTGTGTTCACGATGGAGAAAGAATAATCTTGGGAAGTATGCTTGACCGAGCAGATTTAGTTGAGGTAGCTAAGAGTATTTTGAAAGAAGATAATTTTGATATTGAGGAACATCGTATGATTTATAAGGCTATATTGGAGTTGTTCGAACAGGGAATTCTATTTGCGAGGGAAGGAAAACCTTCAGGCGACTCTACTCTTGAAGAAATGGGGATTCCTTCAGATCCAGCTTCGATTTTACTCTTTTGGTTTGAGAAAAGAGGAACGAAAATACCGCTTTCTTACTTGGTGACACTAGAAATAGGATGTTGTCCTGTTGCGGTTTTTGACCCAGAATCTCCTGTATCAGCAGAAGACGTAGTTGCCTACTATGCATATCAAGTGAAAAGAGAGGCCATAATACGTAATCTTCAGGAATCCAAGTTAACGGTAGAAGATAAAGACAGATTGCAAGAGTATTTGAAAAGAATAGATGAGAAAATAGAACAAACCCAGACCTACTGGCTTGTAAAGCATGAGAAGGAGGGTTCTCAAGTGCCCCTCTGGTATTCTCTGTTGCGTCAAGAACTGCGGCCAACAGGAGAAAGAATTGATACACTGGAGGCTCTTCGGGCCAAATACGAAATACCTCACGAGGTCTTTTGGAAGGGTCTTGCCAGTTACTCTGGTGCTGCTCGGCTACTATACAGGTAAACCTGTACAAGCAAGCCAAGGAAAAGTGGCCTCATCTCTCGGAAAAGGACCTATTGAAAAGCGTATTTGTCGGAAGAGCGCTCAAACCTGAACCAGACGGCTACGGTATGACACCAGACGAGTTTGAGAAAGTTATGGGGGAAATCAGGTCTTTGAAGGACCTCTGTGATTATGTTGCATGGAAAGACTCAAAAGAACCTATGCAACAGTTTGACCTATCTGAATGGGAAACATATGTAGAAATGCTGAAAAAAGCGGGTGTCGGGACGGACATCGATTGGGAAAGACATAGGAGAAATGCAGAAAGAATGCGGAGAGACAACATTAGAGCGAACATTTATGGAATAATGGAGGAAGAAGCCCGGGTTGCGATGGCAGAAATGGAGGGCGAAGTGGGGGCAAGCTCTGAGAATAAGAAGGAACAACTACGTTGAAGTCAAAGAAGGCGGACTACGTACGGCTGAAGAGGCTAATTTCCCAGGACAAGGTATTGCTACTGATTCATAAGAAATACAAAGGATTGCGGAAGGTATTTATGTATGCACTATGTGGATTGAGTTTCAGGTACTTTGACAGAGCGTATAAAAATGGAGACATAATTCTAAAATTCGGTAAACATGGACCACGACTAGGGGTTCCTCTTTTGTGGCAAGATTTGCTGCATGATTATGTGTCTGACAAAATAGAAGCTACGACCGACAGAGCGTCAAGGACTTCAAGCGAGAATTTAGGCAAATTTGACACGAAGCTTGATAGTGAAATCAGGAAATTCGAAGGGAGAATGCGGGAGTATGAAGATTTCTTGTTTGGGGTAAAGATTTTCTACGAGGGAACAAAGTTAGTGCACCCGTTTTCGGTTCTGAAAGCCACGAGCTTCGAGGAATACTATGAGAAAGTGAAGTGTCGAGGAGAGCGAGTACTTAGTAAAGCCAAAAACGTTCTCAGTGAAGTAAAGACTAGCGGTAATGTAGATAGACTTAACGAAGTAGAATTTCCACCACTGGACAAAGACATGATGCCAACAGTGTATCCTGATGACGTGCCACGCATGAGACTTCTCGTCGAGACTTACAATGAGCTCTTTCCTGGAAGAGACAGAGAAACTCCGCTTACAAAAGAAGAGCACGTGCTTATAATGGATAAAGTAATAGACAAGTTTTAGATAGAAATAGAAAGATGTAAAGCTGGTTCTGTGCATGCAGGTCTGAGATAGTGAACTCTGGAAGAAACTTGACGGCAGGACTAGGGCGGTTCAAATAAGATACGAGGATACGGATGATCGTGGGGGAGCAGTGCCCGAATCACGATGAGGCAATCCAAATAACCTCGCTCACACTATATAACATATTTTGAAAACTCAGGGGGATAGAAGGACTGAAAGAACCGCGCAGTACCCTAAACTACCAACCACCTGCTCCCGAGGCCATCATTTCGTTGACTCTAACTTAACAAGTGGTACTATTAATGGGGGCAGGTCAATTGGACAGTCAGGTTTTGAAAAGTAAAAGAAGCTTACCTCAATATAGCTTTTACAACTTCCAAATCTAACGATTGCCTAAGATAGTTGATCTGTGTTTCCCTTGCTTCCTCCCAACAGCGTGGCCAGACTTCGTATACTAGGGTAAAGGCTTTGACTAAAAGAATCGTTTGAAACACTCGAGGGTCCAATCTAAAGTGCCTCTGCGCTTCCTTAATTAAAGAGTGTTGCCATGGTTGGTTATTCCACATAAGCATCAATAAATATGCAATCATCCCTTCCGCAGGCTCGGTATGGACAGATTCCCAATCAAGGGACACTATCTTGTTGTTAAGAGGAACAAGATTGCGAGGGTAGAAGTCCCCAGGATTGAGTATAAAGTCGCATTCGTTAAACAGATCCAGGTTTTTCTCAACTATTACCTTCGCTTGGTCCAGCTCTGGCCTATCAATGAAAGAGGACTTTCCTCTTAAGCGCTTCTCGAACTTAGCCAACCATTCTTTTAAATTGCGCTTTTTTACGAAAGAAGGCAGGTTTTTTGTATCAAGAGATTCCAAATCCGTTAGGACTGACATTATCCTGGGCACCGATGATAAATCCATAGCTTTTCCTCCCCAAATGCGATTCTCTCGGATATTTTCCGACCAGGGAAAAGCAGGCCCATGATCCCGAAATAATATCCACTTGACTTTGTCGCCAGGCGAGTCTGAATACCTTATAACCTCTGGAATTTGAAGAGTATAAAAAGATAGTTGTTCAAGTGCTGGGAAAAGGAACTTTATCGCCCTAACTTCCTTTTTAAGCCGATCCCTATATTGTTCCTCAAAACTGTATTTAAAGCAATATTTGGCTTCGTCCACGTCACTATCCTTGTCGGTACAAAAGATCACTTTCCCCCGCTTCTCTCTGGCGTCCCTCACATGTCTTAAACTCAGTTTTTTCAACAACTGCTCTACCGGAAAAACTGGTTCTGATGTCGCATTTTTCTGACTCATTTCGCTCCCCTAAAGACCACTCGATCGATGAATCGCTTGCTGGAAGTCCGGATATCATTCATAATAAAAAAGGAACGGTTTGAGCGCAAGCTTGGGTCAAATTTTGTTTGAGGACTAAATGGGACTTGTTCAAGGTAACTTAGATTTCGGCGACAGGTTTTGTAGCTGAAACTTAAACGTCGAATTGTGACTACAAACAGGTTGAGAGCCTTGTTAGGCATTAGATTTTTCTACTATTGAAGTATCATCCTTTGTGTTTATTCGCGATAGGCTTTGCAATGGATATTCACGTAACATCAAAAGTCTTTTTCCCAAAACTACAGCACCCCATTTTTTGCAAACCTTCACTTTATCCATCTCCCCGGTTAACTATTATCTAACTGGGGATTAATATACCATATTTTCGGTGACATTTCATATGGCAGAACCAGTTACCCGTCGGTTGCATTATATATGACTTAACGCGTAGGGTTGACAAAAAATTTTTTGTTCTTATAATAAACTAGTAACAAATTCTTATAATAAAATAGTAACAAAGCGGCGCCGAGCTAAATCTTGCAGCCCGCTTCTTGTAACAAGCTCATAATAAGGCTTGTTATAAGAGGCGGGCTTTTTTGTTATAAGCTCATAACAAGGAGGTTACTATGGTCTGTGCCATAAAGTGCCCATTATGTGGTAATTGGATGCCAGCCTTGGCTACCAAGAGAGGAAGACCTTTTCTCTACTGTGGCCACTGCCGTTATGGATTCATGATTTTGGCAAAAGTGGGAATGGATGCGTTCGATAAAGCCTGCCAGGAAATCAACGAGTCCGAACTCATCCCAGAGACCCGTAAGAAATACCAGGAGCTAAAGTATGAAGGGGAACTGAAGAATGAGGGACGATTGGAACCCTTGAAGGAAAAAACCAATCCTCACAGGGAGGATGATATGGATGAGAAGGAACTACAGCCTTTGTTAGACAAGCGTGACCAAAAGCTGATAGACATATGTTTAACAAAAGATTAGGTGGCGATTAAGAACGCTATCGTTGAAAAACTGGAGATGCTATGTACTTTGACAGATTAAGACATTAAGACTTGATGGGTACCCTCTTAGATACATACCGGCCGTGTGTTGGCTCCCGGCCGGTAGGAGCCAGCGTTATGGATGATTTGCAAACCTTAGAAGCTCAGCAAGCTGTTAATTCAAAGTTTCTAGTCTCACCTAAATCCATCAAACCTTGTGTTGCTTACGTTTTAGTCCATAACCCTAAAAATAAGATTTTCAACGCCAATGATTATGCGTATCTTATCGCTACCGAGTTAAGAAGAATCGGGGAAGACAGGGAGAAAGCCGCTATAATCTTGAGAGCCTGGAATAATGGAAATATTCAGGCTTTAAAACTAAATGAACTAAACGGAATTATTCAACGTGCTTATTCAAAAGAGTATAACTATGGATGTAATAACCCTATCGTTGTTGAATACTGTCCCGGTAAGGAAAGTTGCACGTACTATAAGAATCTTTTTAGGAGGAGGGGAAGCCACAGGGAGAGAGATTTTTACAAGTATGGTTGGCAAAAAACATTGACTCCCACACAAATTTGTCTTTATCACGGCCTTAAAGAGCTAGAGAAAGTACTGAGGTTAAGACCAGGTGAATTGATTACAGCATCTTATAATTTTATTTCTTTAAGGACGGGAATTGCTAAGCCACATCTAACGGAAAATTTTAATAAACTAGAGAAAGTGGGGCTTATTAACTGGAGAAAGGGCGAACCTTATAAGTGGAGAAAAACGGCGAGTCAAATTCGGCGAATTATCCCTATACCCCGGCCCAAAAATGATGCCAAAATGCGTAGTTTGTAAATTAGTTAAAGCTAATGTTTATAAGGTAAAACTCGATTCTTATGACTTACTTATAGTAACTCATACATTTAGTTTTATGACTTACTATCGGTAACCGGTACTGTTACCATTTGTAAGACTTAGTAGTACCTACTGGAAGTAGTAGTAGTCGGATCAGGCAGAGCTTAAAAAGATAAGGATAAAAAGAATAGATTTGAGTTGCCTTTTGAATTTTGTTTTAAAATTTGGTGAATTTAGAGATTTTGAGGAGGTTTTATGATTTCGGCAAATTCGGCAAAAATTCGAAAACAAAAAAAGATTGCTCGTATTAAACTTTCTGAAACTCAGAAAATTGTTGCTACCTTGGTCGATAACGAAAAGCTAGATATAGGAATCTGGCTTGATACTCCAAGATACACAGGCTTTACCACCCGGGGGCTCAGGTTTTACCTCTTTGACAGGATATGGGGGGAGTTTAAGAAGCTAGTGGAGAAGGTAGACAATTAGGTTAAGAAGTTAGAATAATCATAGGCAATTTTTTATGAATGATATGCAAATTTCTGCATGAGGGAGATAGAAGGTGAACCAAAAGAAAAGAAAGGCCCAGCCTAGCAAACAAGAACCCTGCAACTCTTTTGCCTACTTAGCCCGTCTGGCAAGGAAAAAAGGAGCCGGTCATCATCCACCTGAACACCAACACAATCGAGGATGAGAGCCAGCTAAGAGGGGTCATCATTGACGTGGACAACTGGATGCTGGCCTTTTTCACCAATGACGGCAGGGAACTTCTTGTTTTCAAGCACGCGCTAAGGTTTATTGAGAAAGTAAAGGGAAAATAGGAAAGCAGGACAGCCTAATAACCATGTTCCTAGGGAAGAAGAATCGTACATGGACAACGATAATGTGATCGTTCAAGAGCTTGGGCCCGAAAGTAAAAAGTGGCAATCATACTACGGTGTGAGTCTTGAGGGGAAAAAGGGTAAGATCGTTCAAATTCTCCAAAACAGCAAAGGAGAACAGCAGGGCTACCGAGTGAGGTTCCCCGAGATAAAAATTGAGACAGGTTTCCAGAATGGTCACAGAAAGAAAGTCAAAAACTTTGAGTTTGCCTTTTACAAGGATGAGGTAAGGAGAATCGGGGAGGATCTTGAGGTACCAGAGCCAAAAATAAGAGGGAAACGGAAGATGCCGGAAAGTGACAAGGCCGCTGCTAGAAGATTAAACACGAGAGAGGGCCTAAAAGTGGGAGAGCTTGCGGAAAAATTCAATGTCTCTCGGAGAACCATTTATAGGTGGCTAAAATAAAGTGTGACAAAGCACCCTATATTTTAATGCACATAAATGTCACATTTGCCTAATTCCGGCTTTTAAAGGCCAAAAATGGGGGATTTCAGGTCCTGCCGAGAGGGATACTCGAGCTAAAGAATTTTATACCTAGATACAATGAAGGTCGAACGCAGACTTATCAGTGTTGAGGAAGTTGCCTATATGCTCGGTATGAGCAAGAATACCATCTATTGTTGGGTAAGCCAGGGAAGGATACCTTTTGTTAAATGTGGTCGTTCGACTAGGTTTGACCTTCAAGAAATTGACAACTGGATCAAGGAGAACAGCTTTAAAGAGAAGAAATTTGACTAACTTGGAAAATAATCTTGACTTACCCTAGCTATTCTATAAGATTTACTCGGAGAGATAAAAATGAGCGTCTTCAAGAAAGGCAAAAACTACTATATTGACTACTACGTAAACGGTAGGCGAAAAAGAGAAAAGGTAGGACCGAACAAGAGGCAGGCCCTTATAGTTCTCCAGAAAAGAAAGGTACAAATTGCCGAGGGGAAATTTCTTGATGTCCAAAGACATCAGAAGATTAAGTTCGAGGAAATGGCGAGATCCTACATTCAGAACTACTCTAAACCAAACAAGAGGTCCTCCTGGAGAGACGAAATCAGTTTTAAGCACTTGGCCAGCTTCTTTAGGGCAAAGTGTCTTCACGAGATCACACCCTTGGATGTCGAAAAATATAAGGTTCAAAGACTGGAAAAGGTAGCTCCTGCAACAGTCAATCGGGAACTGGCCTGCCTTAAACACATGTTCAACAAGGCCATAGAATGGGGTAAAGCCAAAGAGAACCCTACCCTGAAGGTAAAGCTTCTCCGGGAGGAGAACAAAAGAGTCCGCTACCTGGAGAAAGAGGAGACAGAAGCCTTATTGGACGCCTGTTCTGAGCGCCTGCGGCCGATTGTGGTTACGGCTCTCAATACCGGCATGAGAAAGAGCGAGATCCTCAATCTCAAGTGGTCAGAGGTTGACTTAATCCGCAGAAAGATATATATTTATAATACCAAGAGCGGAAAGCCCTGTGATGTATATATCAATGAGTGGCTGGTAGATACGCTTCTTGATTTGCCGAAACACCTCAAGAGTCCCTATCTCTTCTGCAGTGAAAAAGGAAAGCCCTATGGCAGCATAAGAAAATCCTTCGAGACCGCCAAGAGAAAGGCTGGGATCGAGAACCTTCGATTTCATGACCTAAGACACAACCTTGCTTCTCATCTGGCTATGGCAGGAGTAGGCTCAGAAATACTGCAGGAAATACTTGGACACCGGGACTATCGGATGACCCGACGCTATATTCATCTTTCACCGGGGCACAAGAGAGCAGCCATGGAACTTTTCTGCAAACTAATGGACACTATTTGGACACCAAAGCTAAAAAAAGAAAAATTGCTAGAGGAGACCAATCGTCAAAGTCGCCATCATTCAGGCACTTTAGCCCGCCATGCCGAGGTAGCTCAGTCGGTAGAGCACTGGACTGAAAATCCAGGTGTCGGCAGTTCGATTCTGCCCCTCGGCACCAGGCCGACGTAGCTCAAAGGCAGAGCAGCTGATTCGTAATCAGC
>Ga0315543_1001493_pt1 | contig 25129 bp, 10 predicted proteins | sample SalMarSW160210MG_2_FD_203098 | JGI IMG/M metagenome (GOLD analysis project Ga0315543, IMG submission 203098) | Salt marsh sediment microbial communities from the Plum Island Ecosystem LTER, Massachusetts, United States - Salt Marsh Sediment SW1601-210 ... | reverse complement strand
CCTCAAGAGGGTTTTCGCCACAACACAAATGCACTGCCTTCTATCGAAGGGCCCCGAAGACAGACGCACTATCCATACGTTATCTTCGATCGGATAATAGGACTCGGGCACTCGACGAAAAGCTACCCTCGTACTTTATGTTGTGTGCCCCTCGACACCGCATCGCCACGGGCAGCGTTAAGCCTTGACGGTTGGGTATCCTTTAGCGAACGATGGTCCTCGCCTAAAGATTCGACACCGTCCGACAGTGGGCACGCGACTCCCCGCGCGACGCGATGCTGCGCGACAGGAAAAACTCAGGTCGCCGGCAGGTCCGTTCCCTCAAGGCGACCTGCGGCGTTGTTCTCCCAAAGAGCACTCGAGTGTCGTCACAGCTTCACGCAACAACAAGCGTCAGAAACGCCCCGGTTGTTTCGACCGCCCGATGGGCATCGTTCACCGGCGCGAAACCAGGCCCAGGTGGCGTCACGCCACCCGTGCGGTCTCCTCCGGCGGGCCGAGATTGCACGGAGCGCCACTTCGGCTACATTAGAAGATTATGAGATCCTCCCTGCCCGCCCTTATCATTCCCGGCGTCTTTCTCATGGTTTCCTTGTCGGCTTTGCTGGCTTGGCTCAAAGCGGTCGACGTGCATGATCTACCGATGAGAATACCCCACGCCGATCGACCGAGGATCACCGCGGACGGTCCGCGCCGCCCATTGGTCGGAACGTTCACGCCCGGCACGGGCCAAGCAGCCGACCTGGCCGGCCGCTGGCCGCGATTTCGCGGCGAGCGTTTCGACGCTATCGCGCACGAAACCGTTCCGCTGGCCAGATCGTGGCCCGCGGACGGCCCGCCCGTCCTCTGGTCGACCGAGCTGGGTGAAGGCTACGCCGGCGCGGCGGTCCGCGACGGTCGCGTCTACTTGCTCGACTACGATCGACAGCTCCAGACCGACACGCTGCGTTGTCTCTCGCTGGCCGACGGCCGAGAGATCTGGCGCTACTCCTATTCTGTCCGCCTCAAGCGGAACCACGGGATGTCGCGAACCGTGCCCGCCGTGAGCGAAAAGTACGTCGTCACGCTCGGGCCCAAGTGTCACGTCATGTGTCTCGACGCCAAGACGGGTAAGTGCCGCTGGCTCAAGGACCTGGTGCGTGAATTCGGGGCGACCGTTCCGCAGTGGTATGCGGGCCAGTGTCCGTTGATCGACAGCGCCCGGGCCGTCTTCGCGCCCGGTGGCGATTCGTTGCTTGTAGCCTTGGACTGCGAGTCGGGCGAGGTGGTTTGGAAATGCCCCAATCCCCGCGGCTGGAAAATGACCCATGCGTCGATCATGCCGATGGAGTTCGCCGGGCGGAAGATGTACATTTATTGCGGAAAGGGGGGCGTGGCGGGCGCCGCGGCCGACGACGGCACACTGCTCTGGGACACGACGGCCTGGAAAATCAGCATCGCCACCTGCCCTTCCCCGGTCATTCTGCCCGAGGGACGCATCTTCTGCTGTGGCGGATACAACTCGGGCGCGGTGATGCTGCAACTCACCGAAGAAGACGGCCGTCTTGCGGCCAAAGAGCTGTTTCGCCTGGGGCCAAAACAGTTCGGCTCGACCCACCACACGCCCGTGTTCTACAAGGACCATCTGTTCGGGGTCCACGATCGTGACCGTCACGAGTATCTGAAGTGCCTCGACCTGGATGGAAACGAGGTCTACAACAGCGGTCCCACCGACACGTTCGGCCTGGGACCCTATCTCGTGGCCGACGGGCTCATCTTCCTGTTGGACGATTCCGGATGGCTCACCATGGCCGAGGCCACGCCCGACGGCTACAAGCCGCTGGCCCGCTCCCGCGTGCTCGACGGTCACGACGCTTGGGCGCCGATGGCCTTGGCCGCGGGCCGACTGCTGGTGCGCGACCTGACCCGCATGGTTTGCCTCGACGTGGCCGAGTCGCTGCCGCAGCCCGCCGCGACGATCAACGACCCAAAGGGGCAATAGCATGATCCACGATAAAGGGCTTTTCCTAAAACCAGCGTGGGGGTGGCTGGGGCATAGCGAAGCGGTGCCCCAGAAGTCTGAAAACTGGGCCTTCGCTTTGCTCAGACCCAGCCACCCGAGCAAAAGGGGCAATAGCATGATGCAAGACGATCAAACCGACCGTCGCGAGGTGCTCAAGAAACCCGGCCCATGGATCCTGTTGCTGATCACGGTGCTGGTGGTTGTCGCTCTTGTCGCTCTGCTCGGCGTCGAGACTGGGCCGCCGGCCCGAAGCGGCTTGCCGGCGTCGTTCGACTACGATTTGAGCCGGTACACCAAGATCGATCCGAACCTAGTCCACTATCGGCTGGCGGTCCTGGTGCCCGTCGACATGCAAACCACTCGAGCTATCGGCACCGGCCCGGACGACGCGATCTACGTGGCGGGCGATCGGGCCGTCCATGTGTTCGAGCCCGACGGCCGGCTCCGCCGCAAGATCGCGCTGGACAGCGCGCCGCGCTGCCTGGCCGTCGACCGAGAGACGCTCTACGTGGGCTTCGAGGACCGCGTTGTCGTGCTCAACCTCGAAGGCAAACCACGCGCCGCTTGGCAGCCGGCCCCGGCCGGCGCGCTCTTCACGTCGATCGCCGTGGACGAGAACAACGTGTTTGTCGCCGACGCGGGCCGCAAGTGCGTGCTCCGCTACGACCGCTCGGGCAATGTCCTCGCGGAGCTTGCCCGACGCGATCCGGCGCGCAACGTCCCCGGTTTGGTCATCCGCAGCCCTTATTGCGACGTGGCCATCGGCTCCGATGGTCTGCTGCGGGTGGTCAATCCGGGCCGGCGCAGCATCGAGTTCTTCACGCCCCAGGGCTACTACGAAGCGCCCTTGAGCTGGGGCGCCTCCGGTACGGCCGTCGACCGCTTCTGCGGATGCTGCAACCCGGTGGCCATCGCGCTGGTGTCCGACGATCGGGTCGTCACGGCCGAAAAGGGGATTCCCCGCGTGAAGGTCTACTCGCCGGAGGGCCGCTTCCTGTGCGTAGTCGCCACGCCCGAGCAACTCACCCCGACCGACGCCGCTCTGGACGAAACCCGCGCCGGCCACCAGCTCCGCCCGGTTGACGTGGCGGTCGACGGCCGAGGACGCGTGCTGGTCCTCGATCCGGCGGTCCGCGGCGTTCGTGTGTTTGTTGAGAAATCAAATCACAAGTGACGTTTCATTGTTGGAACCACAGATGAACACGGATAAACACGGATAGAACAACAAGCAAGGATGTTACCACGAATAGTCCGGCAACGGGTGGCTGGGGTCCCGGCGCGCCGGGATGCCCCAGAACGTTCGGCGGTTGGGTGGCATCGTCATTCTGAGCGCAGCGAAGAATCCCCCCGGCGACCGAGATCCTTCGCTACGCTCAGGATGACCTGCTGCGGTGTCAGCCAGCCGAACCTGGGACCACTAAGGGTCGAAAAGTCTCGTAGGCAAGGCGTCGTGAATCATGACTAGAGGACGTTTCAAAACCCTTGGATATTGCTGGGTGCCCGGGAATGAGCGTAGCGAAGGCCCGGTTTTTCAGGTTCTGGGCCACCGCTGCGCTATGGCCCAGGCACCCTCAGGATGGTTTTGAAATGCCTTCTAGACAACCGAAAGCTTGTTGCCAGCGGCGCGAGTGGTTGCGCACCGCCGCGCGCTGGGTCGCGCTCGGAGGGCTCGGTATCCTCTCCGCTTCACTCGTGCTGCGCGAGGGCGGCGCAACGTGCCGGCTTGGCGCCGATTGCCGGCGGTGTGGCCGGCGGGCCCGATGCGATCTTCCCCAGGCCGTCCAGGCAAGACGACGGCGGAGGCAATAACTCCCATGGCCAATACCGAACCGAATCTCAACCGCCGCAAATTCGTCGGCAGCGGCCTGCGCATCGTCGGCGCCGTTGCGCTCGGCGGTGCGGCCGGCTTTCTGGCCGTGCGGCGAGGAAAACCCGGCGGCCAGCGCTGGCAGATCGACCCGCACAAGTGTGTGGCGTGCGGCAATTGTGCGACCCATTGCGTGTTGGACAAGTCGGCCGTCGTTTGCAAACACGCGTTTGCCATGTGCGGCTACTGCGATTTGTGCACGGGCTATTTCGAGCCGGACGCCGAGGAGCTCTCCAGCGGAGCCGAAAACCAACTCTGCCCGACCGGCGCGATCCAGCGCGCATTCATCGAGGATCCCTACTACGAATACACGATCGACGAGCAATTGTGCATCGGCTGCGGAAAGTGCGTCAAGGGATGTACCGCGTTCGGCAACGGCTCGCTCTACCTGCAAATCGACCAGGACCGCTGCACGAACTGCAACGAATGTGCCATCGCCATCGCTTGCCCGTCCGAAGCGATCGCCCGGGTACCGGCCGACCAACCCTATTTGCCCAAGGACAGGAGCCCGGCGGAATGATGCGTCTCGGACGAATAGCGACGGTTGGCGGAAGTCTTCTGAGGGTGGGTGCCAGCGGCAGCTTGCCTGCCGCTGCAGAACGGTGTATCGGCAAGGGCGGACAAGCCGCCCATGGCACCCCTCGGCGTGGACAATGGGTGTTGGCGTTAGTGCTTGTCGGCGTCATGGCCAGCGTGGCCGGGGCTATCGAGCGGTTTCCGCCGCCCGACTTCACCGACCACGCGCTTCCCGAAACGCAATTACTCGCTCCGCGATCGGTCGCCATGCAATACGTCGACGTGGCCCTGCTGGCCGTCGCCCTGGGGCTGGCCAGCTATCTGGCGCTGGTGCGCCGCTCGCGCCGGGGACTGTTTCTGCTGTCGATTGCCTCACTGTTCTGGTTCGGTTTTGTTCGCCATGGCTGTGTCTGCCCGATCGGAGCCATCCAGAACGTGACGTTGGCCGTGTTCGATGCGAGCTACGCCATTCCGCTGACCGTGATCGCCTTTTTCGTTCTGCCGCTGCTGTTCACGTTGTTCTTCGGTCGGACGTTTTGCGCGGCGGTCTGCCCGCTCGGCGCCATGCAGGAACTCGTCGCCCTGCATCCGGTAAGCGTTCCTCGTTGGCTGGGCCACTCGCTGGGACTGTTTCGCTACGTTTACCTGGGCTTGGGTGTGGCGCTGGCGGCCACGGGCACGGCGTTTGTGATTTGCCGTTACGACCCGCTGGTCGGCTTCTTCCGCCTCGGCGGCAGTGCGTCGATGCTCATCTTCGGCGGCTGCCTGTTGTTGGTCGGCGTTTTCGTGGGCCGGCCCTACTGCCGGTTTCTCTGTCCCTACGGTGCGGTGCTTGGTCTGCTGTCGAAGGTGTCGAAGTGGCACGTACGGGTCACGCCCGACGAGTGCATCCAATGCCGATTGTGCGAAGAGGTCTGTCCCTACGGAGCGATTGAAGAGCCGTCCGCCGGACTGACGCCCCAGCGGCTGCGGCCGGCGCGACGGCGGCTGGTGGTGTTTGCCGTGTTGTTGCCGCTGTTGGTCGCCGGCGGCGCTCTGCTGGGACGCCAACTGGCCGTGCCCCTTTCCAGGCTCGATCCCGCGGTGGAGCTTGCCGAGCGAATCCGCGCCGAAGAACTGAAGCTGGTCAAGGGCACGACCGACACCAGCGATGCCTTCCGCAACACACAGCGCCCGGTCGAGGAACTCTACAGCGCGGCACGCATCCAGCGCCGAAAGCTCGGCTGGGCCGGCCTCGGCCTGGGAGCCTGGGTGGGGCTGGTCGTCGGCGCCAAACTGATTTCCCTTTCACGGTTTCCCAAACGAATCGACTTCAACCCGGATCGAGCCGGCTGTGTTTCCTGCGGACGTTGTTTCTGGTACTGCCCACAGGAGCACCTGCGACAAGGATGGATCGGTGAAGACAACAAGATTTTATAGGATCAGTGGTTGCAAGTTTGGTTGGCTGATACCGCAGCAGGTCATCCTGAGCGTAGCGAAGGATCTCCTTCGGCAATCGAGATCCTTCGCTACGCTCAGGATGACAATGCCAGATGTCAATAGAACTTGGAACTACCGAGGGCGCGTGCTTGCACGCACCGGAACCAACCATGAACCCAACCGCCTTTGACCACGAATCACCGGCGACCGCGACCGGCTACGCTGCCGCGCGGCGTACGGCTTGGATCGCTGGGCTGACGGTGGCGGTGGTCTGCGCGGTGCTGCTGTACGACTACGGCAACCGCAAGGCAAAAGACCCGCTCGACTCGCCCGAGTTCGTCCGGCTCAAGGCCGAACTGGCCGAAGAGCCAAAGAACGAAACGCTTAAGCAGCGGATTCGTCAGCTCGATCTCCAGCTACGTCAGAAGTATTTCCGGCAGCGGCGAGCGGCCCACTTCGGCGCCCATTTGCTGCTGCTGATGGTGATCGTGCTGGTGGTGGCCGAGAAGACGGCCCTCACCCTGCGTCGTCGACTGCCCACGCCCGCGCCGGCGGATCCGTCGTCGCAGCGCCGGCGGCAAATGGCCGCGGCCGGCTGGGCCCGGGCGTCGGTAATGGTCCTGCTCGTCGCCGTGGCCGGCCTGGCGGGCATGGTCGCGGCCGGCGTCGGCACGCATCTGCCCGGCGGCCCCGCACAACTGGCCGCAGTCTCGCACGACTATCCGACCGACGAGCAGATCGCCCGGAACTGGCCGCGTTTCCGAGGTCCCCACGCGGCAGGCGTCTCGGCCTACACGAACATCCCGACGACTTGGAACGCCAAATCGGGCGAGAACATTCTTTGGAAGACGCCCGTGCCGCTGCCGGGCAACAACTCGCCGATCGTCTGGGGTGACCGTGTATTCCTTTCGGGCGCCGACGAGAAGCGACGCGAGGTCTACTGTTTTGATACTAAGACCGGCTCACTGCTCTGGACCGCCGAGGCGCCGAGCACCCCGCAGAGCCGAGCCCGAGTGCCCAAGGTCACCGACGATACGGGCTTTGCCGCGCCGACAATGACCACCGACGGCCGGCGCGCCTATGCGATCTTCGCCAACGGCGACGTCGTGGCGGTCGACTTCGCCGGCAACGTCGTCTGGTCGCGGAGCCTCGGCATCCCGGAGAACGCCTACGGACAGGCCAGCTCGCCGGCCATGTATCGCGATCGGTTGTTGATCCAATTCGACCAGGGCGCGGACGACGACGGTCTGTCGAAAATGATTGCCCTGGACGCGGTCGGCGGCGAGCCGGTCTGGGAAGTCCGCCGCCCGGTGGCCAACTCCTGGGGCTCGCCGATTGTCATCGAACACGGCCCGCGGACCCAACTCATCACGGCGTCCGATCCCTGGGTCATCGCCTACGATCCGGTCGATGGTAAAGAGCTGTGGCGAGCCGGCGATTGCATCAGCGGCGATCACGGCATCACGCCGGTCGTGGCCGACGGGCTGCTCCAGGTGGGTAACGAATACTGCGAGTGGTGCGCGATTCGGATCGACGGCACCGGAGAAGTGACCGAAACGCACGTCGTCTGGCGCGGCACCGACGGCTTGCCCGACACGGTCAGCCCACTGGTCACCCAAGGGCTGCTTCTGCTCTCGACCAGTATCGGAGACGTCACCTGTTACGACGCGGCCCGAGGCAAGATCCTCTGGGACAAGGAATTCGACAGCGAGTTCACCTCCTCGCCCACGCTGGTTGGCGATCGGGTCTACCTGTTCGGCAAGCAGGGCAAGGGCTGGATTGTGCGGCCCTCTCGCGATGGTTGTGAAGTCCTCGCCGAAACCGACCTGGGCGAACCCTGCGTGACCAGCCCCGCCGTGCAAGACGGCCGGCTCTACATTCGCGGCGAGAAACACCTGTTCTGCATCGGCCAGGTGAAATGACGTTGAATGAACCACAGAGACACGGAGACACAGAGACGAAGAAGAATAGCCACGAAAAACACGAAAAGTCAGTAGAGGACATTTCAAAACCGGTGCTCTGATTGTTGTCATTCTGAGCGCAGCGAAGAATCTCGGCTTTCGCGGGGGGGAGATCCTTCGCTTCGCTCAGGATGACAGATAAAGGCCGAAAGGAATTCTGAGATAGTCTCAAAAAGTCGGATAGATGAAATCATTCATTTGCAAATCTTCTCCGTGCCTCCGTGTCTCTGTGGTTTATTGCTCGATGATCCGAGAGTTGACGTCGTAGTATGAATCGACTTGACCAGAACGACTCCGCCGATCCGAAGACCCGGGCCTGCTGCTGCGAGGCGTCGGCCGAGGTCTGCGCCGACGTCAGCGAGTTCATCGACCAGACGCTCCAGCGCCTGGGACGTGGGGCCGAGGCGGTCATCCCGATTCTGCAAGCGATTCAGGAGCACTACCGTTACGTGCCCCAAGAGGCCATGGAGCGGGTATGCCGGCTCTCCGACATCACGCCCGCGGCGATCACCGGCGTGGCCACGTTCTATGGCCAGTTTCGCCATCGCCCGATGGGCAGGCATCTCATCAACGTTTGCCACGGAACGGCCTGCCACGTCAAAGGCGCCGGTCTGATCCAGGAGGCACTCTATCGACGGTTGGAGATTCCCGAGGAGGACGATACCGATGCCGACGGTCTGTTTACGGTCCAGAAGGTGACCTGCCTGGGCTGTTGCACCTTGGCGCCCGTCGTGCAAATCGACGGCGTGACCTACGGCCGGTTGACCTCGGCCATGGTGCCCGAGATGCTCACTGACTTTCTCCGCAACGAAAGCCGACGCAAAACAGCGCCCGGCCGGACCAAGCTCTTCGAGGGCGAGACGCTGGGCGAGATCCGGATTGGCCTGGGCTCGTGTTGCGTGGCCCAGGGCAGCGGCAAGGTCCACGAAGCGCTCCGCCGCGTGCTGGCCGACTCGGGCGCCGCGGTCAGCGTCAAACGCGTCGGGTGTGTCGGCATGTGCCATCAAACACCCCTGGTCGAGATCGTCCCGTCGGCCGCCGAGCCGAGTCTCTACGCCAAAGTCGCTCCCGAGCAGGTCCGGCGCATCGTCCTGCGGCACTTCCAACCAAAGGGGTTGCTGCGGCGCGTCGGCTACCGGACCATGGCGCTGTTGGATCGGATCGTCGCCGGCGCCGAGACCGACGACCCGTCGCGCCAGGCGCTGGCGCTCGACGAGGGACCGGTCTCGGAGTTCCTCGGTCCCCAACGACGCGTGGCTACCGAGTTTTGCGGCCGGATCGATCCGACCGACCTGGACGAGTACCTCCGCCACGATGGTTTTGCGGCACTCCAGCGGTGTGCCAAGGAACTCTCGCCCGAGGCGATCATCCAGCAAGTCCAAGCGTCCGGCTTGCGAGGCCGCGGAGGAGCCGGTTTTCCGACCGGCGAGAAATGGGCCGCGGTCCGCCGCGCCCGAGGAAACCCCAAATACCTGATCTGCAACGGCGACGAAGGCGATCCCGGCGCGTTCATGGACCGGATGCTCCTCGAGTCGTTTCCCTATCGCGCGATCGAGGGCATGGCCATCGCCGCCCGGGCCGTCGGCGCCGAGGAAGGCTTCTTCTACATTCGGGCCGAGTACCCGCTGGCGGTCCAGCGGATCGACGAAGCGTTGGCCGAGTGCGAGCGCCGCGGAATCCTCGGCCGCAGTGTGATGGGCAGCGGCATCCCGCTGCACTTGTCGATCAAGCGGGGCGCCGGCGCGTTCGTCTGCGGCGAGGAGACCGCGCTGGTGGCCTCGATCGAAGGCCGCCGGGGCATGCCTCGGGTGCGTCCGCCGTTTCCGGCCACCTCCGGCCTGCGCGGCAAGCCCACGTTGGTCAACAACGTCGAAACCTATTGTCTGGTGCCGTGGATCTTCCGCAACGGCGCCGAGGCCTTCGCGGCCATGGGCACCGAAAAGAGCAAAGGCACCAAGGTCTTCGCCCTGGCCGGACGCGTCCGGCGCGGCGGGCTGGTCGAAGTGCCGATGGGCGTGACTCTTCGGCAGATCGTCGAAGAGATCGGCGGCGGCGTGGCCGAAGGCCGGCGGCTGAAGGCGGTCCAGGTGGGTGGGCCCTCCGGCGGCTGCGTCCCGGCCGAGTTGGCCGACACGCCGGTCGACTACGAGAGCCTCACCCGCGCGGGCGCGATGATGGGCTCCGGCGGACTGGTCGTGTTGGACGATACCGACTGCATGGTCGACGTTGCCCGATACTTCCTCGAGTTCACCCAGGACCAGTCGTGTGGCAAGTGTACGTTCTGCCGCATCGGCACCCGGCGAATGCTGGATATTCTCGAGCGGATTTGCGCCGGCCGGGGCAAGCCGAAAGACCTCGACGAGCTGGACACGTTGGCGCAGGTGGTCCGCGACGCAAGCCTGTGTGGGCTGGGCGCCACGGCACCCAACCCGATCCTATCCACGCTGCGCCACTTCCGTCACGAATACGAGGCCCATCTCGACGGTCGTTGCCCGGCCGGAAGGTGCAAGGAGTTGATCTCCTACCGGATCACCGATCGCTGCATCGGCTGCACGCTCTGCGCGCAACATTGTCCGGCCGATGCGATTGCGATGACGCCCTACCGGCGGCATGAGATTGACTCGCAAAAGTGTGTGCGCTGCAACACGTGTCGTGATGTTTGCCCGACCGACGCCGTCGTGGTGGAGTGAAGAAGGATTGTCATTCTGAGCGAAGCGAAGAATCTCCTTGGACAATCGAGATCCTTCGCTACGCTCAGGATGACCTATTGACGAATCAGCCAACCAAACTTGGAACTACTGAGGACGCGTGAAAACCACGCATCACAGCACCGACAAAACAACCATGCCAACAGTCAAGATCGACGGTCGAGAAACCGAAGTGCCGCCGGGAGCGACCATCCTCGACGCGGCCCGACGGCTCGGAATCGACATTCCCACGCTCTGCCACCGCGACGGCTACGAACCGTCGGGCTCGTGCCTGGTCTGTGTGGTGAAAGTCCGCGGCCAGGATCGTTTCGTTCCGTCGTGCGCGGCCCGGGCCGTCGACGGCATGGAAATCGAAAGCGAGACGGACGAAGTCCACCGCGTGCGGCGTGCGGCGCTGGAGTTGTTGCTCGGCGATCACCTGGGCGATTGCGTGGCGCCTTGCCAGTTGGCCTGCCCGGCGCACGTGGACGTCCCCTTGATGCTCCGCCAGATTCGCGACGGTGAGTTTCGCAAGGCGATCGCCACGATCAAGCGCGACGTCGCCCTGCCGGCCACGCTGGGCCGCGTTTGTGCCAGGTCGTGTGAAAAGGCATGCCGCCGCGCTGCGGCCGACGCCCCGGTGGACATCTGCCGGCTCAAGGCCCAAGTGGCCGAGGACGATCTGGCCCGCGACACGCCGTATTCTCCTCCACGCAATCGCGACTCGGGCCGGCGCGTGGCGATCCTCGGCGCCGGCCCCTCTGGGCTTTCGGCCGCCTATCACCTGTTGCAGTCGGGCCACCGCGTCGCGGTTTTCGACGAGCGGTCGCGGCCGGGAGGTCGGCTCCGCGACGAGTTCGACCCGGCCACCCTGCCCGGCGAATTGCTCGACGCCGAAATCGCCCAGATTGTCCGCCTGGGGGCCGAGCTGCGGCTGGAAACGACCGTGGACGAGCGGTCGTTCAAGGAGCTTCGGACCGACTTCGATGCGGTGTTGATTTGTTGTGGCGCCAAAGGAAGGAGCCTCGCTGCCCGGTGGGGGCTTGCAACGAAAGAAGAAACCGTTCAGATCGACAAGGGCACGTATCGCACCAATCTCGACGGCGTATTTGCCGCCGGCAGCATCGTCCGCACCGGGCCGTCGGTCGTCCGCAGTGTTGCCGACGGGAAAGAGGCGGCCGCCGCGATTGATGCTTATCTGGCCGGCGAGCCGGTGCCGCTTGCGCCGCGAATCTTCACGGTCCGCTCCGGACGATTGACACCGGAGGAAGTCTCGCTGTTGATCGACCAGGTCACCACCTTTGCCTCGGTTGGGTGCCTGGGCCATAGCGAAGCGGTGGCCCAGAAGCCGCCGGGTGCCACTGCTGGCTTGCCCAGCAGTGCCTCGGGTGCCACTGGCGTATCGCCAGTGCTACCGGACCAACCGCACGGGCAAGATGCCCGTGGCACCCGAGCCACGGCCGAGGATTCGGATTCGGCTCTTGGGGAAGCTCGGCGACAAGCGGCCCGTTGCCTGCACTGTGATTGCCGTGGAAAGGACGACTGCCGCTTGAAAAGGTATGCCGAGCAGTACGATGCCCGGCCGACGCGCTACCAGGGCACGCGGCGCAAGCTCGTGTTGTTACGAAGCGGCTCGGGCGTGATCTATGAGCCGGGCAAGTGCATTGACTGTGGGCTGTGCATCCAGGCCGCGGCGCGTCGCCGCGACGTGCTCGGACTGACGTTCATCGGCCGGGGTTTTGACGTTCGGGTCGGAGTGCCGTTCGACCGATCGCTCGACGAGGCCCTCGGAGAACTGGCCGCCGAGTGCGTTGCCGTTTGCCCGACTGCTGCGCTGGTGATGGACGATCGACGGGTGGCTGGGGCATAGCGCAGCGGTGCCCCAGAAGGCCAAAAACGAGGGGCCGCCGGGTGCCACTGCTGGCTTGTCCAGCAGTGCTTGATTGAGTATGATCCCGGGCAGGGGCAAGATACCCGCGGCATGTGGCAAAATGGGTACGGTAGCCCCGGAATCGGCGAACTTGAGTATGGCACAACTTTCTGAAGCTTTGCTCGCATCTATGCGGAGCTGTCCTTATTGGGATGGTTCAGGCGTTATCCATTTGGTACCGAATTGGAAACCATTGCAGGAGGCTGCACTGGCTGCGCCGTGCGAAAGCGGCCTTTACGCGCTCGGCATTTGGCGCGGAATTCGATATGACGGCGGAATCTCACGAATTGTATACATCGGGTCATCGAATAGTCTCCAGAGAAGGCTTGCACAACACAAGCTATCACCACACAACTATGAAATTGCCGAATTACTTCGAGTGTATACTGAAGGCCTGTGGGCTGCCTCTTGGCCGATTCCATTGGTAGAGCGAGATTGGTTGTATGGTGTGGAGGGCGAAGCGCTTTGTGTGTTCGAACGGGCATTCGGCACAGTCCCCGTTGCTAACACGGGGATACCCGATGTTCCATTTGCCATTGATTGCCGAGGGCTAGTACGCATAGATTCTTGCACCGATGCACCCGACCCGGTTCCACTAGACCAACTTGCCGACCGGCTTCCATCCGTGCGTGTCCGAAAGCGGTTTAGGCCGGGTGGCTGTGGACCGATAGTCTCGGCGAATGCCGTGTTTTACCATGAGGCGCTGCCACCAACTGCTGAGGAGATTGCTGTGCGCGCAGAACAGCATGAACGAGAGCGTCTTGCCACAATTTGGGACGAGAATATCGCAACATGGTCCGTCGAGAAGATGCAGGGCATCATGCAGGTTTGCAGCGAGTTGCGTGCTCTGAAAGTCGCCGAAGGGAGCAGGGTAAGGAGGTTTGAAGCTGCCCGTGCCGATGTTCCCATCCCGCACACGTGGGGTGAAGTCGCAGTAGTGCAAGGCAGGATAATCGCGGGCTCTTGGAATCCGGCAGGCAAATTATGGGTCAAGGTTGTTCATGGCAGAGAACTCTTGGGGCAAGCATTCCTGGAACACTGGGGGTGTCGAGGTGAAGACTGTAGACCATTGCCACAAGTTGACCATCCCCGGCCGTCCTACTGGGAACTTGATCAACCCAATACTTCAGTAGCCACGGGCACGCTAGACGAGAACGTCAGACTGGAACAGCAAAGACTGATGGATACGATTGAGAAGACGTTCCTACAGGCTACGGAGCGATTGTAGCTGCCATGTGCCAAGCTATTGTCCAGCCAGAAGATGAAAAACACGGTTGCAAGACCGGGACGTAGCCAGTTGTCATTCCCGTCTTGGTCCGCTGCTCAAGCACTGCTGGGCAAGCCAGCAGTGGCACCCAGTGTTCGGCCATCTGGGGCATCGCTGCGCTATGCCCCAGCCACCCTCCGGAGCCCCAGCCACCCTCCAGGAACCAAGAACGAGTCGAGGCCCGGTCACCGCTTTGGCAACCGGGCCTCGTAGCTCGTATCGCGAATACACGGGTATTCGCACGAGAGGGTGGCTCTCTGGCGAGCAGCCCGCCGACTGTCGTCAGGCGACACCACCTCGCTGGCTGTCAGAATACATTTTCACGCATCACCTCCTCCCTACTAGAACCTCCCGCTTCGATCGGTTTGCCAGCAAGAGCTCCGACCACCTGGCGGGTCTCCAGTCCGTCGTACCGCGTGAGCACGACCCGATACCGAATTCGGTAGTGAGAAGCGGCGATCGGCGGGAAACGGAGGTTCGCCTCGCCGATGCTTTTGACCTCGAGCGTTTTCAAACCTGGAAGCCAACGTCCGCTCCCACCAATTTCATAATGGTTCGGTTTCCGCGGAAGACAATACCCCTTTGTGGGGGGATTTGGCGGTTATCCCAGAGCCTTCTCCGGCGATGCATGTCATCCTGAGCGCGATGCATGTCATCCTGAGCGCGATGCATGTCATCCCGCAGCGCAGCGAAGGATCTGGTCGACATTCAAGGGATTGAGATGCTTCGCTTCGCTCAGCATGACGAGTGCAGCCGGGTTCCGGGACAGGCTCTTATGCGAACCACTGGTCCCAATCGGCCAGAAGCACGTCGGCGATGCCCTCCTCCGCCTGGCGCGACGTCCGCGTCACGGCCAGCTCGTCGAACGATTTCTGCGTCAACTCGCCGTTGACCTCGCCGTATCGGCTGATTGCATGCGATCGACTACCGACCGACACGTCGTCGTCGGCTGTGGGCAACGTCGTGTGGTACCAGTCGATCGCACGGGCCGGTGCAAGATCGTTGTCTACTCGGTCCTCACCCAAGCCGCCGCGCAAGAGCCGATCCCAGGTGAAATCGCCGTCGAGTGCCCTGTCGAGCCGGCCGAGCTCGGCGGTCGAGGTCGCTGCCGAGAGCACTGCGTCGGTCGAGTCGACCATGGCAAGAACGGGCGCGCCGACGCCCGAATACCCGTCGGCGCCATTGCTTGCCGCTTGATAAGCCGCGTGCAACATCTGGACGTCCAGATCGGAGATGATTTTGCGAACGCCCGGCGAGAGCATCGCGCTCATCACGTCGTCGGTCAAGGAGTCGTCGGCCACGTGGTTGCCGGCGTCGTCCATTTCGACGGAGATACCCGGTGCAACGAAGACGACCGAGTGGCCGTCGGACTCGAGATACTCGGCAAACCCTTCGTAGGCCGAGGTGAAGCCGAGCGCGTGGCCGATTTCGTGCAGGAAGACCGTGTAGAGGTCGTACCGGTCTTCCGCCGCCGCGGCATCAAGTTGCGCTTGCCATCCCAGACCGCCGGCGTCGTCGTCGACCGTGACCCGGCCGCTTGTCGGAATGCCGTTTTCATCGACTTCGAGGATGACGGCCTCGCCCAATTGTGCCGAATCGAAGTCGGTGACGACGAGTTGGATGTCGATCGGGTCGGCCAGCCCGAGCGCTTCCTGCCAGGTCTCGACGGCCAGGTCGAGCAGTTGACCGACCGTCGAATCCCCTTCGACTTCGAGCCCGGCGCCGATCCACCGTTGCGTGAAGCTATCGGGAAAGATCACGTCATGGGGACCACCGCGGGCCAGGCCGTAGTTGCCGGCCAGGTAGGAAAGATCGCCGAGCCCCACCTTGCCGTCATGGTCGAAGTCCAGCGTGGCGGCGAACGCCGACTGCGGATCGATCGTGTCTTCACCATAAGCGGCGGCGAAGAACGACAGATCGCCAAGACCGATCCGGCCATCGTCGTCGACGTCGTAGGGAACGGCCCATAACTCCGTGTCGGGCGCTTGGCCGACGGTTGCTTCGGCAGCTCCCCCGCCGACCAACTCGACGAGGACATCGTCTAACCGCAAGCCGAGATCATGGGGGCCGATCGCCAGATCGTCCGGATCGACGTCGACTCCATTACCTTCGAGCGATTCGAACTTGACGCGGCCGATGAGGGCAAAACCACTGCCGCCGACGTTGGTGAGCATCGTGCTTCCGCCAAGGTCGAGGACGAAACCACTCTGTTCTATCTCGCCGGTGGCGCCTTCGACGAACGTTCCACCATGATCGATCTGGGTGGCCGTGAAGTAGTCGGCGTTGTATTGCAGATCGACGTTGGCCGCGCGCAGGCCACTGCTCTGGTCGGTCCTGGCCCAGACCTCGACCCAGTAGGAATCCCACTCATCGACCCAGGCATCGCTCCGCGGCAAGGTCGCGAGCTGGCCGCCGGCGGCGACCGAGGTGGGATCTTGCGAGAGAGTCATGTAGACGCCGGTGCCGCCCTGGTCGGACTGGCCGCCTTCGGTACCCATCAACGGCGCGCCGTCCAAGCTGTATTCGGCGGCGATGGTTCCTTGAAGCGTGAGATAACTGCCCACGGCGATGGAAGAGCTCAGGCCGCTGATGTCGATCGTACGGTTGTAGACGAACGAAAGTTCATAGACGCCGGACGTGGTTGTTTCGACGAGTATTCCCAGTTCCTCATCTTTCGGAACGGCCAGCAACCCGGCCATGTCGTATCCGTGGCCTCCCATCGACGATGATCGAACGTCGAGAGCACCGCCGTTAACCTCCATTTGGACCTGCTCGGCCGAGAACCGTTCATAACCCGAGACCGAAAGTATGGTACTGCTGAAGTCGAACAAGATGTTGCGGAGGGCCAGTTCGATCAATTCACCGGTCTTGGACTCGAAGGCGAAGTCGCCGTAAGCGGTTGAGTCAGCGCCGTCGATGCCGGGTCGGAACTTCCCGTCCCCGATATTGGTTGCTACGTCCATGCTGCCGCTTTGGATTTGGAGGATCGTCGGGGAGTCCAAATCGTCGATGATGACGTCGAGCGTCCCGCTCAGGCCGGCCGCGACACCCGCCGGCGCCGGATTAGGCTTCAGCTCGGCTCCGTTGATCCAGCCGGAGACCACCATGCTGCTGTGGTCGATCGCAAACGTCAAGGCTTCCGGGAGCACCTGGTTGACCGAAGCCCCGCTCAAGTCGATCTGGCTCGTATCCACGTTGCCCAAGCCCCGTCGTACCGCTGCCTCATCACCGAGCGAGAATTGCTGTGTGCCGATACTGGAAGCATCGAACGTGATGTAGCCGAGCCGCGCGTAGTCGGGCTTCACGCCGACCACCGGATCGAGCGTTGCGGCGCCGAAATCGTCGACCAACCCGCTTCCTTCGACGATCGTCCCGGTGTCGAAGGTGCCATGCAGATTGAAGGGCCCTTCGTAGTGCATCGAGACCGCATCCGACAGAGTCGTATTGTAGGACAAGTCAAACTGGCCACCGCTGAGCCCGGGGCTGGGCCCGCCGGGCAGACTGGCGTCCCACGTGTCTTGCATCCAGATCTCCACGACGTAGCTCGTCCCGACCGGCACCGCGGCAATGGAGTCCGGCAGGGTGCCGCCCATGGCTTCGCCCTGGGGCGTGGCAGTCTGGCGGACAATCAGATAGACGTCGACATTCCCGTCGGAAACGTCGGTAACCACGATCGTGGCGGTATCGGTAATATCGCTGAAAGCGGTCGTGCCGCCGTTGGCCGTGGTATCCACGCCGCTCTGGCCGGCCGTGCCGCTGGTCATGTCCCAGGCACGGTAGGTGAGCATGGCCGTTTCGCTGGACAAACCATCCGGCGTGTAGCGGATGTGCGCATTGAAGGGCAGTAGCAATGCGGAATGGTTGGTAAGAGCAAACGTCACCGTGGTGTAATTCGTCCCGTCGAGCGAGTATGCCAGGGTGCCGTTGCCCACCGCACCGACCACGGCAATCCCACCCACGGTGGCGCCGTTGTCCACGTCGGTGATGGTGGTTGTCTCCGCGCCGTTGTTGACGAAATCCGTTATAGGGACGGTCGCCGGCGTATCCTTGTCGGTCGAGGTCGACGGGCCGGCTGCAGTCAATACGGGTGCATCGTTCACGTCGGTAACGTCCAACGTGAGCGTGTCCACAGCAGCGCTGAAGGAAGTGCTACCGCTGTTGACCGTCGTATCCACGCCCGTATCGCCGGCACTGCCGCTGGTGGCATCCCACGCACGGTAAGTGATCGTGGCCGTTTCGCCATTCTCAGTGTCTGCCGTGTAGCGGATGTAAGCATCAAAGGGCAGTAGCAGTGCGGAATCTGCGGAAGGAGGCAACGTCACATCGGTGAAAGTCGTGCCATTGAGCGAGTATGCCAGCATACCGTTGCCCACGGCACCGATCACGGCAATCCCACCTACGGTGTCGCTACTGTCTACATCCGTGATGATTGTCGTCCCTGGATCACCGTTGATGAAGTACGACAGCGTCGCGGTCAGCAACGCGTCCTCACTAATTGAGCTGGCGGGATCGGCGGGACTTAATACGGGCGCATCGTTTACACCGGTAATGGTCACCGTTACCGTGGCCTCGTCGGTGCCGCCGAAGCTGTCCTCGATCTCGTAAACGAACGTGTCGGTGCCGGGCTCTCCCGCCCCCAGATAGTCGAACTGGCCGTTCGGATCATAGGTCATGTTGCCCGCCGCATCCAGCGAGTACAACGCACCCTTGCCGGTAAACATATTGGTGCCGGTCGTGGTGACCCAGAACGTGTCGCCTTCCGGATCGGAGTCCGCGCCGTTGCCGTTGGCGTCCAGCACGTTCCCTGAGACGGGCAGGCCCTCATCCGTGGCAAAATCATCGTCCTGCGCGTCGGGGGGCTGATTGCTTACCACGGTAATCGTGATCACGGCGTCATCGCTCAGGCCCGCTCCGCCCATATCAGTCACCTCGACGGTCAACTCGAAAATGGTTCCGTCCGGCAACGCTTGGAGGGATTCGGTATCGGTCGCGGTAATGACGCCGGTATCCTCGTCGATGGCGAAGTAGGTAAGCCCTACAGACGGATCGCCGGCCGTGAAAGCGAACTTGTGCGTGTCGCCGACGTCCGGATCCGTGATCGCGACCGTGCTGACCGTCACGGGCTCGGGCAGGTCGGGATTAACAGTGAACGATTGATCTTCAACTACAGGTGCGTCGTTGAGCGGATAGACCATGACGTCGACCGTTGCCGGGCCGGCCATCTTCGCCGGGGCACTGCCGTCGCCGGTGTCCTCCACGGTGTACGTGAAACTGGCCGCCGAACCGTTGTAGTTCGTCGAAGGCATGAATCGGGCCGTGTGCCCGTCACCGAGCAGTTGGACCGAGCCGTGAGTGGCTCCGCCGACGTTGAAAATCAACTGGTCATCCGCAGTTTCCTCGTCGGAAGCCAGCGTCCGAAGATCCACGTCGACGTGCGTGTCCTCGTCGGTATTGGTCGAACCGCCTGCGGCGGTCGGCGCGTCGTTGACCGGGTCGACCGTGATGTCGACGGCCACGGGCCCGACCGTTGCCGGTCCGTCGGCGCCGTCGCCCGTGTCGGTCACGCTGTAGGTGAAGCCGGCCGGGCCGTTGTAGTTATTCGTGGGGGTGAAGACCACCGTATGTCCGTCCAGCTGCAACACGGCCGTGCCGCCGCTCTGACTGTCGATTGCGAACGAGAGATTCGCGTCGGGCGTCTCCACGTCGCTTGCGAGCGTGTGAAGGTCGATCGGCAGAGGCACGTCTTCGTCGGTCGAAAGACTGGCCGTCTGGGCCTCCGGCAGGTCGTTGACCGGGTCAACCGTTACGTCAATCGTGGCCGGGCCGGCCGTCTTGGCCGCCGTACCGCCGTCGCCGGTATCCTCCACCGTGTACGTGAAACTGGCCGGACCGTTGTAGTTCGTCGAAGGCGTGAATCGGGCCGTGTGCCCGTCGCCGAGCAGTTGGACCGAGCCGTGGGTCGCGCCGCCGACGTCGAAAACCAACTGGTCGTTGGGCGTTTCCAAGTCGGAAGCCCATGTCCGAAGATCGACGTCGACATGCGTGTCCTCGTCGGTCTGGGCCGAGCCGTCTGCGGCCGTCGGTGCGTCGTTGACCGGGTCGACCGTGATGTTGACCGCGACGGGCCCGACGGTCGTGGCCTCCGACGGGCCGTCGCCCGTGTCGCTCACGCTGTAGGTGAAACCGGCCGGCCCGTTGTAGTGTTCCATCGGGGTGAAGACCACCGTATGCCCGTCCGCCTGCAACACGGCATTGCCGCCGTCGGAGCTGTTGATTTCGAAGGAAAGATTCGCGTCGGGCGTCTCCACGTCGCTTGCCAGCGTGTGAAGGTCGATCGTCAGAGGCACGTCTTCGTCGGTCGAAACCGAAGCCGTTTGCGCCTCCGGCGGATCGTTGACGGGGAGGACCGTCACGTCGATCGTGACCGGGCCGGATGTCTCGGGCGGCTGGCTTCCGTCGCCCGTGTCGGTCACGCTATAGGTGAAGCTGGCGGCCGTCCCGTTGTAGTTCTCCGTCGGCGTGAAGCGTGCGGTATGGCCGTCGCCCAGGAGGATGACCATGCCGTTCTGAGCGTTGCCGACACTGAACGTCAACTGGGCGTCCGGCGTTTCCGTATCCTCCACGAGCGTCCAGAGATCGACTTCGACCGCCTGATCCTCGGCCGTTTCGAGCGTGGTCGGATCGGCGTGCGGCGGGTCGTTGATCGGGGCAATGTCGACGTCGAAGAGCTGCCGCTTCGTCTTGGGCGCGGCACCCGCGTCGCCCGTGTCGGTCACGTCGACTTGGAACGACCCCAAGCCGTTGACGTTCTCGGCCGCCGTGAAACGCACGGTGTGTCCGTCGGGCAACAGCTCGACCGTTCCCAAGGTTGCCGAGCCGGGAACGATGGCGAAGGTCAAATCGTCGTCGGCCGTTTCTGCGTCGTCGAAGTAATCGTGAAGATCGCGCTGGACGTAGCTGTTTTCGTCGCAGGCCCAAACCGAGCTGTCCACCAGCATGGGTTCGTCGTTCACCGCAGCGACGTTGACCTCGATTTGTGTCTCGACCCACTCGTCGTAGGTATCGGTTGCACGGATCGTCAGGGTCGTCGAGCCGTGCTGGTTAGGGGTGAAATCAAGCTGCAACTGGGAATTCTGCACTTGACTTCCCGAGCCGTACAGCGTCGGGGTCACCAGCGCCGGGTTGGTGTTGCCGACGACAGTCAGCGTGATCCAGTCGCCGTCGAGGAGGTTGACGTCGGCGAACAACCCGAGGAGGCTCTCGTGGGCGGCAGGCGCGTCCTCGTCCACGCTGACCGGCCCGACCGGCGTACCCAGCGTCGGGGCGTTGTTCTGGTGAATGATCCGGGAGTAGTCGCTTTCGTTGCCCGCCAGGTCCATCGAAACCACGCGGAAAGGATTGGGGCCGAAATACAGCGGCACGTTGGTGAAGGCAAACGCCCCGGTGGAACCGTCGGCGCTGGTGGACTGATCATCATTGAGTGTCAAGAGCGACCCGGCCTCGGCCGTACCCTCGAGCGTCACGAGGGTATTGGCGGTCAGCCTGTCTCCGACCGGAGGCGTGTCGTCCGCGGCCGCCAATATGAACTCAGGCTCAATCGGATCAACCGTTTCGATCACGATTTCCAGCGGCGCGGAGACGCCGCTTGTGTTGCCGGCCCGGTCGGTGGCCGTGGCGGTCAACTGGTGGGTACCGTCGGACAAGGTAGACGTCGTGATCGAGGCCGTGCTGCCGGCCGTGTCTTCCCCAACAAGACTGTCGATGTTGATGTTGCTGTAGAGCTTGACCAGCGAGCCGTCTTCGGCGTCGGCTTCGATGGTCGGCGTGTTGTCGGCCGTAATATCATCGTCGTCGAAGAAGCCCAAGTCGCTCCCAGGCACCAAGTTGAGTCCCGTCGGCACGGCCGGCGTGATCGTGTCGAGCTCGAAGGGGACCTCGTACGGCGTCGCCGACTCATTCCCATACTCGTCCTTCGCAATGAGGAAGAGAGTATGAAGGCCGTTGTTGGCCAAGGAAGCGTCGGCGATCTCCTCGAGCCGCGTGAGGTCCAATTCAAAGTTGCCCTGCGCGTCGACTTCGCCCAGAAGGCTGACGTAATCGGCCTGGGCCATGCCGTCGACGCCCGCGCGGAATTCCACGATTTGGTGATCGTCCCAGACGGTTCCCGCGATGGTCACGTCCTGGCTGATGCCGTCGGCGTTGCTGCTGCCGGTGTCGTTGACCAGATCGGCCTGGATGTCTGGCGCTTTCATGTCGGCGATCAGATTGATGCTGACCGGGGCACTGGAGGCATTCCACGTGACCACGCCCAGGTCGAAGCTGTCGACCTCGCCGTCCGCGTCACAGTCGAACTCTTCCAGGTAGAGGTCCTCGGTCAGATCGATGCCGAACGTGGCGTAATACGTCTGGGTGACGAAATTCCAACCGCCAGACGTTTGCACCGCGGCCGCTTCCGCCTGGTGCAGCTCATCCTCGCCGACCTGCCCGTCGCCGTTGGCGTCGCCGGGCAGAAAGGCCTGGATCTGATAGGCCCCGGTGGTAAGGCCCTCGCCACGAGTGGTGAGGGTGTAGGAGCCGAACCCGAGGTCGACCAGCACAAGGCTGTCGTTGCTGCCATTGACGTCGGCAGCGGCTACCACCGGTGCGATCGTGTGATCGGCCAGATCGCAGACCGAGACGCTGTCCGGATCGAGCGTTCCACCGGTTCCTCGCATTCGGAAGCCGAGAATGGCTGAACTGCCGGCGAAGTCGAGTTGCAGTTGATTCGTGTCGCCCGCAGCCCAAAGAGTCCCGTCGACTGAGGCGAGGATGTTGGCAGCCAGAAGCTGCCGTTGCTCGAGCGGCTCGAAACACGCAGAGCACCGCCGCGCTGCGTAGGTTCCCGACTGTCGAGCCAATTTGGCCGATCTCCAACTACATACTTGCCCTACGAAATGGCCGAGTCTTCTCATGTCCCTGTACCTTGGCGTCAAGAATTGCCCATATGGCCTAAGTCTTGATTCTCCTCAGCCTTAGAAAAAAAGTCAAGAACTTCGTTTGCGAAAGCAGGGGAAGGTTTCGCGGCTGTTTGGGCAACGGTTTTCACGCGGAAATCCTTAGAAACTTGCTTCATGGTGTGACGCAAAGCGTTATCAGTGGACCTTTTATGCGCACCCACGCAGAGACGTTTACCGAGCAGCGCGGCACGAGCCGGGACATGCGTAACCAGGACCACCGCTACAGACCAGTGCAAACGCCGTAATGCCGCCAAATGCCCTAATCGTTACCTTTGGGCGAACGATTGCCGGTGGCGTCTGCCCAAAACGCCAAAATCGTGGGAATCGCTACATTTGGATCAACCGGATCATCCGGAAATACCGAAAAAATCGATACAGCGACTGTCCCAGGGGGTTCTCACTGATCGGCAGCGTTCGACGCCGTCGGTTCGCGCAGCCACCCGACTATTGACCCCTGCATAGCTAATGACCGGAGGGCGACCAACGGGAGCCCGGTTTTCAGGGCACTTTGCGTTGCCTTACCAGATCATTTGAAATGCAGCCATCAATAAACACGGCAGCGCTACCGTTTCGAAGAAACGACCGTGACCCGGAAAGGGAGTTTGGAGCAATGATGGCCCGCCTGATAGTATGCGTGCTTCTGCTTGGCATATCCACTTTTTCGTGCGTGGAGGCCACGGCGAAACCGACTAGATCCGACGCCGCAGGATACTCCGTGGTTGCCGCAGGATATTCCTCCGTCGGTGACAATCTCGAACAGACAGCGTCCAGGGCATTTCCATCTTCGCAGTTGCTGGAATCCTATGACGACGCTGCGTGCATGAACTGCCGGGGAATCGGCTGCCGTCTGCCGTGCGCCGCCGCCGGTTGCCCGGGGGCATGCAACGTGTGGACGGAAGAGGATTTCTTCCACGTCGGTCAATTCTTCGTCCAGGGCTGGCTCGATCAGGGATTCACCTGGAACCCGGCCGATCCGGACAATCGTTTCAACACGCCGTTGACGTTCAACGATCGGGCGAATGAATACCAGATGAACCAGCTCTACCTGGCCATGGGACGCCACGTGAACAAAGGCTCCACGTGGGACGTCGGCGGTCGGGTGGACCTGCTCTACGGCACCGACTATTTCTTTACGACCGCGGCCGGTCTGGAGACGTATAGCAACGGTCGCCAACGTTGGAATCTGGACGACGGTCCTCGCGCCGGCGGCAACGCGGCACTCTATGGACTGGCCATGCCGCAGCTCTATGCAGAGTTCTACGCGCCCTGGCGATACGGGACGACGGTGAAAGTAGGCCATTTCTACACGATCCTGGGATACGAATCGGTGATGGCCCCCAAGAATTTCTTCTACTCGCATTCCTACGTGAAGCAGTACGGCGAACCGTTTACGCACACCGGTTTCCTGGTCAGTCAGCAATACGGCCGGCGGCTGACGCTCCACGCCGGCATGACCCGGGGATGGGATAGCTGGGAGGACCCGAGCGACCGGCCGGCGTTTTTGGGAGGGATCTCTTGGACGAGCCGCAGCAATCGGACCAACGTGAATTTCGCCGTGCACACCGGCGACGAGCACGTCCAAGGCGAAAGTAACCGGACGGCCTATAGCCTTGTTCTCCAGCAGCAGCTCAACTGCCGATGGGGCTATGTCTTTCAACACGATTTCGGAGTGCAACACAACGGTGCGTCCAACGACCAAGAAGCGCTGGAGCCAGCCTACTGGTACAGTATCAACCAATACCTCTTCTACGACATGAGCCCCACGACGTCCCTCGGATTCCGGTTCGAGTGGTTCCGCGACGAGAACAACGCCCGGGTGCTGGGTATTACGATTCCGCAGCTTGTGACGGGCAAGAACTACTATGAAGCCACCCTCGGGTTCAACTGGCATCCGAGCCCGCGTTTCGTTCTGCGTCCCGAGGTGCGGTGGGACTGGTCGGACGTGACGCCGCCCAATGCCGGGGGCATGTACAACGATTTTCTCGACAAGAACCAGTTCACGTTGGCCGCCGATTTGATCTTTGTGTTCTGAGTTGCCCGGTGCCGGGTGCCACTGCTGGCTTGCCCAGCAGTGCCTCTGCCTACTGCCTTCTGCCTACTGAACCGGGTGCCACTGGCGTCTCGCCAGTGCTGACGGTGGGAATTTCACCACGAGTCACGGAGGACACGAAGGGATTTTCCTTCCAGCTTCTCACTTCACCCTTCATTCTTCTTACTTCACACTTCACCCTTCCCCCTTCTTTCTGGGGTTCTTTTCGGTACGCGGCTTGTGGAGTATCCTGTCGGCAGCCGGCCGCTGCGCCTGGTCGGCGGGCAGTAAGGCACTGCTGGAGCGGCCAGCAGTGGCACCCGGTAATGTGGGCAGATTCGGTTGTGAGGGAAGTAGGGCCGTCCACGCGGGCGGCCCTTTTCATTGTCATGCGCCGCCACCTGCAAGCTACACTGGTGCGGGGCACGAGTCTTCGAAAAGGGGCACGGGGCATT
>Ga0315543_1001492_pt1 | contig 25143 bp, 19 predicted proteins | sample SalMarSW160210MG_2_FD_203098 | JGI IMG/M metagenome (GOLD analysis project Ga0315543, IMG submission 203098) | Salt marsh sediment microbial communities from the Plum Island Ecosystem LTER, Massachusetts, United States - Salt Marsh Sediment SW1601-210 ... | reverse complement strand
CTTCATGAATCAGAAAGAGATCAGTGCCACTCTCATCCGGAGAACTCTTTACCGTTACAGAAGATGAAAAAACAATGGCTTTGTCATGACTGGTTGTTATCTTGTTGTGATGATACGAAAAAACAAATGTTGAGATCGAGATAAACAGCAACAACAAACTGAACCAGAAAGCAATTCTTTTTACGCTGTAACGATGTATAAACAAATATACGGAAAAAGTAAGAAGGAACAGCATGAAGGTGATGATGCTAATATATGCCCAGTTGTTCGAATTCAAAACTCTGACAAGGCCGGTATACCACTCTTTCAGAAAAAACCGGGGAAGAACATCGATGTTGTCTATCACATAGGTTCTTGCCAGCTCAAGGTTATAGGCAATGTCTTCGTCGTTTGGTGAGAGTAATGCAGCCCGTTCATAATTCAGGATTGCCGGAGTAAGCTTATGGGATTTAAAATAGGCATTTCCCAGGTTGAAATATAATTCCGCAGCTTCATAACCCGAATCCAGTACACTCTCGTAAGTCTTTATTGCCGCCTCAAATTCTCCATTGACATATTGTTGATTGCCTTTTTCAACGAGTGAATATAGATCCTGTGCATGTGATGTCCACGTGAGTAAGATTGCAAGTATTGGAAACAGGATATTTTTCATAGTTGACACAAGTATTCTCATGATTCTACCTCAACTTTTGTTCAAACCGGCTCACGACTTTCGAAGCTTTTTCATAGACAGGTTCTGTTTCAGAGATTTCCTCTGAAGGTGCAAAACGTGCAAATTCGCAACGGTCTATTATCTCAAAAAATTCATCGATCATTTCAGGGTTAATACGGTTCTTCTCCAGAGCGCTCCGCGCCTTTTCCCTGGAAAGATCGGATACCGGAATACCCAGTTTATCGCTAAGGTATCCCCAGAGGGCTTTCAATAACTCTTCATAGAATTTATTGAATGAACCCTCCTTTAAAAAGGAATTGGCCCGTTTGAGTCTTTTTCTTGCTACTTTTTTTGCTTTTCTGTTCCTCACCAGGTTACGGTCTGCATTCCGTTTAATGTGATTCCGTCGAAGGATTACCAACAGACTAAAAGCGAGCAGAGCAATAAGATAGGATAGATAAAAGGGGAGTGATCCGAAGAATGACCTGTCGCGTGGCTGAAGTTTGATTTTTTCATTTTTTATGAAACGGATATCGCTGCCGATAAAACGGAGGTCTTCTTTAGAAAAGCCTGAGATTACAGCACCACTTTCGCTTTCATCGTCTTTGGTGACAAGAATATTGAATTCATTGCTTCTGAGGGATTTGTAGCTTTTTCCAACCGGATCAAAATAGCTGAACTCAACGGGTGGTATCCGGTAATTCCCGGCGTGCCTGGGTATTGCAAGAAATTCAAAAGTTTTGCTCCCGGACATCCCATTTTCCGAGTGATTCAGGTTGGATGATATCTTTGGATCATACAGATCAAAATCGGGAGGAAAATCAATATTGGGTGCTTCTATCAGTCTTAAATTTCCATTACCTGAGAACCTGACCTGCAGGTTCATTGCTTCATTTTCTTTCAGTTGGTTCTTATCGACGGTAACATTCATTGCAATTTGTCCAACGCTCCCAGTGAAGTAGTCCGGAGCATCATCCGGTAGCTCTTTGACTGTAATTCGTACCGGGGGGCTTTTAATGGTTTGTTTTACGTTCTGGTAGGAGTCAAAGAAGTTATCAAAGAATCCCCGATTGGATTGTTGTACTCTTTTTTGGACAAGACATTCGAGTTCCATGGGATCGATCACCAGATCCCCGGTTACCTGTGGAAAAAGGATAAACCGCTGCAATACACCGCTCCCATAGATCACTCCGTTAACACTTTCCCTTTCCAGGGATCGCAAGGCAGGAGTTTCAATATCTTCACGCAGAAATCCGTTGAAGGATGGGAACGTTGCATTTTCAAAGCCCGAAAGGTTGACCCTCGAGTAGATTTTTACCGTAGCAATGATATGTTCTCCCCAATAGACCGCACTTTTGTTTACATGAATCCTCAGGAAAAGGTCGTTATCCCCTGCCGCGGGAACATTCACTCCGGGTATTGCCTCCTCACCTCCGGTACCGGTTTCCGGCGATGCCGACCCTTTCACCACTTCAATCTCCAGGGCATTTGAGGTATAGGTTTTATTTTTAACTGTTACTGTTGCCGGATCGATCTGAAAAACACCCTCTTTTGTGCCCTCTAAAACATAGGTGTAGGTATAGGTGACCGTTCTTGTCATTTTCCTGTTGATGATCTGGGTACTCTGGCTGTAGGAGGTGCTGGGCCCCATCAGGATATAGAAATCACTCATGTCTGGCGGAACCAGGTCATCGGCTTTCTCATTCACTGTAAAAGAGAGCCTGAATTGTTCTCCAACAGCAACCACTTTGGGGGCAGAAGCAGCAATGGTGATCTCCTGGGCTTGCAGGAACATCCCGTTCATTAAAAGCAGTATCCCAATGAAAACCTTATTCATGTTCACGCAATCATCCTTTGTTAAGCAAATTGTCGAAAGCAAAGCAAGCTACCAATTTTTTCTGACCACCACCCGATTTTTTCTTGCTTCGGCTTTCTTTAATTTTTCCTGCAACTCTTTTTCGTTTTCAGCAAGGGCTTCAAGCAGCCTTTTTGCATCTTCTTTTGATATCTGTGGTTCCGGTTGCTGTTCTTGCTGTTGATCCTGTTGTTGCTGTTGCTCATTTTGCTGCTGGTCCTTCTGGTCTTTTTCCTTATCCTCCTGTTCCCGGTTATCATTCTCAGAATTGTCCTGATCCTGTTCTTTTTGCTGCTGCTGTTGTTTTAGCAGGTCCTGCGCATAAGCAAGGTTATACTTTGTTTCAAGATCATCCGGGTAATTCCTCAGGGCATTTTTATAGGCCTGAATGCTCTCTTCAATCCGGTTTGCTTTCAGCAGGGAATTGCCCAGGTTATGGAATGATCTTGCCCTGCTGATTTCATCAATTCCTGTTTGAGAAAGGGTATTAAATTCCCCGGCTGCATCATCAAATTTATCCTGTTTATACAGTGCATCACCCAGGTTGAAAAGTGCTTTGTAAGAGTCTGATTGCTCTTCAAGTGCCTTTCTGTATGAGATCTCCGATTGATCGAATTCACTTTTCTCAAAATGATTGTTCCCCTCACGGATGTATTTTTTCTCAGTTTGTGAGTAGCTCTCCCTGCTTCCTGAAAGGATCAACAAGATGAAAACGACGGATTGCAAAAACGATTTCATTACGACCTGTTTTTATAAATAGAACTGGTGTTTTTCACATTTTTATATGGAAGATCCTGATATTTTTCAATAATCGGTTTCTTCTCTCCAGGATGAAGAGATCAACGAACAGGAATAAGAGAGTAAGGCCTGCCAGATATTGGTATCGTTCCTCATATTCAGAATAAATTCTTGCCTCCAGTTCCTGTTTCTCCATTTTATCAATTTCATCGAATAACACGTTCAGTCCGAGTCTGGTATTTGTTGAACGAATATACATTCCTCCCCCGGCAGCTGACACCTGGTTCAGCGTGGTTTCATTCAGCTTGCTGATTACTGTATTGCCATCCTGGTCTTTCAGGTAGGACTTGACTCCGGATCCCGAGTAGACCGGAATGGGTGCTCCATCCGGCAACCCAAGACCAATGGTATGGATCGTGATCCCCTTTTCCCGGGCCTGTTTTGCCATAGCGATGGCGTCCCCTTCATGATTCTCACCGTCTGTAATGATGATCAACACCTTGCTTGATTCGTTATCGGGACTGAACGATTTCATCCCAAGATCAATTGCCGAACCGATTGCCGTACCCTGTTTTGGAACAATATCACACGTTATGGTTGAAAGGAACATTTTGGTGGAAACGTAATCCATGGTAATGGGCACCTGGGTGTATGCATCACCAGCAAATACGATCAAACCGATCTTGTCATTGGTTAGCCGATCCACCAGCTTGGAAATTGCCTGTTTTGCCCGTTCAAGTCTGTTGGGCTGAATATCTTCTGCCATCATCGAATTTGACACATCGAGAGCGATTACAATCTCCACCCCTTTTCGTTTTATTTCCTGAAGCCTGGAACCAAATTGAGGTCCTGCAAGAGCAAAGATCATAGCAATCAGGGCAATATTCAGAAGAACAAATTTAACAGCCGGCCGTGTCGAAGAGAAATCCGGCATCAGCTGGTTCAGGGCTTCAGGGTTTCCAAATTTCCTCAATGCTTTGGTTCTTAATCTCCTGCTTATCCAGAAGATCCCCAAAAGCAAAGGGATGATCAGCAATCCCCATAAAAAATCCGTATGTGCAAATCGAAACATGGTTCAATTTAAATGGTTTACGGAATATTTCGTAACACTGTATTTTTAAAAAGTAATTCAGATAGCAGGAAAATACCTGCTAAAAGCATAAATGACAAATACTCCTCTTTTTTCTTACTGAATTCAGTTACATCAATTTTTGTTTTTTCCAGTTGATCGATCTCCTGGTATATTTCGATCAATTTCTGGTTATTGGTTGCCCTGAAGTATTTTCCCTTTGTCATATCGGCAATATTCTTCAGGATCTCTTCATCAATTTGAACTTCCATGTTTTGGAATTGTGTTCCGTATGGAGTTTGAACAGGATAAGGGGCTATTCCTTCTGAACCTACACCTATGGTATAGACCCTGATTCCGAACGTATTAGCAATTTCAGCAGCTGTCATCGGGGCAATGGCCCCTTTGTTGTTTATCCCATCGGTTAACAGAATGATCACTTTACTTTTTGCATTACTATCTTTCATGCGGTTGACACTCGTTGCAAGTCCCATCCCGATGGCTGTACCATCTTCAATCATGCCGCTCCGAACGTCCTTGAACAGGTTTATCACCACAGCATGGTCAGTGGTAAGAGGACACTGTGTAAAACTTTCACCACTGAATATTACAAGCCCGATCCGGTCATTTGGACGGCCTGAAATGAATTCTATCGCCACATCTTTAGATGCTTCGAGGCGATTGGGTTGAAAATCCCGGGCAAGCATGCTGCTGGAAATGTCCAGTGCGATCAATATATCAATGCCTTCTGTGCTAACATTTTGCCAACGGTCTGTTGATTGTGGACGGGCAAGTACAATGATCAGGAGGGCAATGGCAATAACCCGAAGAACAAACATGCCATGCTTCAGGATATGTTTCCAGGTTCGGGGAGCTTTACCAAACCCTTTAATTGAAGAGACCTGAAGTGTGGCCTGCGAATCCTTTAGCTTCAACAGATACCATATGATCAGCGGTATCAGGATAGCAAGCAGGTACAAAAACCCCGGATTTGCAAATGTTATCTCATTCATTGTCTAATCGATCCATTAACTGTTATTGCCTTCATTCTCCTTTTTTTCTTCCCCTGATGCATCTACTTCTTCCTCCTGTTCATCTCCCTTTTTCCATGCTTCTTTAGTCTCATTTACAAACAGATAGGATGAGAGTAGCGAATTTTCATTCTCATTGGGCAGGGGTTTTGCTTTTGCAAATTTAGCCATATCAGCCAGGTGGAATATTTCTGTAAGTTTATCATACAGGTTGTTGTCATTAAATCCAATCTTCAGAAGAGCATGAAGTGTTTCACTGCTGGTTTGCTCCATTGCCAGGATGCCATACCGGTTTTCGAGGTAAATCCGCAGGGTTTCAGTTAACCGGCTATAATACAATTTCACCTTCTCCTTTTGCCATAATTTCTCCGATTTTAATTTATCCAGTTCGCGGAGGGCAATAACATGGGCAGGTTCAGTGGGTTTTATCCGTTTTAAAATGGGTTCATCCTTCTTCCTTTTCTTCAGGAAACAGATCAGGAAATAGATCAGTCCCACGAGGAATATACCTCCCAAAACATAGGGCAACACCTGACGGAAGCTTATGGGGGCACTGTAGGGCATTTTGATATCAAAAACCTGAATTGTTGAGTCAGCCGGCTCGGTGTCCGTTCTTTTAACCGTCAGATAAATGGGTTCAGACCGGAAGGTTGTTGAAACAGCTGTATCCGCCAGGGAGGCTTCAAAAGGTGGAATGACATAAATGCCGCTATCAAAACAGGTGATCAGAAACTCTTTTTTAATGGAAATGCGGTTCCCTTCCAGGTTGCTTGTATCAAATTCACTTTGCAGGAGAATTTCAATACCATCGGTCAGTGTATCGGTATAATCCCTGACCTGGAGAATCATGTCAGCAGGATGGCTTATTTCAAGGTGAATGGTTGTCTGATCGCCAATTAAAATTGCGGAACTATCAATCGAAGCGGTTACATTAACCTCCTGGGCAACGGAAGAGAGATTGGTTATCTGCAACAGCATGGCCAGGGAAAGGGACAACCATCCCCCGGTTATTCTCGCAGACATATTTCGTAAGAAAAAATACATGATCGTTGTTTCTTACCTCACCGTTTCTTAAAAAGGTTCAGGAGGGGTTTGACATAATCCTCATCGGTACGAACAGCGGTACTGTCGATACCGCATTTTGAAAAGATCTCATTTGTTCTGGCCTCTGTTTCCCTCCACCATCTGTGATACATCTCCCGGGTTGCTCTGTTGGAACTATCGATCCAGAGATCTTTCCCTGTTTCACTGTCTTTCATTTTTACAAGACCGATTGCCGGGATCTCTGATTCTCTTCTGTCATATATTTTCAGGGCAACGACATCGTGTTTGTTGTTAGCGATTCGGATTGCCTCTTCGAAATCGGGAGCGATGAAATCTGAGATGACAAAAGCAATGCACCTTTTTTTCAGCGCATTGGTCAGGAAACGAAGAGGTTCAGTGAGGTCTGTATTCCGGCTTTCGGGGGTAAAGTCGATCAGCTCCCTGATGATCCGCAGTATATGTTTCCTCCCCTTCTTGGGAGGGATAAATTTTTCAACCCGGTCAGTAAAAAAAATCACCCCGATCTTATCGTTATTCTGAATGGCCGAGAAGGAGAGAACAGCGGATATTTCCGTAATAACGTTCTTCTTCAAAAGGTTTACGGACCCGAACTCTCTTGAACCGCTAACATCGATCAGAAGCATTACGGTCAATTCCCTCTCTTCTTCAAAAACCTTTACATAAGGATGGTTGAACCTGGCTGTCACATTCCAGTCGATCGTTCGTATCTCATCACCATATTGATACTCCCTGACCTCACTGAAAGCAATCCCCCTGCCCTTGAATGCACTATGGTATTCTCCGGCAAACACCTGGTTTGATAAACCACGTGTTTTAATCTCTATTTTTCTGACCCGTTTTAGAATTTCAATTGCTTCCACTTCTAATCCCTTTGACTGGAGTCAATTTTTCTTGTTGTTAGCGTAAAAAACCACTCCCCTTTTATCAGCTCAATCCTGTACTTCTCTCCCTCCAACTCTTCGATCCAGGCATTCTCATCGATTTTTTTATATTTTTCGTTCATCACAGCAATCTTTGCATTATAGCACGAATAATCACCAAGATACTTATAGTAGGTGCATACATCATCTTCCGAAAGAAAGAATAGCAGGGTTTCTGTTTTAAGATAATTTTCATATTTAAGATACCGGTATGACGGATTTTTTGTGGTTGTGCTTAGTCGGAAATCCTTATACCGCTTTTTCATGATCGTTTTTATCTCCGACCCGGAATGGTTGATCAGGTTTTGTGAAAACAGGGTTGTTCCTGCCAGCAAGAATAAGAGGGCAATGTATATTCGTTTCATATCTTTCGTGCTTTGCGTAATGCCGGGTATTAATGAATCACTCATTATGGAACTTCAATGGTATTCAGAATTTCGGTTATGATATCCTCTGAGGTAATGTTTTCCGCTTCTGCTTCATAGGTCAGTCCAATCCGGTGCCTCATAATATCATAACACATGGCACGGACATCCTCAGGAATGACGTATCCTCTTCGTTTAATGAAAGCATAAGATTTTGAGGCCAGTCCCAGATTGATGGATGCCCTGGGGGAACTTCCATAACTGATCATATTGGTAAATTTTTCCAGTCCGCATTCGGCTGGATTTCGTGTTGCAAAGACAATATCAAGAATATACCGTTCAATTTTTTCATCCATATAGACATCCCTCACAACATCCCGGGCTTTCAGGATATCGGATGGTTTCAGGATGGTATTTGCTGTTGGAAATACCTTGGCCAGGTTTTCCCTCATGATGAGTTTCTCTTCCTCTTTATTGGGATAGCTAATGACTACCTTCAGCATAAACCGGTCGACCTGTGCTTCGGGAAGCGGATAGGTTCCCTCCTGTTCGATAGGATTCTGGGTTGCCAGAACAAGAAAGGGCTCTTCCAGCGGATAGGTTTCCGATCCGATGGTGATTTGCCGTTCCTGCATTGCCTCCAACAGGGCGCTCTGGACTTTTGCAGGTGACCGGTTTATCTCATCCGCCAGCACAAAATTTGTAAAAATGGGACCTTTCTTAACGAGGAACTCCTCTTTCTTCTGGGAATAGATCATGGTTCCCAGAAGATCGGCTGGCAAAAGGTCAGGAGTGAACTGTATCCTGCTGAACTTAGCATCAATGGTATCTGCCAGCGTATTTATAGCCAGGGTTTTTGCCAGGCCAGGCACACCCTCAAGCAGAATATGTCCGTTGGACAATAAACCAACCAGCAGACTCTCCAGCAGGTGTTTCTGCCCTACGATCACCTTCTGCATTTCCAGATTGATCAGATCGACAAAGGTACTCTCTTTTTCAATCCTTTCATTCAGTTCTTTAATATTTACCGATACATCCATAATCAATGTTTTAATAAACAGAATTACAAAAATAGAACCTGTGCGATTTTTTTTATAGGTTTTCTCCGTTTTTTTTCCTTTCAGGCGATACAAAATTGTTAAATAATTCTATAATCCGGTGTTAAAAAATGTTAAATGAAAGCAACGGAATGGTGAGCCTGTACCAGGAAGGAATTTGCCACAGGTATTTGTTAAAAAGAGTTGGATGACAAAAAATAGCCGGATTATTTTTTTTTGTAACTTATCATCGATATGGAATTGAGTAATCATCCAAACCAAATAGCCATGAAACGCATACTTTTTTTTCTGCTCACTGTTCACTTCTCACTACTCACTCTCTTTTCCCAGGCACCACAAAGCTTTAACTACCAGGCGATTGCCAGGGATGGATCGGGAGATCCTCTCCCCAATTCAGCGTTTAGTGTGAAAATCGGAATAATCTCCGGAAGCATAGCGGGTCCGTTGATCTGGGAAGAAGAGCATTCCGTGAATACCAATGAGCTGGGTTTGTTCACGGTGACCATCGGAGATCCCGGAGCAACAAAAACGGGTGGTTCAGCAGCATCGTTCGATGCCATTGACTGGGGTGCGGACATTCACTTTCTGAAGGTTCAGATAAATCCCGGTGGGAGCTACGTTGATATGGGCACAACACAATTGCTATCGGTACCCTACGCTCTCTTTGCCGACCAAACAGCCAACACCGATGATGCAGATGCGGATCCGGGAAACGAGTTACAGGATTTGTCATTATCTGGCAACACACTCAGTCTAACAGGTGACGCTACATCCGTAAACCTTGCCCCCTACCTCGATGATACCAATCATTGGAATCAACTGGGGGAAGTCATCTATTACAATACAGGGAATGTTGGAATCGGAACGGATGCACCGGATGGGCGCCTGGAAGTAAAAGGGAACGCTTCGGGTGACGCGTCTGATCCTCTGTTTGAGGTGAAAAGAAATGACGGACAGGCGGTTTTTGCTGTCTATCCGGATAGTGTCAGGATTTACATCAATGAGGCGGAAACGAAAGGGACCAAGGGTGGTTTTGCCGTGGGTGGCTTTACTCCTTCAAAAGGAATATCCAATGATTACCTCAAGATATCTCCCGATAGCGTCAGGGTATATGTAAGTGACGAACCTTCGGGAAAAGGAACAAAAGGTGGATTTGCCGTTGGTGGATTTGCTCCGGGAAAGAGCTCCAGCCCTACCAGTTTCATGTACCTTACACCCGAAAACTATTTTATCGGACATGAAAGCGGTTTGTTGACAACCAAAGGGCTCTATAACTCCTTCATCGGATATCAGAGCGGTTACTCAAACACGGAGGGGATGAGCAACGCATTCCTGGGATATCAAAGCGGATTCATGAATACCACAGGGGACGGGAACCTGTTTCTCGGATACCAGACGGGATATTCAAATGAGGTGGGTGATTACAACACCTTCCTGGGATATGAAAGCGGTTACTCGAATGCCGGGGGGCTGAACAATACCTTCCTGGGAAGCTTCTCCGGGTTCAGCAATACCACGGGAAGCTACAATACGTTTGTTGGAGACTCATCCGGTTATTATAACAATGGAGAAGGGAACTCATTCCTGGGGGATAAGAGTGGTTTTTCCAATACCACCGGGGCAAACAATGTTTTTGTAGGTACCTATGCAGGTTATCTGAATACCATTGGGGATTCATGCATATTCATCGGGAACCGGAGCGGATACAATAACACGTCCGGAAGTTCGAATATTTTTATTGGTAACCGAAGCGGTTTTTCAAATACAACAGGAAGGTATAATGTATACCTGGGTTACCAGAGCGGTTACAATTCCATTGGAGCCAGCTATAACTCATTTATGGGATTCGGAGCCGGATACTCCAACACCACCGGCTTCAGTAATATATTCATAGGCTACAGGAGCGGATATTTAAATAATACTGGTAAATATAATGTTTTCATGGGACACATGGCCGGTTATACAAGTGATGCCGCTTATAATGTTTTTATTGGTCCCTATAGTGGATATTCAAATACCTCCGGACAATATAATGCCTTTATGGGATATTTTACAGGAAGATACAATACTACCGGTTCTAATAACCTGTTTATGGGTAACCAGGCAGGTGAATCAAATACCACCGGTATTGGAAATGTATATCTTGGCTATTATGCAGGAAATACAAGGGCTAATGGACAGCATAATGTTTTTATTGGAACAGAAAGTGGCAGATTGGGTACATCAGGATCTTTTGGTGTCTTTATCGGCTACAAAGCAGAATATCAAGCAACCGGAAATTACAATACAGTGATGGGCTATCTGGCTGCAGAAAATATGACGGGAGGTTACCAAAACGTGATAATAGGTGACTTTACCGGAAATGACTTGGTCTCCGGAGCAAACAATACCCTGGTTGGAAAGAGTGCGGGCAGTAAAATCACTACCGGAAATTATAATACCAGCCTGGGAATGAACGCTGGAGGCGGAGTGATAACAGGGAGCAATAATGTGTTTATCGGCCATTTGGCTGGATGGTATGAGACCGGTTCTGATAAACTCTATATTGATAATTCCAATACAACTGATCCACTGATATGGGGAGATTTTGCAGTTAACAGGGTCGTTATCAATGGAAACGCAGCAGATAATTCAAATAACAGAACTTTTTACGCCAATGGGACGGCTGGAGGTGATTATGCATGGTATAACGATAGCGATATACGCCTTAAGAAAAACATTAAATCCATTCCTGATGCGCTTGGAAAAGTCATGGAGTTGCGCGGGGTGAATTTCGAATGGAAAGATCCTGATGCTGCTGAGAAGGGAACACGAATGGGATTTATCGCGCAGGAAGCAGCTGGGATCATCCCTGAAGTGGTGGAAACCGGAAGTGAATACATGTCCATGCAATATGCACCCATTACCGCTCTCCTTGTTGAAGCAATCAAGGAACAACAAAAGCAGATTGAAAAATTGCAACAGGAGAATGAAACTCTCAAAGGATTGATTGAGGAAAACCGGGAGCAGGAAAGAGAGATTGCCGAACTGAAGAAAATATTGACCGAACTGCAGCTTACCCTTGTGATCCTCAGTGAGAAAGATTGATTCCTTTAAAAAATTATCAATAAAAAATTACCCGATAAATACTGCCGGGTGATTTTTTTGTAACTTATCATCGATATGGAATTGAGTAATCATCCAAACCAAATAGCCATGAAACGCATACTTTTTTTTCTGCTCACTGTTCACTGCTCACTACTCACTCTCTTTTCCCAGGCACCACAAGGCTTTAACTACCAGGCTGTCGTCAGAGATGATGCCGGGACCGTTGTATCGGACCAAGTCGTTGGGATTAAGATCAGCATTCTGCAAGGAAATGTCTCTGGTACAGTTATATACAGTGAAACGCATGCGCCAGCAACGAATGCCTTTGGCCTGGTGACACTGGAAATTGGTGGCGGTACAACATCCGATGATTTCAGTGCAATTACCTGGGGAGATGATCTCTTTTTCCTGAAGGTTGAAATGGACGCAACAGGCGGAACATCCTATTCAGAAATGGGCACAACACAGCTGTTATCGGTTCCCTATGCCCTCTTTGCAGCAGAGACAGCCAATACGGATGATGCGGATGCCAACCCGGAAAATGAACTTCAGGATCTGTCACTATCCGGTAATACATTGAGCCTGACCGGTGATGCCACATCCGTAAACCTGGCATCTTACCTTGATAATACCAATCACTGGAGCAAAATGGGAGATGTGATCTACTACAACACGGGGAATGTTGGGATCGGAACGGATGCCCCCATTGGACGCCTCGAAGTAAAGGGAAACCTGTCGGGCGAGGGATCTGATCCCCTGTTTGAGGTGAAAAGAAATGACGGTCAGACCGTTTTTGCTGTCTACCCTGACAGTGTCAGGATTTATGTTAATGAAGAAGAGACCAAAGGGACCAAAGGGGGTTTCGCTGTCGGAGGATTCACCCCGGCAACAAAAGGATTGACCAATGAATTTCTCCGGGTCACACCGGACAGTGTTCGGATGTACATTAACGATGAAACCACCAAAGGAACCAAAGGAGGATTTGCAGTAGGCGGTTTCACCCCTGGCAAAGGAATAACAAACGATTTTTTAAGCATTACTCCCGACAGCACACGGGTGTTTACAAAGGATACGATTAGCGGATTTGCCATAGGTAATATAGAAACTGGTAATGTTACCAATTATCTGCACTTAACTCCAAAAAATTACTTTATCGGTCATGAAAGTGGAAAGTCAATGGTTGATGGCCTGTATAACATCTTTATCGGGTATCAAAGCGGGTATTCAACCCTTGGAACTGATTTGTTTGATTGGCATGGAAGTAATAACTCATTCATTGGGTATAAGAGTGGTTTTTCAAATACCTATGGTCATAAAAATATTTTTATTGGAAATGAAAGTGGGTATTCCAATACTACCGGATATGATAATGTCTTTATAGGTGCACGTAGCGGATATACGAATACAACAGGTGCAGACAACATTTTTATTGGCAAAGGATCTGGAGAGAGCAACACTTCAGGAGCGCATAACTTCTTTGCCGGATCACAATGCGGCACCAAAAATACAGAAGGAGATAATAATGCTTTTATCGGTCATTATGCAGGATATCTGAATACTACTGGAAGCAATAATATAAATATGGGATATGGAACTGCCTTCTATAATACAACGGGAAGCGACAATATTTATATTGGACATCAGGTAGCCTGGAATGCTACTACAGGATCCGGCAATACCTTTTTGGGATCCGGAACAGGTTATAGTAATACAAGTGGTTACAGTAACACGTATATTGGATACAGAACTGGTTATGTTAATTCCGTTGGACATCATAATGTTTTTATTGGAAATCAAGCCGGATCTGCTGAAACAGGATCGAATAAATTATACATTGATAACACCAGTACGTCAGCACCGCTTATCTATGGAGATTTTAGCAGCAATTACCTGAGATTTAACGGGAATGTCGGGATTAGCGTAACACCGGCTTATACTCTTGATGTTAATGGGATTCTAAATATCAGGAGAAATGGAGTACCGGCGCTATACATTAGCGGCTATGAAGCCATATGGTGTAACGGTACCTATTTTAGCTGGGGATTTGGAGGTGCCTATAATGCATTCGCCGATAAGGTATCCATTGGAACAACCAATACGAGCGGATACATGCTGTATGTTTATGGTTCTGCCTATACAACAGGTAGCTGGCTAGGGTCCGATGCCCGCTTAAAAGATGATTTTCTGGAGATAGAACAGCCCCTCGAAAAAGTCCTGAGCATGCAGGGAGTGAACTACCGCTGGAAAACCGATGAATACCCTGACAGAAATTTCCCGGAAGGCAGGCACTACGGCGTAATCGCACAGGATATTGAAAACGTCCTGCCGGAAATAGTCATGGAACACAACGGGGAAAAAGCCGTGGCCTATACCGAAATCATTCCCGTACTCATCGAAGCAATGAAAGAACAGCAAAACCAGATTGAAAAGCAGCAAACGGAGATTGATGAACTGAAACAAATAGTGCAGGAGTTGGTGGAAAATTCAAGAGACTAAGGGACTGAGAGACTGTGGGATGGGGAGATGAAGAGAATGTGAGAAGTGAGAGGGGATAGTACAGAGTAGGATAGGCAAAGTGCATAGAGCATGGAGTATGGGGAGGAATGAGTAGATCAGAGTACGGATTTTATACACCTTAGTCAAAGAATCAGATAATATATCAGAAATTGAACCATTGTAGAGACGCCCAACCTGGGCGTCTTTGCACCCGGCAAACAAGAAATACATTAAACACGTTAACAGCTACTGAAGTGGCTGCCTACTATTTGTCAGTTCCTCCGGAACGTTTTTATCTGTGCAACCTTAAATAATGGAACCATATGAAACATCTACTCACTACTCATCACTCACCTCTCACTACTCACCCCTTGAGTTTTTTTCCTACCTTTGCCAATGTCGTTTATACCCACCCCCATGACCTACCGATACTTCATCCGGCTCGCTTTCAGAGGCACCGGGTTTCATGGATGGCAGGTTCAGCCCAATGGAAACAGCGTCCAGGCTGAAATGATCCGTGCACTCACCACGATTCTGAAAGAAAAAACGGAAGTGGTCGGAGCAGGACGGACCGATACCGGAGTGCATGCACGCAAATTTTTTGCACATTTCGATTCATCCAAACAGGATCTTTCCGGAAACAGGGATCTGATATACAACCTGAATGGCATCCTGCCAAAAGACATTGTCGTTCATGAGATAAAAGTGGTTAAACCGGGGGCACATGCCCGGTTCAGTGCCATCTCACGAACCTATTCCTACCATATTCACCAGGTAAAGGATTCGTTCCTGGATGGTTTATCTGTATATTTCCCGGGAAACCTCGATCTGGAGAAAATGAACCGTGCTGCTGAACTACTGCTTGAAACCACCGATTTCACCAGCTTTAGCAAGGGGAAGACCGACGTAAAAATCAACATTTGCCAAGTAATGCTGGCAGAATGGATCCGGGATGAACACCAGTTGATTTTTACCATCAAAGCCGACCGGTTTCTGCGTGACATGGTGAGGGCAATCGTGGGAACTCTGCTGGATGTAGGGTATGACAGACTTTGCCTGTCCGAGTTCAAGCAGATCATTGAACGGAAAGACCGCTCGGCTGCCGGGGCATCCGTCCCGGCATGCGGACTATACCTCGAGGATGTGGAATACCCTGAGGATGTTTTTTTGTATTAATACATAACATTTTTTCCAAAGGTGGGACGGCCATGCATATGGCACAAGCTTGCTTTGCCACCTGCACCCGACTGGGCAGAGCGATGAGTAATGAAATTGGCTGTGCTCCGGATTCAGTCCGGGGTACGACTTTGAATGTACCTTGATTCATCGTCCGAATTGAAATCGGGCGATGAGGGAATATTCTTATCTGCTAAAAAACAAATCACATCAGGTCACAGGCTTCCGGTGGGATCCAGTGCGAATCTTTACCCTCCCATTTGATGGTGCATCCGATGGGGTTGGTCAGCGGTACTGAGATGTGTCGTCCGGCAAGATGCTCATCCAAAGCCCTTTCCAGGTCGTTTACAGTTATGCGGGATGCATCTCGGGGACTGTCGACTCCCCTGCCGGTATATACCAGTTTGCGCTCCTTGTCAAACACAAAAAAATGAGGTGTTTTGAGTGCTCCTATCTTTAAAGTAAAAGCCATTCGTCGAAAATTATTAAATGATCATCGCAATCTGTTCGTAACCCTCAACTTGATTCAATCACCCGTTGAAGCGAATTAAAGTCATTCCGGGCTCTTTTTCCCATTCTGCCCCTGGCGAACACAAGCATTGAACGCCAGAAAATGTTTTTCCCGGTCACCCTGTAGGTACCGGTTATTTCTGTTTTCATTTCCATGGGAGTGAATTGGTTCACATTTTCAATGGACATGAGATCATGGTGTATACGCACAGAGAAAAGCTCATTCCATCTGAAATCAAGAACCTCCTCCTTCAGCGTAACCTCTTTCCCATTCATCTCCAGTATCAGGTTAAAGATACTGCCCGGGAAATTGGGTAAACCGCTGACCAGTTCAATCTTTTTAAATCCGGTTAACCATTGATCCATTTTTGAACCATCGATAAAAACCATGAACGCTTTATCAACCGGACAGTCGACTACTATTTTGCTCTCATATTGTATGGAAGGTTTGATCAATCCAATGGAAAAGAACAGAACCAGAATGATAAACAATGCCAGGATAATCCATGTAATCTTTTTCATATCTGAATGAATAATAGTTAAATGTAAAATGTTTTCTTCAATCCCCCTTTAGTCCCCCTTCTCCAAGGGGGACAAATCAATTTTTGCCCCCATGTTGTCCCCCTTTCCAAAAGCCTGCCTGCCGCAGGCAGGGGGGATCAAGGGGGATTCTATTTTTTCCAAGCAAATATAGACCAATCGACAAACATTCCAAAAGAGGAATTCTTTCCTACCCGTTCCAAATTTCCCAGGATCGTTCGGCCTGCAGTTCAAGCATTTTTCTTCCGTTTACGGCGGTTGCCCCTGCTTCTCTGCCCTTTCGAAGGAACACCGTAACTTCGGGGTTGTACACCAGGTCATAGAGGAGATGGTCTTCAGTTAATCCATCATACGGTATATCCGGAAACCGGTTGTTGTCAGGATACATACCCACGGGTGTGGCATTGATAATGATTCGGCACTCCCTGACAATACCGGGATTCAGGTCATCGTATGAAAGCTGGTTCTCGGATGAGGGATTTCTGGAAACAGAAACAGGTTCTATTCCCAGATCATTAAGGACGTACAGCACCGCTTCGGATGCGCCTCCTGTTCCAAGCACCAGTGCTTTTTTCTCTGCTCTCCCGAGGTGAGGGATCAGGGATTCCCTGAAGCCATGAACATCTGTATTGTATCCGGCAAGGAAGGGATGCGTATCCGACTGCAGTATTTTAATCGCATTCACGGCACCGACGATCCCGGATATTTCATCCATTGAATCGAGGTATTCGACCACCGATTTTTTGTAGGGAATGGTAACATTCAAGCCTGCCAGGGAAGGGTATTGTTCCAGCAACGAGAGCAGCATATCGATGGAATCCAGCGGAAAATTTTCGTACCGTGCATCCCCAATTGATTCCCTCTGAAATTTTTCCTCAAAATATCTTTTGGAAAATGAATGAGACAGTGGTTTTCCAATTAATCCGTATAACCTCGGTTTTCTCAAAAGCTATTTCAGTGTTTGGTTATTCAACCGTTCCCTTCTTATCTTCTGCCATCTTTTCGATCAGTAAAATGCTCAGTACTCCGATAATCATCAAGCCCACTGCAATCACAACCTCCAGGCTAAGGGTTTCAGGAAGCACTCTTTCGTACCCCTGAACAACGGGTTCACCGCTAAGCTTCAGGATATTCCCGAGTCCATCTGTCCGGTATATGTTTTCCTTCCAGGGCCAGAGCACTCCGAGTGATCCGAGGATGAAACCGGTTAGGAGCGATATAGTAAGGTCTTTGAATTTCCTGAAAATCCAGGAGAGCAAATGGGAGAATGCGATCAGGCCAATGATGGCTCCCAGAATTACAGGTCCCAGAATTTTTGCATCCAGGTCATTCACTCCTTCGATAAAAACCAGTTCGTAATTTCCCATCAGGATCAAGACAAATGAGCCGGATAATCCGGGCAGGATCATGCTGCAGATTGCAACAATGCCACACAGGAACAGGTAATAGAAATCTCCATTTGGAGTAGCCGGGGTTAGCAGTGTAATCGCCAGTGCAACAAATGCACCCAGTATAAAGATAACGACCACACCCACGGTGATTTTCTCGACCCTCCTGCCTACAAAATAGACAGAAGCCAGGATCAAACCGAAAAAATAGGACCAGATATAGATCGGGTAGTTATCAAAAAGGAAACCAAGCAATTTGGCAAGGGTAAAAATACTGACGGCTATACCAAGAAACACGGCAATCAGAAAATACAGGTTCACATGTTCTGCAAATCGCTTCACCTTACCCGAAAACAGGAATTTAAGGGCAACCAGATCGAACGATTTAATGGAATGGATTAATTTTTCAAATATTCCTGTAATCAGTGCAATGGTACCTCCGGAAACACCCGGGATAACGTTTGCCGCTCCCATGCCGACACCTTTAAAAAAGAGACCAATATATTCCCTCATTGGCAAATGGTATAGTCTTATTGAGAAGATTAATGGGTGTTTACAGTAATTCGGTTAATGCTTCAACTCTTCCGGGAGGAATTCATAAAAGGTATCGCCCCGTAATCCGAGCCGCAACGTTTCCAGTGAAACAACTTCACCGGGAGCGATATTTCCCAGGTTTACGTTGGCACCCAGCAATCTAATAAACCAGGCTTGCTGACTTTTAATGGGCGCTTCCCAGATAACATTTTCAATCTGTACCTGTTTTACGATATCATCGATCAATGTTGTATTTGCTGTACCATCCGGGTTGTATATGCCGACAGTACCACTTTCTCTTGCTTCAGCAATCACTTTCCATGAACCGGCATCAATTTCAGCTTTCATCATGGCAACCCAAACGTTGGGAGGAAAAATTACATCTGCCTGTTTTGAACCGACTTCAGAAAGAACCGTAACCTCCTGGGCCAGCTTTTCGATATAGGAAAGCTTATCCGTGTGAGGGATGATCATGGAGCCATCGGAGACTTCCACCATGTCAAGACCGTATTTGTCGATCAGCTTCCGGTATTCATCAAACATATTCCGGATGATGAAGAGTTCAAAGAGCGTTCCTCCAAAATAGCACCGGAGGTTCCCTTCTTTATAAATCCGGATTTTTTCTTTCAGATTGGGGGTTACCAGTGCCGTGCCAAAGCCAAATTTTACCACATCGGTGAACTCTCCGGAGGAAGACACAAAATTCTCTGCTTCTCTCACGCTTAATCCTTTGTCCATCATCATGGTTATTCCTTTCTCCCGTGGTTTCGGGTCCCTTTTAGGGAGGTGTGGAATCTGCTCAATCATTTTTGTTTGTTTTTAAATTCGTGAATAAAACGCTTTAATTTTCGGTCTTTTTCACCTGACGGATACCAGGAGAACAGTTCGACGTGCTTATGATAATTTATCTCCAGGGCTCTGGTAAGACAGCTGTATGCCTCTTTGTCGTTTGAAAGAAGAAAATGGCATGCTGAGGCTCTGAACATCAACCCTGCATGGTCGGGCAAATTGCTGATGGCTTTCTCAAGAATGGAAAGGGTATCGAGCACTCTTCCCGATTTAATCAGCAGATCACCATACTCGATCCAGGTGTGGTAATCATAGGGATCCAGCTTTAAGGCTTCTTTGAATGCTTCCTCCGCTTTACCAAACTCCCTGGTGCCTTCCAGGGCCATGGCAAGAGCAATCCAGTAATCGGGATCATCTTTATCCAGTTCAATGGCTTTTCTGAGGTAATAGAGGCTGTCTTCAGCCAGGTTCTCTTTTAGAAACAACTTACCCAATCCATACCAGGGTTCGGGAAAATCGGAATCTACCTCCAGTGCTTTCCGGAAATATTTAATTGCATTTATGGTATCGTTCAGGCTTTCGTAACATTCGGCTATGTAAGTTAATGCCTCACTGCTCTCTTCATCAATCTTCATGTACTCAAGGTAGGAATCAATCGCTTCCTTATACCGCTCAAGGTTTGCCAGGATATTCCCTTTGTTGAAGTGTGCAAATGCATTCTGATCATTGATTGCCAGCGCAAAATCATAGGCTTCGATTGATTTGGCAAAATCACCATTCTTGTTGTAGATAATACCCAGATTATACCAGACATTATCCGAATAGGGTTCTATATCAAGGTACTTAATATAGAACTGGATGCTTTTATCTAACTTATTGAGCTTGTTATAGCAAAACCCCATCTCATAAAGAACAGCCGTGTTCGAGGGACTGGATTGATAGGCAGATTTCAGGTATTTCAGTGCTTCCCGGTAGTGACCAAGGTATTCAAATGAGAGCACGATATCCATTAACAGGTCCTCTTTATTCTCAGGATCGAGTTTCAGTGCCTGGTCGAAATTTTTCCGCGCACCTTCAATATCACCCATCAGGCTCAATGCGCTGCCTTTCATTGCAAATATTTCATAATTAGTTGAATCCAGCGCCTCCAGGCGTTCCAGAATTTGCATGGACTTAAGGGCTTCACCTTTATCTACCAAAACCTGAGCTTTTTTCAGCTGGATCGGGATGGAAGAAGGATGTTGTTGAGAAGCAAGGAAAACCGCTTCGTAGGCATGGGTTGACTCATTGGTCTCGATATAGTAATCGATGATATTCTCAAATTCGTACACATCGAAGAAATACAAGGTCTTGTTTTTCTTCATCTTCTCATACCGCCGTACCGTCTTAAGAATCTCTTCTTTTTCAAATGTTGAATCTCTGTCGTCGTTCATGGCTTTTCATTCACGCTGTAAAATTACGAATTATTATCATACTGCTTTTTAAAAAAAAATTAATTTTACGCACCTGTCATATGGATACTGCGCTTATACCGATATTGATCGTACTCTTTCTGGCTGCTCTAACACGGTCAACCTTCGGTTTTGGTGATGCCCTGGTCGGTATGCCACTGCTTGCAATCATTGCGGGTATACACATTGCAACTCCTGTCATCCAAATGTTTGGCACCACGATTGCCATTTCCATTCTGATAAGACAATGGAAGCAAGTCGATCTGAAAAGTGCCTGGAAACTCATTGTCTCATCCCTCATTGGCATACCCATCGGACTCTATTACCTGAGGGAGGTAAATGAGAACCTGGTGAAATTTATCCTGGCAGTTATCATCATACTTTTTGCCCTCTACCAGCTTACCAGGCCAAGGATGATCAGATTAAAAAACGACCGGTTTGCCCTGCTTTTCGGATTGCTTGGCGGAATACTTGGAGGAGCGTACAACACAAACGGTCCACCGGTAATCTTCTATGGAACGTTACGGGAATGGGATCCTGTGCGATTCAGGGCAACCCTCCAGGGGTATTTCCTTCCAACGGGCATCGGAATTTTAACCGGTCATTTTATTGCAGGGTTCTGGACTCCAACGGTAATCCGGTATTATCTTACAGGGTTGCCGGTGGTTATTGTGGCTATCCTGCTTGGAAGTTATTTAAACAAACGGGTTCCAAAAGAAAAGTTCGTGCGTTATGTCTACCTCATATTGATTATGCTTGGGGTATTCCTTCTGGTTGATGTGTTCAGGTAACAGTGAATCATCAGTTGTTGCGTGCACTGTCGCGATGAAACAGGATTCCCGTGGAGGTATCCAGTTCCGAAAACCGTTGTATGATCCCCTCTTTCTTTTCAGTAAGTTCTTCAACCAGTTTCCGGTTATTTTTCAGGTTGCCCGAAAGGTTTGAATAGAGAATATGCAGTTTCTCTGAAAAAAGCTCTCCCTGTTTTGATAGCCTGTTCGATATACTGCCCTCTTCGATTTTCATGCAGATATCGGTTAATCCATAATAGGCATCATTGAACTCAAGCAGCTGCCTGGCAATGTCTTTACCGAAAAGTGCAAGAAGGGCTTTATAGAGTGACAGATCCGGATGGTACTCATTGTTATTCCATTCAAAATCAGCAACCGTGGTAAATTTTATCTTATAGAATTCACTGGAAGCGGAGCCGTTAACATACATGTGTGGACCATCAACATACTGGTAGAAATTTTCAGGCACGTATACATCGTACGGTTCAAACAGGTTACACATGCGGACTTTCCCGGGATAGAGGGCAGCATACCCTCCATAATCAGATTCCAGTGCCCTGGCATATAATGTATTGTCCCAGATCATCGGTTTGCGCCCAATCAGTCCTGTGTATTTTTCAAAATCAATCTTATCATAGGATAGGGATCTGACTGTGGGGCCGGTCCAGATGATGGAGATGTCTTCCGGAATCGCTGGCATCAATTCTTTGAAATAGCACTCCGCCCTTCCCATGCTGCGGTCAATAAATTCATTCAAATACCAGGGAGGACAGAACTCAAATCGTGTTCGCGGATAATTCATCTCCACCCATTGGTGAAGGGAATTGATCATGTATTCATGCGCATGCTGCAGGTTTCCAAAAACCTTTCTATCCTCTTCTGTATAGAGGGTATAGAGTTTTCGTGAACCGTTTTCATGGGGAACAAAGTCATCTGCCATCAGCATAATCGTTGTGGCACCTGCATCCAATCCCCGCTTGAATGCCTGTTTCAGCTTTTCCATACTTCCCGGATCACTGTGTGTCCAGGCATACCGGAGGTCATGAGGGATCGAATCAACATGCATTTCATAGTCAAGGTGATAATAGGGATTGATCATGATTGCCAGGTCAATAGCCCCGTTTCTTCGACACGCCTCACCGATCATGGTAACACCCTGCTTATAGAGGTCGTCAGGATTATACCACTCTTTTCTGCCCCTGGTCTGACCGTACCCGATGTATGCTTTATTAAACTTCATGAGGCTCATGCGATCAATATCAGCCAGATCATCGTTCAATGCTGCTTCATTCTGCCAGGAATCGAACAGGTACGATCGCCCCAAAAAATCCGGGTAGTCGTATATGGACACACCTTGAAACTGCTGGTTTTCTGTATCAAATAATTGCAATGCAGTTGCTGATGCATAATAATCACCCTCAGGGTTGCTTCCAACCAGAAAAATAACCGGTGTATTACCCTGCAATACATCCACCAGGTACGATTGAGGTTTTCCACCGGGGATGCTTACACTGAGCTGCTCAGATGATCGGTAATAGAGATCCGTCTTTCCAACATTGAACACTGCTGAATAATCATCCAGGTTTGGTGGGGTATATCGGGAGACAGACACCTGGATTGAGTCATTTTCTTCCATTTTTTCTCTGATCAATCCGGCAGCCTTGAGGGTTAACGCGGAAGGATTGGGCGGGATGATGATCAGTGGATCTTTTTTTCCCACAACACCAGCTCCGGAATAGGTCATAACCTCCCCTTTCCGGATCTGTTTTGGTGTAGGTAAAATGAGATCGGCTCGGGAGAATGTCGAATCAAAAAAGGGTGTGACTCGTTCCAGGGTTGTAAAATTCCATTTCGAAAAACGATAATCCACGTTGTCAACCCACATGGTCCCGGTGCCTTTGAGCCCAAAAAAGATCCTTACAAATTGTGCATTGTCGGGGATATCTCCTTCCGAAAAGGGATAATTGTATGTTCTGCCCCTTACGTTCCCATAGCCGAAGGTGTCAATAAACCAGAAGTTTGAAAAAGGGTACCCCTTGAACGAATTATCGAGAAATGCATCCAGGTAGGGATAATATTGTTTTCCATCAACCTCAATTTTATTCTTATCGTAAAAAAGGATCCGGATGTTTATTGCATCATGCAGTTTGGTCCCCAGACGGGATTGATTGGGATGAATGCCTTCCAGCCGTATGTCGAAGGTAAGAAGATAATTTCCGGGAATAACCTTAATAAAATCACTGATTATACCCTCCCCTGTTTCATCCATTTCACCGGATTTTTTCCTGTGAATTTTAATGGCATGGGTTCCCAGTGTGACTTCATTGTCCGCGTATATATCATTTGTAAGGTCTACCCACTCCAAATGTTCACCCACTCTGGTCCAGCCCCTGACAAAAAAAGCGTTGTCCTCTCCATCTTCGAAGAAAAATTTGCCAGTTTCAAAAGATGGATTAAACACCAGATTCCCTTTGTGTAACTGATTCAAACGAATGTGATAAGGAATCGTCATGGGGTCCATACTTGACCATAGTGCCTGGTTCCTGATCGATTTCTCTCGTTCAATACACCCTGTAATGATAATCAGGGAAACTGTGACAAACAAGACCCAGAAAAAACGTTTACAAAACAATACAAAATTCATAACATACAGTAATCTATGACAATTTATACTACTCCCCGGAACAGGGAAACAACGGCAAACAAGTTATGCATTTCCGATTTGATTTCAAACAAGCCGTTGATCCGAGCTTTGAATTTGTTCTTCATCTTTCGCGCAGAAGGATTGTATTATTTTTCAGGGTTTTAACTTTATAAACGCAACCATTCATCCGAAATTTGCATCTGTTATACAATGATAAGGAGAATACCCGTTACCCCCTAATATATTTACCCTAAAATTAACCTAAATTTTAGTGGAGGAAACCAGGTCCGTTCGGTCCTGGTTTCTTTTTAAAAGAAACTTGAGATCATCAAGCGTAGATGGCTTTTTTTGCCGCAAGCAAGGTATTTTTCAGAAGAGCTACTCGTGTCATGGGTCCTACACCTCCTGGCACGGGTGTGATAAAACTGGTTTTTGGAGCCACTTCATCGAATTTTACATCACCGATCAGTTTCCACCCGGATTTGGTCTTGTCGGAAGGGACCCGGGTAATACCAACGTCGATAACCACTGCCCCTTCCTTTACCATATTCGCCGTTAAAAATCCAGCCTGACCCATGGCTGCAATCACGATATCTGCATTCCGTGCTATTTCATCAATATCCTTTGTCTTGCTATGGCAGACGGTAACCGTTGCATTCCCGGGATACCGTTTTTGGGAGAGCAAGATGCTCATCGGTTTGCCCACGATATTGCTTCTCCCGATTACTACACAGGATTTACCCACAGTATCTATCTTGTACCGCTCGATGAGTTCCAGTATACCGGCTGGTGTTGCAGAGATATAAGAAGGCAGGCCAATGACCATGCGTCCGACATTTTCCGGGTGAAATCCATCCACATCTTTCCGCGGATCGATCCGTTCGATGACCTTCTGTTCCGAAATGTGATCAGGAAGCGGCAGCTGAACGATCAATCCGTCGATCTTGTCATTCCGGTTTATTTCATCGATCTTATCCAGAAGTT